>Ga0307508_10000092_pt1 | contig 105585 bp, 80 predicted proteins | sample 9_EM_MG_FD_203089 | JGI IMG/M metagenome (GOLD analysis project Ga0307508, IMG submission 203089) | Populus trichocarpa ectomycorrhiza microbial communities from riparian zone in the Pacific Northwest, United States - 9_EM | ecosystem: Host-associated > Plants > Roots > Unclassified | place... | reverse complement strand
GGGTGGCGCTCTATCCAGCTGAGCTACGGGTGCAGCTTTTCCTTGCTTACGCGGACTTTTCGTGAGCTTGAAGAAGCAGGCGCCTGAAGTGGGAGAATTCCCATGCTGCATCACTGGTGGCGCTTGCGGTGCTCGGACCGCTGTACCAATGGTTAAAAGGCGGACGAGCTGGGCGTGTCACTTCAGAGACAGAAACTGCTTGTCTGCATCTTGCACGCCTTGCATTGAGCGGCGATCATGGCGGGAGACTTGGGAACCGCTCGACGGGCTCGGTTGATCGTCTCGGCGGGCGGGTATAAAGACGGGTACCTAGATCTTACTCGGATGAAATAAATAGAATAATTGCAACATGATAGTTTCGTTGGTATGGCGGTCACTCTCTCCGCCAGGTTCTAACATGTTGATTTAATTACAATTTTTAAGGTCTGGTCATCTCCGATGCCCAGCGCCGTGCCTGCAGGCGCGGGGTAAATGGGCAGCAAGAATGTCTCAGATCGCCCTGGACAGTGAGCGTCTTCTTCCAGCCCCTTTCGGCCAACTCTTTCATTACCCGCCGTCATGACGCCGTGTTCACTTCAACAGGCAGCGTGAAGACAAAAGTCGCGCCCTGCGGTTCGTTCGTCTCCGCCCACAACCGACCGCCATGAGACTCGACAATCGAGCGGCAGATCGTGAGCCCCATGCCCATCCCGTTCTCTTTAGTCGTGAAGAACGGTTCGAATATCTTGTCAGGAAATTCGATGCCCTGGCCGCGATCACTGACTTCGGTCCGAACCACATTTCCCATTTGGCGCACGCGTATCCCAAGAACCCTGTCGCCGGCAACAGAGTCCATCGCCTCCATACTGTTGCGGATGAGATTGATCAGAACCTGCTGAACCTGGATACGATCGAATGCGACTGGCGTAAGGTTGCCTTCGACATCAACATCCATGCGGACGCGACGCCGGGCCGCTTCCTCGGCCATGAGGCTACGCGCTTCGGCAATGACACGAGTGAGCGGTGCGCTGTTCCTCGGCTCCACGGATTGCTTGAACAAGGCGCGGATGCGGCTGACGACATCCGCCGCGGCGTTGGCGTCCCGGGTGATGCGATCGGCGGTGACCTTTGCGCGCGCGATGTTCGGGGGCTCGGCGGAGAGCCAACGATGGCATGCATGGGCATTGGCGACGATCGCGGCCAGCGGCTGGTTCACTTCGTGCGCGATCGAGGCGGAAAGCTCGGACAGGCTTGCGGCCTGAGTCGCCTCTGCGAGCTTGCCGGAGGCGCGCCGCAACGCCTCTTCGGCGAGCACCTGGTCGTCTATGTCGAGGCAAACGCCGTTCCACTGCACGATCGCGTCGTCGCTATTGCGCATTGCCGCTGCGCGCGTCTCGACCCATCGGTACTGCCCATCGAAGCGCCGCTGGCGGTGCTTCAGAGCAAAGGGTTCGCTGGTCGCCAATGAGTGTGCGAAGAGTACGTTGACCATATCCTGATCGTCCGGATGAATGATTGCTTTCAGCACGCAGGATAGCCGTGAAGCGCCGTCGACATCCTTGTCCGCCACGTTGAAGCCGATGAAGTCGCGGAATTGCTGACTGAAATAGATCGGCTCGCCGTCTGCGGCAGTGCACCAGATGTGCGCGGGGAGCGTCTCGACGAGTTCGCGTAGCGAGCGCTCGCTTTCGTGCAATGTAAGCAGCGCCTGCTGATGCTGCCGGGATATCGCGGCCACGATGAGCGCCGAAAATGCCGAGATGGCCAGAAATAGCTGCAGCATGACCTGCTTTTGTTTCTGGGACTCGGGATCGCTGGCAAATTGGCTGGCGCCGGATATTGTGAAGACCACCGTGAGCAGAGCGAGGAGGGTCAAGCTGACGGCGACGCCTTTGAACTCGAAGCGCACAGCGGCCCACAGAAGGGGCGGCATGATGATGTAGGCGTAGGGCAGGAAATAACCGCTCAGGGAAAGGGCGGCGACAGCAAGAAAGATCAGCCCCAGGACGCTGGCTTCCGTCCATCGCGCGGCCGAGAGCTGGGCCTTGCCGCGCCAGTCCTGGAGCACGGCCAGCGCCAGTGGTGCTACGATCAGGACCCCGGTGGCGTCTCCGATCCACCAGAGTGGCCACGCCGCCGCGAAGGTTTGCGATTGCATGCCAAACCACTCGAGTGTGGCACTTCCGACCGTCGCGCTGACGATTGGCGCGACCCCAGCGCCCAGCACGACCAGTGCGAGGACTTCCCGCAAGGTTTCCAGCCGAACCGGCCGCCCGCAGGTCCGGTTCACGAGCCATGCCCCGGCCGCCGCTTCAAGAGCGTTGCCGGCATAGATCAGGAAGGCCGCAGGCAGCGGACTGTGGAACCACACGACATTGCTGAACAGTTCAGCCAGGCAGCCCCCCAGCATCCACCACGGCCAGCTCGGTCTGGAGGCGAGGACAAGCGTCGCAATGAACAGCCCGCTCGGAGGCCAAATTGAAATACCTGTTCCAGGTACGATTGCGAGCGATTGAGCGAATCCACACCCCAGGATATAGGCCACAATAAAAAGACCCAGGTGCAGGAATGGGGGGCGGTGCGACCAGATGTGCATCATCGGCTGCTCCTGCCGGATAAAGAAGGCCTGGGGGATCGTCACCGTTCGTCTAACAATCTCGCCACGGCCGACGAGGGAAGTCACGACCGCGACAGCCACGCGCTGTTCAGGAAGCACTGTGTCATGATCGGTTGCTCCTGCAATGTCAGGACTTTCGTTCTCATAGAACTTCTCCCTGAGGTCCAGGTGGCGGCGTGATCCTAGTCCGACCAAGCCCCATCCGCACGTCATGGAAATCCATGATGGAAATCCACGCATTTCCTCTTTTGAAACAGGACTGGGCGATGATCAGTGGCGGACCTGGCCCCACCCGAAGCCCGACAAGGGCGCGGCGGTCCGAGAGGCCCAGATAAGGAAATGAGTTTGCTGGTGGACCGGCAGGACACAAACAGCAACCAGACCGTAAACGAGGGCGAGATACTCAACCGCGACAGCGCTCAATCGTCACTGCGCCGTCAGCTTGGCCTGGGAGCAGAAAGGCCCGGCATAATTCCGGCTGAACGCGGCATCGTGAAAATGACGGTCGATCTCTCCCGCAGCTTTGCGGACGCACTTACCGACAAGACGATGTTCGACCACCACCACATATTGCTGCGCGGCGACGGTCAGTACGGCCAAGACGTGTCCATGAGGGAAGGATCGTCTTTCCGCGTCTCTTGGACGGCAAAACGTCGCACCCCAGACGGCGTGAGCGTTCGTCGATACAGTGGCTGTGCCTGATTTCGCGACGGTGACCCGCCTACGTCTCCCATTAGAACAGCAACCGCTTCTTCACGCGCTCGCCCTCATAGATTTCCATTACATGCGGCACGGTACGTCTCTGCTATAGTCGCCGAGCTTCAACTCGAGGCGCGATGGTCGGGCTGCCCCGGACGTCGAGGCGTCGCAGTCCGTTAGGAGCACGCCGTGGTAAATTCGGGCTTCCCACGAGAGCGAGAGGCCCGCCCGATTGAGGAGAGCATGCCGGGACATGGGTGGTCCGCTGACCCGAACGGGAAGTTCGTTCATGTCAGTCCAAGAACCTTGAACTTTATCGGGCAGCCCGCCGAGAATCTGAATCGCATCGAAGGCACGGATGATTGCGGATGGCGGCAAGTCGTCCACCCGGACGACTATGATCGGGTCGCAGCCAGGTGGCTCCGCAGTCTGAGGACCGGCGCGCCCTATGAGAGCGAACATCGGATACGTCGCTTCGATGGCGCCTATCGCTGGTTCCGCGATGTTGCGATGCCATCGTGCGATGACCATGGTCGCGTTGTCGGCTGGTGCGGTACGATGATCGACATCGAAGAGCAAAAGCAAGCGGAGGCTGCGTTGCGCAACCACGAGCGGGAACTCTCGCAGGTCGTCGACTTGGTTCCGAGCCGCCTCTGGCGACTGAGTCCAGTTGGCGAGCCGATTTTCTTCCATAAGCGCATGGTTTATCGGCTGATGGCGGACGAGTTCGCCAGAAAGAATATCCGGGTGGGAACCGACTTCTATCGAAGCTTGCCTCAAGTGCTCATCGACCCGGTCCAGATGGCGCAAGTTCTCATCAATCTGATCCGCAATGCGATCGATGCCCTGGATACGATTGTCGACGGTACAAAGCTGATACAGATCCACGCCGTGCTTGACGGCGACAACACCATCCGTGTCGAGTTTCGAGATGTCGGGTCAGGCGTGAAAGAGCCCGATCGCATCTTCGAGCCATACTTCACGACCAAGGAAAATGGCATGGGCCTCGCCATCTGCCGATCAATCATCGAATCTCATAATGGCCGGTTGTGGGCGATCAGCAACCAGCCGAGAGGAACGATACTCGCCTTCACTCTGCCGATCCAGGCGAGGGATGCGGCATGAACCCCGACGATTTCATCGTCTTCATCGTCGATGACGACGCGCGCATGCGCGAGGCGCTGTCCGACCTCCTCGAGTCCCTTGGCTGGCGCGCTGTCGCCCTGGGGTCAGCGGGCGAATATTTGTCGTACCCAAGGCCCGACTTGCCGGCCTGCCTGATCCTGGACGTTGAGTTGCCAGACATCAACGGCCTGGACTTTCAAAAGCAAATTTCGCACAGCGATCACCCCCCAATCGTTTTCCTGACCGGGCACGGCGACATTCCCTCGTCCGTGCGCGCAATCAAGGACGGCGCGGTCGATTTCCTGACCAAGCCGTTCACGGAGCGGGAACTGGTCGAAGCAATCCAATCGGCCGTTGATCGGGATCGAGCGGTTCGGCAGGAACGCGCGGAGCTTGAGACGCTCCGAGAGCGTCTCGCCAGTCTTACGCCCCGTGAACGCGAAGTGCTCCCCCTGGTGGTCAGCGGGCTGCTCAATAAGCAGGCGGCGGCAGAACTCGGAATTAGCGAGGTCACCCTGCAGATTCATCGAAGCAAGATCATGCAGAAGATGGAGGTGGTCTCGCTCGCCGATCTGGTGAGGACTGCAGAGAAACTGCAAGTACCCATCACTCACTCAAGACGAACTGGAAGCACCTGAATGCCAATTCGAACCTTCATCATTGCCGTTGTCGATGATGACCTCCGGCTTCTCGAATCCCTGCGGGATCTGCTTGAGTCGGCGGGCTATTTGGTTCGGTCGTTCAGATCTGCCAGATTGTTCCTGGAGGATGAGGCCGCTCTGTTGGAAGCAGACTGTCTCATTGCCGACATCGGCATGCCCGTCATTGATGGCTTTGAACTGGAGCAGCTGGCGAAGCAGGCGCGTCCTGAATTGCCTGTCATCCTCATTACCGGGCGTCACGAGATTGCAGACCAGCAGCGGGCGATAGCCCAGGGAAATCGGTTCTTTCGCAAGCCGTTCGATGGCCAAGCGTTGCTGGCTGCGATCGGCCAAGCCGTGCAGAGCGTGGATGGAGGCGAGTGACATGTCAAACGACCCACAGGAAACGCGCCCGCAACCTCGGCCGGTCTCGCCAAAGAGTCGCGTCGGAGAAGAGCGTCCGCTCGTTCTGATTGTCGACGACGATGAGAGAGTCCGGACAGCACTGCAGGAACTCATGATGTCGGCAGGCATCGATTCCGAGTGTTTTGCATCAACACGCGAATTCCTTGACTCCGAACTTCCCGATCGGCCCGGGTGCCTCATCCTTGATGTGCGGATGCCCGGATCGAGCGGTCTTGACCTTCAGAACCACCTCGCCACGAACGGGGATGCCAAGCCCATTATCTTTCTCACGGGACATGGCGATATCCCCATGTCGGTGCACGCGATGAAGGCAGGGGCGGTCGATTTTCTCACCAAACCCGTACGGGACCAGACCTTGCTCGATGCTGTGGGCGCTGGTATCGCAAGGGATATTGGACGGAGGGCCGCCGCGCGCGTCGTCAAGCATCATATGGAACGGCTTGCCACCCTCACACCGCGCGAGCGGCAGGTCCTGCGCGAGGTCGTGCATGGACGCCTGAACAAGCAGATCGCCTTCGACCTCGGCATCAGCGAGATTACCGTGAAGCTCCACCGTGGCAACGTCATGAGAAAAATGCAGGCTACATCGGCTGGAGATCTCATCCGAGTCTGGGAAGCGTTGCCTGAGGGACTACGCGAGAAGGGGACGACCTTATAGGCCATTTTACGGTTACAAATCGGACCGATTTCGGGGAGACCTGATGCAAGCGGCCTGAATGTAGCTTCGGAAATTGTTAAGGTTCTCGACGCATCGATCCTCGCTGCGGCCTCGAGCGTGGACGCTTGAGAGCCCCGCGGCAGGAACAGCCGGCGCTGTCCGAGACGAAGGCGCGCTTTACGCTGTGTGGCTCTATGTCGTCGCCTCCCTTTCCAGCGGCTCGGATGAAGTCTGCGGAATCGTGAAAGCGATGGTCGCCCCGTGCGTCTCGTTGTTGGTCGTCCAGAGGCGGCCCCCATGCGATTCGATGATCGAGCGGCAGATGGCGAGCCCCATGCCCATCCCGCGCTGCTTGGTCGTGAAGAAGGGCTCGAAGACGCGCTCGTGATCCTTGAAGCCGGTTCCGGCGTCGCAAACCTCGACGCGGATCGCGTCGCGGCCGTCATGGCACGAGCGGATCTGGAGCTCGCGCGCGCGGTCGGCCACCGTGTCCATCGCCTCTATCGCGTTCCGGATCAGGTTCACGAATACCTGCTGCACCTGAATGCGATCGAGCGCGACCGACGGCAGATCCGGTTCGAGATTCATCTTGACGCGGACATCCTTCGCCGCGATCTCGTTAGCCATCAATTGATAGACTTCGCTGATCATGCGATTGACGTCTTCAGACGACCTAACCTGCGGCTCCCGACGGAAGAGAGAACGGATGCGGCTGATGACATCTGCTGCCGCATTGCCGTCGCGGGTGATGCGCTCGGCAGTCATCTTCGCGCGCTCGACATTCGGAGGATCGGCGGATAGCCAACGGTGGCATGCTTGCGAATTGGCGACGATCGCGGCTAGCGGCTGATTGACCTCGTGGGCGATCGACGCCGAGAGTTCAGCCAGGCTTGCCGCTCGGCTCGCGCGTGCCACTTTTTCCTGAGCCAGGAGGAGCTCGTCATGCGCCCGAACCTCACTGTCGATGTCCAGACAGATGACATTCCACTGCACAATGGCGCCTTCGGCATTGCGCATCGGCGCGGCGCGTGTCTCGACCCAGCGATATTCGCCATCGAAGCGGCGCAAACGGTGCCTCCGCGCGTACGGTTCGCCGGTGGATAACGAACGGGCATATTTCTCTTTGACACCCGCCACGTCGTCGGGATGAACACCGGCGTCAAGTGTGCCAGCCAACCGGGATTTCCCCGTTCCGTCCAAGGCTTCAAGGTTGTAGCCGAGGAATTCGCGGAGCCGCTGGCTGCGGAATATCGGCTCGCCATCCGGCGCGGCGCAATCGATCATTACCGGAAGTGTTTCAACAAGCTGCCAGAGCGCGCGTTCACTCTCGCGCAACGCCTCTTCCACGCGCTTGCGCTCGGTCAAATCGAGAATGTAAGCGACCCCTTGGTTGGGTTGTCCCTCAAAACAAGCTGCGCCGATCAGTACAGGCACTCGGCTGCCGTCCTTCCTGTAGAACTCCTTCTCGCGGGCTTGCATCATGCCGGTCGTCTTGAGCTCTTCAGCTTCGTAGAGGGCATGCACGTCTTGCCATTCGGGAGGCGTGATGTCGAACCATCGAAGCCCTGCCTGCAAATCCTCGCGTTCGTACCGGACCATGCGGAGAAACGCGTCATTAGCGTCGATAAGCCCTCCGTCCAAGTCCCAGATGACGATCCCGATAATGTTCGAGTCGACCAAACGCCGAATTCTGGCCTCACGCTCCGCCAGGTCTCGGTACAGCCGCGCATTCTCGAGCGAGATAGCCGCTTGCGAGGAGAGCAGTTTCAGCACGGCGATCCGCGCTGGCGCGAAGACGCGAGGAGTCAAGTTGTTCTCGAGAAATAGAACGCCAATGACGTTGGCTTGATTGAGCAACGGCAAGCAGAGAATGGAGCGGGCGTGATGCTGGCGGATGTACGGATCAGCCGAAAACGGGTTCTCGGCTGAGGCATCGTTCAGAATCACGCTCTCCCGAGTGCGCACGACATAATGGACGATCGACTCCGGCAGTGCGTCCGCGACCACGTTCGCTTCTCGCGGACTGACGATGACCGTATCGCCGCTGGTGGTGGCTTCTGCCGCTATTCGCAGCATACCATCCCGCGGAAGAATCAAGAGACCTCGCTCGGCACCCGCGTGCTCGATCGCCGTGCGCATGAGATTGTCGATCAATTTGTCCAGGACCATCTCGCCCGAAACCGCCAGCGAGACTTTGATCACCGTGGCCAGATCCAAGAGTTCGGCAGGCATCGAGATCGTGCTTGTCGGCGTCGAGATCAACCCGGCCTTTTTGAGTTGAGGGTACAAATGGTCCAGCTGCGCTACTTTGCCGTCGGCCCCCCAGCGCTGATAGCAATACCGGGCTTCGAGCAAGTATGCGTTTGCGAATTTCTGGAAGCCGCGCGTTGCGTAGAACCGCGCGGCCAGCTCGTAGGCTATCGCCTCATTGTGGACAAAGCCATTGCTGTGCGCGGAGCGGATGGCCGCCTCGTAGAGCTGCTCGGCCTCGAGCACGCGGCCTTCGATCCGGGCGACCTCCGCGCCTACGAGGGCCAGCCGGTTCTCGAAATTCTCGGGACAATTTTCCGCCCATGTTTCAAGCTGTCCAAGGTGAGCGGCCAGAGCCTCGCAGTGCTCCTGGTCCTCCGGAGGGCGCTGAAACGGGGGGACGCCATCTGCGGGGTGCGAGAACGTGAAGCCGCCCTGGTAGGAAGGCGCGGAAACGCAAGATGCCGCGTGGGAAAGTGCGGCGTAGAAGTGATACTCCGCCGTTTCGAACATCCCCGCGAGTGCCCAGAGTTTTTGTCGTGCCCTCGCCGCGGCATCGAGTGCCGAGGGATAGTCTCCGGCAAAAAAGCGCGCCTGCAGTTTTCGGATCCAGTACACCGCCGGGTGGGGGGTAAAGTGCTGCTCGACCAGAGACTCGCTGTACTGGCCGTCGTCGAAGCAGCCGAACTTGTAAGTCAAACCACGTAGAGTTCTGACTAGGCCGAGCTGCGTCGCTTGCACGTCAATCTGGTGAGCAAACCTCGTCTTCCTGGCAAGTTCGAGGCCATTCTCGGCTTGACTCTGCACCTCAACCAGTGAGTCGCCGGCCGCAAGCATATTTGTATTCAGGATGTCCAAGCTGTACACGGCGATGCTTAGGTCGCCGACCCGGGTCGCCGCTTCGAACGCCCGTCGTGTCAGCTCGCGACAAGCCTTCAGGTGCGTCGTCCACGGTAGGACATATTGTGCAAGCCAGTGATAAGTGCGAGCCTGGAAACGCTCCAGGCCGCGTTTCTCGACCAAGTTATAGCCCAGCTGACCGAATCTAAATCCTGCTTTGTAGTCGCCGAAGCGCGGTCCGGCGATTGTGCCGAAATACACATACGCGACGCATGAGGCGTCGCTATTTCCTCGTTCCAGACTAAGATTGATAACGCGACAGACAGCCATAGAAAGAAGATTCGAGTCAGTAAGCGTGGCCGTCGGGAAAACCTTCGTCAGGACATCCAGGGTCGCGAGCGACGCCTGATCGCTCATCAGGGGCAGCTCGATGAGTTCCTCGATGGTGCGGCTCCCTAGCTGGGACCAGATCCGTTGGTATTCGCACCGCGCTTCCTCATCGGTGGGATGAGGCGACCATTCGATGCCCAGATGGCGCAAGTAGTCGAGGCAGGCGGCAACGACACGGTCAATCTGATCGAGAACGGTGTACAAATCGATGCGTAAGCATTCGACGGCTGCTCGCTCGAACGTGTTGGCGGCGCGGGATGCAAGCATGGTCGAGCGCTTCTCGGCGGCCGCCAGTTCGCCCGTCAGGTACTCGCATTCGGCTCGGTGCAATTCGAGTGCGAAGGCGATATCATGCCGGCGCGCCCAACCGTCTCTCTCCAAAAGTGCCGCGCCGGTGATGAGGTATCTGAGCGCTGACTTGTAGGCCGTCGAAGCCCTGGCTCGCTTGCCCGCGATCAGGTTGAGCTCGGCCAGCTGCTCGCGCTCTTCTTCCGAGGAGATCAATGCGGTGCCGCGGTTGAGTTGGTTGACGATTTCGAAGATTGCCTCTTCACGCGTCTCTGGGGAAGTGCACGCCGCCATCAGCCTCCCTATTCGCAGATGGGTCTCAGCGCGCAGATGTTCCGGGATAAGTAAATAGGCGGCTTCCTGGATACGGTCGTGGGTAAACTTATAGGAGCTCTCCAAGCGCACGATGTACCCCAGACGGAGAGCCTCCCACAAATCTGAATGCACCTCTTCTTCCAAGCTTTCGTGGACGATAGAAAGCGTGGCGACCTCGGCATTGTTTCCCAAACAGGCAAGGTCTTTCAGTGTCTCCTGGGTCCCGATCGGCAGGCGGTTCAACTTCCCAACCATGAGGTCGACTACATTGTCGGTGTAGCCCTTGGCCTGAATGCGATTCAGGTCCCAAGTCCATCTTCGTTGGCTATGATCGAAAGTGAGTAACGCCTCGTCGACAAGCGCGGAAATGAACTGGATCGCGAAAAAGGGGTTACCGGTCGTCTTGTCATGAACCAATTCCGCGAGGGAGCCAGCATTCCCGGATCCACCATGAAGAGAATCCGCGATCAATTGCTCCAGGTCTTCACGAGATAGAGGCGCAAGCACGATGTCCTGCAGTAACGCTCCCGCCTTGCGCATGCCTTGCAGCTTACGCAGCAACGGATGTGTGGCGTCCACTTCATTGTCCCGATACGCGCCAATCAACATCAAGTGCTTAACGTCCCGGTGCGTGAGGAGATCCTCCATCAGGTCCAACGTCGCCGCGTCGAACCATTGCAAATCGTCGAGAAACAGGGCCACGGGATGTTCGGCACGCGCGAATACGTTGATGAAACGACGTAATACCTGCTGGAACCGGTGCTGAGCCTCCTGCTGCGGAAGTTCAGGAACCGGTGGCTGTTCTCCAATAACGGCCCTCAATTCCGGGACCAGAGCCACCATCAGTTGTCCGTTTGGATCTAGCGCCTCATGAAGGGCATTCCGCCACTTGTTCAGCTGCTCTTCGCCCTTACTCAGGAGGGGGCGGATAAGGCCCTGAAAGGCCTGCGCCAGGGTGGCATAAGGCATATCGCGCTTGTACTGGTCGAACTTGCCCGATGCAAAAAGGCCACGCGGAGCAACCAGCGGTTTGTGCAGCTCATTGACCACTGCGGATTTGCCGATTCCGGAATAGCCGGAAACCAGCACTAACTCCGGCTTGCCGCTCTTGACGACGCGGTCGAAAGTGGCGAGCAAGATCTCGACCTCGCGTGCTCTCCCGTACAGCTTCTCGGGGATCAGCAGCCGGTCGGGTGCGTCGTGTTCGCCGAGTGGAAAGTCATCGATGTAACCTTGGGCTTGGTATTGAGCCAGGCAGCGACGTAGATCGCGTTCGACGCCACCCGCTGTCTGGTAACGGTCCTCGGCGGTCTTGGCGAGGAGCTTCATCACGATCGCCGCAACGGGAGCCGGAATTCCATTCACCCGCTCGTCGGGCGGCATCGGCTGCCGAGCGATGTGACAATGAATCCACTCCATGGGATCCGAGGCTGTAAACGGAAGCGTTCCGGTCAGCATCTCGTACAGCGTTATGCCGAGCGAATAGAGATCGCTACGCGCATCCATGGATCGATTCATGCGACCAGTCTGCTCGGGTGCCATGTAGGCAAGCGTTCCAGCGATGATCTCCGGTGGCTCGGGTGCTCGCCGTTCACGCGGCAGGCGAGAGGCAATACCGAAACCAACCAGCCACAGGTCGAACGTATCGATGTTGACCAAGATGTTGGATGGCTTGAGGTCTTTGTGAATGAAGCCGCGGTTGTGTAGACAGCCGAGTGAGCCAGCCAAGCCTATCGCGACGCACAGGAACGGCGTCAGATCCCAAGGCGTACCAATCATTCTCGCAAGCAATTCGCCGCCCGGGTCCTCGATCAGGAGTGCGGACCTGCCATCCCGAGATTCCAGCGACACGGGTCGAGCCGCCCACGTGGAATCCAACTCGTCCCGAAGCGCATAGGCGTGATTGAGCCGCGCGACGGTCTCCGCCGTCGGCTGTGCCGATGCAGGCATGCTCACCAGAAGGGGGGAGCGTCTATCGTCCGACGCATGTCGGGACAGGACGAATTCCTCATCTTCCCAAAGCGTCTCGACGAAATACCTCGCCGGCTCTGTCACATCTGGAACTCCTCAGACGCGATTGATGCTCGCTGCACGCAGTTTAATCGAAAGGTAACGCCTGGAGTATGGGAACACGCTGCCGCCCACCTGAAAAAGAGCTAGGGAGACATGCTCCCAACACCTGACTGCCTGCCCAAATCGAAGGCAGTCTGAAGGCCGCACGAAGCGAAAATGGTGATGCCCGAGACGATTGGCGGAACAAAGAACCACTACACCCGGAACCGGGCACAAAGCAGGGCCGCGGCCGCGCAGCCGACTGCAAAGACAAGCAGTTGCCGGCATTAGTCGCAGACGCCCGCGTCCACCGTCGACGCGCTGAAAAGCAATAGTTGGCGATCCACCGAAGCTAAGCGCGAGCTCCGCCGAAGGCCGATGCGGTCGCGGCACCCATGTCCCGTCGGATCGAGCGGAGGAGATTGCTCGCGGTTACGAAATCCCGTCGGGTCGGGTGGCGGTTGACGTCTACGGTTAAGGGTACACCTTTGTATAGTGTCGCCATCCCTTTCGATTACCCGACATTGACCTGCGTTTGATTGAGCCGCTGACCGCGACCGTCTTAGGCTGCGTGCGTCGGAAAAGTGCGCAGGTTCCCAAGGTGCGACTGTGAAGTGATGACAATCGACGAACAGCTACGACAGAACCAATAGGAGACAACAATGCCCAACCGCTCCGAAAATCTTGGATCTGGCAGAGTTACACGGTGCGCAGTCTGTGACGGCAAGTTTGGTCTCGTCAGGTACTACTCGTGGCGAACCCAGCTTTGTTCCAAGAGTTGCGTCAATCGCTTCAGAGCTCGCCGGGAAAGTGACCGCAATTGGGTGGGCTGGCTCCAAACCGGCTTCGACCAGCTGCAAGAGAACCGCGCGAGGGCATCATGACGTTCCAGATCTCACGACGAGGCAAGGAATATTTGGAAACAGCACAGACTTTGCTCCGCGCTGCCAAAACCATGACCGACGCAGCGATTGCCGGTCAGCTTAAGGCCCTTGCCGACGACTACCAACGACGGGCTGAGAAAGCTTCGCATGTTGATGCGGCCAAAGCCTTGGCTCGGTCGGCCGCCAGCACCGAACACGACGTACATGACCCGATTTGGCGCATGCAATGATGTTCGTCATCGACTTGCGGACTCGTTCTCGAACCTAAGTTAGGAGCGAAGAGGAGCGAGGTTATCCATGAAGGACGCATACAATGGGCACTGAACAGAAAGTCGCCGTCATAACCGGTGCATCACGAGGTATCGGCGCGGCCCTCGTGAAAGCCTACCGCGATCGTGACTATCGAGTGGTCGCTACGGCTCGCTCAATGAAGCCGTCGAACGACGCCGGCATCCTCATCGTTCCCGGCGACATCGCCGAGCGGGAAACTGCCGAACGCGCGATTGCTGAAGGTTTGGCTCGGTTCGGAAGGATCGATTCGCTTGTGAACAACGCCGGCATCTTTATCTCCAAGCCGTTCACCCAATATTCGCAGGCCGATTATGCGGCCATTGTTGGTGTCAACGTCGCCGGATTTTTTCACATCACACAACTCGCGGTCGCCGAAATGGAAAAGCACGGCAGCGGTCATATCGTGCAGATCACGACGAGCCTTGACGAGCATGCCGACGCTCGGGTGCCGGCCGTCCTCGCCGCGCTGACAAAGGGCGGCCTGAATGCCGCGACCAAGTCACTTGCGATCGAATATGCGAAGCGCGGCATTCGCGTGAATGCAGTTGCTCCCGGCGCCATCAGATCCTCGATGCATCCTCCTGAGACTTATAGCCAACTCGACAATCTCCACCCCGTCGGCCACATGGGGGATGTTTCCGATATCGTAGACGCGATTCTTTACCTTGAGTCGGCGAGCTTTGTGACCGGCGAAATCCTTCACGTGGACGGAGGTCAGAGCGCCGGCCACTGATCGGAAGCGCGACCAAGCGCCGGCGCTGCCCCAAGTATGCTGCCCCAAGTATCAGGAGGATGACGTGACTTATGGTCCGCCGACCTCCCGCAATTGATAGGCGATCGGATTCAATTGCAGCAAGTGACCATCAATTTGCTGATCAACGGCGTCCAGGCGATGCACAGTCGGGACAGCCGACACGTCGAATCGACATCCAGACGTCGATCGATGAAGACGGCTCGGTCGCCTTTTCCATCTTTGATAACGGGCTGGGCGCTGCCGCCGCGGACCTGGAGCACATTTTCGACAGCTTCTTCAGCACCAAGGCTGCGGGAAGGGGCATCGGCCGGCCATTTGCCAGTCGATCATTACCCGCACGGCCGCACCATTTCGGGTTCAAAACGCGCGAATGGCGGTGCGCATTTTTGCTTCGCGCTTCCCGTATCGACGGTCGGGCCCGGTTCCGGTGTTGTCGGCTTCGTTCACCACCCGCATCAACCTGTCCAATGAGCACCTGCTTCGTTGCGCGACCGTCTGCGCGACGCCGCAGATGTCATCCCTACTAACCCAAAGTACAGGTCGATCTATCCGCCGAGCCAGCGAGACCAGACCCGCTGAAGGATATCGCCGCGCGGCGCTTGCCATCATGATGCGAGCAGACGAGGCAACCGCTCTGCGCCTCGCTGGCCCATGGATAGGCCCTGCGCGGAATGAGCGCGGGCCTATCTAACACGAGCAACAGTCCATGAATCAACCGATTTCGCGCGAACCTTTGCAGGCTCTGCCAGACGTGCCTAGAGCAGGCCAGAGCGACTTGCCGGTTGCCGACCGGCGTCCTGCCGATGAGGAGATGGCGCGTGTGCTCAGGACCGCACCATCTCGCATGGCTTTGGACTCCTCCGGCGCCGGGATCGCCCACTGGAAACATGACCCATTGCACGACGTCGTCGAGCCCATGACCCACCACGTCGTTATGGCTTACAACGGCGCGGTGCAGCGCATGGAGCGGCGGTCAGGACGATCGGTTGCGATTGGAACGTTTCGTCCGGGGGTCGTGATTATCATTCCGGAGGGATCAAGTTCCCGATGGGATATTCCGAAACCGGTTAATGTCGTTCAGCTCTATCTTCCGCACGCAACGCTCAAGCGTGTCGCCGACGAAGCCGACACCGCCGCACCGATCGACCTCCTGGAGCGAACGGCGCATCCCGACCCCATTACATCCCGATTGCTCTTGAGCGCGGCCGGCGTGCTGGAGGGCAATGGGGCCCTGGATACGCTATTCAGGCATCAGCTGACAGACCTCCTGGCCACGCGCATCCTGGCTGCGCACACCGGCTCGCCAACCTCGTTCCAGCCGACCACGGGTGGGCTATCGCCGAAGGTCCTGCTCCGCGCCATCGAACGTTTGCGCTCGGACAGTGATGCGGACGTCTCTCTCACGGCTCTCGCTACGGACGCCGGGCTGTCGCGCTTCCACTTCTGCCGGGCCTTCAAGGAAAGCACCGGGCTCTCACCGCATGCCTGGCTGCGCCAGCACCGGCTCGAGCAGGCCATGAACATGCTGCGCGACACCGACGCATCGGTCGCCTTGGTTGCGGCGGAGCTTGGCTATGCCTCGCAAACGGCCTTCGCCGCCGCGTTCAGGCGATTGACCGGCGAAGCGCCGGGGGATTGGCGGCGACGCGAGCGTTGGCAGCGATCCCAGAGTTAACGAAGTGCCTTCCGAACGCGAGGACAGCTCCATGAACAAGCCGATCCTGCACGATCCTTTGGAGGCTCTGCTTGTCGCACCCAGTGCGCGCCACAGCTCGCCAGTCGCCGACCTGCGCCCTGCCGATGTAGAGATGGCGCGCGTCCTCAAGACCGCACCGCTCCGGATGACTTCAGACGGTTCCAATGGTGCTATCACGCATTGGAAGCACGGGGCTCTGCACGACGTGGTCGAGCCCATGACCCACCATGTCATCATGACTTATCCCACAGGCGTTCAGCGCCTGGAGCGGCGCACCGGGAAATCGGTTGCAACCGGATCGGCGCGCTCTGGAGTTGTGACGATCATTCCGGCTGGCTCAAGCGCCAGATGGGATATTCCCGGCGCTGTCGATGTCATCCAGCTCTATCTTCCGCACGCAACGCTCGAACGCGTTGCCCGCGAAGCCGATGCGCCGGCCCCAGGCGATCTTCTGGAGCGGACGGGGCACCCAGATGTCGTCACATCTGGGTTGCTGATGAGTGCGGCGGATGTGCTGGAGGGCAATGCAGCCCTGGATGCCCTGTTCAGGCAGCGACTGGCGGATCTCCTGGCCACGCGCCTCCTTGCTGAGCACACCGGCGTGCCAACCACGTTCGAGCCCATCATGGGCGGGCTGTCTCCCCACGCTCTGCGACGCGCGATCGAACGCCTGCACTCGGACAGCGATACGGACGTGTCGCTCGCCGCGCTCGCAGCGGACGCCGGCCTGTCGCGCTTCCATTTCTGCCGTGCCTTCAAGGAAAGCACCGGGCTTTCGCCTCATGCCTGGCTGCGCCAGCAGCGGCTCGAGCAGGCCATGAACATGCTGCGCGACACCGAAGCGTCGATCGAGTCCGTGGCCAGGGAGCTAGGCTATGCCTCGCAAACGGCCTTCGCCGCCGCGTTCAGGCGATTGACCGGAGAGACGCCGAGCGATTGGCGACGGCGCATGCGGTAGCAGCAATCGCTCTGCAGGTGCCGCAATTGCTCTGGCGCAGTTGCGGCTCCGGTCCGGTAGATGATCAGGGTGCCTCACGCTCCCAACCGACGGAGACAAACGATGACCTCGAAGATCCTCTTCAGCCCACTTGCAATCCCGCCGCGAAGGAGACTCGTCGCAAGTGCAATCGTGTACGGACTTTCTTTGGCAATTCGCTTCACCTCAGCAACCGGCGAGGAGGTGGAAATTCCGGCAGAGTCGCTGCAAATGATGAAGCCGACGATGTCCATCATGACCAACGATCGTACCCAGCTTTCCTATGCTGACTGGGGCGGTCCTTATGCCAACGAGCCGATTTTTTTTCGCCGCCGCTGGCCGCAGCGGGCGTCGTCGATGTCGAGCTGCGCCTCTCCTTAGGACCTGACGATTTCGTTTCACGTCTTCGCGTCGCCGGCGACGCGCGGATCCCCGAAGATCAACCACAGGAGTAGATCACATGCGACTAGTCATCATAGGCGCCGGCTTCGCCGGCATGTACGCCGCACTTTCCGCTGCGCGCCTGCGCGACATCCAGGGTGCTTCGCCCGAGGAGCTCGAGATCGCGTTGGTCGCACCCGAGCCGACGCTGGTGGTTCGCCCCCGGCTTTACGAATCCAGACCTGAGACCCTGACGGCACCTCTCCTGGAGGTCCTCAAGGCCATTGATGTTGGCTACGTGCAAGGCAGCGCCGAGACGATCGACACCCAATCGCGGGTAATGCAAATCGTCGCCGCCAAGGGTGCGAAGAAGAAGCTTTCCTACGATCGGTTGGTAGTGGCCACCGGCAGCCGGCTGTTCCGCTCGAATATTCCGGGCCTCGCCGAGCACGGCTTCAGTGTCGACTCGCTCGATGATGCGGTTGTCCTCGACAGGCATCTGCACGGCCTCCCCGACCGGCCGGCCGTGAACGGGCGCGACACAGTCGTCGTTGTCGGCGGCGGATTCACCGGCATCGAGGCGGCAACCGAAATGCAGGCGCGGCTTCGCAAGGTCCTCGGCAACAAAACCAGGCCGCGCGTCATCATCGTCGAGCGCAACACTGCGATTGCTCCCGACATGGGCGAAGGTCCCCGCCCCGTCATCGAGGGCGCCCTGCGCAAGCTCGGCGTGGAGACCCGGCTCGGGGCCGGCGTCGCCTCGCTCGACGAATCAGGCGTCACGCTGACCTCCGGCGAACACATCGAAACCGAGACCGTGATCTGGGCCGCGGGCATTCGCGCCGCGCCGTTGACCCAGCAGATTCCCGCCGAACGCGACAATTTCGGCCGGCTGCTGGTCGATCGCGATCTGCGCGTGCCGAGCGTAGAGGGCGTGTTCGCCACCGGCGATGCCGCCCGTGCGGCCTGCGACGATGCCGGCAATTACGCACTGATGTCGTGCCAGCACGCCACGCGGATGGGCGCGTTTGCCGGCAACAATGCCGCCGCCGAACTGCTGGGAGTCCCGACCAAACCCTATCGGCAGGAGGGTTACGTCACCTGCCTCGACCTTGGAGAGGCCGGCGCGCTGTTCACGCGCGGCTGGGAGCGCGAGGTGGCCATGGTCGGCGACGTCGCCAAGAAGACCAAGCAGGAGATCAACACCTTCTGGATTTATCCACCGCGCCCCGAGCGTGCCGCCGCGCTGGCGTCGGCCGATCCGGAGCGTGTGAGCGATGTGACTGGCTTCTTCTAGATCCTTCACGCGAAACGGGCCGCGTTCCGCGCTGGCCGCGCGGCCCGCTCAACCGAGACCAGCCAGCAGCCTTAACCATGAAACAGGAGACAAACATGCTAGACAACATCTCACGCTCCGGTAGGCCCGACGAGCTGGTTCCGTCGCGCTACGCGGTGCGGGTCGGCGAGATTGACGTGCTGGTGGTCAGCGATGGGGTGCTCACGCTGCCAGGCGCGATGTTGGCCCACAACGCCGAGCCGGCCGTCCGCGCGGCCTGGCTGAACGACAATTTCCTGCCACCGGACGCTTTCGATTGGGCGCTGAACGTGGTCGTGGTGCGTAGCGGCGGCCGGACCATACTCATCGACGCTGGGATGGGGGCGGAGTTCCCCTTGCCGCGGGCCGGGCAGTTGATCCATCGACTGGAGGCCGCCGGCATCGATCTCGCATCCGTGACCGACGTGGTGCTTACCCACATGCACATGGACCACGTTGGCGGGCTGCTCGTCGACGGGGTGAAGGACCAACTGCGTCCGGACCTGCGGATCCACGTGGCGGCCGCCGAGGTCAAGTTCTGGGAGTCGCCCGATTTCTCCCGCGTCTCCATGCCGCCGGGCTTCCCGGACGCGCTTCGGAAGACGGCCAAACGGTTCGTGAAAGAGTACCGCAGCCAGCTGCGGCTCTTCGAGCAGGAGTACGAGGTGGCGCCGGGCGTGGTCGTCCATCGCACCGGCGGCCACACCCCGGGGCACAGCGTGGTCCGCCTGGCGTCCGGCGGCGACCGCCTGACGTTCGCCGGCGACCTCGTGTTCGCGGTCGGGTTCGAACACCCCGACTGGTACAACGGCTTCGAACACGACCCCGAGGAGGCGGCCCGCGTTCGTATCAGTCTTTTGCGGGAACTGGCAGCGACCGGCGGGCTGCTGGTGGCCACTCACATGCCGTTCCCGTCGGTCGGCCATGTCGCGGTCGCCGGCGACGCCTTTCGCTGGGTACCGGCCTTCTGGGACTACTGACCGCTTGTTGGGTTAGGGCGCGTAACAAGCGCTTCATCCAATACGGGCTGCGTTTCCATCGCCGGAGCGCAGCCCGCTTTCCGAAAATCCATTTGGAGCTCGACCTCGATGAAACACGAGACCGTGCGCGCGAGCGCGTTTGCCATGCCGCTGACGAACCCGGCCTTTCCACCCGGCCCCTACCGCTTCATCAACCGCGAGTACTTCATCATCCAGTACCGGACGGATCCCGAGGCGCTGCGCCGGGTCGTGCCCGAACCGCTCGAGCTTACCGAGCCGGTGGTGAACTACGAGTTCATCCGCATGCCCGACTCGACCGGTTTCGGCGACTACACCGAAAGCGGTCAGGTCATTCCGGTATCCTACCAGGGCCAGGCCGGCGGCTTCACCCATCAGATGTTTCTCAATGATCATCCGCCCATTGCGGGCGGGCGCGAATTGTGGGGCTTTCCGAAGAAGCTGGCGCAACCGAAGCTCGCAGTCGAGATCGACACCCTGGTTGGGACCTTGAACTATGGCTCGGTCCGCATCGCGACCGGCACCATGGGTTACAAGCACCGCGCCCTCGACACCGCCGTCGAAGCCAGGAAGCTCGCTGCCCCCAATTTCCTGCTCAAGGTCATCCCGCACGTCGACGGCACGGCGCGCATCTGCGAGCTGGTGCGCTACCACCTCGAAGACATCACGGTGAGGGGCGCATGGACCGGGCCCGCTGCGCTCGACCTGTGCTCGCATGCCCTGGCTCCCGTGGCCGAGCTGCCGGTGCTTCAAGTGCTATCGGCCAAGCACGTGGTTGCCGACCTGACCCTCGGGCTTGGCACCGTGGTCCACGACTATCTGTCGCCAAACCGGGCCGTCCGCCGCCGCGAGGCGGGCTCTGAGATCTTGATCGAAGCGAGCGCGGGCTGATCGGATCAGCCGCAACATCAGGAGTTTGGAACATGTTGAAAGTGATGCGCGAGCAAATCAGTCCTGTCCCGCAGCAAATCAAGCCGCTGCCGTACGATGTCGTCGCCCTGGTGCTGCAGGGCGGCGGAGCGCTTGGCGCCTATCAGGCCGGAGTCTACGAGGGCCTGCATGAAGCCGGCATCCGTCCGAACTGGTTGGCCGGCATTTCGATCGGCGCGCTTAACGCCGCCATCATCGCCGGCTCGCCGGAAGCTAAGCGTGTCGGACGGCTGCGCGAGTTCTGGGAGACCATCTGTGCCTGTCCGGTGGGATGGCCCGCCGGCGAAGGGCTGGGCGATGCCATGCCATTCGCGTTCGATCTGCGCTCGCTGCACAATGCGATGGCGGCGATGCGGGCCTTGTTCCAGGGGCAGCCCGGCTTCTTCAAACCACGCTTCCCGTCGCCGCTATGGTCGCCCTTCTCAGGCGATGCGTCGACAAGCTTCTACGACACGGCACCGTTGCAGCGGACGCTGGAGCAGCTGGTCGATTTCGATCGGTTGAACTCGGGCGAAGTGCGCGTCAGCGTCGGCGCGGTCAACGTCCGCAGCGGCAATCTAACCTATTTCGACACCGCCGAACGCCGGCTGGGGCCGAAGCATTTCATGGCGTCCGGCGCCTTGCCGCCAGGGTTTCCCGCAGTCGACATTGATGGCGAGCACTACTGGGATGGTGGCATGGTGTCGAACACACCGCTGTCCCGCGTGCTGTCCAGCGAGCCGTGCGACACCCTGACGTTCCAGGTCGACCTCTGGTCGGCCAAGGGCCGCGTGCCCCGTGACCTGATGGAGTTATCCAGCCGGCAGAAGGACATCCAGTATTCGAGCCGTACCCGCGCCATCACAGACCATGCGATGCGAATGCAGAATATGCGTAGGGCGTTGCAACTGACGATCGAGAGATTGCCGGAAAGCGCAAAGCGGGATCCGGAAATCCGCGCCATCGCGGACATGGCCCGCCATCGCTCCTGCAACATCATTCACCTGATCTACCAGTCCAAGATCTACGAGGGCCAGTCAAAGGACTACGAGTTCGGGCTGAGCGCGATGCGCGCCCATTGGCAGAGCGGGTTGGACGACATTCGCCGCACGCTGGCCGATCCGCGTCGCTTGGACCTGCCGGCTCCCGAGCTCGGCATCGTCACCCATGACGTCCATCGCCGCGACTGAGCTGCAGCAGATTTCATTCTTCGACGCCCCGCTTCCCGGGCGCGAACCGAGCCTTCGAGAGGATGCCATGTCCAACGCTTCTTACGTCGCTGATACGGCCACGAAAATCGGCCTCACTCCGTCGCGCCAGGCCATCAAGCGGGCAGCGCTCGCGCTGACCGTGGCGCTCGGTGTCGCCGCGGCCACCGATTTCGGCCACTACTACCTCACGACCGGTCGCTACCTGGAATCGACCGACGACGCCTATGTCAAGGCCGACTCGACGATCATCGCCCCAAAGGTCTCCGGCTATGTCGCCGAGGTGCTGGTTGCCGACAACGAGAAGGTCAAGGTCGGACAGATGTTGGCGCGGATCGACGACCGGGATTTCAAGGCCGCGCTTGGCCAGGCCCGCGCCGACGTCGCCGCCGCGGACGCCGCGGTGAAGAACCTCAACGCTCAGATCGAATTGCAGGAGCCGCTAATCCAGCAGCAGGCGGCCGAGGTCGACGCGACCGAAGCCAACCTGAAGTTCGCCCGGGAGGAGCGCGCCCGCTACGACGATTTGATGAAGTCGGGCTCCGGTACCGTTCAGCGCGCGCAGCAGACTGACGCGGCGTTGCGCTCGCAGACCGCACAGCTGCAACAGGGCCAGGCGGGCCTGATCGCCGCCAACAAGAAGATCGAGGTGCTCTCGACCCAGCGCGCCCAGGCTGTTGCGCTGCTCGATCGCGCGCGCGCCGTCGAGCAGCAGGCGGCGCTGAATCTCTCCTACACGCAGATCACCGCGCCGGTGGACGGCACGGTCGGTGCGCGCTCGCTCCGGGTCGGCCAATATGTGCAGGCTGGCACGCAACTGATGGCGGTGGTGCCGCTGGATGCGGTCTATGTGGTCGCCAACTTCAAAGAGACCCAGCTCACCCATGTGCGCAACGGTCAGCCGGTCGATCTGTACGTCGATAGCTTCCAATCGAACAGGCTGAAGGGCCATGTCGACAGCCTGTCGCCGGCGAGCGGCCTGGAATTCGCGCTGCTGCCGCCTGACAACGCCACCGGCAATTTTACCAAGATCGTGCAGCGCGTGCCAGTCAAGATCGTGCTCGACGACCAGAGCCTGAACGGCCTGCTGCGCCCGGGCATGTCCGCCGAGCCGACCGTCAACACCAAGGCCGCGGTCGTCGCCGAGCGTGAAGCCGAGAAGCGCGTCGCGTCGCGCAGCGGCAAACCCCGCAGCTGAACGACAAGAACTTGTCCTCCCTGGCGTACGACGAGGAATAACCATGACCATCCTGCAAACCACCGTCGACGCCATTCCCGCCGGCGATCACGGGCCACCGGCAGCGGCTCCCGCCGTCTCCGCAAAAACCTGGCTCGCGGTGATCGGCGCCACGCTCGGTGCCTTCATGGCGGTGCTCAACATCCAGATCGTCAATGCCTCGCTTGCCGACATTCAGGGCGGGATCGGCGCGGGCATCGATGACGGCGGCTGGATCTCGACCTCCTATTTGATCGCCGAGATCGTGGTGATCCCCCTGAGTGGTTGGCTTGCCCAGGTGTTCTCGGTCCGCATCTACCTCCTGACCAACGCCGCCCTGTTTCTGGTTTTCTCGGCGGCCTGCGCGCTGGCGCAAGACCTGCCGCAGATGATCGTGCTCCGCGCCATTCAGGGTTTTACAGGCGGCGTGCTGATCCCGATGGCGTTCACGCTGATAATTACGTTGTTGCCGAAGGCGAAGCAGCCGATCGGCATGGCGCTGTTTGCGATCTCCGCGACGTTTGCGCCCGCGATCGGTCCGACCATCGGCGGCTATCTCACCGAGAATTTCGGCTGGGAATACATCTTTTATGTCAACGTCGTGCCTGGCGCGATCATGATCGCCATGCTGTACGTCTCACTGGAATCGACGCCCATGAAGCTGTCGCTGCTCGCGGAAGGCGACTGGCCGGGCATCATCGCCATGGCGATCGGGCTTGCCACGCTGCAGACCGTGCTGGAAGAGGGCAACAAGGACGACTGGTTCGGCTCGCCCTTCATCGTCCGCCTCGCCGTGATCGCCGCGATCGCCTTACCTCTGTTTGTCCTCGTCGAACTGACCAGCAAGAAACCGCTGTTGAATCTGCGCATCCTGTTCCGCCGCAATTTCGGCTTCGGCGTGCTCGCGAACTTCCTGCTCGGTGTCGCGCTGTATGGCTCTGTCTACATTCTTCCGGTCTATCTGTCCCGCATCCAGGGCTACAATTCCGAGCAGATCGGCATGGTGCTGGCATGGACCGGCCTGCCGCAACTCGTGCTGATCCCGCTGGTGCCGCGGCTGATGAAACGCGTCGATCCGCGCATCATGATCGGCTTGGGCTTTGCGTTGTTCGCCGCTTCCAACTTCATGAACATTTACATGACCAACGACTATTCGGCTGATCAACTGTTCTGGCCAAACGTTGTCCGTGCCGTTGGTCAGGCCATCATGTTCGCTCCGCTCTCGGCGGTCGCAACTGCCGGAATCGAGGCGGAGAATGCCGGATCCGCGTCAGCGCTGTTCAACATGATGCGCAACCTCGGCGGCGCCATCGGCATTGCCGGGCTGCAGACGCTTCTGACCAAGCGCGAGCAGTATCATTCCAACGTGCTGTCGCAGCAGGTCACGGTATTCGAACAGGCGACCCGCACACGGATCGATCGGCTCACGCAATATTTCGTCAACCACGGCGTCATCGATCGCGTTGACGCAGCGCACCGCGCCTATGTCGCGGTCGGCCACATCGTGCAGAAACAAGCGTTCATCCTGGCCTTCAGCGACACCTTCTACACGCTGGGCGCGGCGCTGATCGTCGCGCTGCTGGCGGGCCTCATGCTCAAGAAGCCCGATCGTCTCGATGGCGGCGGCGCACATTAGAGATTCTGCAACCAACTTCCCGAAGGAGAACGACCATGAACTACCACGACCCCGCGCCAGTTTCATCTCTCGAGACATCGAAAGGCATTCCCATGTTGAAAGGTAAAGTGGCAATCGTAACCGGATCAACAAGCAGCATTGGGTTGGGAATCGCAGTAACCGAGCGCAAATGAGCAATTCGTCACAAAAACCGCATGCCGAAAGAGCTCTCGCACGCGTAATTCTCGCGCCAGTGGCGCGAGGAAATGCGTCCCGCAGTCCAGTCCAGGGTGCGGGTCCTCACCTAACGGAGAAACACTATGAAGACGCCTTCGCTCTGGATGATTGCAGCCGGTTGCTTTGTGGCCCTGGCACCTGTCGCGCACGCGCGGTCGGCCTATGACGGCTCCTGGGACCTCGTCTTCGTGACGCAAAGGGGCGCCTGCGACTCCAGCTACAACTTCACCGTCAATGTTTCAGACGGAATCATCTCGCATCCGAATCTTCTCAAGTTCAGAGGATACGTGGCAAGATCCGGCGCGGTTCACGCGTCAGTCACAGTTCAGGATAAATACGCCTCGGGGTCCGGCAAGCTCGCCGGAACCACGGGCCGCGGCGGGTGGAGCGGCCGCGCGGGGAGTTCGCGATGCTCGGGCTATTGGACCGCTCAACGCAATTGACCGATCTTATGAGCAAAGCACCGGGCCGCGAACCGCCGACTCGCGAGGCGGCATTGAAGACGACCGCGCTGGCAGCCACGCTCCTGTTTGCTCACGGGCAAACCACTGAACGGACTGTTGCCGTTGCCGAGCGGCTTGGGCGGGCGCTCGGCGTGGCGGTGAAGGTGCTGCCTTATTGGGGCGAACTTATCGTCGAAATCGACGGCGCGCCCGTCTCCCAAATTGTCCCTGCAAAGCCGCTCGGCGTCGACATGGGCAGGGTGCTGGCCGTCACGAGGGTGGTGGATCAGGTCTGCGACGGCACGTTGCCGGCCGAGGCGGCGCAATCTGCGCTCATATCGGCTGGCCTTCTACCGCCAGCTTCCACGCCACGCTTCACCTTGTTCACAGCCGTTGGCGCGGCTTCGCTTGGCGTCATTTTCGGCGCGCTCGACGCCACGAGCCTTCTGCTGATGGCGGCCAGCGCCGGCATCGGTGCGCTCGTTCGCCGCTGGCTGTCCAGCTTCAGCAGGAGTCCACTGATCCAGCCGCTTTGCGCCGCCTTTGTCGTGGGTGTCGTAGCTGCTGCTGCCAGTCGTTTCCAGCTATCGGATGCAATAACGCTGGTCGCTTTCTGTCCCTGCATGGTGCTGGTCCCTGGGCCGCATATCCTCAACGGTGCCATCGACCTCGCTCGCACGCGCATCGCGCTGGGAATCGCGCGATTGACCTACGCCGCCGTCATCGTGCTCCTGATCTGCGCCGGCCTGCTGTTCGGGTTCGCGGCCGTCGGCGCAAACCTCGCGATAGGCGGATCATCTCCGCCCGTGCCGCTGGTCATCGACGTGATTGCGGCAGGATGCGCCGTCGCCTCCTTCGGCACTTTCTTCTCAATACCGTGGCGTCTGCTGGCGTTCCCTATCGCGGTGGGCATGCTCGCCCATGCCGCACGCTGGGCACTGATCACCGTCGGGGGCGAAAGTGCCGCAACCGGGGCACTGGTGGCCTGCACGCTGGTCAGTGTCATCGTAACTCCGGTCGTCGATCGTCTGCACCTGCCCTTTGCAGCTCTCGCTTTCTCTGCCGTTGTCTCGATGATACCCGGCTTTTTCCTGTTCAACGCCGCCGCGGGCCTTGTCGAATTGGTCTCGATCGGGCCGAGCGCGCCGGCGGCTCTGCTGATGAGTATCGCCACGAGCGGTGCCACGGCATTTCTGATCATCATGGCCATGACCTTCGGGCTGATCCTGCCGCGGATGCTGCTTGAGCACCTTCTGCCCCCGTCAGCTTGAGCGCGGCACGGGCGTCGTATGCATCGCAACGCCGTTCAAGAATGGGCTGGGCGATGTCGCTTGTAGCACAGAGCGGACATCGCCGTCGCTTCTCGGAATATCCTCTTTCGAACCACGATAATCCCAGGGTCGTTCGCTTCTGATTCCCTCCGTACTATACCAATGTACAGGTCAATCTATCCGCTCAGCCAGCGAGACCAGACTCGCTGCATGATACCGCCGCGCGGCATTTGCCATCAATATGCGAACACACGAGAAGCAGCGGCTCCGCGCTTCGCTGGCCCCAGGAGATCCACCATGCGCCTCACCAACCGCGTCGCCCTCGTCACTGGCGCCGCCAGCGGCATCGGCAAGGAGGTTGCTCGCGCCTTTCTCCGCGAAGGCGCCAAGGTAGCCATCGCAGATTTGAACCAGGCCGGCGCCGACGCCGCGGCGGCCGAGCTCGGTGGCCCGGACCGGCGCGCCATCGGCGTCGCGATGGACGTGACCTCCGAGGAGCAGGTCGAGGCGGGCATGGCCAGCACAGTCAAGATCTTCGGCCGGATCGACATCCTGGTCAGCAACGCCGGCATCCAGATCGTGGCGCCGCTCGACGAGTTCGAATTTGCCAAATGGAAGCAAATGCTGGCCATCCATCTCGACGGCGCCTTCCTCACCACGCGTGCCGCGTTGCGGCGGATGTATCAGCAGGGAAGCGGCGGCAGCATCATCTACATGGGCTCGGTCCATTCCAAGGAAGCCTCGCTGCTCAAGGGGCCTTACGTGACGGCCAAGCACGGCCTGGTCGGGCTCGCCAAAGTCGTCGCCAAGGAAGGTGCGAGGTACGGCGTGCGCGCCAACGTCATCTGTCCCGGCTTCGTGCGCACGCCGCTGGTCGACAAGCAGATTCCCGAGCAAGCGAAGGAGCTCGGTATCTCCGAAGCGGAGGTGGTCAGAAACATCATGCTCAAGGACACCATCGACGGCGAGTTCACCACGGTCGAGGATGTCGCGGAGGCCGTGCTGTTCTGCGCCGGCTTCCAATCGAACGCGCTGACCGGCCAGTCGCTGGTCGTAAGCCACGGCTGGTTCATGCAGTGACGCTAGGTCCGTTCCGCGCCGGCTGAACGGATAACAAATGTCCAGCACGGCGCTGGACCGAACTCGGGAGTTATCACAATGAAGATCGTCGTGATTGGTGGCACGGGACTCATCGGATCCAAAGTCGTGGCCCTTCTTCGTCAACGTGGCCAGGAAGTGCTCGCAGCCTCACCGGCCTCAGGCGTCAACACGTTCACGGGAGAAGGCTTGCCCAAGGCGCTCGCGGGCGCGCAGGTGGTGATCGATCTCGCCAACTCGCCGTCCTTCGAAGATGCGGCGGTGATGAAGTTCTTCCAGACCTCGGGGCGCAACTTGCTCGCGGCCGAAACCGGGGCGGGCGTCCGGCACCATGTCGCACTATCCATCGTCGGAACCGACCGGTCCGACAATGGCTATTTCCGCGCCAAGGTTGCCCAGGAGAAGCTGATCGAGACTTCCGGCATTCCATATACCATCATCCGCTCGACCCAGTTCCTGGAGTTCCTCGGCGCCATCGCCGCTTCGAGTGCGGATGGAAACACCATCAGGATTTCGCCCAGCCTGTTCCAGCCGATCGCGGCGGACGACGTTGCTGCCGCCGTCGCTGATGTAGCGCTCGCGGCCCCGCGACACGGCATCGTCGAGATCGCCGGCCCGGAACGAGCGCCGTTCAGCGAATTCGTCGCCCGCTATCTGAAGGCGGTCGGCGATCCGCGTGAGGTCGTGCGCGACCCCGGGGCCCGATACTTCGGTGGCCGGGTCGAGGAGCGTTCGCTGGTGCCGTTGGGCGAAGCGCGCCTCGGCCGCATCGCTTTAGACGAATGGCTCCGCCGCTCACAGGCAGCGGCCTGATCCTGCATCTGCGAACCAAAGGATAGGGCTCCATGAAACGCGTCCTCTGTTCGCTTCTTGTCGCCATTCTGCCGCTCGGCAGCGTCCTTGCGGACACGCCGAAGGAGAAGAACGCCAAGGTGACCCTCGTCTACCAGCACGAGCTGCCAAACGTCCCAGGCAAGAGCATCAAGGGCGTACTCGTCGAATATGGCCCGGGCGGCTACTCGCCTGCTCACACGCATGCCAAGTCCGCCTTCATCTACGCGACGGTGCTTGAGGGGGCGATCCGCAGTCAGGTCAACGCTGGATCGGTGGCGACCTACAAGGCCGGCCAGAGCTTCTCAGAGTTCCCCGGCGACCACCATGGCGTCAGCGCCAATGCCAGCGAGACGGAGCCGGCCAAGCTCCTTGCCGTGTTCGTCGTGGACACCAACGAGACGGACCTGACAATCCCGCTCGGGCAACCGAAGTGAGAATGCAAAGCTGGAATTCCCTGAGGAAAGCAGCGAGCTCCCTCGCGGACTACATCCAATTATGTGGACGACCGCAAGTCTCCCCGGAATGCGCATAACTCGGCAAGTGTCCACAGGAGAGCGCATCATGAATGCGCTTGCTTTGTCGACCTTGGTTTTTGTTTGCTTCATGGCATCAAGTCACGCCGCCAAACATCCGCAGCATTCAACGGATCTTGGAATCTGGCGTTCGTAACGGGGACGTGTGATCCGACCTGCAATTTCACGGTCAACGTTTCGCATTGACTCGTGACGCCCCGTTGGCGCATGGAAAGCCGTGCCGTGGATAAGCTCGAATTGTCGCTTGGGGTGCTGACCTTCAATGCCCAAGGAACGACGGCAATTGTCACCGCGTTCTTGATTGTTGTTTTATTGGTTGGGTGCGTTTCAAGAAGTGAGAAGGAAGCAGCCGCAATGAAGCGCCTGCGCCGATCACAGAGGAAGCTCAACCGTCAGTACCTAGCGGCGCTGGCTTATTGACCGCGAGGCCAGCAGTCGTTGCCAAGCGCCCGAGCAGGGTCGCCTCGGCTTTGGGGGTCAGACGGTAGCCTTCCGCCATCTCGACGATGTCGCCGCCGGCGACCCACGCGTTCCACCAGTCCCTCAGAAAGCCCTCGGCATACCCGCCGGTGCTGAAGCTGTAGGGGGCGGCGACAAGGCTGAAAGGGATCATCAGCTGGTAACAGGGAGAGTCGTAGGAGGGACTGGTCTCGGGATAGTTCACGAAAGCCTCAAAGGACCTGGCGGTACAGAGGCTCGAATAGAGCCAAAACATCAGCCCATACATCAGGTGCGAGCGTTCGTCGGCGTGCAAGGCGAAGAAGCCCTTCTGGTCCACGATCTGCCGGCCCAAGGCGCGCAATATCCGCTCGCCGTCCGGCAGACGGTCGCCGACGGCCGCCAAGGCCCGCACCACGATCGGTGATAACGTTCCTCGCTCGACGGTTGCGATCGCCGCAGCCCGGTCCTCCTCGGCGGTGTCGTACTCGGACTCCTCGACCAAGCCTCGAATGAAGGTCTCGAAGTCGGGCGCAACGACGGTGATGCTGTAGTCATCCTCCTGGTCGACGTACACGACCTGCGGTTCGCCCCGTTTTCCACAGGCCCGGTAGTCGAGCATAATCAGTTCGTGGCCCGCGGTCGGCGTATCGGCAATGCCGACGCCGATCGGCGGGTAGCCCCATTCCTCGATCATAAACTTGGCGCCCAGCTGCCCGGCGAGCGAATATTTGGACGTGCGCCCGATAGCATAGAGCCCGGTGATAGCCACGTGGTCCGCTGACCAGCCTGTACGCTCCTTCATCGGGTGGCAGTTGCGATTGACCAGTCCGCCATTGTGGCGCAGGGCGAGGTCGACATACGCCGTCGGCAGCCGATACCCACCCAATTCCTGCTCAATGGAGGCGATCAGCTCTTCGCTCGGCGGAGGCTCGACATAGTTCTCCAGGGAATACGGAAGGTCGGCCCAGAAGCCTTCGAAATCGAACCCGTCAAAGGGCCTTTTCGCCGTCATCCTCATCACCCTATCGTATTGAGGCGCTAACGCTGCCTTCCCTCGCGATTGCCTCTTAGGCGCGCCGTCCACTTTGATCCCATGGCGTCGCCTCGGCGAATTACGAGAATTACGATGACAGTGCACCAAACTATCGTGAGCAACAGCCCCGACGACGAGCCGCCGCCTGCATGCGCCTTCCACTTCGTAGTCACTTCAGACTCGGGTCGGCGCTCGTCCTCAGCGGTGTACCCACGCGGAACATGATCGCATCAATGCATCGAAGCTGTCACGATGCAGCGTCCGCTCATAGGCGAGGGAGTTTCGCCTGACTTTACGCCGGACAGCATGCGTTGCGCGCCGGCGGTCGCTTCAACGGATTTTGCGATGATGAAATTGTGCTGCTGATTTGCCCGACGTGTCAAGTATTCGGTCGGAACCGTCGGTTGCGACGGCCGCCGGCTACTTTGCATGGGGTTGTTTTCGATATTTTTGGTGGGAGCCGCGGCGCCCCGGCGCGGCGGCGCCCTCCTGAAGGCGCAGTGGCGTTTTCCAGCTGTTACTCAAATCGTGGGTGTTGGTCCAGGAAGGTCGAAAATGCTCGGCTGACCTCCCTGACGAACAAATCCAGCTGGCGAAGCTGCATCCACGACCATCAGGTTCGATTATAAAAGCTGCAAGTTGCATTATTGGATTTGATGTAGCTATCGTGATGTTGTCGACGACGCTCAAGGCCGCAAACGAATGCTCTCAGACATGACCGCGCACGTCTCGCCTATTTTGACCCGGGAGGGGCTCGCGAACCACGCGCGGTCGAACCGGCGCCAGACCGTGGACATCGCCCTGAGGCTGCTTGCCACACCGAGCGAAAATCCCCCTGGCGACACCCGCGGTATCGCCGCGGAAGTGCTGGCGCTGCTCAAGGAAGTGCCGGGCGTGAAGGCAGAATTGCACGCCTCGAGTGACAGTATTTACAATGTCGTCGCCCGGTTGAAGGGCGGTCGTCCCGGTCCGCGCCTCATCTTCAACGGCCACCTCGACACGTTTCCGCTGAGCAGCAGGGATGAATGGGGTGCATCGCCCGCAGGCGCGCTGGTCGGCAGCAGAGTTTACGGGCTCGGGATCTCGGACATGAAGGGTGGGCTCGCGGCCAGTCTCTTCGCTCTTCAAAATCTCGCCGTCGCACGCTCGAGCTGGGCCGGTGAAGTCGTCGCGACGTTCGCAGGCGATGAAGAAACCATGGGGCGGTTGGGAACGCAGTTTCTGCTCGATACCGTTGCCGAGGCGCGGGGCGATGCGGTGATCTGCGCAGATGCCGGATCGCCTCGGGTTCTGAGGGTTGGCGAGAAAGGCCTGATCTGGTTGCGTCTTGCCGCCAAGGGACGCTCGAGCCACGCCGCTCATGTTCATCGTGGAGACAGCGCGATCGACAAACTGATCATGGCCATTGCGAAGATTGCATCGTTGCGCGACCTGGCCGTTAAGTCTCCCGCAAACGTGCTTGAAACAATTGCAACGGCCTCACCGGTATCCGAAGCCTTGTCGGGCGAAGGCGAGAGCGAGGTGCTGCGATCCGTGACCGTCACGTTCGGCACCATCTCCGGCGGCCGATTGCCGAACCTGGTGTCGGATGCGGCGGAGGCAACGGCGGATATCAGGCTTCCGTTCGGCGTCACGGTTGCCGAGATCAGGACATTGATTGAGGGGTTTGTCGACAGCATTGATGGGGTTTCGGTCGACTACATCCAAAGCTACGAACCCAGTTGGACGGCTCCCGAAAGTCCGATCGTGCAGGCGGTTGCGGCTTGCGTCCAGGAAGTGATGGGTGTGACGCCGGTCGTCAACATGCGGGTCGGCGCCTCCGACGCGCGCTTGTACAGGGCCGCCGGGCATCCGACTGTCGTCTGCGGTCTGACCCCCAACAATATGGGCGCCGCAAATGAATTCGTCGAAGCCGAAGAACTGATGTGCCTTGGGGAGGTCCTCACCCTGGCCGCGTTCGATTTCCTGAACCGAGAGGTTGTCCGCCCACGCTAGGTATCACCGATTGCGAGAGAGGCCGGCTCTGCCGGCGTCCAGGGCGCAACGCCCCGGAAACTCCCAGGCAGGAGAACCGCATCGGGTCAAACTCTGGAAAGAAGCACGGCATTCGCGGTGCCCGCCGATGGGATAATGTTCTCTAGCGGAAAATACAGAAGGGGCGCAACATTCCGGCGCTGCCAACCGCTTATTGGAGCCGCGCCTGATGGGTGATTTCGAGCCACGTTCTGTCAAAATCACCGACGCGCCGCTCAGCGTCACGGATCTCTATACCATAGGGATTGGGCCATCGAGTTCCCATACCGTTGGACCGATGAAAGCAGCGGCGATGTTCGCGCGCGACCTCGTTGCCCGCCGCAGCAATACACCCGCGCGAATACTTGTCGAGTTGTTCGGCTCTCTGGCGTTGACGGGCAGAGGTCACAGAACCGACATTGCCGTCATTCTGGGCTTGATGGGCTGGATGCCGGAGACGGTTGATCCCGGTGCGGCGGATGCGCTTGTTGGCGGAGTCCGTGAGACAAAAATGCTTCCGCTGCACGGAGGCGTGTCGATCGACTTCAACGAGGCCCGCGATCTTGTTTTCCGAAAAGGCGATTTCCATCCGGGACATCCCAACGCTGTTTCGTTCACCGCCTTCACAGGTGAGGCGACAGTGTCGCGGACGTTCTTCTCGGTAGGTGGGGGCGCTGTCGTCGAAGAAGGTGAGAGGCAAGCGTCGAACGCAGCGCGCACCGAACCCTACCCGTTCTCGTCAGCGGCAGATCTCCTTTCGATCGGCCGGAACGAACGCGTCACGTTTGCTCAATTGGTCCTGAATAACGAGCGGGTGTTGCGAAGCGACGGCGAGACCTTCGAATTTCTCGACAAGGTCCGCGGTGCAATGATGGGCTGTATTGAAAGAGGCTGCACCATAGGCGGGATGCTGCCCGGTGGCCTCAACGTCAGGCGACGGGCAATGGCACTTCATCGTGATCTTACGACCCGAGCAGTATCGCATGATCCGCTGCTGGCACTTGATTGGGTCAGTCTTTATGCGCTGGCAGTGAATGAGGAAAACGCAGCGGGTGGACGCGTCGTCACGGCGCCCACCAACGGTGCCGCCGGCGTGATTCCCGCGGTCCTGAAGTATTACGAGACGTTCTGCGAGGCTGAGCCGCTGCACGGCGCGCGCACTTTCCTGCTGACGGCTGCGGCGATCGGAATGCTCTACAAGCGGCGCGCTTCAATCTCTGCCGCAGAGATGGGCTGCCAGGGAGAGGTCGGCGTGGCGTGCTCGATGGCCGCTGCGGGCCTGACCGCCGCGCTGGGCGGAACGAACGAGCAGATCGAAAACGCCGCCGAGATCGGCATGGAGCACAATCTCGGTCTCACCTGCGATCCGATCAAGGGACTGGTTCAGATCCCCTGCATCGAACGCAACACGATGGGGGCGATCAAGGCAATCAATGCGTCCCGATTGGCGCTTCTTGGGGACGGATCTCATGTCGTGTCCTTGGATGCCGTCATCGAAACCATGCGCCAAACCGGCCGTGACATGCAGTCCAAGTACAAGGAAACCAGCCTGGGCGGACTGGCCGTAAATGTCGTCGAATGCTGACTGGGAGGAGACAATCCTGCAGGTCCTGTGTCATCCGACTGTCAGACAATTGAGACAAGAAGACGAGAGCGTCGGCCTTGTTCGGCTCGGCCGTTGTGATATTCGAAAACGATGCGACGCGAAAAGATGGAAGCTTGCCCATGAAGCACAGTTGTTCACGATGGAATGTGGGTGTCGGAGCGATGCTGTTGGGTGCGGCGGCTTTGACGTTCCTCCTGCCATCGATGGCCTTCGCGCAAACCGGCTCGGCGCCAGCCGGCGCCAAGCAGTTCCTGACCCTTGCTGGTCAGCCGCCCCTGGTCATCGGGCATCGTGGTGTGCCGGGGCTGGTGCCTGAAGAGACCGAGGCATCGTACGACCTGGCCGCAGCCCTCGGAACCGACGCGCTCGAAGAGGACTTGCACCTGACCAAGGATTGCGTTCTGGTGGCGCGTCACAACCCTTGGCTCAGCGACAATACCAACGTTGTCGAGGTGGCGAAGACCAATGCGGCGGTTGCGGCCCGCAAGCGCACGGTGCCGGGCGTCCTCGTCAAGGTGAAATGGGCGCAATCTCCCACCAGCGGGCCGGCTGAATACCTCACCGATCTCATTGATCCGGCCGACCCCAAATCGGTGCTGAAAGCGCTGATCGTCGACGGCGAAGACCATACCAATGATTGGTCGATCACCGATTTCACCATGCCCGAGCTGAAGAACTGGATCGCCGGCACCACCTACGATGCGGCCAATGAAAGGCCGAAGGAATTCAACGGCAAGTTCCCGGTACTCAGTTTCCAGGACGTCATCGACATCGCCAAAGCCAAGAGCAGGGAAACCGGGCGTTCCATCGCCGTCTATCCGGAAACCAAGAATCCAACCTGGAACAACGCCCAGGCTATCGCCAATGGCTGCGGTGCACCCGGCAGCCACCCGCTTGAGGATGCCCTGATCAAGATCATCAAGGACAACGGCCTCAACGCGAAGGAAGCCCCCATCTTTGTTCAGAGTTTCGAGCCCGCCAGCCTGAAATATATGCGCAGCCACGGCCTGGAGACGCGGCAGGTCCAGCTCATCGATGGCAACGGCGTCGACTTCAAGGCCGGCAAGGTCCGCAATGACAACATCACCAATTCCCGTCCGTTCGAGTGGACGGTGTCGGGTGATCCGCGCCTGTACGATGCGATGGTAACGCCTGAGGGCCTTGCGGAGATCAAGACCTATGCCGACGGCATTGGTCCGTGGAAGCCTTATATCGTTCCGCTCAAGATTGCGCCGTGGAAGGACAGCAACGCCGATGGCACGCCCTACAAGGGATCGACGCCGGAGGCTTCGACGCAGGAAGCAACCAGCCTCGTTGCCGATGCGCACAAGGTTGGCCTGTTCGTGCACGTTTTCACGTTCCGAAACGAGAAGAAATATCTGGCTGCCGACTATCGCGCCGATCCCAGCCTGGAATATCTCAAATTCTACCGCCTCGGCGTGGATGGGATCTTTACCGACTTCACGCACACCGGAGTTAGCGCCCGCACTGCCTATATGCGTGAACTGGGCTGGTGAGGCCGGCAACCGATCTTTGGTGCGCAAGGCGCAGGCCGCGAATGCTGCGCGTCGTGCAGGGCGCGGCCACGATCCGCACGAGAGCCGCAATGTCGGTGGAGGCGCGCCGTAGCCGATGGTCGGGCGAGCCCGACATTCCGGTCGACATCGGGAAAGTCGAGACCCGGAAGACGATCGTGCCAAGCCGGGCCGTTAGGCAAGCCCGGTCACAGGCACAATCGTGATCGGGATAGCCGTGGCTCTTGAAACCGCGTGACGAAAACACCGGGCCATTTCAGCAAGGTTGACAGGACACCCTCTCCGCCATACCACGCGCCCGGCGTCCGTGGGTCGGACCTTGGCGGGAAGCAGATCATCCGTGGACCAGGAGCTCAATCTCGCCGCGCTCGATAAGCTGAAGGTCCGCATTCAGGCTTTGCGCGCCAAGACCATCGACAATGGCTGCACCGAGGAGGAGGCGCTGGCGGCCGCCGCCAAGGTCGCCGAACTGCTCGATCGCCATGACCTGTCGCTGACCGACGTCGAACTGCGCGCGGCGCCGTGCGAGCGGCGCGCCTACGAGACCCACCGCAGGAAGCGCATTCCGCTCGACGACTGCATCGGCGCCATCGCGCATTTCTGCGATTGCCGGGTCTGGCGCGAGAAGAATGCGCGCGGCGAGACCAGCTATGTGTTCTTCGGCCTGCGCTCGGATATCGAGGTCGCGCATTATCTGACCGAGCTGATCGACACCGCCGTGCGCACCGAACTCGGCCGCTTCAAGACCTCGGCCGATTACGGCCGGTTCCGGCACCAGCAGCGGCATCTGGCCAATGCCTCCTTCGCGCTGGGGATGGTGGCGTCGATCGCCGACAGGCTGGTGGCGATGAAGGCCAGCCGCGACCGGGTCAACCACGGCACCGGCCGCGGGCTGGTCGTGCTCAAGACCTCGGTGGTCGATGCCGAGTTCGACAAGCTCGACCTGAAGCTGCGGGCCCAGCGCAGCAGAAGCCGGATGGTGTCGATGACGGCCTATGAAGCCGGCGGCGCCGCCGGCGCTGCGCTTGCCATCAGTCCCGGCATCCGCGAGAGCCGGGCCGACGCGAAAAGCAGCTGACGTCGCCCGACGGCGGAGCAGAGTCGACCCGGTTGATACAGAATGGCCGGGTGTGCGGTTCTCTTTGCGTTTTCCCCAGCACCGCCCACTTGCTTAGCCCATTTTTCCCATTGGCTCATCTGCAAGCTTCAACTTAGAGTGTCATCCGCAGCGCCCTAACGTAGTGGCTACTTTGGGTGCACCGCACTAATTTCAGGCGCAGCGCGAATTGCGGGGCGGACGCAGACATTGAGCAGCTTTTACGATCGGCCGATTCTGAACTCGCCATATCGGGCACCGGAATTGCACCATCCGCTCGACGACAACGGCCAGCCGCTGGAAGGGGCGCCGAGGCCGGGTCGCCGGCCGTCCCGCCTCATCGTGCCTGTTCCGGCTTCGAGGAAGAAGGCATCGACCGCTCAGGCGTCGCTCGACCTGGAGACCTATACCGACCACGCCCTGATCAACGAAATTCGCGGTTATCTCGATAGCTGGCGCGGCTTGCGCAATCCGGCCGACTGGGGCGTGACCGGGACCACGCAGCGGCTGCTCGAACATTGGCGCCACCATGAATTTGTCGGCGCACAACCGTTCTTCTGCCAGATCGAAGCGGTCGAAACCATCATCTGGCTGACCGAGGTCGCGCCGAAACGCGCGGCGACCAAGGGCGTCTTGGATCGGCTCGTCACGGCCAACGCGGAAGCCAACCCCGAGCTTTTCCGTCTCGCCTTGAAGATGGCGACGGGCAGCGGCAAGACCACCGTGATGGCCATGCTGATCGCCTGGCAGACGGTGAACGCGGCCCGCAAGGACTCGAAGGACTTCTCGCGCGCCTTCCTGATCATCACCCCCGGCATCACTATCCGCGACCGTCTTCGCTTGCTGCTTCCGAGCGAGCCGGACAATTACTACGAGACCCGCGAGCTGGTGCCGCCGGAAATGCTCCCCGAGGTTCGCCGCGCCGAGATCGTGATCACCAATTACCATTCGTTTCAGCACCGCGAGACCTTGGCCTTGCCCAAGGTCGCGCGCAGCTTCCTGCAGGGCAATGCGCCCGAACCGATCAAGACCACGGAGAAGATCCACCCCAAGGCGATCATCGACGACCTGAGGCGCCGGACGGCGCAGCAGCGCGAGGCCGAGAGCGACGCGCCCGATCTGTTCGCCGATTTCAACGGCACCAAGCCCGACCAGCGGGGTTACACCGGTTTCCGAATATCTGGCGGATTTCGAAGCAAAAGCGAGCTGAGCAAAAACAGACATTCAGGGTGTAGGGTCTAGCGCGTGATGGGATTAGGTTGAGTTGTCGCGGCCACGGAGGTGTGCTCCCTCGCCCCGTTCTTACGGGGCCGAGACGAGCAAAGCTCGCTCTGAGAGGGTTGGGGTGAGGGGCTCTCACCGCGAATTCAGCTTGTGGAAAGTCCCCCTCACCCGAAATTCGCTCCCGCGAATTTCGACCTCTCCCCGCAAGCGGGGCGAGGTGGAGCAAGCGGCGCGCCCCGATTCAATCAAAAGCCATCCTGGTCTAGCGCGGCTTAGCACATTGCGGTTCGAATAAGAGAGGACTTTGCCGCTCCCACTCCGCCAGCAGCGGTTTGAGCGGCTCATGCACCTGCGTTTTCTGATTTTCCGAAGATGAAACCGTGCCACTGATTTGCCCGACGTGTCAAGTGTCGGCTAAAAGTATTGGTTCCGGCGACCGTCAGGCTACTTTGCATGGGGTTGTTTTCGATATTTTTGAGCTGCGAGGGGCTAGCTCACCGCCACCGCTGGCCGAACCAACTCCACCATCGCCCGGTTGAACTTTTCCGGCTCGTCGACGAACGGCTCGTGTCCGGACTCCTCGAACCACACAAGCCTCTTCGATGGTGCGGTCAGCATGTCGAAATAGGCGGCGCTGGTCTCTGGAGGGACCCAGTGATCGTGGCGCCCAATAAAGAAGAAGACGGGCATTTGCAGCGCGGGCACGAGCGTCGCAAGGTTCAGCACCGATACGTCAGCCCACATGGCATCAAGAGAAAATCGGAATCCGCGCCAGATATTGGGCAGGTCGAAGACCGACGACTCCGGACCACCGAGAACAACGCGGCCCATATTCCACAAGGCTCTTGCCTGAAACTGGCCAGCGAAGCGCTGGAGCCATGAGCGCTCAGTCCACAAACTGCTCGAAGTGTAAGGTGGCGGGCCGATAGCGCGCAGTTCCTTCAGGGCCTTGCGGTTGTCGAGCCGTTGCGCTTCGGCAAGCGCCCACTCATAGGACGCCAGCTCGCTTGCAGCCCAGTCGCCAATCTGGCCGCTGCCGACATAGACCGCGACCTTCTCCGGGAAACGCGCCGCATAGAGTGGGCCGAGCACGGAGCCCCAGGAGTGTCCGAAGATCGCGACCTTCGGCTTCCCGACGCGGGCGCGCACGGTGTCGACCAGCTCATCCAGGTCGGTAATGAACTGCTCGACCGTCATTGAGGACTTCGGGATATCGGGGTTGAACGATTTACCAGCGCCGCGCTGGTCCCAGTAGACGACGGTGAAGCTTGTTTCGAGCGGTCCGTTGTAACAACGGAACAGGCGCATTTCTGAAAAGCCCGGTCCGCCGTGCAGAAGGATCAATGGTGGATTGGCCAGGCTTTCGCCACGGATCATCACCCACTGACTGAGGCCGCCCACCCGGAGATATCTGATCTCGGCGATGCTGTTCGGAATAATCTTCCCATCCGGCCCAAGGAAGGGCCGCGTCTTCCCCGGGTGTTTCATCACGACCTTCCGAATTGGGCCAACGACCGCTCGTCTTTGAATACGCACCCGCCATGGGAAAGGCGACCGCGCACCTTGCCCTGCGGGGGCGCGGCAATTGTCTCCACGTGCATCCCTCCTTCCAGAGGCGCGCGCGTAGGGGTGCGCAGTGTGTTTTTTCTATCCCATAGGTCTCCGGCGGTGGCATTGATGCGGGTCAACTCAGGAGCGGTCAGAATGCGACGGCTCCCCACCTCCCGCGACCTTCGCAACGTCCGCTTCCGGCGTGCCTTGCCGGAGCGAGGCGCCTCCGTGGCAATGGCCGAACGGACGGATGGCCGGCGCATCCCGCTTCAGACGCGGGAACTGCTTGTTTGCACTCTACACTTTGAGCAGATTGATGGGCGGTCCATTGACAATGTGGTTGCATCGAGTCGTGTGTCGCTGTACGAGCCGCAGCTGACAGCCTCGTCCTGCCCGGAGACATGGGTGACAGGGCGTAGCCAAGACAACATGACAACCTCGCGCCGAACAGGGTGTCGACGGGTTGCAAGGTCTCTGCCAAGTCGAAATATTCAAGATCGCAAAGCGATCCGCGCCAACATCATTGGCCCGTCATGTCATGAGGGAATCTTGTCATGGCAAATCAGGTTGAGCCGAACAAATGGTACTTCACCGTCGATTGCTCCAAATGCGGCGAGACGATTCCGTTCGCGGAAGCGCCATCGCCGGAGGAAGAGCCGGAACCGCGGTTTGAGACCATTAGGCTTCAATGCCCCGATTGTGGAACCGAGGATATTTATGCGCCGGCCCTGATGTCGCGCCGTCAAGGACCTGGAAGCAAATAGTTGGGACGCTCGCGCGCATTGATCCCGAACCCGAACCCCACCCGTCAGTCTCGGCGCATCCAATTCGGCTTCACCTTGCGGTGAACTCCGGTGCTCGCAGCCGACACGCATTCGGCGATGCTGCCGAAATGGAAGCGCCGACCAGTCAAGCCCGGACCGTAGTGAGCGTACTTGCCCGAGTTCGTCATGATCGTCTTCGCCAACGGCGGGATGATTGGTTCTGCGATCATGCACCAGCATGTGTCGGTTACGAACTGGACGCCGAAGCGTTCGAGCTCGGCGACAGTGCCTGCACCCCTTGCCTGGTCGTGGATCGCGCGGCCACACGTCACGACGACCGGGACATCCGGATGCCTAACCTGGCCGCGGCAAAGCCTGGCGAGCCTCTCGATTTCAGTAAGCGAAAAATGTGGGTTGCCGAACGAGATCAGGTCGACACGATCTTCGTCGGCGCTGTTCAACTGCTCCCAGGCTTGAGCCAGTTCGTCCAATGCAAGCTCGATTGACGGGATATCCTGGCCCTCGGGCGTCACGGCCGCAAACGTCGGCGCCTCCGGTGTTATGCCGACGATATGGAACATTGGTGCGCTGGAAACGGTTGCGAAGGCCGCGCCGAATGCTTTCAGGTCATCCGTCGATGGATTGGCACGGTCGAGACCGACGATGACTGGAATACTGTTCGCAGCCAGTTCACCGATCCGGTAGCCAAGAAGAGGATAGAATGCGTCATCGATCGTTGCCGTGCTGGGTATGTTAATCCGAAGCGTGGCACGCCGGTTGCTCTCGATATGCGGCCCGGCCAACGGAGCTCGCCCTGTCAGGGCTATGCAGATATCAAGAAAATCCGGATATTTCATGGTTCGCGCGCCGAGAACACTGTTCGCGTAAACCACGGCATTGGACTCGGCCCAGGCGACCTGATCGCCGATTTTGGGAGCAGTCTCGAGAAGGTAGGGCGCGCAGGTGAAAGTCGGCCGCGCGCCCATCTCCACATAGGTTTGCCCCAACTTGCTCGCGGGCTCGCCGAGAGCAGGATCAATTCCCTGAGCGCGCCAGCGTTGATGATCCACGGAGATTGAATTGAGTGTGGTTGGAACGACAACCTTCCCGCCCAGATCCCGCAACTTCTCGGCAAAGGCGAGGGATCCGGGGCCCGTGTAGACGCACCCATCGACGTGAACCTGCTGAACATCCGTCAGCGTCTTGGCGCCCCGTAACCGCGCCATGCGCAGAATGATGCGCATCGCTGTCTGCGCTGCCTTTCCATGAATTCCCGCGAGCATATCACGATCGGTATGCGAGAGCTCGACCTCGCCAGGAATCTGGTCAGGATCGGCAGCCGGCAAGTCTCGCTCGGTTTGCAATGCGTTGTCGTCGCCGCATACAACGAGGCCATTATCTATCGTGACGTATTCGGCGCGTGCGACCCTTTTGAAGTTCTCTGGCGTCAACGACAGGATAGGGATCGATTTTCCAAACATCTCTTCGGCGACCACGACACCAAGCGTGAGAATGTCCTCCTCGCGTTCAAAAACCATTGCCTTGGGAGCTTTGCCATTGAGCAGGAGTTCCAGCATGACGCCGCTGCCTGAGCAGGATCCCCGTCCACCCGGTATCGCAAGGATCCGGTCCTCGAGACGTTGGCCGCTTAGCGGGTGGTGTTGATCAATGACTTCGCCCGTCCGGGGATCAACGCCGCCCCAGAAGCTCAATTCCAGATTGCTCGCAATAACCCTCCCGGCAGCTTTGCCACGGACATACGCCGTCCCGGAGAGGACGCGCTCGTCCGCGAACTCGCTCCGATGAAGGCCTTTCTGCTCCGGTTGCATTGCAGACAATGCCAATAGACTTCGGGCATGCCGTTTGCAACCCGTAACCCGGATGGGCCCAGCAGGGCGGATCGTGATCCGCCGTCAACCGGCGCCCGCGAGCCGCAAGGGCGTGTTCGGCTGTTTGAAAACTGAAGCAGACAGTCGCCGCCTCTCAACCTGCTGGTGCGACAACCGGCTTGATCTTCGCCGGTGCCTTGTCAGCGTTCTTCGACCAGGAACGGTAGTACGCCAGCGCGGTCATCATCGAGATGCCGACAATGCTGACCACGATCTGCATCCAGATCGCGCCAGAAACCTCGACCAACAGGAAATGTGCAGCAAAGGACAGGAATATGCCGGTGCAGAAGACTTCGAGCGACTGCTGACCGCATTTGATTGCGGGCCGAAAGATCCGCCATTCCAGCCCCGGCCAATCGCGCGGCAGCAGACGAACGACAAAGAAGGCGAACACGACAAAGTGCAGCAAGCGATAGGGCGCGAGGTTGGTCTTGTCGTTCGGATTGAAGGCGCCGTAGATCTCCGGTGGAATCAGTGACCGCAGTTCGTCAAACCGGGCCGCCATTGTCATCACCAAAGCGAACAGCAGGTAGGCGGTGCCAAGCACCAGCGCGGTACGCGAGCGAATGAATGGCATTGCCTGTGCCGATCCACCAAGCGCAAACCAGGCCCCGAACGTGAACAGCAATTGCCATGCGAATGGATTGAAATACCAGACGCCACCCGGATAAGCCGGAATGTTCCAACCGAACTGCCTGGCCATCACATAGAGCAACGCCGACGCGGCCAGGGTGACGTTGGGTCTGCGCAGCATCAGCCATAGCACCGGCGGGAAAACACCCATCAGCACGATATAAAGCGGCAGCACATCCATGTTCACCGGCTTGAAGCGAAGCATCAGCCCCTCGAACAGGAATTGCGCAGGATTTTGCAGGAAGCCGCGTATGTTGAATTCATCGGCGAAACTGGAGTTCGTATACCTCTGCGCGAGATACCCGATTTCGGCGAGGTAGAGCACGAAGAGGAAGACGTGGGCGACGTAGATCTGCCAGACACGCTTCAGAAGCCTCGACGCGCCGATGATGAACCCACGTTCGAGCATCATCCGCGCAAAGACAAAGGCGACAGTGTAGCCGGAAATGAAGATGAAGAGGTCCGCCGCATCGCTGAAGCCGTAGTTCCGCGTTGTCACCCAGTTCACGATGTTGTTGGGGATATGGTCCAGGAAGATTCCCCAATTTGCCACGCCTCGGAACAGGTCGAGTCGGAGGTCTCGGCCTTTGGGCGGGAGAGTAGCGAGAATCTTCATCGTCAATACACCGAAGCTGCAACACGCGTTGTCTCTTCCGCCGACTGGTTGCCCGCGCAGCGCAGCCGCCAACGTTTACGGCGCCTGGAGCCTGCCCCCGAGCATTTCGACGTGGTCGCTCTCAGTATAGCTGTCCGCGACTGCTCTTATTGTACAATTGTGCGCATGCTGCGATTTATGTTTATCAGCGCGCCGATTGCTCGCCGCTGCATCGGTCAACGGCTGTCGAGCTGTTGAGCGCCCGCCCGCCATCCGGCGCCGGTTCACGGCAACTTCACGCAAGCGGCAACCAGCCTCGCTTGGCGGAAAGGCACAACCATCCCAGCGACGATAGTCTCATTCAATATGACGACCGGTAATCGCTGCATAGTCGCGGTCGAGCCCTGACGAAGTTCGCGTCGGGCAGCCATGAGGGTGCGAGATGTCTGAAGCCGTCGTGAAATTGTCCACGAGCGCCGTAGCGAATGGTGCGGTCCCCCGTCTCTTCGTGCTCGAGCTGAATGCCGGATGCATCCACGCCATGAACACCGACGGTTCCGATCGCAAGACCATCGTGACGCACTGTCATCTCCCGGACGGGATCGTCGTCGATGTCGAGAAAGGCCATATCTACTGGACTAACATGGGTGTCCCCAACCTGGACGACGGGTCGATCGAGCGCGCCGACCTCGATGGCAAGAATCGCAAGATGATCGTCCCACAGGGAAACACCCACACCCCGAAGCAGATCATTCTCGATAAGAAGGGCGGCAAGCTCTACTGGTGCGACCGCGAGGGTATGCGCGTCATGCGCGCCAATCTCGACGGTTCGCATATTGAAACGCTGATCGAAGCGGGACGCGGCGAGTCCGACCGGCGCGACCAGACGCGGTGGTGCGTTGGGCTTGCGATCGATCCCAAGCACGAAATGATCTACTGGACGCAAAAGGGCCCAGACAATGCCGGGCGCGGTCGAGTCTCCCGTGCCAACCTCGAAATTCCCAGCGGCGAGACGCCTTCCAGTCGCTCGGACATCGAGGTGTTCTTCGATCGCCTGCCGGAGCCGATTGATCTCGAGCTCGATCACAGGAACCGTGTTCTGTACTGGACCGATCGCGGCGATCCGCCGCGCGGCAATACGGTGAACCGGGCCTCGATCGACAACAAGCCTGCAGAGCCCGAGATCGTGCTGACCCATCTCATGGAGGGAATCGGTATCGCGCTCGACGTTCCGGGCGACCGCATGTTCGTGACCGATTTCGCTGGCTCGGTCTACTCGGCACGGCTCGATGGATCCGGTGAACGAAATTTCCTCTACGCACAGGGCAACCTCACCGGCATCGCCTACGCCGAAATCCCGAAGGAGAAGTGATATGTCGCAAAACAAGCCCATTGGCCGTATCGCCATCATCGGTACAGGCGTTATCGGCGCAAGCTGGACCTCGCTATTTCTCGCCAAGGGACTGCAGGTCGTCGCGACGGACGTTGCACCGAACGCAGAAGCCGCGCTGAGGAAGTTCGTCGAGGCCGCCTGGCCGGCGCTCAAGCGATTGGGCTTGTCGCCCGGAGCGTCGCAGTCGAACCTGAAGTTCACGGCCGCGCTCGCGCAAGCGGTCGACAAAGTCGATCTGGTCCAGGAGAACGGGCCTGAGCGGATCGAGTTCAAGCAGAAGCTCTATGGGCAGCTCGACGAGCTGCTGCCACCCGACGTGATTATCGCGTCGAGCTCGTCGGGGCTGACCATGAGCGAAATCCAGAAGGGCGCCGCGTCGCATCCCGAGCGCTGCGTCATCGCCCATCCGTTCAATCCGCCGCACTTGATTCCGCTGACGGAGATCGTCGGCGGGGCAAAGACCTCGGAAGCGACAATCCGGCGCGCAGCCGAATTTTACACGTCGATCGGGCAGCGCACGGTGCGCCTCAACAAGGAAATGCCGGGCCACGTCGCCAACCGCTTGCAGGCCGCGTTGGCGCGTGAGGTCTATTACCTCGTTGCCGAGGGCGTGGTGAGCGCCGCTGACGTCGACACGGCCCTGTGCTGGGGCCCGGGTCTGCGCTGGGGCGTTATGGGCAACCTCATGCTCAACCATCTCGGCGGCGGTCCGGGCGGCATCGAGCACTTCTTCCAGCAGTTCACCGGACCGATGACGGCCTGGTGGAAGACCCTCGGCTCGCCGGTGCTGACACGGGAAGTGCAAAAGAAGCTGATCGACAGTGTCCATGCCGAGGCCGGATCACGCACCATAGAGGAGCTGGAGGCCGAACGCGACGAGGTGCTGCTCGGCCTGATTGAGCTGCGCCGCAAGGCCACGAAGCCGAGCAAGGCGGGATTGACCGTGCCGGCCGGCTGAGCAGCCTCGAGCCACTGTAGCGGCCGGAAAGAACGCCCAGCCGGCAAAGCTATTTCAAGAACCCGACCGCTCCGACGTCAGTCAGTCTGACGAAACGGTTAAACATCCGAAGCATCATACGAGTTTCAGGCTTTCAAGGCCCCTGTGAACGGAGATTCCCAATGCCAACAGCCACTGCTGCTCCCAAAACTGTCGCGTCGAAGCCGCTGCCGGCGCCTAACGGTGATTTCTATGAGCTGGTCGAGCTCCTCTCTCCCGAGGAAAAGGTCATCGTCAAGAAAGTGCGGACCTACATGGAGACCAAGGTCCAGCCGATCATCAACAAATACTGGGCTGACGATGCGTTTCCGTTTGAGCTATTGCCCTCGTTCAAGGAACTCGGCATCGGCGGGCTCGGCTATGAGGGCTATGGATGCGCCGGCGGCAGCCAGAAGCTGTTTGGCTTTGTGGCGATGGAGCTGGCGCGCGTCGACGCGTCCTTCTGCACCTTCTTCGGCGTGCATAGCGGACTGGCCATGGGCTCGATCTATCTCGATGGATCGGAGGAGCAGAAGAAGAAATGGCTGCCGCAAATGGCGAGCTGGGAGAAGATTGGCTGCTTCGGCCTCACCGAACCCCTCGTTGGCTCGGGAACAAGCGGAGGGATGACCACCACCGCCAAGCGGGAAGGCGACAGCTGGATTCTCAACGGACAGAAACGCTGGATCGGCAACTCGCCATGGTGCGACATCTCGATCATCTGGGCGCGCGATCTGGCCGACAATCAGGTCAAAGGCTTCATCGTCGAGAACAAGTCGACGCCTGGCTTCAGCGTCGAGAAGATGGAGCACAAGATCGCGCTCAAGGTGGTCCAGAACGGCCAGATCACGCTCAAGGACGTGCGGCTGCCGGAAGCCAACCGCTTGCAGGGCGGCAACTCGTTCCGCGACACCGCGCGCGTGCTGCGGATGACGCGATACATGGTGGGCTGGGCCTCGACCGGGATCCAGATGGGCGCGTTCGAGGCAACGGTCAAATACACCCAGGAACGGATCCAGTTCGGCAAACCGATCGCATCGTTCCAGATGGTGCAGGACCTCCTCGCCAAGATGCTCGCCAACCTGACCGCGTGTCAGTGCCTGATGCTTCGCCTGGCGCAACTCGATGATGAAGGCAAGCTCACCGATCACCAGGCGGCACTCGCCAAGGCGTTCTGCACGGCCAAATCACGCGAGACCGTCGCCTGGGGCCGTGAGCTCCTGGGCGGCAACGGCATCATCGCGGACTACAATGTCGGGCGCTTTTTCGCCGATGCCGAGGCGCTCTACTCCTATGAGGGCACATACCAGATGCAGAATCTGATCGTCGGCAAGGCCATCACCGGCATTGGCGCCTTCATCTGACACCTCAATGCGCCGGCGCTTCGATGCCGGCGAGCCTTCCACGAGAGGAGAAATGTTCATGGCTTCTGGAGCTGCAACAGCGACGACTTCGCCGGCAATTGCGCCCGCCGCGTCGCCGCAATTTGCGAATGTCCTGTACGAGAAAAAGGGGCTGATCGCCTACGTGACGGTCAACCGGCCCAAGGTGCTCAACGCGCTGAACACCCCGACATGGATCGACATTCGGGCCGCGTTCGAGGTTGCCAAGGCAGACCCGGCTGTGCTCGGCGTGATTCTCACCGGCGCCGGCGACAAGGCTTTCATCGCCGGCGCCGACATCAGTGAACTCGCCCATGTCGATGCCTATGAGGCGGAGGAATCCAGCCGTTTCGGGCAGGGCGTGCTGGACCTGATCGAAAACCTCGGCAAGCCGGTGGTCGCGGCCATCAACGGCTTTGCGCTCGGCGGCGGCTGCGAGACGGCGATGGCCTGCACCATCCGGATTGCCGCGGAGCATGCCAAGTTCGGGCAGCCCGAGGTGAAACTGGGCTTACTGCCGGGCGGCGGCGGCACCCAGCGCCTGCCGCGGCTGGTCGGCAAGGGCCGCGCCTTGCAGCTCATCCTCACCGGGGAAACGATCTCGGCACAGGAGGCCTATCGCATCGGCCTCGTCAACGAAGTCGTCCCGGCGGCCGATCTGATCGCGCGCGCCGAGGCCGTCTTGAAGCAGATCGCAGCGAACGCGCCAATCGCCGTGAAGTTCTCCTTGGAAGCGGCGAACAAGGGGTTGGAAACCAGCCAGGCAGAGGGCTTTGCGCTGGAAGCCTCCTACTTCGGCATTTGCGCTGCGACCGAAGACAAGAAGGAGGGCACCTCCGCCTTCCTGCAGAAACGTGCGCCGCAGTTTCACGGGCGATGAGCAGATTTCCGCTCAGGACAAGTCAGAAAGGACAGTCATGCCAAGCGACAACATTTTCTCAGGACTGAAGGTGGTTGATCTGGCAAGCTTCATCGCAGGCCCAAGCGCCGCCGTGATCTTGTCCGACTTCGGCGCCGACGTCATCAAGGTGGAGCCGCCGAGCGGAGAGCTCTGGCGGCATGCCCACAAGCTTCCACCACAGCCGGTAGCCGACGATGCCTATGCCTGGCACCTGGCCAACCGCAACAAGCGCGGCATGACGCTCGATCTGAAATCGCCGAGCGCGCATCAGGTTCTGGAAAAGCTCGTCAAATGGGCGGACGTGCTAATCGTCAACACGCCGCATCCCGCCCGCGCGCGATTGAAGCTCAACTATGAAGATGTTGCGCGTTGGAACCCGCGGCTCATCTACGCCGATATCACCGGATTCGGCGACAAGGGTCCGGATGCCGATCTTCCGGGCTTCGACATCACGTCCTATTGGGCGCGCAGCGGACTCCTCTCGATGACCCGAGACGCCGGCGCACCGCCAACCTGGCCGGTAGCGGGCAGCGGCGACAATGCCACTGCCGTCGGACTCTATTCCGCTGTTGTAACCGCGCTCTATCGCCGCGAGCGCACCGGCGAGGGTGGATATGTCACGACCTCGCTGCTGGCCGAGGGCATCTGGTCCGCCAGTGTTTCAATCCAGGCTGCGCTGTGCGAGGCGAAATTCTTCGGGCAGCACGATCGCAAGCATCCCGCCAATGCGGCAATGAACGTGTATCGCGCCGCCGATGACACCTGGTTCGTCCTCATCGTGACGCCCGACAAGCTGGAGGCGGTTGCAAAAGCCCTCGACCGCGCGGATCTGCTGACGGATCCGCGGTTCGCCGATCCAGCAAAGCTGATGGCGAATATGCCGCAGCTCACGGCGATACTGGACGAAGTCTTCTGTGCGAAGCCGATGGCGCATTGGTACGAGGTCTTCAGCGGCGTTCACGTCACCTTCGGCGCGGTACGCGGTCCGCAAGAAGTCGTGAATGATCCGCAGCTGCGGCCAAACAATATCATCGTTCCGCTCGATGGCGCTGGCGGCAAGCTGACGTCGACGATCAGCAGTCCGATTCAGGTCCATGGCGTCGCGAAGGTTCCCGCCAGGCGCGCTCCTGAACTCGGGGAACACACCGACGAGATTCTCCGTCAGTTGGGATTTGGTGCGGCCGACATCGATGGCTTGCGCACGAGCGGCGCCATCCCGAAAGCCAGGGGGCACGCGGCCTAGCATTGCCCCGCATTGTCGGGCGGCGGAATCCGCCGCCCCGCGATGAGCAAAGACGTTTGATCGAAACTCTCGGCCGGCCAGTGATCTGCGCGCTCGGTCGCTGCGAAACGAGCGATGGCCTCAACGGGCTTAAGCAAGCCTCAGAGCTGTCGAGCTTGCAGATCCTCGAATTCCACTCGGCACGCGTGCGCAAAGTCGTGCCACAAGTCGATCGTTCCCTGTATTGCCATCTCGCGGAGCTCGACGAAGGTCTTGTCCGGCTCCAGATAGGCATCCAGGATCGTTTTCACGATGCTATCCGCGCTGTGCACGACCGGCTTGGAGGAGAGCACGCGCATTCTGCCGAGCTTGGCGTAGAGGCCGACCAGGCCGGCTATGTCGGCCTCGCCGTGCTGCAGCGCGTCGATGTAGCACTTCGACGCCTCCTCGATGAAATCCCGGTAAAGGATCTGCCGACGGTTCTTCTCGTGCTGCAGCCACTGGGCTCGAACCTGGATACGGTGAGTGAGCCAATTGGCAAAGACGCTCGTCAATCCGCCGACAGCGGTACCGGCCAACGCAGCCAAGGCGGAGATGACAGATGCGTTCATGGAGCGATTCTCAACCGCGAGCGCGGTCCACCCGTGCGACGCCCGTCGAACCTGCCGGCGGGGCCTGTCCTTGATTCCTTTGACGGCTAGCGGCGCGGCGCCTCGGAGATCAGGCGCGAACTGCGTTGGCCGGACAGATACGACCAGAACCATTGCATCTGGACGCGGAAGCGGTTCTGAAGCTGCGGCAGCGCCATCACGTGCAGCACGGCCCATACCAGCCAAGTCGCAAAGCCTGCGGTGCGCAGGCGTCCCGCCTCCAATATCGCATAATTCTTGCCGACCACCGCCATGTTGCCTTTGCTGCGGTAACGGAAGGGACGGCCGTCTTTGCGGCCACGCTCACGATTGGCAATCAAATGCCCGATAAAGCGTCCTTGCTGGATGGCAGCTTGCGCCACGCCGGGCACAGGATGGCCATCCTGAGTCATCGCGGCTGCATCGCCGGCTACGAAAACGTCGGGCGCCTCGGGGATGTCCAGGAAAGGACCGACGATTGCGCGGCCGGCCCGGTCCGTCGTCGTGCCGAGCATTTTCACGACCGGCGAGGCGGCAACGCCAGCCGTCCAGAGCACGTTGGCGCTCGGAATCCGGGCGCCAGCCGCAACGACGCCGTTTTCGTCAACCTTCTCGACCTTCACTCCGGTCAGAACCTGAACGCCGAGCTTGCCAAGCCGCTTGGCGACCTTGCGCGACAGCTTTTCCGCAAAGGTCGGAAGGATGCGAGCTCCGCCATCGAGCAGCACGATCTTGCTACTGGCAGGGTCGATGTTGCGAAAGTTCTTGCGCAACGTCACCGAAACGAGGTGAGCGATCGAAGCGGCAAGTTCGACACCGGTCGGGCCTGCGCCGACCAGCACGAATGTCATCAGGCGCGCGCGCTCTTTCTCATCGTCGGTCGATTCCGCCAGTTCGAATGCGCTGAGGATCTTGGTACGGATCAACACGGCGTCGTTGAGATTCTTGAGGCCCGGCGCATTCGGAGCAAACTCGTCATGACCGAAATAGCTCGGTCGCATTCCGGCGGCAACGACCAGGAAGTCGTATTCGAATTTTCGCGTGCCAGCTCCAGGGCAAATCGCTTCGACGGTGCGGATGCCAATATTGATCCCAGTCACGTCGGCCAGGATCACGCGGAGATTCTTTTGCCTGGTCTCGAGCTGGCGCAGCGGCGCCGCGATTTCGGAGGGCGCCAGAACCGCGGTCGCGACCTGGTACAGAAGGGGCTGGAAGATATGGTGATTGCGTCGGTCTATCAGCGTGATTTCGACATCGGCTCGCTTGAGTGCGTGGGCTGCGGCGATGCCCGCAAACCCGCCCCCGATGATCAAAACACGCCTCTTCCGGATGGCCGCCGGCGCGGCGAGCGGCTTGTCCTCTGGGAACGATTTGGTCAGAACTGTCGTCATCGGTGTCACCTCAGGGTTCCTGAAGTCTGTCGGCGCTGTGATCCGGTATTGGATACAACTGCGGATCGCGCCATTCTTGAACGACGTTGCGATGCATAGGACGCCTATGCCGCGTTCAAGCCCGCGCCTTCCGGTCTTTGCAAGGCGTCAATTGCGTTGCGCGGTCCAATATCCCGAACAGCGGGAATTTCCGGAATGGCCGTTCCATGTGCCGCGACCCGAGGTGGCGGACAGACGGCCCGAGCCCGCGGCATATTTGTCATGAACCGTCACCGAGGCGCGGACCGCGCCGGAGCGGGCTACGTACCCTCTGAATTTCACCAGATTGGGATGCGTCACAATTCCATTGGCGACATTGACGGTGAAGCTGTAGCTGGGATCGCATGCGCCTCTTTGCGTCACAAAGAGAAGGTCCCAAGAGCCGTCATAGGTCGTCCGCGCATTTGCGGCCGGCGCCAGGGCCAAAAAGCAGCCTATTGCAATTGTCCCAAGAGCAGGGGTGTTCATGATCAATCTCCATATCTGTCTGCACAACTCTTACTTCTCTCGCGAGACGCATTGATCTGATCTATGTGCGTCCGCCGCCGATCGCTTGTTGAAGCGTGCTCCAATCGATCCAATCACGCGAATATGACGCGCTGCTGAATCGGATCATCACTGACGGCCGAGTTGCAGCACGATTTGTCGCAATCGAGCAGCCGCGTACAAGCGCGACCGGCGCCGACACGGCATGATGCGATGCGCAGCGACAAGCGCAGCAATGCATACGCAACACCTCTCGTTCTCGATTGAACCCGGAGCAGCGTGATGAACGTCAAGACCGTCACTGACCAGGTTTGCGATTCCAAAGCCGGCTTTGCATCACCAGTTCATCCCGTCCAGTCTATGATCGCGTATGGCCGTCTGCCTGAGTTCGTTGCGCTCACCAAGCCGCGCGTGATGATGCTCGCCGTCTTCACCGCACTGGTCGGACTGATCGATGCGCCGCTCCGCCTCGAACCTGTCGCTGCCTTTGTCGCGGTTCTTGCGATCGCCGCAGGCGCCGCTGGCGCCGGCGTGCTCAACATGTGGTACGACGCCGACATTGATGCCATCATGTCGCGAACCGCGATGCGGCCAATTCCGCGCGGCAAGGTTTCGCGCTCCGAGGCGCTGGTATTCGGGCTTGCTCTTGCCGTCGCCGCCGTCGCCGGCCTCGCGCTCGCGACCAACATCACTGCGGCAGCGCTGCTCGCAGGCGCGCTGCTGTTTTATGTCGTGGTGTACACGGCGTTTCTGAAGCGGTCGACGCGCCAGAACATCGTGATCGGCGGCGCGGCCGGCGCGCTGCCGCCTGTCATCGGATGGGCCGCCGCGACCGGGGACATTGGTCTTCAACCGCTGGTCTTGTTCCTTATCATCTTCCTGTGGACGCCGCCTCACTTCTGGGCCCTGGCGCTCAATCGGCGCGACGAATACGCCCGTGCAGGCGTGCCGATGCTGCCGGTCGTTGCGGGACGGGCTGCGACCACGCGGCAGATCCTGGTCTATAGCGTGCTTTTGGCGGCTGCTTCGGTGCTGCCGTGGGCGTTCGGCTTTGCGGGCCCGCGCTATGGCGCGACGGCCGCGATCTGTGGGGTGCTCTTGCTATGGCTCGCGTTGCAGCTGAGCCGAAGCGGCGAGGCCGATCGTCGTGCGGCCCATCGGCTCTTCGTGTTCTCCATCTTCTACTTGTTCGTGCTGTTCGCGGCCGTCAGCATTGATCGTAGCACGCCGTCATCGCCATCCATTCGCTCGTCGCATGATGCACGGATCGACGCCGGCTCCGGTATCGCGACGCAAATCACACCCAGTTCCATCGGTGTCAGGGCACGCGAGGTCTAAGATGCGATATCGTCCATTGGCCGTTCTCCTGATCGGTGCCGCCGCGCTTGGTGGCTGCAGCGAAGGGGTGCTTGATCCGAGGGGGCCCATTGCCTCCGCGGAACGGCAGATTCTCTTCAACTCGCTTGGCATCATGCTGGCGATAGTGATCCCGACGATCCTCGCCACACTCGGCGTTGCTTTCTGGTTTCGCGCATCGAATGAGCGCGCACGCTATCGGCCGAATTTCAGGTATTCGGGCCGGCTCGAAATGCTGGTCTGGTCGATCCCGGCGATGACGGTGTTCTTGGTGGGCGGCGTCGCGTGGGTCGGATCGCACGACGTCAGCCCGCGCCAACCAATTGCCTCGACGGAGAAGGCCCTCAGGATCCAGGTCGCCTCGCTCGATTGGAAATGGCTGTTCATCTATCCCGATCAAGGCGTTGCGAGCGTCAACCAACTGACCATTCCGGTCGGCACGCCGGTCAGCTTCGAACTGACCTCCTCGGGCGTGATGAACAGCTTCTTCGTGCCGCAGCTCGCCGGCCAGATCTACACCATGGCCGGAATGGTGACCCACCTTCATCTCCAGGCTGACGATCCCGGGACCTACCGCGGAATGTCGGCACAGTTCAGCGGCGACGGCTTTTCCGACATGCATTTCAACGTCGATGCCTTGCCCGCCGAGAAGTTCGCGCAGTGGGTCGATCAGGCAAGTCGCACCGGTCCGGAGCTCAACGCGAAGACATATGCCGAGCTGGCCAAACCGAGCGGAGCCGTCGCGCCATTTACCTATCGCGCGGTCGCGCCCGATCTGTTCGGCAGCATCCTGGTCTCCGAAATGCAGTCCGACGATGCAATGTGTCGCAGCTATCCGACGTCAATGAGGGCGGAAAAATGACTCTACTTGGCAAACTCGACTGGAGTGCAATCCCGTTCGACCAGCCGATCGTCATGGGTGCGTCGGCGATGATGGTCCTGGTGATCGCGTTCGTGCTGGGATGGGTCACGTTCAAGGGTTACGTGCCATATCTCTGGCGCGAGTGGATCACCTCCGTCGACCATAAGCGCATTGGCGTCATGTACATTGTGCTGGCGCTGATCATGCTGCTGCGCGGTTTTGCCGACGCGATCATGATGCGCGCGCAGCAGGCCCTCGCGGCCGGCGGCGCGCAAGGATATCTGCCGCCCGAGCACTTTGATCAGATTTTCTCGGCGCATGGCACCATCATGATCTTCTTCATGGCGATGCCATTCGTGATCGGTCTGATGAATTTCGTCGTGCCGCTGCAGCTCGGCGTTCGCGACATGGCGTTTCCGACCCTGAACTCCGTGGCCTTGGGGCTGACCGCGTCGGGCATCCTGCTGACGAACATCTCGCTCGCGGTCGGTGAGTTCTCGAAAACCGGTTGGGTTGCCTATCCGCCGCTCAGCGAGTTGCAATTCTCGCCCGGCGTCGGAGTCGATTACTATCTCTGGGCGCTGCAGATCTCCGGTGTCGGCACCTTGATGACGGGAATCAATTTCGTCACGACGATCCTGAAAACGCGCGCCCCCGGAATGAGCTATATGCGCATGCCGGTGTTCTGCTGGACGGCGCTGGCCTCGAATCTGCTCATCGTCGCGGCGTTCCCGGTGCTGACGGCGACGTTCGCGATGTTGCTGCTCGACCGCTACCTCGGCTTTCACTTCTTCACGACCGATGGCCAGGGCAACGCGATGATGTACGTCAATCTGTTCTGGGTGTGGGGCCACCCCGAAGTCTATATCCTGATCCTGCCGGCGTTCGGCGTGTTTTCGGAAGTGGTTTCGACCTTCTCCGGCAAGCCCCTGTTTGGTTACCGATCGATGGTCGCCGCGACGATGGTGATCTGCGTGCTGTCGTTCATTGTTTGGCTGCACCACTTCTTCACGATGGGCGCGAGCGCGAATGTCAACGGCTTCTTCGGGATCATGACGATGATCATCGCCGTGCCGACGGGCGTCAAAGTGTTCAACTGGTTGTTCACGATGTACGGCGGCCGCATCAGGTTCACGGTTCCGATCCTGTGGTCGCTCGGCTTCATGGTGACCTTCGTGATCGGTGGCATGACGGGAGTTCTGACGGCCGTTCCACCCGCCGATTTCCAGCTGCACAACAGCCTGTTCCTGGTGGCGCATTTTCACAACGTGATCATCGGCGGCGTCGTGTTCGGGGTGCTGGCCGGCTACAATTACTGGTTTCCAAAGGCGTTCGGCTTCAAGCTGGACGAACGCTGGGGCGCGGCCGCATTCTGGTGCTGGCTGATCGGCTTCTACCTCGCATTCATGCCGCTCTATGTGCTGGGTCTCATGGGCATGACCCGGCGCATGCAGCACTACGACGTCGTAAGCTGGCAACCCTGGCTGTGGGCGGCAGCGGCCGGGGTCGCCGTGATCCTCGCCGGGATCGCCTGCCAGGTCATTCAACTGGTCGTCTCGATTCGCGACCGCGCGAAACTCAGAGTGACGGCGGACCCGTGGGACGGCCGCACCTTGGAATGGACCACCGCTTCGCCGCCGCCTGCCTGGAATTTTGCAGCGTTGCCCCAGGTCGCTGAGATCGATGCGTTTTGGCAACGGAAGCAACGCGCGCTGGGTCAGCAAACGCCTCAGATCCAGGAGCGCGAGTACACGCCGATCGAGGTCCCCAAGAACAGCGCCGCCGGTTTCAGCACCGCCTTCTTCGCCGTGATCACCGGCTTTGCGCTGATCTGGCACATCTGGTGGATGGCAGGCATGGGTGTGCTTGGCATCTTTCTGACGATGCTCGTCTTTGCCTTCCGCGACGAGGAAGAAATCAAGATTCCGGCCGAGGAAATCGCAGAATTCGACCGGGCTCATCCGACGGAGGTTGCGGTATGAACGTCAATGTTGCCCTCGTAGATGATGTCAGCCCCGAAACGAGGCCGATCGCAAGTACCGCCGGTCCGGCGCCGAAGCGGATCGTCGTCGGCTATGGCTTCTGGATCTTTCTGCTCAGCGACATCGTCATGTTCGCGGCGCTGTTCGCCGCCTACGCGGTGCTCGCGCACGCGACGGCAGGCGGTCCGGGCGGCGCCCAGCTGTTCAATCAGATCAGCGTCGCGATCGAGACCGGCTGCCTGCTGGCCTCGAGCTATACCTGCGGGTTGATGACGCTCGCGGTCGGGTCGCAGCGCCGGTTCCGGACATATCTGGCTGCCGTCGTCACCTTCGCGCTCGGCGCCGCCTTCCTCACCCTTGAGCTGCGCGAATTCGCCGGCATGATTGCCGTCGGAGCCACCCCTCAACGCAGCGCGTTTCTTTCCGCGTTCTTCACCCTGGTCGGCTGCCACGGGCTGCATGTGACCGCGGGATTGATCTGGCTGGCAGTGATGATGCTGCAGATCGCGGTCAAGGGCTTTCGCGCTACGGTGGAGCGGCGCCTGCTCTGCTTTTCCCTGTTCTGGCATGCCCTCGATATCATCTGGGTGTGGCTGTTCACCGTGGTCTATCTGATGGGAGTCCGCTCATGACCGACACACGGTACGATCGCGCACCCGGAGCCGGGGTTGCGCTTGCAAATGTGGAAGAGGGCCCCGAGTATGGCCTGCTCATCTACACGGTCGGATTGCTCCTTGCCGTGATCCTTACGGCGATATCCTTTTGGGCCGCCAATACGTCGCTGCTTTGGACGCCCGGGGTGTCTCTCGGCCTGACTGCGCTCGCCATCGCTCAGATGGGCGTCCATCTGGTGTTCTTCCTGCACGTAACCACCGGGCCGGACAACACCAACAACGTGATGGCCCTGGCATTCGGCGTGCTGATTGTCGTCCTGGTCGTCGCTGGCTCGCTTTTGATCATGGCCGATCTGAACGAAAGCATGATGCCGGCCGAGCTGATGAACTTGCATATGCAGCATTGAGTGGCCCGTTCACACGAAAACCCAAGGTGCGCCGTCAAGATCGGCGGCGCAGAAATCGCCAAGTCATCGCATGTCCGTTCAATCGGAGGGAATGGTGTCGGGCGTAGCGTGTCGCGTTGAGATACTGCCGGCATCCCTGATGCGCTGCCGGCGGTGGGGATGATGAAATGCTGAAGGCTTTGCTGCGCCACGGTCTGAAATGCTGAAAGGGTTTGCTGCACCGCGGTCACCTTTGGGGACCGCAGCATTGGTCCCGCCACCGCCATGGCATTTCGCGGGTGACGTTCTGGCCGTCGAGTTTTGGATTGATCTCGATGTGTCGGTCGACACTCTTCCGGCTGGCATTGAGTTCGAGGCCAATTGCGCCGGACACTCCGTCGCGCTGTTCACGGATTATCAGTTCACTGCGCAAAATGACGAGTATCTCGATCCGGCTCGCTACAAGTGTCGCGGATTCAGCGTTCTCCTGGATACGATGTGGAAGGGATCGCAGATCGCGTGGTGTCCCTATTCCTACGTCGACAACGATGCGGCCATGCTAAGAGGCTGGATCCAGGGCTATCCAAAAAAACTCGGTACCATTCACCAGACCCGCACGTTTGCAGCTGTGAGTCCGGCGTCGGCGCCGCTGGTCAGCAATAGCAAATTCGCCGCTCGGATGTCTTGCAATGGACAGCTGCTGGCGCGGGCCCAGATTACGTTGCGTGAAAAGGCAGCTCACCTTGCAGGCCTGCTTGATCGCCGGATTGTCGGGCGCCGGCACTTTCCGCGGCTCTGCGTGGGCATGTACAACAGGCCTATCGTCGATGAGCTCGTTCGCTGCATCTCGGACGATCTCTTGATCACCAACATATGGATGGGCGAGGGCGAGCTCGAGTTTCCGGAAGCCTACGGTGAAGAACTGGATATTTTGGCACCGCTCAAGGTCGGTCGTGGGTTTCGATTCTCCTTTTCCTATTCCGTCACCGATATCGAGATATTGGCGGACCTGACCTAGCGGTATTGCCGGCGTACAAGGCCGTGCTGTCGCAGAAATCAACAAGCCGACGCAGGCCAGTCAAATCAACTGCGGCGGCCTCGGATACAGTCCGCATCGAAGTGGGGAAGCACGCGGAGGGGAGATAGGATGCTGAAGGGCTTTACCGTTCCGAAATCGCTGTTCGGTCAGGCCGCGTTGACGCCGCCGCCGCCATGGCACTACTCCAGTGACGTTGTCGGTGTCGAGTTCTGGACAGATCCCGAGGCTGCCGCTGCAACGCTGCCGATTGGCTTGTCGGTCGATCCAAAGTCCAACGGCCATGCCCTCATGATGTTCCTGGATTGGCAGTTTACCGCCGAGGGCGACGAATATCTTGATCCGGCTCGTTATCAATACCGCGAAGCCTTCGTGTTGCTCGACGCGATGTATCGCGACAAACCGGTGATGTGGTGTCCCTACATTTTTGTCGATAACGATGCCGCGTTGGCGCGCGGATGGACACAGGGCTTTCCGAAGAAGCTGGGGAGCATTTTCCAGACCCGTACGTTTGCCGCCGCGAGCCGTGCGGCTGCCCCGGTCGCCGCAGGTGGCCGGTTTGGTGCAAGCCTGTCCGCGCACGGTCAACGCCTGGCGGAGGCCAGGATCACGCTGCAGAAGCCGGTCGAGAACGGGCTCTCGCTCGTCAGTCGGCCCACGGTCCTGTTGCGATATTTCCCGCGACTCGCGGCCGGTTACCACGACAAACCGGCCGTCAACGAGTTGGCGATGTCGATCACCGACAACCTGACTGTCGCCGAGGCGTGGATCGGGGAGGGGGAACTGAATCTTCCTGAGGCGCAGGGCGAGGAGCTCCACACCCTTGCGCCCTGTCGCGTCGTGTCGGGATTCCGATATTCGCTTTCCTATTCGGTCACCGATCTGGAGATTCTTGAAGACTACGCGTCGTAGGCGACCGGCTCCGTGCTGCTCCAGCTGCGAGGCGTCCAGTCCCTCGCTTCGCCGCAAGGGTGTCCGCGGGATTCTCGTTCCGCGGAGACCCTCTTGCACGGGGCGGGCTGCGATCGATGTTGCCGACCCGCCACTGGCGGAAGCAGCACGCTCTAGATCTGCGTCCTGGTCTCGCTCCGGGCCTTTCCGAACTGACCGATGCGCCGACGCGGCGTCTTGAGCCACTCTCGGGCTTCGGCGCTATCTCTTTGGAATAAAGAGATATTTTTCTCGCCGCGCGAGCTGCCCGCGCATCAGCTTGGAAGGATTAACGGTTCAGAACACCACTTAACAAGCCAAATGAGCCGGTTTGAACCATCCTGTTACCCATCCGAAGCGGCCGGAAAGCAGTTCGAGGATTGGATATGGACGGGTTTCGAAACACGGTACCGGATTCATCGTCGGAGGCCGACTCGCAATTCCATTATGTGGCAAGCAGTCTGGCCCGGCTCCTTGAGACGGCAAAGCGAGAACTCGAAAGTGATCGGGAGGCCGCGAAAGCGTCGCTGGCCACGGCGTCCACCCTTCTGCAATCCGAGATCGAGCGTCATTCGGGCGCTCACGGCTGCAAGCCGGGCGCGCTGGCGGGCTGGCAGATCATACGCGTGCGCGCCTTTATCGAAGGGAATCTCCATCGCACGATCCACACCAGGGATCTCAGTGCTGTCGCGCAGCGAAGCCCGGCACACTTCTCCCGCTCGTTCAAACAGGCCTTCGGAGAACCTCCGCATGCATACGTGGTCCGACGGCGGCTTGAAAAAGCTTGTCATCTGATGATCTTCAGCAAGGATCCGCTCAGCGATATCGCGCTCAGCGTCGGCTTTTCGGACCAGGCTCACCTGTGCAGGCTTTTCCGGCAGGCTTTTGGAGAAAGTCCATCCAGCTGGCGTCGCGAGCGCGAGGTCCGGTAGCTCCACGCTGCGCCGGAACCGGCAAGGATGAGACGATGCGATGAACGGTCAGAACGGGAAAGTCCTGAGTTTCGGTCCCTTCGAACTGTCGATCGGCGGCAGACTGCTGACGAATGGTACGAGCATCGTGCCGCTCGGCGCGCGCGCAATGGACCTGCTCATCATCCTCGTCGAGCAACCGGACAAGATCGTCAGTCGAAAGACACTGATCGAGCGCGTCTGGCCGGAGCGGGGAGCCGACCAGGTGAGCCTGAGGGTGCAGATCTCAGCGCTTCGCAAGGCGCTCGCCCAAAGCGATCCCGGCAGGCGATATATCGCCAACGTGCCGGGCCGCGGCTACAGGTTCACCGTGCCGATCGGTTCGTCGCCTCCGGCCGTGGAGCCCGAAGGCGTCTCTCGGTCCTCATTGCCCGCGCGTTTGCGCCGCATGGTTGGTCGAAACCATTCCGTCGCCACGATTCAGGCGAAGCTGGCCGCGCAGCGATTCGTTACGATTGTCGGACCTGGCGGCATCGGCAAGACGACGGTTGCGATTGCGGTTGCCCACGAGATGCGCTCGATTTTCAACAGTCGCGTTCGTTTCGTTGACCTTGGTCCACTTGGCAGCGCTTCGCTTGTCGCGCCTGCCATGGCGGCCTCGTTCGGCTTGGTGATCCAGACGGACGACGTTATTCCAGCCCTGGTCGAGCGGTTGCTCGAGTCTCCGACGCTGCTTGTTCTTGATGGTTGCGAACACGTCATCGATGGCGTTTCGGCACTTGCGGAGAAGCTATTTCAACGTGTCCCGACGCTGCACCTGCTCGCAACGAGCAGGGAGGCGATGCGCGTCGAAGGCGAACAGGTCCATGAACTCCCTGCACTGGCCTGCCCCCCGGACAATGCGGGGGCGTCCGCCACGGACGTTCTGCAGTATCCCGCTGTTCAGTTACTGGTGGACCGTGTGCGGGCCGCACGAGGTCACTTTGAACTGGCTGATAACGATGCGCCGCTCGCGGCCGCGATCTGCCGCCGTCTCGACGGGATCGCGCTGGCGATCGAACTTGTCGCCGGCAGGGTCGACGTTTATGGCCTCAGCAGAACCGCCGACCTGCTTGACGATGGCCTCAATCTTTCATGGGTGGGGCGTCGAACCGCCAAGCCAAGTCATCAGACCCTGGATGCTGCGCTGGAGTGGAGTTATGGGTTGCTTGACGGGGCGGAAAGGCTTGTATTGAGCCGTCTTGCTGTTTTCTCGGGCGGCTTCACATTCGAGGCCGCGGTCGCGGTTTCCGCGGACGAGAAGATCGACGAGCCGCGGGTCTCGGATTGTATCTGGGAGCTCCGGTCGAAGTCGATGATTGCCGCGCGAGGACATGAGTCGCGTTTGCGCTTGCTGGATGTCACTCGCACCTTTGCCGCGCAACGGCTGGCTGAGGGCAAAGAACAGAACATTCTCCGTCGCAGACACGCCCTCTACTTCAGCGATCTGTTCAAGCAGGGAGCGTCATCGAATGCGTCCAACTGGCCGAAGGCGCTCGCGGTCGAGGTCGACAATCTCAGAGCCGCCATGAACTGGGCGTTTTCGGTTGAAGGCGACGCGAGAATTGCCGTCGAGCTCGCCGCCGCCTCGGCAAGCAGCTGGCTGGGGATGGCGCTGCTCACCGAATGCCGCGAGTGGATGACGAAGGCCATTAGCCAGCTCGACAGCGTCAATTCGGGAACACGCCAGGAAATGATCATTCAATCAGCGCTCGCCAGTTGCATGATGTTCACCGGCGGCTTGACTGAAGAATCATATGCGACGTGGGAGAAAGCGGGTGGTCTTGCTGAAAGACTCAATGATGTCGAACGTCAGCTGGACTCTCTGCTTATTCTCTGGGCTCACCAAATACGGCTTCCGAATTTCGTCAAAGCGATCGAATTGGCAGATCGCTGTGGTGATGTCGCGGAAAGAATAGGCGATCGCGGGGCTATCGCCACGGCCAATTACATGCGCGGCATAAGCTACCATCATGCGGGACGACTGCTGCAGGCCGAAAGCCGCCTGGAACTCTCACTGCATCGCGATGATGAAGCCGCACGACGCGCTATCATCAATCGCTTCGGCTATGATCGAAAAGTCGATGCCATGTGCATTTTGGCGAGCGTGGCTTGGCTGCGCGGCTCTCCGGATCACGCGTGGCGGCTCAACCAGATGGCGATCGCCGAGGCGCGCCAGCTCGATCACGCCGTGCCGCTTTGCGTTGCGCTGGCGTCGGCAGGCTTCAACATGTACCGGACAAGTCCGGAGGATGGCGAGACTGAAGCGCTCGCCGACGAACTGGTCGAGCGCGCCGGAAAACACTCGGTCGCGAGCTATCACGGCTTCGGATTGAGCCTGCAGTCTCTCTGCCGAGTCCGGCGGGGAGATGTCCATGCCGCTCGGACGATGCTCTACTCTGGTCTGGAGAAGCTGTCTGCGGCACGTTATGGGGTGTTCAATTGGATCTTCCCGGCGGAGTTTGCGAGCTGCATGGCTGCCGACGGCCGGGCCCAGCAAGGACTTGATATTTTCGACCGCGCAAAGATCGATCTTGCGGAAAACAGCTGGTACGCTCCCGAACTGCGCCGTATCAGGGGCGAACTGGCCTTAAACAACAATGAGGGGATTGCGGTGTGCCGACAGTATTACCTCAGCGCGCTCGAGCTGTCGGCCGAGCAAGCAAGCTTGTCGTGGGCGCTACGGGCTGCGACAAGCCTTGCGATTGCTGAGACGTCAACGACGAGAAGGGAGGCGGCGCACAGGACCTTGCAGGCGACGCACGCGAAGTTCCGCGAAGGGTTCGATACGTTCGACCTCAGATTGGCCACGCGGGTCCTGAACGGGTCATATTGGCGCGATGGTCTCACCGAGGCGGCGCGCTGACAGGTTATGCCAGTCGAGGTTTGGGTCTGCAGTTGACTGTACGGAGGCGTATCTGGGTCAGGCGGACGACGAAGCGATCGCGCAGTCGTGGCGGAGCTAGTCAGTGCTGACCAAGCCCAAGGTCTGCGCGCGCGACACCGCCTGGGCGCGCCTTTCAACGCCGAGCTTGCTGAACACGCTCTTGAGATGTGTCTTCACGGTCTCGGGACCGATATCGAGGTTCCGGGCAATTTCCTTGTTCGACATTCCTTGCGCGATCAGTTTGAGGATGTCCGTTTCCCGGGCGCTCAATGTGCCGAAAGCCTGGGCCCTGGATGCCGGCCCGAAATGATTTCGTGGTGCCCGCCGCGAGGCGGCCAGGATCCGATCGACAAAGGATCGCAGACCCTCGTTGAAATCCGCTCTTTCACGAACCAGCTCGAGCAGCTCGGCAATGACCGGTGCCTCGTCGAGAATGGTCTGATGAAGATCCGCCGCAGCGCATGCCGTGAGAATCCGGCGAAAGCGGTTCGTCGCCTCCGCGGCTTTGCCGAGGCTGAGCTGAACCGCCGAGAGGCATATCGCGCTTTGGATCACGAAATGACGATTCTGCAGAGCTTCGGCTTCACGCTGAACCTCCTGCAGGATCAGCGCGGATTCATCGAGACGCGCTTGCTTGCTCAGCAGATTTGCGTGGGCCAATTTGTGGTACCAATGGATTTCCGACCAGGCACAAGGCCGCGGCGCCGGATGCTGCCGGGCGAGGCGCTCCAGGCGGTCGACACGTGCGGCAGCTTCGTGAGCGCGGCCGTCGTTCAGGTGGAGTCGTGCCTGCTCGGCTATGGCGGCCGCCGTCAGCCGTCCCCAGCCTCGGGCCACACCCTGGTTTTCGGCTCGCTCCAGGATCGTGTGGGCCCGTTCAAAGTTCATCCGCGCGGCGGCCACCCGGGCCATGACGAAATATGCGCTCCACACGCAGTCCAGCATCGTCCCCGCGCTGATCAGCTGTGCGCGATCGATAACCAGCGCCTCCGCCGCGTCGAGGTCGCCCTGCTCATAGAGCAGGCGCGCCATCAGGCTTGCCGGTAAAGCCGCCGCGACCGAGTTCGGTCCGACATGCTGTTCGGAAATCCGCAAGCCCTCGCGATAATGACCCTGCGCCGCAGCGAGACTGAGTTGCCGTTCCTCTGCGAGCCCTTGAAGGCAGCGCCGATACACCGACGCAAAGACGTTCCGTCGGTCTTCTTCCTGCGAAAATGGGATCCAGGGCGTCGCATAGAATTGCTTGAGGTCGCCGCCTTTGATGTGGCTGAAGCGGACGACGTTCGAGGCAACGTTCGCGGTCCACGGATCGCGCGACTTGTTGACACATTCCTGAGCCAGCGGCAGCGCGCGTTCGCTGTCGTCCATTATCGCAATCGCAACCGCACGGATGGCCAGGCATTCGTGCAGCAGATCGCTCTCGGGTGGCTGCGGCGTCGCGATATCGTGCTCGATTTCGGCAGCGAGTTGCAGAGCCTCTTCGGAGCGCAGCGCCAGTGCCAATCCCCAGGCGATCGCCGTCCGAACCTCGGATTGACTTCGCATGAGCTCGCCGGGGAATAGGCGTTTCCATTCCAGCAAGGTGAACAGATCACCCTTCTTTATCAACGCCATCGCGCAGTTCTTGATCCAGCCGATCGCTAGATTCGAATCGCCGGCCGCAATCGCGTGCTGGACCGCTTCAGTCCACAATTCCTGCGCGGCATAGCAAAGAGCCGCGCGCCGATGCAGTTCGGGGATCTCATTGCCGCGGTCGACCGCCAACCGCTGCAGCAGATATTCGGCGAGCAGCATATGGTAACGATACCAGACGCCGCCATGATCGAGCGGGGTGAGCAGCATCTGCCGCTGCGCGAGCGACGCCAGGATCGCGCGAGCCGAGCTCGCACCGGTGACGGCTTCGCACAATGGACCGGAAAGTCGGTCGAGGATGGCCGTTTGGAGCATGAAGTCGACGACCTCGGTCGGAAGCCCATCCAACAGTTCCGATAAATAGGCCGCGATCGGACGCTGCAAGCCCGAGAGATTGTGGACGTATTCCTTCAACTCGGATCCGGACCGTGACGGCATCGACGCGATAATTCGCAGGGCCGCCGGCCAACCTTCGGTTTTTCGTTGCAGCAGCTGGGCGTCCGCCGATCCCAGAACGCCGGGCTGCGCGCGCTCGAGGAAGGCTTCCGTCTCCTCAAGATCAAACCGAAGTCCGGCGGCATCGATCTCGAGCAACTTGTTCTGTGCGCGCAGCGTTGCGAGCGGCAGCGGAGGTTCAGTGCGGGTTGTCATCACCACGTGACAGTGGGATGGCGCGTGCTTCAGGAGGTACGCAACCGATTGATGGATCCGGGATTCGCTGAGCAGGTGATAATCTTCGAGAAACAGGTAGACCTCATCGTCCAGCTCTGCCAGGTCGTTGATTAGGGTCGACAGGATCGCGGGCGGGTCGACCAGGTTGTTTTCGAGGATCAGCTCGATGGCCCTGGCGCCGGCGCCCTGACACGCGTGCTGCACGGCTTGGGACACGTAGAACAGAAACCGTGTGGCCTCGTCGTCATCGGAATCGACGGTGAGCCAGGCAACGCAATGGCCGTGCTGTTCGAGCCGCTCGGCCCAGGCGGCCGCGAGCGAGGTCTTGCCGAATCCGGCGGGCGCCTTGATGACGCCCAGTCGCTTGGTCGGAAGCTCAGACAATAGGCCCAGGAGCCGCGGACGCGAGACCAGCCCAAAAGGTTGGGCCGGCACGATCTTGGTGGTCAGGAACGGCGGCTGTCCTGCGCCGACCATGGTGTTGCTCAGGCCCGCCCCCGCCGCAAAATGCCTCGAGCGTGGCTCGATCAAGGGGTCCCCCTGCGCACACCTGCCCTTCCCCCGTTCGGGGGATGGATGCCAACGGTGGAATTGTAGGACCTCTATAGGCGCCATGGAAGGGTTAACGGGCTCGCGGCCAATGAAACCTTAACGTGTAAATTGGAAATATTGCGACCCATAGGTTTGCCAATGTGGAACAGGCGAAGGAATTGCGACAGGAGCCGCGCGGGATTACCAAGCCGGGACCGATTATGTTGGCCGTACCGGTTCGTCCGAGCGCCGCCGGGGGCATCACCGGAAGGTGATCGGCCACGACTCTCCCCTCTCGTTCGATCTACCCTGTTTCCGCGCGTTTCGTGCAAAAGCACGAGACCCGCCTATGTTGGGCTGAACACCATGTCGAGCGATAGTGTCCCCACCACGCTGAAGTTTGGCCCTTTCGAACTTTCAACCAGGGAAAGGGTGCTCCGGCGCGATGGCAAGACGCTGCCTCTCGGCAGCCGGGCGCTCGATCTTCTGATCTATCTCGCCGAACGTCCAGGCGAAGTCATCGGAAAGAAGGAACTCATCGATCAGGTATGGTCTGATGTCAACGTGGAGGAGGGGAGCCTTCGGGTTCACGTCGCCGCCGTTCGCAAGGCGCTTGCGGATGGGCAAGTCGGCAACCGCTATGTCGCGAACGTGCAGGGAAGAGGTTATTCCTTCGTTGGCCAGGTTGCGCGTCTTGAAGATGGTCCAATCGACAGACGCGATCGGGACCAAAACGAGGTTGGACTGCCTGCGCAACTACTCAAGATGATCGGGCGAGACCCGGTTCTCGACGATGTCAGGAATCGGATTCGAAATGACCGGTTCGTGACCTTGCTTGGTCCCGGTGGAATTGGGAAGACGACCGTTGCGGTCGCCGCCGGTCACGCGATGGCGGAGGAGTTCAACGGTGGGGTCCATTTTGTCGACCTGGGAAGCCTGACTGATCCAAATCATGTCCCGGCAGCTGTCGGAACCTCGCTGGGGCTTGCCTTGAAAGCGAAGGATGCGACGGCCGAGTTGCTGGACGCGGTCCGTTCGAAAAAGCTGCTCGTCATCCTCGATAGCTGCGAGCACCTGATCGACGCGGTTGCTTCGCTCGCCGAGCGCCTCTTTCAGGAAGCGCCTCAAGTGCACGTATTGGCGACGAGTCGCGAATTGTTGAGGGTGGAGGGAGAATACTGCTATCGCATTCTTCCTCTCGATTTTCCTCCAGGCTCCCTGCAATCCACAAGCGCGATGCTGCGTTATCCGGCGATACAGCTGTTTGCGGAGCGGGTCGCAGCGAAAGGGGGGGATTTCGTTCTCACCGACGCCGAGGCGCCGTATGTAGCCGAGATCTGTCGAAAACTGGATGGTGTCCCGCTCGCAATTGAACTGGCCGCCGGCCGGGTGGCCGCGCTGGGCATCAGGAACACCGTCACCAGCCTGGTGTCGCGGCTGGAATTGCTGAAACTGGGCCGAAGGACGTCTGTCCCCAGACACCGGACGCTCCGGGCGACGCTGGATTGGAGCTACGATCTGCTGTCCGACATCGAAAAGGTCGTCTTCAGGCGAGTTGGTCCTTTCGTCGGTCATTTCCCGATGGAGGGCGCGCAGTATGTCGCCGGCGAATTCGGCTCAAGCGATGGCGGGATTTTTGACGCGATCGCAGGTCTGGTAGAGAAGTCATTGCTGACGACCAGGATTGACGAAACACCGGTCCAGTATCGATTGCTGGACACCACGCGGGCCTACGCACTGGAAAAATTGGAGTCGCATACCGAACTGGACGCAGTTCTGCTGCGGCATGCGCAATACACGACCGAACACCTGGAATCGCGAAGGGAGGTCTTGGCGACCCAGGCGAGGGCCGAGAGAGTGGCGTTCTATTCAAGCCAACTGGGCAACGTCCGCGCAGCGCTGGAATGGAGCTTTGGGCCTCACGGTGACGACGAGATCGCGACCCGACTTGCTGCCGCTTGCATGCGGCTGTTCCTGGAACTGTCGTTGATGATCGAATGCCAGATCTGGGCGGAGCGGGCGATCGTGCGCCTTGGCGATCAACATAAGAACTCTCACCGGGAAATGGAAATCTGCGCATCATTGCCATTGGCGCTGATGCATATGGAGGGAAGCAACGAGCGCGTCCGCGAAGGCTTTTGCCGGGCGCTCGATATTGCGGTCGAACAGCACGACCTGGCCTACGAGCTCAGGCTCCTCAGTGGGCTGTTCATGTATTCGCGTTGGACAACAGACATCAATGGGGCGCTCGAGATCGCCGCTCGGAGCAAAAAAGTAGCATTGCAAACGCGGGATTCCGACGACATCGCGCTTGCTGAATCGATGTTGGGCGCAGCTAATCATTTGGCTGGAAATCATCCTGTCGCGCAAGAACACTTCGAGCAGGGCCTGAGGTACTCGGCCTCCGGCTCGCGTTTCCGGGCCGGACAACACTTGTTTCATCACGCCAGCCTGTTGCTCGTCGGGATGGCGCGTTCGTTGCTGTACAGGGGTCTGTTTGATCAGGCGCGCGCTTACGCAAAACTCGCCTTGGAAGAAAGCGAAAAATCCGGTCATCCGCCAACATTGTGCCGAACTCTCAGTCTGATCCTTCCGGTCTATCTAACTCTGGCGGACTATCAGCTTGCGGAGCAATACATCAGGCAATTGACCGATCTCTCGGCGTCCGGCTCTTTGAAGCCCTACCGCGCGGTCGCGGCCGGCCTGAGGGGACAATTGCTACTCGTTCAAAATGATCTCGGCGGGGCAATTCTACTCTTGAAGAGAGCATTGCAAGAGCTTGAGGATCTACGCCACGAGATGCTGAATATGGACTTTGTCTGCGACTTGAGTGCAGGTCTTGTCGCCACCGGCAAACACGAGGAGGCGCTGACGCTGATCGCGAGCGCGCTCGAGGTCCAGCAACACGGCGGAAAATATCTGTATGTGCCGGCCTTGCTCAGGATGAGGGGGCTTACGCTGGCCTCGAGATCGACTGACGACTATGCGGAAGCGGAAAGCAGTCTGCTGTCGTCGATCGGCTGGGCGAGACGACAGTCGTCATCCCTGTATGAGCTGAAGTCGGCATCCGATCTTGCCGAGCTCTTGCTGCTGCAGGCGCGCGTGCCAGAGGCCTATCATCACATCACTACGGCCTTGAACGGGACACCCGAAGCGATGAAGTCTCCGGTTCATGACCGCGCCCGGCAAATCCTCGCGAAGCTTCAATCCGGGCCCAAGGCCGCGGGTTAGACCTGGGGTATCGCCGAGAGGCGTAAACCCGATGAAAAAAGCTTGCTGGTGACGCCGCCGCTCTTGTTTGATCGTCGTCGGCGCAGGCGCATACAAGTCCTCGCAGTCCCCTGCAAGCCCGATTTTGCGACATCGCGCATGCTGCGGCACACGGAGTAGCAGCAGGATCGCACGCCATGAGCAAGAAGGTTGCAGATATCATCGTCGAGACTTTGCAGAAGGCAGGCGTCAGGCATTGTTACGGCGTCGTCGGCGACACCCTCAATCTGATCGCGCACTCAATCGCCGACAGCCAGATCGAATGGGTGCATATGAGACATGAGGAGGCCGGTGCGTTTGCCGCGCAGGCGGAGGCGCTTGTGTCGGGTCACCTGACCGCGGCTGCGGGAAGTTGCGGGCCCGGCAGTCTGCATTTCATCAATGGAATATTTGAGGCCAATCGAAACCGTGCGCCCGTCATCCTGATCGCGAGCCAGATCATCCGGGATGAATTGGGCTTCGATTTCATTCAGGAGGTCGATTTCAAGCAGGTCTACAGGGACTGCAGCGTCTTTTGCGACATGATCCATACACCGGCGCAAGCTCGCCGGAAGACGGCCATTGCTTGCCAAACCGCTCTGGCGAAGCGCGGTGTGGCCGTTCTGATCGTGCCGGCGGATATTTCCGCTTCAGTCGTGCACGATGACATCCCCTATGCTCCGCACGTGGCAAGGCCGGTCGTTCGGCCGAGCGATGCCGATCTCGTGGAGATCGCCGAAATTCTCAACAACAGCGAGAAGATCGCGCTGTACGGCGGATCTGGCTGCGAGGGGGCGCACAAGGAAATCCTCGCGGTGGCCGACAGGCTGAAGGCACCGATCGCGCATACATCGCGCGCCAAGGATTTCCTTGAATATGACAACCCGTACAACATCGGAATGACGGGAATGCTGGGCAATGAAGCCGGCTTTCATGCCTTGCTGAACTGCGATGCATTGCTGATGCTGGGTGCGGACTTTGCCTGGCGGCAATTCTATCCTGACAACGCGAAGATCGTGCAGGTTGATCTTGAGCCGACGCATCTTGGGCGACGTCACCCGGTCACGAAGGGCGTCGTCGGGGACGTAAAGGCGACGCTGGAAGCGTTGCTGCCCAGGCTTAGCGAGCGCAGCGACGGCTCCTTCCGCGACGGGTATCTGAAGCGCTACGCGAAATACAAGGAATCGGAAAAGACCAGGATCGTGGCAGGCCACGACGGCAGCATTCCCGGCAGCTATCTGACAAAGGTGATCAGCGAGCACGCGCCAAGGGATGCGTTGTTCACGGCTGATGACGGCACCCCGGCCGCGTGGGCCTATCGCCATATCGAGGCCAACGGTCAGCGCCGCATCTTTGCCAGTCTCCTGCACGGGACCATGGCCAACGCCATGCCGTCGTCCATTGGGCTGCAAAAGGCGGAACCCGGTCGTCAGGTGATCTGTCTGGCGGGTGACGGCGGCATTGCAATGCTTTTCGGCGACCTCATGACCATCGTCCAGCACGATCTGCCAATCAAGATCGCGGTCTACGACAACGGCAAGCTTGGCTTTGTCGAGATCGAGCAGAAAGCCGAGGGAATGCTCGATACTTTCACAAGATTGAAGAATCCGAATTTTGCAGGAGTTGCACGGGCGTTAGGTTTCTGGGGCCAATCCGTATCCAAAGCTGACGAGCTCGAGGGCGCGGTCAAGGACTGGCTGGCGCAACCGGGGCCCGCACTGTTGCACGTCCACGTCAATCCGATGCAATTGGTCGTGCCGCCCTTCATGGCCGTCGAACCGGCGATCGGCATGGCGTTGTATTCGACCCGAGCGATCCTGCACGGCAGGGGAGGAGACGTCTGGGAAATGGTGAAGGAGAACTTCATCTGAGGCTCGTTGAGCGGGATGATTGCGCCGTGGCTTCGCAAGAGCTCGCCCGGCCGGATGCGCTCATCTGTTCAAATCGTGGTCATGGGCGAATCCGAATCTCGCAATATGCAGGAGTGAAGGGCTGTGCCCGTGGCCAAGTATTTTGCGTCTGTCGGAAGCGTGCTTGCCGGTCTGCTCCTGATCGTCAGCTGGTGTTGTCCCGCGCCTCCGGTGATTTCCGCTGAGCACCCGCAGATCACCGCGACGGTGGTCATCCGGATCAAATCCGAGCGCAAATGGCCGGAAAAAATTGAGTTCGATACCCGGCAGCCGACCATCGTGCCGCCGGCTGGTGAAATTTCGTCCGTTGCAGGACCGCCGGCCGAGCTGCCGCCGCAGCAAACAACGGGTAAATCGAGTCTCGCGGCCTTGGCTCAGTTGAGCCCGGATACACCGCCGAGCTCAAGTCAGCATCGAGCCGCACCAATCAAGCGCAGGCTTGCCAGGACCAGTCGATCGAATCGGGTGGCCAAAGTTCCGGTAGCCAATCGGCTGGCAGGAGTCGACGCGGGTGAAGCATGTTGTCGGTTCGGATGGGCCAACCATTGGCAGGCCAGCCCGAATGCGACGGCGCGCAGGCGTGCTGAGCCGTTGCGGTCCACGGGTTGGCTCGCGCTCTCCCAAAGATAATTGTGACTTCGCGACCGAACGCTAGTTCACCATGCAAGAGCACGGAACGGTGTAGGTCGGCCGAAAGCCGAAATACAGCGCAAGTTTTCTCCTAGTTTGCACAGGTCTGTTCAAGCGCCGGTGGTCCGAGGAGCTAGACTTACTCGAGACTTCCACCGCTGCCGCCTTCGATACGGGAAGAACACGTTCTTGGAAGTTGAGCGAGTGACGGAAAATGCAAGTGCCTGTTCAACAAGCTCCGAGTGAGTCCGAGACGCCGCGGAAAGAGCCAGAGGCGGCTCCGAAGTCCGCGGCGCGCGTTCCATCCATCATCGTTGCTATCGTCGCCGCAGCCGTTATGGCGCTCTCGTTCTACTATCTCTTGAGGCCAGAACCGCTGCTGGTGCAAGGAGAGGTCGATGCGACCCGGCTTGATATTGCGGCGCGCGTGGATGGGCGGGTCAAGGAAATACCGGTTGAGCGCGGCCGCAATGTCCCTGCCGGGGCCGTACTCGTACGCATCGACAATCCGGAAACGTTGGCCAAACACGGACAAATGATGGCGGCAAAGGCTGTAGCCGACGCCCAGCTTGCCAACATCCTGATCGGCACCCGGGTGGAAGTCGTTGCGGCTCGAAAAGCCGCACTCGAGCGCGCGCAGGCGGCACAGGTGCTGGCGCAAAAGACGTTCGACCGCGTCCAACATTTGACCGAACAGGGCAATGCGCCGCAGGCGCGCCTCGACCAGGTGACCGATAATCTGCATGAAAGCGAACGGGCCGTCGATCAAGCCAAATCGGCGTACGACCAGGCGGTCAACGGTTACACCCGAGAAGAACGCGAAATTGCCAAGGCCAATGTCGAAAAGGCCAGCGCCGACATTCAGGCGGTGCAATCCATCGTCGATCAGATGGCCGTGTACGCTCCCGTGGCCTCACAGGTCTATCAACGCAATGTGGAGCCGGGCGAATATGTGTCGCCAGGGGTGCCGCTCGTCACTCTGATCGATTTGGCCGACGTTTGGATTCATTTTGACCTTCGCGAAGATCTCGTGAAGACCTTGAAAGTCGGCGATCGCTTCGACGTGCGCGTTCCGGCCCTCGCTGACCGCCGCGTTACAGTCGAGGTCAAGCTGATCGCAACCAAGGGCGAATATGCGAGCTGGCGTGCGACTAGGGCCACAGGCGATTTCGATTTGCGGACATTTTCGATCCGGGCCTATCCAGTCGCCCCGGTGCCAGAACTGCGGCCGGGAATGAGCGCCTATCTCGACTGGCGGTCGCGCCAATGACGGCCGCGCCGAAACCCGGATTCCTGCTGGTCGCAAGGCGTGAGTGCCAATGGCTGCTTGGGGATCGCGCGGCGCTGATTTTGATCCTCGGTGTGCCCTTGTTTGCATTTGTCGTTCTCACCATCGTGTTCAGTCATCCGGTGATCCGGGGGCTTGGCGTATCGATCGTGGACGAGGATCGATCAGACGCGTCGCGGGCGCTCGTGGAATATGTCGCGGGCTCCCCGAGCCTGCACATCGTCGATCGTTCCGGCGATCTTTCGACGGCTGCGAGAGACATACGGTCCGGAAAGGCTATCTCTGCCATCTACATTCCGGCGAATTTCGAGCGCGACTTGAAAGCTGACCGAAGGCCGCAGGTCGTCGGATTCTACAACCAGCAGTTCCTGACCGCCGCCGGCATCGCATCGTCGGGCTTGAGCGATACACTGTCTGCCGCGGCGACGGTCGCCGCTCCCGGCCATCGCGCTGCGCCCGCGGCTGCGAGCATCGGATCACTGACGGGCGAGACGATCGTGCTCGTCAATCCGCAAAAAAACTACGCCCAGTTCCTGCTCCGCGCCCTGCTGCCGATGGTCATTCATGTGGTGATCACGCTTGCTGCAGGCTATTCGGTTGGCTCCGAATTTCGTCGCCGTGACGCACGGGCCTGGCTTGAAAGCGCCGGTGGCAACCCGATCGTCGCGCTGGTGGGCAAGCTTGCGCCTTTGTTCGTCGTCTTCTTCCTCATCATGCTGGCAGAGCCGTTTGTTCTGGAGGGGGTTTTGCAAGTTCCCTTCAAAGGCGATGTGCCGATGATGGTCGCTGCCGGGTCGCTGCTGATCGTCGCATATCTGGCGCTGGGAGCGCTGCTGCAACTCGTAGCGGGCGATCTTGCGACCGGGCTCGGTCTGGCGGGCATCGTTGTCTCGCCGGCATTTGGCTATGCCGGAGTCGGCTTTCCGACGCTCGGCATGAATGCGTTCGCCCAAGTCTGGAGCGCGATCCTGCCCCTGCGCTGGTACATGGCCGTCTTGTTGGGGCAGGCGGCTCGTGCGGTGCCGCTACAGCAGTCGGCACGCCCGTTTGCCTTGCTCGCCGGGCTGACCGCGATCTATGTCGCACTCGCACTGCGTCGCATGAGCGCGCTGCAACGGCAGCAGCGATTTGCGGCCGCTGCCCCCGCTGAGGCAAAAGAGATCGCGGCCCCTCCTCGGGGTGCTGGCGGCGCCTTCGCGGCCGAGTGGCGACGCGTGCTCGGCACCCGAGCCGCCTTCAGTTTGCTCTTCCTGGGGCCGCTGCTCTACGGCATTTACTATCCGCAGCCCTATCTCAACCAGATCCTTCGCAAGCTTCCAATCGCGGTCGTCGATAACGACATGACCGAACTCAGTCGCCGAATCGTCGAGACATTGGATGCGAGCGGAGCGTTGAGCGTTGCAGTTCGCGCGCCTACGCTTGCCGAAGCCAGAGCCGCAATCGACGACGGCAAGGCCTTCGCCGCCGTCGAAATCCCGCCCGCCACCGAGCGTGACGTGCTCAAGGGCAGCACCGTTCATGTTCCGATCTATGCGGATGCCACTTACCTCTTCATGTTCAGGTCGACTGCGGGCGGCGTCTCCGCGGCCATGGGTGCATTGACGTCCGAGCTTGTCGCGCGGGGGGCGCGGTCCGACGGAAGCCTTGCCAAAGCGAAATTGGCAAGCGTGAGCCCGGCCGACATCCTGCTGCAGCCGGTCTTCAATCCGGTGGGCGGCTATGCGAGCTACATCGTTCCCGCTGCCTTTGTCCTGATCCTGCAGCAGACGCTTCTGATCGGCGCGGCGATGCTGACTGGCGCCGCGCTGACACAGGGCGGGGGTTCGTTTGCGGGCGTGTTCGGCCGCGGCATCGCTCACCTGACCTTCTACCTGCCGGCGGTCGCGCTCTATCTCATCGTGCTGCCGCGGGTCTACGGCTTTTCGACACTCGGCCATCCGGCGCAGCTATTGGCTTTGGCATCGGTATTCCTGCTGGCGACGAGCTTTCTGGGACAGGCGATCGGTGCCTGGTTCACACGCCCGGAAAACGCGACGCTTGTTCTATTGGCGACGAGCCTGCCGCAATTCTTCACGACCGGATTTGCGTGGCCGCGCGAGGCAATTCCTGCCGCGGCCACCGCACTGGGTCGCGTCTTTCCCGCGGATTTCGCCATCGATGGGCTTGTCCGCAGCAACCAGCTGGGTGCCGGTATTTGGGAGGTCTCTCGCGATTGGACGGGCCTCTGGTGCCAGGCCCTCATGTATTTCGCGCTGGCGGTCATTTCGGCGTGGATTGTGAAACGGAGGCAAGCGCATGGGCAGGCCTGAGCGTATCGGCCTCATCGCGGTCGGGCTCGTTCTCGTTGCCGGGGTTCCGATCCATTTCGCGCGAGGCTCGGGAGCGGAGACGCCGATCATTGGAGTCGTCCGCACGACCGAAGTTCGCGTCGAGCCGGAGGTGACCGGCCAGCTTGTCTCCATTGCCGTCGAGAAGGGCGCGCATGTGCACGCCGGCGATGTTCTGGCCCGGCTTTCCGCGGTCGAACTGACGGCGCAGGTTGCGCAGGCGCGTGCCGCAGTTGCCGAAGCAACCGCATCCCGCAACAACACCTACGCCGGAGTGCGGCGCGAACAGATTGACTCGTTGAAGGATGAGATTGCCAAGGGCAAAGCGCGCCTCGAATATTTGCAGGTCCAGCTCACCAGAGCGGCCACGCTGGCGCATGAGAACTTCGAGTCTCAGCAGGCGCTCGACCAGGCCGAAAACGATGTGGCCGGTGCCAGCGCCGATGTTGCAGAGGCGCAGGCCAACTATGATGCCGCGGTTGCCGGTCCGACCCGAGAGGAACGTGCCATCGCGGACGCGCAGGTCCAGGCGGCAGCCGCAGCCGTTGCGGTGCTTGAACGCCACCTTGAAAAGACCATTCTGCACGCGCCCGCCGATGGTGTCGTGAGCGTCATCGCGGCCGAAATCGGCGAGAACGTGCGTGCCGGTCAACCGATCCTGATGATTGAGGAGACCGGTAGGCAATGGATGTCGTTCAATGCGCGCGAAGATGACCTCCGCGGCCTTGCAGTCGGCGAAACCGTCGATGTCACACGTAGTGGCGGCGCCGGCGCGACAAAAGGCATTGTTACCGAGCTGCGGCCACTCGGCGTATTTGCGACGTGGCAAGCAGAGAGGGTCATTGGCGATCACGACCGCAATACGCTGCGCCTGCGGCTCGATCCTCTAGGAGATGCAGCGGGCCTCGAGCCGGGCATGACAGTCTGGATCGAGCGTTGAGATGGCGAGAAAGCCTGCGCTCTTCCTCCCGGCTCAGATCTCCGTCTGGCTGCCAAGCTCGATGACCCGGTTCGGCGGGATGCGAAAGAAATCCGTCGCGGCCAGCGCGTTGCGGTGCATGACTTCGAACACCTGGCAATGGAGGCGATCGAGACTCGACGTCGCGACGCCGCGGTGTGGGCGGTCGTGAGCCGATCGCAATAAAAGAGCGCGCCATACACCGTAAAACCATTGCGTGGGGAATGCCGGACGTTTCCGGTGCCTCCGCTGTGAATACTGGTGTGCATACTCAACTACCTTAAGCGCACACCGGGCTGCGGGTGCATTGGGCACCCGGCATTCCCCGCGCCCTCTTCTTTAGAGGGCCTTGAGTGGGCATCAACTCGGAGCGCACAACCGGCGCCCGCGAGCCGCAATGCCGTGTTCGGCTGTTTGAAACTGAATCGAAGTCCCAGCCCGCCAGGTCAGCGCGCGGTCGCCGCGGAGCTACAGTTAGCCTCGCCTCGCGCATCCATGGCCGCTGCGGGTCCGCATCGAGCAGCTCGCTGTGCAAGTTCGGGCCGAATACGTCGCAGACCCAGCATCTCTCACCGCAAATGTCCGACGTCGAGGCCGAAAGCCGGTGCAAGTGATGCGGCAGTCGATACCGGCAGCCCCCCGAAATACCGTTCGCCCGGCGGAAATGAGCGACCTCGTTTCAGCCCATGAAATGATCGGAAGGTTCAGCATCGATCCCGTCGCTGCGTGTTTCTACTCAGGCGAATGTACTGAAAACAATTAAGACAATTCATTCAGGTTCGAGCCATGATGCGTGTACATGGCGCGGCCAGCGTAATCAGGCCACAGTCGGCGAACCGCGTGCGCGGTATCTGTCAGCGGTTTGCGTCGCGGTTGCGCAATCTGACAAGAGCCCTGACGCCGACAATTGCAGGCGAGGGCGATGTTGCGCCGATTATTGATTCCGCAACAGGGATGGTCGAAGCGTCTCCGCTGCCGCGCCGGAGACGGCCGACCGAGGTTTTTCGAACCACGGACCACGATCGACAGCAGTTCGCTGCTCTACTGATTGCCACCAACGTCCCCCCAGTAGCATCAAGCCAGAGTTCATCATGTGTATTATGATATTCAGCCGCGTTTTGCTCCCGACATTGCTTGCCGTGCTCGCGTCGACCTCCCTCAACGCGGAACAACGCAAGGAGTTGAACTGGCCCAAGGAGCCGGCGAGGATCGCGCCGCCGATGCAGCGGGCGGCGGTAGCGCTGCCGGCGCCACAAGGCGCTGCCATAGAGGCGTCGCTGAAATCGCTGCTGGTCGCTGTTCCGCTGGCGGATGTCGGTCTCCCGAACGGCTTCCGGCTCTCCAATCTGGGCGGTCGCCGCGAGGTCTATATTCCAGTGCCTCAGGGCATCGAGCTCAATCTGGCCGATCTTGTGCTCACCTATGACGACGTCAGCGCACATGATGCGCGGCGAAGCCTCGAAATCCTGGTCAACGACCGTTCCGTATCTGCGCTGGCACTGGATGGCAAAAGCGCGGCACGTACGGTCCGTGTTCCACTTGCAAACGCAGTGGCGAGAGACGGCTTCCTGAAAATTACATTCCTCTATTCCGGCGCCGCAACGCAGGATCGCTGTATCGACGTGCGTTATGTCGGCGACAGCATAACGGTGCGTCCTGAATCGATGGTCGAATTCGAGATCGGCATTACCGGCGTTCCGAACATCACGCCGACGGCGGCGCTGATGCCGAAAGATGTCGCCATTCTACTCTCCAATGTCGCGCCGACGCCGGCGGATATCGCCGCCGCACTTTCATTGTCCCGTTCGCTCAGCGCGACCGGCCGCCATGTCACGTTCTATCACGGCGTCAATGCAATGCCGGCTCTCGTCGATCCGGAAAACAGGCGCCGCTGGGCGCGCGGCCTGGTGGTTGTCGGCGCCTACAACCGCATTGCCGACCGCCTCGACGCAGCCGTTCCGATCATGGCGAGCATGAAGGGATCGGCCGACATAAATCATGGCATTGCGGCCGCGCGCATCGGCGGAACCCCGGTTCTGCTGGTGATGGACCCTGCGTCGCCGCGGGCCGGTCGCCTGCTTGGAAATCCGTCGCTGGCGGCACTGCGCGAAACAGCTTCGGCGTCGATCGGCCCCGTTCCAACGCCGAATGGTCCGACCAACCGCGTCAATTTCGATGAACTCGGACTGGTGCCGGTGCAGGCGGAAGTATTCGGCCGGGCCGATCTGGCGGTTGCCATCGCCACGCGGTCATTGCCGATTGGCACGCGGCCATCGCGGCTCAACCTGGATGTCATGGTTGCACCCGACGGCGCGGGAGAGAAAGCCGTTGTCAGCGCTTTCGTGAACGAACGCTTCCTGGCGAGTGCGGTCGCGGCCATCGGCGAGCCGACACGGCTTGATTTCGCACTTCCTGACGGACTGGTCGGCTCCGTTGCAAATATCAGGACCGTCGTTCAGCGGCGCAGCGCACAGGCTGATTGCCGATTTGAACTCCAGGGCTATCCAGCGGAAATTCTTGGTTCCAGCTCGATCATTCTTGCAGCCGCGGCCCCGACTGCAACGGACTTCTCCGACCTGGCAACCCTATGGGCGAAGCGCGTCGAGATTTTGCTGCCCTCTGAGACATCGGCGGACCCGCTCAGGACGATTGCCGCGCTGGCCAATGTGCTGAATGCGCTATCGAAGGAAACGGCTCCAATCGAGGTGAAATATCTCGAGGCGGGGGCCGCGCCGGCGCCCGGTGCGCCGTTCATTGCGGTCAGCAATATTCCTCCGGTGGGTGCGGATCAGCGGGTGCACTTCGACCGCGGCCGAGTAGCGATTACCGATCGCGCCGGCAATACGCTGCTTGATATCGGAGGTCTCACCAGCGGCGCCGTCGCCCAAATCGTGACCTCGAACAGCTATCCCGGCCTGTGGATCAGGTCATTGAGCCTGGACGGAGCGCTGCCGGCGGCACCTGCCGTCAACCTCGACCGCGGGGACGTAGCGCTGCTCGACAAGACCGGTGTTGCAGTCGCTTTGGCAACCGGGCGGGACACGATGCTGCAGGTTTCCTATGTCGACCAAAGATCGTTTCTGACCAATCTCGATCAATTCCGGCTTTGGATCGCCGGAGGCATATGGGTGATCGTCACCTTGACGGTGCTGTTCGTGCTGCAGCGAACCTATCGGCGCCGACACGTCGCGGCAGGCGAATAGGACGTCAGATGCAGCCCCTTTCAGCCTCCGATCGCGCGCTGGGCGATCTTCTCGTCGCCCGCCGCGTGCTAAGTCTGCCCCAGCTCGATGAGGCGGTCGGGTTGGCCGAGACCTGGCACGTCCGTCTCGGCGACGCGATCCTGTCACGCAACTGGGCGGAGCCAGCAGTCTACTACAAGGCGCTTGCAGACTACTACGAGCTGCCGTTTGTCGACTTGATCCGGGATGCGCCCGACGCTGCTCTGCTGTCTTCTTACGAAGCCGACACCTACGCCCGCAAGCTGACAATGCCCTGGAAGCGCGAAGACGGGCGTCTCCTGATCGCGACTGCAGAACCCGGACCTGACACCTTGCTGTTGGCGAGGAAGATCTGGGGCGCCAACATCGCGTTCGTGGTGGCCTCGAAATTCGACATCGTGTGGGCGGTGCAGACGGCCTTCGCCGACGAGCTGTCGCATCGCGCGATCTATGAACTCTCCGAGCTCAACCCGGAGCTTTCGGCGAAGCAGGTGTTCACTCCGTGGCAAGTCGTGTTCTTCTACGCACTGTTCACCGCGCTCCTGATCGGACTTGCGTTGTCGCCAGTTCCCACGCTGATCGTGCTCAATGTCATCGTGAGTCTGTTCTACCTCGGGAACTTCGTGTTCAAGGGCATCCTGGTATCGATCGGAGGTGCCCGTTCCGCTGACAAGGACGAGGCCATCGCAATCGAGGCGCGCGCGCTCCGCGACGACGACCTCCCGGTCTTCACGGTCCTGGTGCCGATGTACAAGGAATCGGCGACGCTCCCCATGCTGGCGCGTTCGCTGCGCGAGCTTGATTACCCCCTTGGCAAGCTCGACATCAAGCTGGTGCTCGAGGCCGATGACATCGAAACCATCGAGGTCGCCGGCAAGCTCGGCCTCGAGGGTGTATTCGATGTCATCCGCGTGCCCCCCTCGCATCCGAAGACGAAACCGAAGGCGTGCAATTTCGCGCTGCAATTCGCCCGCGGCGAATTCCTGGTGATCTACGACGCCGAAGACCGGCCCGAACCCGACCAGCTGCGCAAGGTGGTCGCCACCTTCAGGCGCGCCTCGCCCGACACGGCGTGCCTGCAATGCCGTCTCAGTTATTTCAATTCTTCCGAGAACTGGTTATCGCGCATGTTCACGCTCGATTATGCGCTGTGGTTCGACCAATTGCTGCCCGGGCTCGAGCGTCTGAACATTCCGATTCCACTTGGCGGAACGTCGAACCACTTCAAGATCGAGGTGCTGCGCGAACTGCACGGATGGGATCCGTTCAACGTCACGGAGGATGCCGATCTCGGCGTGCGGCTGACGCAGAAAGGCTACCGCGTCGGCGTGGTCGATTCGACCACCTATGAGGAAGCCGCCTGCCACACCGGCAACTGGATCAGACAGCGCTCGCGCTGGATGAAGGGCTATATGCAGACCTTCCTGGTCCATACCAGGAATCCGCTGCGACTGATGCGAACGACCGGACCGCTGGGGTTTCTCGGGTTTGTCGTCTTCGTCGGCGGCACGGTGCTGTCGGGCCTGCTGAACCCGCTGTTCTGGGTGATCTATCTGGGTTGGCTGTTGGCAGCGACCACCGGCTATGAAGCCGTCTTTCCGGAGCCCTTGCTGTTTCTCAGCCTGTTCAATCTGCTTGCCGGTAACGGCGCGCTTGTCTTTCTCGGCATGCTGGCGCCGATCCGGCGCGGATGGCTCGACCTGGTTCCCTTCAGCCTTACCGCGTCCGGATACTGGGTGTTGATATCCATCGCAACCTACAAGGGCCTCTGGCAGCTGCTGCGCAATCCGTTCTACTGGGAGAAGACACAGCACGGCATTTCCAGACATGTCGTCCTCGAGCTGGCCCGGGCACAGGAGGTTGCGTCATGAAGCACGTTGCTTCGGTCGCCTCGGTCATGCTCATCGCGTTCGCCGCGGCTCTTGCGGTCTCCAAGATCGCCATCACATCTGGCCTTGTCCCCGATGATGCGGTCACGCTGTGGGCCAATGCGATCATGGCGGGTGATGGCCAGATGCCGATCGGACGCATCGTCGCTGCCTATCCGACAATCCCGTTTCTCGCGACGACGTTGCTGGAGTTCGTGACACCGTCCGGTACACCAACGCCGGTGCTGCTGACAGCGGGCGTCCTGGCCATGCTCACCGGCTCGCTGTTTGCTTCCCTTCGTCGTCTCGGCATGCACCCCTTCAGCGCGGCGCTGGTCGTGCTCCTCATCGTTCTGCATCCGGCCGTGCTGCGGGCGGCGATCGCCGGGCCGTCGGAGATCATCTTCACCGGCTTCCTGCTTTTGTTTGGCGGCGCGCTGTTCGACCTGTGCGCCCGCAGCGGTGCTTCCGAAGTGATGGCGGTCGCACTCTCGCTTCTCGGTCTCGCTTTCTCGCACCCGATGGGCGCCGCGATGGCCTGCGCGGTCGTTCCCCTTCTGGTGTTCTCGGTCCGCCCCGAACTGCTGTTGGGCCGGACGCTCAATCTCGTGCTCGCCCTGGTGTTTCCGACGGCGTTCGCCGTCATCGCCTTCGTGTACATGTCCTGGGTGTTTCCCGGCAACGGCTGGAGCTTCCTGATGGCGCCGGCGGAAGGCGTCGCGACCTGGGCGGCCGGATTCTCCGACCTGTTCGGCCGCGGCCTGACCGGCTCGCTACAGATCGACGCCGGGATTGCGGTCGTGGTCGCGCTGCTGTTCGCAGCCCCGCTGGTTCCGATCTCCATCATCTGGGTAAGGCGTCGTCGCCCTCTCGTCGCTCCTGCGCTCGTGATCATTGCCACAACGGCGATGGGTGCCAGCTTCGCGGTATTGACCGGACTGTTCGGCGATCCGGCGCCGGCCGCGGTACTGCCGCCGATCCTTGCCGCGATCCTTCTGCTCCACGTGCCGTCGGTGCGCGAGCGGCTGGCGGTGGTACTGCCGCTTCTCGTCCTCGGATGGTTCGGCGGCATCGTCGGTCTCGTCATCGCCGATCCCCGCGGCGCCATGAATGTGCGCGCCGCACTCGATGGCCGCAATGCCGACGTGGAACGGACCGCGGCGATCAATTTCGGCAACGCCACCGTCGGTCGCGACGGCGTGCTGGTTGATACGTTCAACGCGCCGTCGGTCGTGCTCGGCCGTGGCAGCGCCCGCGGGCTGCTGTCGCCCGCCGACCAGGCGTTCACGCTCGACGTGATGTTCTCGCGCATCGATACGCCGTTCGTCGCCGTGCCTGATCCGCAGATCGGACTGGGGGCGCAGGATCGGCTCAACAAGGCTTTTCCGCTGCTTTATCGGAGCGGCGCGACCGGTTACCGCCTGATCTACGACAGCGCGAACTGGAGAATGTTCGCACGCAATTGACGTTCCACCTTTCAAACCGCCGGGCATCGAGCCAACGAGCATCGATTGGGCATTAACGGAGTTTTACCATGCGTATCTTGATCGTCGACGACGACGAGTACGGCCGCGAGATCGTCGAGGCCATGCTGGTTTCTGCCGGCTACGAAAACGTCATTGCGGTGGCTTCGGCCAAGGAAGCCTATGGCTGTCTGGGTATCGACGGACCGCTGACGCCCGATACTGCGGCAATTGATCTCGTGCTGCTCGATGTCATCATGCCGGACATCGACGGCATCGAGGCCTGCGCGCGCATCCGCAACGAGGGCCACTATTCCGGCCTGCCCATCATCATGGTGACGTCGCTGGCGGACGCCGACAACCTGGCGAACGCGTTCGTGGCGGGCGCCACCGACTATATCAGTAAACCCGTGAACCGGGTCGAACTCCTTGCCCGGGTTCGCTCCGCGCTCCGCCTCAAGGCCGAGTTCGACCGGCGCGAGGCGCGCGAGCTCGAGCTCCTGCAGGTGATGGCGAAGACGCGCGACGATCGCCCGTCGAAATGGATCGACGGCGCCACCGGTCTGTTCCGCGGCGCGCTGGCGGAAGCCTACCTCATCGCCCAGGCCGATATTTGCCCAGCCTGTGACACGGCTGTCATTGCGCTGACGATAGATCGTCTCGACGCCTACCGGGCGACGCGGGGGGATCTCGCCGCCGACGGCATCGTCGCCCGGGTTGCCCTCGCGATACGTGCGAGCGCCGCGACGGTCGGCGCCATTGCCGGCATATATGAAGACGGCATGATGGTGCTGATCGCTCCCGAAATTGAGGCCGAATCTGCTTCCGGGCTTGGCGAGTCCCTGCGCGCATCGATCTCGGGCTTGAAGATCCGAAACCGGGAATCGGTCGTCGCAGACCACGTCACCGCCAGCATTGCAGTCGTGACCGGGAAGATCAGGCGCGGCAAGGACTGCGTCCACCTCCTGACGCGCGCGATCACTGCTGTCAGGCAGCAGGCCAAGGCCAGCAGCAATCGCGTCATGCCCGAAATGGCGTGACGGTGCAATTTTGTAGGCGTGTTGGAGTACGGGGATGATCAAGCGTTGGGGGTTGCGTTGCATCGTGGGCATCGGTCTGATCAATTTGACCGGCGCGGCTTTCGCCGGCGCCTGGACGCTCGATGCCAATACAGGCGCCCTCATCGTTACCGGAACAGCGATGCAAGCTGACACAGCTTTTGATGGAAACAGCAAACTGCGGCCGATCCCGCGCTACAGCAAGGACGAGGCGCAGGCGTTGATCGAATACGGCGTCACCAATTGGTTCACCGCCATTTTCCAGCCCTCTCTTCAGCACGTCGACATTGCCGCGCCGTTCAATGCCGAGCGAACCGGTCTCGGCTACACCGACATCGGAGGCAGGGCTCGGTTGTGGTCCAGCGGAAGCTGGGTGGTGTCCGCGCAAGCCGTCGTCAGCATCCCGGGAACGCGGGATAGCGCCAATTTGGCGGCGATTGGATATACCGACCACCAAATCGATATTCGGGGCCTTGTCGGCTACAGCTTCAAGGCCGGGACATTGCCGGCGTTCGTCGATCTTCAAATCGCCGAGCGGTTTCGCCTCGGTAGGCCTCCGAATGAATTCCGCACCGACGTCACTTTCGGTATCCGGCCGGCCGACAAATGGCTGGTGCTGGTGCAGTCGTTCAATGTCATCTCCGAGGGCGCGGGAAGCTGGGGCTTTGCGAGTTACAACTACCACAAGCTCGAGCTTAGTGCGGTTTATGCGCTGACACCCAAACTATCAGTGCAACTCGGCGGCTATTCGACCTATTGGGGGCGCAACGCGCTGCAGGAGAACGGTCTCGTGGTCGGGGCCTGGTACAAGTTCTGATCAGGGGCGCCGGCAGATGCCGCGCCATGCACACGACAGAATGGACTCGGCCGGCTTGCCCTGAACGGTGAAATCGGTGTCATCAGGTCCGCCCGCTGAGGGATCCGTAAACCAGCGCCAGATCAGCACGCCATGAATGGACGGCCGGTTCAGTACCGCCAGCCAGTCAGCGAGCACATCGGCCTGCAACTGCGCATCAACAGCTGCGGTACGCTCCTCGGCGCTTTCCCAAGGCTTGGCAGCGGCCCCCCGCGTCGAACGCAAGCCGATTTCACCGACCAGGATCGCCTTGCCTTGGCGGCTTGAAAGTGCGTCGAGCCGATCCGCTACTGACGTCATTGCCTTTAGTCGTCCGCTACGGTCGTCATCTGCGCCGAGCGGCGGGTAAAGCGACACGCCGATCGCGTCCAACATCGGCCAGAACGGGACGATCTCAGCCTCATCGACGTTGTGAGCGATATAATAAAGCGTACCCGGGAACACCGCGCGCACTGCTGCGATCAGGGCCGGCCATTCAGGACGCTGGGATGTCTTGGTGAGCTCGGTCCCGATGGACAGCGCCTCCGCGCCCTCTCGTGCTGCAATCCGCGCGATACGGACGAGTTGATCGCCATATTTTGTGAACCAGGTCTGCCAGGCCTTCTCGGAGTCTGGTTCAACCGCGCCAGCCCAACTTCCCGGCACCCAGATGTGGGGTTTGACGACGGCAAGAAGACCCAATCGATGAACCTGCCGGATCGCCATCCGCAATGTCTCGTCAGACATGTCGCTGCCCGCGCTGACGTCGGGACTCGACGGCGCCTCCTGCCACAGAAAGGGTATGATCGCCACGGTCGTGGCCCCCAGACGCCGCGCTGCGGTCAGCGCACGGCCGGCGGTCCGGCTGCCAAAAGGATGGTTCGGTGCCGCAACGACGTTGAAACCGTCGAGACGTTGGGCAAGGGCGTAATCCGGGCTGACAATCGCGGACATCAGCAGCAACAGCATTCCGAGAGCCGCTTTCCTGCAGCAACTCTTCCAGTCCGGAGCGGCTCGAAGGCCTGATGCCCGCCTGCGGGCGGCAAAGCCACGAACCAGATAGATCTCAATGCGAGTGCGCGTCACGGCCGGTATCTTCCTGGCGATGCGCGCCTCCCATTTCGGCACTCGCCGTGGAACGCAGGAGCGCAATTCCCGCCCGCAGTCGCGGGATTTCTTCGCTCGTGAGCGCGCGTTCGGCCTTGACCGCCGCGAGCAGCAATTGCTCAATCGCGCGCGCGGCTTTGCCTGTTTCGACAAAGCCGAGCGAGGCGCCCACGCCGCAAAGGTGGTGGGCGTCCCTGTGCGCCTGCGCAAGGACACCGAGGTTATCTTCGCCGAGCAGGGGGGCAACGACCCCAATTCCGTCGATGCGGGCAATCAGCTGACCGGAAAACCGTTGACGCAGCGCCGCCATCCGATCGCTAAATTGATCGCTCATGTGACTACCCCAAACGAAACGTCCAGAGCCCCATGCCCTTCGTCGTCCTGCGGCGAGATGCAGCCGAAAATGCAGCCGTATCCGACGAACCACATAACTACGGGATTGCGCGTTACCGCGGCATTTCAATCGAATTGCGTATTCATACGGAGTCGGAGCCAACGCAAGCTCCATATTCTTCTCCGCGCCGGAAAGAACTTGCCCCTGATTGATCTTTCCTATTTCTCGTCCAATAGCCTGCGATATTGCGCATTCACCGCCTCGTAGCATTCGCAGGAGGCATTTTTCAAAGCCTCGAGATCGGTGATCTCGATGTGTCCCCTGGCGTATTTGATGATCCCGTGTTGCTGCAGTATGTGAGCGACGGTGGACACGCTGTTGCGCTTCACGCCGATCATCTGGGCCAGAAAGTCTTGGGTCAGGGGCAGTGTAACGACCTCCGACAGATCGTGCAGACGCAAGAGGCAGCGCGCCAAACGAGCTTCGACCGCATGGCTTGCGTTGCACGCTGCGGACTGCAGGGCTTGCGCGAAAAGTGCCTGTTCATGCCGAATGAGTGTCGTGCGAAAGGTGATGCTTTGCTCGGCCGCAGTTCGCAGGCGCCCGACTGCCAGTGTCGAAGCAAAGCCCGGCATATGAACGATGGCATCGGTCAATGAGATATTGCCATCGAGCGCAGCCGATCCCCCGAAGATGCTGTCGCGGCCGACCATGGCGACCTCGACCATTGCGCCATCGGCGAGGCTCACAACGAGCGAAATAACTCCGCTATGCGGAAAGAATGCGCGTGTCAGGCGGTCACCCGCCGCAACCAAGGCAGTCTCTTGGACGAGTTCTATGGTTTCAAGATGCGGGCGGAATAGTTCAAAGTCCGCAGCCGGCAACGAAGCCAAGAGATGGTTGGGCGAGCGGGGGACTGCATCCATTGGAAACTCCCTACCGAACCCAGGCGGGAGCGCTCGGTTGTCTCTCATCAGGGCCTTGGGGTTGTGGGCCGCCAAGGGCGCGACCATGGCTGAAGCTCGCGTAGTAGCAAGTGAAATTCGTGTGTGCACGCGCCGCCATACCGGATGGCGGGAAACACCGGCGAAATGCCCCGGCCGCTCGTCCAGGAAAAACGCACAATCGCTCGCCGCCACGACGGTATCAGCGTCTTGCGACCAATGCGTTTAGCTCAAACGTCGCTGGATCGGTTGGTCAGCCCCGCACTCTACTCGTCTTCTTTCAGCTCAGGCCGGTCATGGAGGACGGCGTCCAGCAGCGAACTGTTGACCTCGATGTGTCCATTGTAGCTGATGAGGCCAAGCTTGCGGAATTTGTTCATGAAGTGGCTGACGCGCGATCTGGTGGTTCCAATCATCTCCGCCAAGGTTTCCTGGCTGATATTCGGACTGATCTGCTGGGGAACACCCTCCTTGCCGAAATGCGACAGCAACAGAAGCATGCGGGCAAGGCGCCGTTCACTCGAATTGAAAAGCTGGTCGATCAGGTCTTCTTCCATCCGGCTGTTGCGTGTCAGAAGATAGGCCACGAACAGCTCGGAAAACGCAGGCTGCTCGTGCAGCGCGGTTTTCATTGCTTGTTTTGAAATCGACGTGATGACGGATTTTTCCATCGCAGTTGTGGTTGCGATTCTCAACGGATGACCGTTCATGCAGCCTTCGCCAAAGAACTGACCGGGGCCCAAAATCCCGACCACAGCCTCCTTGTCCTGCTTGGATATGACCGTGAGTTTGATCTTGCCCTTTTGAATGTAGAACACCGTGTCGGCGACGTCGCCTTGCGCGAACACGTTGTCGTTCTTTTCAAATTCGAGGATCGACTTGCCTGCGCCCAGATTTTCGAGAAATTCCTTGGCGTCAAACGCGGCCCTGGCCGGCTTTCCCATATGCACCTCCTGTGCGCCGGCCCAATTGGCATCGGACCGGAGCGCAATACTCGCCGTCGCCGAAATAAGCCGGGGCGACGCACCATGAGGTTGCACCCCCGGCGGGAAGGGCGCTGGTCAATAAGGCTCATTCCGACGACTATTCGCGCCCCCCGAATTCAATCAAATTCGGAGGTTGCCGGCTACAGGTCCGGAAAAAAGTGAGCAATATTGCTCACTAAGCACGGAACTTGGTGGACCGATCGGACGCCCCGGACGAAGGCTTACGGACGCTGAACTTTCGGACGCACGGCAATGGATCGACGATCATCCAGGATAGGGAAGGCCACCGGGCTGGTTGCGGTAACGATGGCGGCGGTGCTGCTTTGGGGTTTCGGGGTCGAATATGTGCTGCACAATTATGTGTTCCTGTCACCGCCCGAAATCTCGGTCCAGAAGCTGAAGTGAGGTTGGCGTCCGCTATTTCCCTCTCGGTCAGTGGCCCATAATCGCGCGCTTCCCGAGCAAATGCGCAATGGAAATGGCTCCACTTAAGATAATGAATCAGCATGGATGAGCCGGGCCGGCAACCGGTTACGTATTCCTACGTAGGCGTTCCTTAGCGCCGCATTAGTCAGCTTTTGCATGATCGAAGCGGAATATTGGCGTTCCCAATGTTGCATTAACCAGGTCCATATCTCCTGATCCGAGGTTGCGTCGACGGTACGATCCTTCGTCAAAAAAAGCGGACGACCGGACGCTCGCTTTGGAGGTGCGCGCGATGGCTAAACTCGGAAGAGACAAGGTGTCTCCTAGGATGCTTGTTGCCGACGACGATCCCTGTGTTCTGAGGATAATCGGGGATCGATGCAGCAGGATGGGTTTCGAGGTCGAGACCGCGACCAATGGGCTCAAGACCCTGATCAAGGCCAGTCAATATAATCCCGACATTCTTGTCGTCGATGTCCATATGCCCGAGGTGGATGGCCTTTCGGTTTGTGCCTTTCTGCAGGGCATGGCGAAGCAGCTGCCCCATGTGGTGGTGATAACGGGGCGCCCTGGTCCGGAAATCGTCGATACGTGCAAGGGGATCGACGTATCCTGCGTCCATAAAGGACCCAACTTCTGGAGTGAATTTCAGGCGCGCCTTACCGAAATCTACCCTCACAGGGCGGGCGCGATAGCACAATCGATAATGCCAGCGGCGAAGGTCGAGGTGAAGAAGCGCCCGCGCGTTCTATTGGTGGACGACGACGTGAGTGTCAAAAAAATGTTCTTCCACAGATTTGCGGGCTTGGGGGCGGAGCTTCTGTACGCGGTGGATGGCGTGCAGGGTTTCTGGAAGGCGCGGCGCGAGGAACCGACCGTCATCGTCTCGGACTACTGCATGCCTAACGGCGATGCGGAGTATCTTCTGGCTAGATTGCGGAGCGCGCCCGAGACCAGGAGCATTCCAGTCATCGTGCAGACCGGTCGGCGCCTCAACGAATCGATCAGGCAAAGATTGGGGCAGCAGATTTGCGGTCAAGAGGGGGCGGTCCGGATCATGCGGAAGTCCCTCGATGGTCGGGAATTGTTCGAAGCGCTGGAAAGACTTTGCGGCTTCGCAAGCGATCTGGACGGCGGACTGCTCTATCGATGAACTCGCGGCAGGGGGCGCGGTCGGATTGCGCGCGGTCCGAAATATGCGGCCAATTATTCTCCGGCTCCCGGATTTTGTGGGTACGCCGCGAAAGTACCTATCGAACACCGTAGGAATACGGCACTGCGATTGCGGTCGGGGACTATGCACGTTCCGATGCAGACCCATCGAGTGCTTTAGCCGAGAATCGGAACATGATTCGGTTTCATCGCGGCCGATTTGCGAGCCGTTGAAATCCGCCTTCTCCCTCACGAGGTTATCGCGATGTTTCGCATCGATTTTGCGGATAAATGGTTGCCGGTCGTGCCGTCCACATGAGCGGTCTACGCGATCTGCTCCCGGCGAGGGCTTCAAAGGTCATTTTCGACGAATCGGGAAAAAGCAAGCCGGGATTCCGGCCGAACGTCGCGAAGTCGCGGCAGCGCTTTATCCTTGCAATCGGCTTTGCGGTTCTTGCGGCGAGCAGCGCAGCCTCGATCGCCCTCGACGTGAAGTCGCAAGCCGATGCGGCCTGGGTCAGACATACATTGGAGGTGTTGAACAAATTAACCGACTTGCGGCTGTCGTTTCGAGGCGCCGAGAGTGCGGCACGCGGCTATCTCCTCACCGGCAATCAAGACTTTATGAACGAATATCGCCGGCTTCTCGACCCGATCGCACCGGCGTTCGCGGAGCTGAAGCAGGCGGTCAATGATAACCCCGTCCAGATGCAATTGATCGAAAGCAGCGAGTCGGCCGTTGCTCGGAGGTTTGCCGTAGCCAACGAATCGATGCTGCTGAAAGCAGCGGGCGATGGCGCGGGGATGGCCGCGCTTTACGCGGGCGCGGAAGGCCTTGCGTTGATGAAAACCATTGACGCGCAGTTCGAGCAGCTCGCCAGGGAAGAACAACGGCTGCTTGCGGGCAGATCCGCAAAATCGGTGAAGACGGGAAGGCTGCTTCTTGCAATTGATCTCGGTGGTGCCGCACTGATCCTAATGCTCGCAGCGATACTGACAAGAGAGGGCTGGCGTTCCAGCCGGCAACAGGAGAGCCTTCAGCGGGCCACGGAATCCGAAAATGAAACGCTCGAAATTGCCGTTGCCGAGCGAACCGGGCACCTGCTCGCTGCGCACGAGAAGCTTCGACAGGCTGGATCCGTGCTCAACAGCGTCTTTGCCGGCATGGCGGAGGCCGTACTTGTTTTCGGCAAAGACGGGACGATCATTCTGTCGAATGCGGCGGCCGAGAGCATGCTGCGCTATCGTCCCGGCATGACGGTCGCACAATTACTGGCTCGAAACATTGCATATCAGTCCGACGGATCGACGAAGATGGCAGCCAGCGAGACACCGACGGCGCGTGCCTTGCGCGGCGAACAATTTGACGGGTTGGACGTCAACGTCCGTCGCATCGAGAGTCGCGATCCGATCTACCTGGTAGCCAGCGGTCGGCCGTTGCACGATGCTTCCGGCGCCGTCAGCGGCGCATCGCTGATCTTCCGTGACAATACCGCGGCGCGCGAAACCGAGCACAAGCTTCATCAGGCGCAGAAGCTCGATGCGATCGGCAAGCTTACGGGCGGGGTTGCGCACGACTTCAACAATATGCTGACGGTTATCGCCGGAACCACCGAAATCCTGGTCGCCGACCTCGGCGGCCGTCCTGAGCTTCAGGCCGTGGCGTCGTTGATCAATCATGCGGCAGACCGTTGCACCGAGCTGGTCCAGCATCTGCTGGCGTTCGCCCGCAAGCAACCGTTGCAGCCACGCAAGGTGGACATCCGCGATACCATTCTTGATATCGCAAAGTTGCTGAGGCCGACGCTCGGCGAACATATTGAAGTCAGGTCGATGGTGGAACGAGATATCCCGACCGCTCTGGTCGATCCATCCCAACTCGCAAATGCTCTGATCAATCTGGCGATCAATGCCCGGGATTCGATGCCCGATGGCGGCAAGCTTATACTGGAGAGCGCAGGCGTTGTGCTCGATGAAGCCTATGCGCTGGCCAATGCGGATATGCGGGCTGGCGCCTATGTGATGATCGCCGTGACCGATACCGGCACCGGCATGTCAGCCGAGATGTGCGACAAGGCGTTCGAGCCGTTCTTTACCACCAAGGAGACGGGCAAGGGGACCGGGCTCGGCTTGAGCATGGTGTATGGATTTGTGAAACAGTCAGGTGGGCATATCAAGATCTATAGCGAGTTGGGCCACGGCACGACAATCAAGCTCTATTTGCCGGCCGCCAGCGGCGAGGCCGATGTGGCTGTGCCCGTGGTCGTGCCGGCGCGCGGCGCCGGCGAAACCATTCTGGTGGTGGAGGACGACGCGCTGGTGCGCGACTTCGTGATCGCGCAGCTGCGCAGCCTCGGCTACCGGACGGTGGCAGCGGCCAACGGACTGGAAGCGCTTGCGCATCTGGAAAGCGGTCGTCCGTTTGATCTGTTGTTCACCGACGTCGTTATGCCAGGCGGAATGACCGGCCGCCAGCTCGCTGACGAAGTTGCCAGACGTCGACCGGGAACGAAAGTGCTCTACACGTCGGGGTATACCGAAAATGCAATCGTGCATCAGGGGCGGCTTGATCAGGGCGTCATGCTGCTTTCGAAGCCTTACCGCAAATCCGCGCTCGCCAGCATGATGCGTCTGGCGCTCGGCGATGCCATCGCCGAAAGTCCTGAATCGGAGCCTATCCCCCTCGCTGATACATCAATCGTAGTTCCGCTGCGGCGGCTACCCGCAGGCGGCCAAGCGCGTTCTTCAGGTTAAGGACTTCCGCTTCAGTCAAGCCGCGGCGCTCATGATACGCCCGCGTCAAGGCCACTTCGGCGGCAAGTGCGGCCTCGCCGGTGGTGGTAAAGCCGACGGTCGGCCCGATGCCGCAGATGTTGTGCAGGTGACGATATGATTCCGAAAGATCTCTGATGGCGTTATCCTCGCCGGGGGACATGCGGTCGGTCGAGACAACGACGTCTGTGATCTTGCTCTCGAGTGTCGTTGCGAAGCGGTGCCGCACTATTGCAAGACGGCTCTCGAATTGATCGGCGTACATGGTGCTCTCCTCGTTCCGTTGCGCTCAAGCTTCTGCGACAGACCTTAATCGCGGGTCAGGTTTCGAGGTTAATTTGGCGAGTTGAAAAATCGTGCTGTTGGTCGCGTGGCGCGCGCGCCGATCATGCGTGGCCGTTGGGTATGAATGCACCTGATGTGCATAACGATCTTCGAACGGAGGTAAAATAGCTGCCGGCTGCAGTGTTTCTACGGAAGCGGGAATTAACTTGCGCGCAGGACGAGACCGATAAATTTCGATTCATCGCGCGGCTTGTCGATCGGAGTTCGGTTCGAGGCGGGCGTACCGCGAATTTGTCGAGCAACTCAATGCATCGTCTTCCCGTATGAGGTCGTTCTGTGGATCCGCTAGACCTGCACGACACACAGAAAACGGCCCAATTCGCCAGAACGGCTAAGCGGATTCTCGTCATCGATGACGATGTCAGCGTCACTATGGCAATTCAGGCCATCCTGATCCGGCACCGGTACGAAACGGTCGTGGCGTCACGGGCTCATGCCGGTATCCACACTTTCCGGGCGGCCCAGTTTGACGTGGTCCTGATCGATCTCTTCATGCCCGGAATGAACGGGCTCGACACCATTACGCGAATTCGAGGCGAGTCGGTGGTGCCGATCATCGCAATGTCCGGCTTTCGGCTGCGGAATTCGCTGGATCCCGATCGGGATTTTCTCGGTCTGGCGAAGCTGCGTGGAGCAACGACGTCTTTGCGCAAGCCGTTCTCGTCCCCGCAATTGGTCGCAGCCATCGAGCACAGCCTCGGGTTGGCGCAGGCGGATGAGGGGGCACTGCAATGACATCGAAGGGAACGCAGGCCGAAAACCTCGATCATCGGAGATGGATAGAGGGCGCCGGCCAGCTGACCGGCGAGGCTGAAGTCGGACGTTCGTCTCCGGAGCGTACACGGGCTGTGAACGAAGTGGGATCGGCCATCGCGCATCAACTCAACGGCCCCTTGACCGCGTTGCGGCTCTACGTCGGGGAGCTCAGGCGGCATGGCGGCCAATTTGGCGTTACGGCGGAATCGCAGGGTCAGCTCCAACAGCTGGTCGAGGCGGCGTTTCAGGAAACCGAACGCGTCTGCGCCATGATGAGGGTGATTGCAGACAGTTTCGAAGAGCCGCTTTGTCCTGAAACCGCCGCCGCGCTCGGCCGGGATGTGATCACCTGGTGGTCGCGGAGCGGCGAGGCGCGCGGACGCGATCCGCAAGACACAAGTGCGGTCGACGCGCTTCTGACCCCGCGGGAGCGGGAAGTTCTGGGACATATCAGCCAGGGTTGTTCCAACAAGCAGGGTGCGGTGCGGATGCAAATCGGCCCGAGGACGTTCGAAAGCCATCGTTTCCGGATCATGCGCAAGCTCGGCGCCAAGAATGGAGCGGATCTGGTTCGCATAGTGCTAGGGAAACGTCGGTGACGCTGTGAATGCTCCAACGCGGGCCGCGCAGGCGAGCGCGGCTGCAGGCACGCGCCCTCTGTCGCGCAAACTGGTGTGGCCGCTTTCGCTGGCATGCGGCTTCCTGGTTTTCGTCAGCGCGTCCTTGATCTATCTCGTCGCTGCGTCGCAATCCAGCCAGCAAATAGCGAATCGTGCGTTGCAACTGGAAAACAAGCTCTGGGAAGTTATGGCTGTCGTTCGTGTCGCGGAGAGCGAACAGCGCGGCTACCTCCTCACCGGCGATGCCGGTTACCTCGAAGTCTACCACAACACGATCGACGCAGGAACGGCCGCGGTCGCAGACCTGAGAACAGCGATCGCTGACAACCCGATGCAGCAGCGCGCGCTCGCCGAAATCGAGCCGCTGATGACGCGCAAGTTCGGGGAGCTGCAGGAGACCATGCGCCTGTATGACACCGGCGACCGCGCTGCGGCTCTGGATCTCGTGCGGACCGGCATCGGTCGCGAACTCATGACAAGAATTCGCGTTGTAACCTCCCGCTTGGTGGACGAACAACGGAACCTGGTGTCTTTGCAGACGTCGAATTCCATATCGACTAACATCTGGCTTCTGCTCGGCAATTTCGCCGGCCTCGCCTTCATCCTCGTGCTGGCGACGATCCTGGTTCGTGCCATACACCGCTCGTCCGGAGAGGAACTCGCGCACAGCGAAAGCCGCAGCGACGAACTCCGGGCGGCGGCCGAGCTGCAACGCAAGGCGGACCAAAAATTCAAGGACATGCTCGAAGCGGCGCCCGATGCGATGGTCATCGTGGATCGAGCCGGAGATATCGTACTCGTCAACGCGCAGACCGAAAGATTGTTTGGTCATGCGCGAGCCGATCTGCTCGGCCAGAAGATCGAGTTCTTGATGCCGCCGCGATTTCGCGACAAACATCTGTCGCACTGCGATCGGTTCTTTGTCGGGCCGAAGATACGTCCGATGGACGTAGGTCTTGAGCTCTATGGACAGCGCAAGGACGGCACCGAATTCCCGGTCGAGATCAGCCTCAGCCCGCTGGAAACGGACGAGGGAACGCTGGTTTCGAGCGCGATCCGAGACATCAGCGTGCGCAAGGAGGCGGAAAAACATCTGGCGCAGTCAGAGGCCAGGTCTCGGGGGCTGCTGGAGGCCGCGCCTGACGCGATGGTCGTTGTCAACCAGCGCGGCGAGGTCGTCCTGCTCAACCTGAAGCTGGAAAAGGAGTTCGGATACCACCGCGACGAGCTTCTCGGGCAGGAGCTGACGAATATCATTCCGGAGGGGTTCGTGGAGCGACTGCTGGCCGACGGGGTCGACGTCCTGGCGCAGCAGATTGCCTCGGGAATCGATCTGATCGGGCGACGGAAGGACGGAAGCGAGTTTCCGATCGAGATCATGTTGAGCCCGTTGCGAAGCGGCGAGGGAATTCTGGTGATCCGGGACGCCAGCGTCCGCAAGGATGCGGAAAAGCATCTGGCACATATGGAGGAGCGATACCACAGGTTGCTGGAGGCGGCGCCAGACACGGTGGTCGTCGTGAAGCATACTGGGGAAATTGTGCTGCTGAATCTTCAGGCGGAGAAAGAATTCGGATACCGCCGCGATGAACTGCTTGGGCAGAACATCGGGAAAATCATCCCCAATCGCGCTGATGAGCGTTTGATCGACAATGGTCTTGGCTCCTCGCGGGACGTGTCTGCTTTGCAGATCGGAATTGACAGCGAGCTGACAGGCCGGCGCAAGGATGGCGGCGAGTTCCCAATCGAGATCAATCTGAGTCCGCTCGAAAGCGCCGAGAGAATTCTGGTGATCCGTGATATCACCGCGCGCAGACAGACGGAGCAGCTGAAAGACGAATTCGTCGCGACCGTGAGTCACGAGCTGCGTACACCGCTGACGTCGATTTCCGGTTCGCTCGGCCTGCTCGTGGGACAGTGGGCCGGTAAACTCCCGGAATCGGCGGCGCGGCTGCTGACGATCGCATACACCAACAGCAAGCGGCTGGCTCGTCTGCTCAACGATATTCTCGACATCGAGAAGCTCGAGGCCGGTCGCGTCGTGTTCAATCTGAGCAAGGTCGACATGCGTGCCCTCGTGGAGCACGCGATCGAGGACAGTCGCGGATTTGCGGAAAGCTACGGCGTCAACGTTCGGCTCGATGGCGCTGCGGTCGACGTCGACGTGAATGCCGACCCCGACCGGCTTGCCCAGGTCATCACCAACCTTCTTTCGAATGCGGTCAAGTTCTCTCCGTTCGGCGGAGAAGTGATGATCGCCGTGGAGAAGAACGCGGACGATGTCCGCGTTACGGTCCGCGACCACGGCGCCGGTGTTCCAGAGGATTTCAAGTCGCACATTTTCGACAAGTTTGCCCAGGCCGACGCCACCAACAGCAGACAGAAGGGCGGTACCGGTCTCGGCCTCAGCATCGTCAAGCAGATTGTTGAACGGCTGGGCGGCAAGGTGGGTTTTGAAGACGCACCCGGTGGCGGCGCGACGTTCTACGTCGATCTGCCGCTTTGGGACGGCCGGGCGGGAGGTGAGATCGATCTCGACTCCGATGTGTCGGGCGCTCGCATCCTGTTCTGCGAAGATGACCATGCGGTGGCGACGCTGGTCCGGACCCGGCTGCGGCCCGCCGGCTTCGTGGTGGACTTCGCCCACACGGTCGCCGCCGCGATCGCACGCGCCAGCGCAACCGAATATGGCGCCATCCTGGTCGACCAAACGCTTCCGGACGGCGATGGCATTGGCCTTATCGTCCAGCTGCGGGCGCAGGCGCTCAATCGGGCCAGGCCGATCATCATGATTTCAGGCGACCCCGAACGGGGACGCAGCGACGTCAGATCGCCCCGGCTCAACGTGTCGCATTGGCTCTGCAAGCCGATTGCTTTCGGACCCCTGATAGATATCCTCGAGACCGTGACCGCTACGCCGCCGCGGCAACGTCCACGCATCCTTCACGTTGACGACGATTACAATGTGCTCGGACTGGTCAGTCATGAGCTGCGTTCAATTGCCGACGTGATATCTGCCGATTGCGCTGAAAGCGCACTGCGCACGCTGGCCAGCGAGCGAATTGACCTCGTGATTCTCGATGTCACGCTTGGCCAGGATTCCGGCCTCGATCTGTTGCCGGATCTTTGCGACAGCTCCGGCAACATCATTCCGGTCATCATCTTCTCCAATCACAGCGAGGAGGTCGAACGTGACGATCAGGTTGACTCCACCCTGTCCAAGATGGATGCGTCGCTCGAAAGTCTGGGAGCGGCGGTCCGGGATCGATTGGCGCTATCGCCGGCGTAAGTTGCAAAGGAAGTCGCATGACAACGATTCAAGTCCTCCACATCGACGACGAGCCAGATATCCGCGAGGTGGCCGAAATATCGCTTGGTCTGGATTCCGATTTCATCGTGCGAAGCTGCGGTTCGGGCAAAGAGGCGCTCGCGGTCGCTGCCGAATGGCAACCCGACCTCATTCTTCTTGACGTCATGATGCCGGTCATGGACGGGCCGGCAACGCTGGTTCGGTTGCGGGAGGACGCCAGGACTGCGAGTATCCCGGTGATCTTCATGACAGCCCGCGCCCAGGCTAGCGAGGTCGATCGCTTTCGTTCGCTCGGCGCCGTCGGCGTGATTCCCAAGCCATTCGATCCGATTACGTTGGCAGCTTCGGTGCGCAGCTACGTACAGCCAGCACCCGATCCGCTCGACAATTTGCGGGCCGGTTTTCTGCAGCGGGTCAAGAAAGATGCTGCAACGCTGTCCGAAGATCGCGGGATGCTGAGGGATGGAAACCGGCCGCCCGGCACGCTGGACCGAATCCAGCGCACCGCGCATGGCCTTTCCGGTGCCGGCGGAATCTACGGCTTTGCAGAACTCAGCGAAAAGGCCGCCGACCTCGAGGACGCTGTCATCGCAGAGCTTGCCGATCCGGGCCGCAGCGAAGAAACCGACCGCGCGCTTGATAGTCTGATCTTCTGTGCCGGGAATTGCGACAATACCGGAGGCCAGCGGGCGCGGTCGCTACACGAAGCCTAACGGCATCAGTGGGGCCGGATTTAACCCGTGATAGCATCGCGCGAACGCCGGCTTGTCAAAGCCACAATCGCCTGCGCGTGCCGTTAGGGCAGCCACAGCTTGACGCCCGCAAATCGGCGTAGGACATTTCGGTCGCGGCGCCAGCGATCGGAACGGGGCAATGGACATCTACCATTTCAAGAACTTCGAAATGCTCGATCCCGAGGCCGGGGAATTGCGCGGCGGCCATGAACTGGTGGTCGAAGGCGACACGATCAGGGAAGTCTCGGACAGACCGTTCAAGCTTGCCAATGCCAACATGATCGACTGCGGCGGGCGTACGCTGATGCCTGGCCTGATCGACAGCCACGTGCATGTGGTGCTCTCAGAGGTCGTGATCCGCAACATGGAAAGCGTGCCGCTGACCTTGATGACGGCACGCGCCGCCGATCTGATGCGCAGGATGCTCGACCGCGGCTTCACCAGCGTTCGCGATACCGGTGGCGCCGACTGGGGGCTGAAGGAAGCCACGGAGAAATGGCTGCTGCCGGGGCCACGGCTGTTCATTGCCGGGCGCGCGATCGGTCCGACCGGCGGCCATAGCGACGGACGCCGCCGCACCGACTTTGGGGTGCGCTGTCAATGCTGCAACGCGTTGACCTTCTCCATGGGCGTTGCGGACGGCATTTCTGAGGTCCGCCGCGCCGTGCGCGAGGAAATGCGCCAGGGTTGCGATCAGGTCAAGATCATGATGTCGGGCGGCGTCGCCTCGCCCTATGACCCGCTCGACAGCCTGCAGTTCTCGATGGACGAGGTGAAGGCGGCCGTCGAGGAGGCGAACGCCTTCGGCCGCTATGTCTGCGCCCACGCCTATACGCCGCAGGCCATCAAACGCGCCGCGCAAGCGGGCGTGCGCACCATCGAGCACGGCAATCTCATCGACGACGCGTCGGCCAAGCTGATGGCTGAGAAGGGCATGTTCCTGGTCGCCAATCTCGTCACCTATTTCGAGATGAAGAAGCATGCGGCCGAATACGGCATGAGTTCCGACATGCTGGCCAAGAACGACCTCGTCATCGACGGCGCCCTGAAGTCACTCGAAATCTGCAAGCGCCACGGCATCCCGGTCGCCTACGGCACCGACCTGCTCGGTCAACTGCAGGTGGCGCAGTCGGAAGAATTCATGCTGCGCGCGCAGGTGCTGTCGCCGGCCGAGATCATCCGTTCGGCGACCACGATCGGCGCCCAGATCGTGCGCATGGAAGGCAAGATCGGTTGCCTGAAGCCGGGCGCCTTTGCCGATCTGCTGGTCGTCGACGGCAATCCGCTTCTCGACCTGAAATTGTTTCAGGGGCAGGGCGAGCACCTCTCGGTCATCATGAAGGGCGGGCGTTTGCACAAGAACCGGCTGCAGTAATGTCGCAGCAAATCTTGTTCAGGAATTTCGAATTGCTCGAACCGTCGTTCGGCGAACTCCGTGGCGGATATGAACTGCTGGTCGAGGCCGATACCGTCAGGGAATTGAGCGAGCGGCCGATCAAGGCGCTTGATGCGACGGTGATCGACTGCGGCCGGCGCACATTGATGCCGGGACTGATCGACTGCCACGTGCATGCCATCCACAGCGAGGTCAACGTTCGCTTCATGGAGATGCTGCCGTTGACCCTGATCACCGCGCGGGCCGCGACCCGATTGCGCGCCATGCTCGACCGCGGCTTCACCACCGTGCGGGACACCGGCGGCGCCGACTGGGGCATCAAGACAGCCATCGAAACCGGACATATCACCGGGCCACGGCTCTATATCGCCGGACAGTCGATCGGCCCCACCGGCGGCCATTCGGATTCGCGGCGGCGCACCAACCGGGGCGGCGAATGCGTCTGCTGCAACGGGCTGCAATTCAAATCCGCCATCGCCGACGGCGTTGACGAAGTCCGCAAATCCGCGCGCGAGCAGATGCGCCAGGGCGCCGACCACGTCAAGATCATGATGTCCGGCGGCGTCGCCTCGCCCTACGATCCGCTTCATAGCCAGCAATTCTCGGACGGCGAAGTCAGTGCGGCGGTGGAAGAGGCAACCGCCTTCGGGCGCTACGTCTGTGCCCATGCCTACTCGGCCGAATCGATCACCCGCGCCGCGCGCCTCGGTGTCCGCACCATCGAGCACGGCAATCTGATTGACGACGCCAGCGCCAGGCTGATGGCGGAAAAGGGCATGTACCTGGTTGCAAACCTCGTCACCTATTACGCCATGAAGGAGCGGGCCGCGCAATTCGGCATGATCGGCGAAAGCCTCGCCAAGAACGACATCGTGCTGCAGGGCGGGCTGAAGTCGCTGGAGATCTGCAAGCGCCACGGCATTCCCGTGGCCTATGGCAGCGATCTCCTCGGCGAGTTGCATTGGGACCAGTCGAAGGAGTTCACGATCCGCCAGGAGGTGGTCTCGCCCATCGAGATCATCCGCTCGGCGACCACGATCGGCGCCGAGGTCCTGCGCATGCCAGGCAAGGTGGGTACATTGCAGGCAGGTGCCTTATCCGACGTCATCGTCGTCGACGGCAATCCGCTGAAAGACCTTGCGCTGCTTGGCGACCAGGGCAAACATCTCTCTTTGATCATGAAGGCCGGAATCTTGCATAAGAACAGGCTGAACTGATCTCAGGCGCATACAGTAGAGGCGATCTTGACCGTCGCACCCGGATGGACCGCATCGCGCTTCGTCGGCCGCATGGCGCTTCGAACGGCTGCGGGCCTGTCGCTTGCCTATATCCTGCTGCCGATGGTCTTCGTGATCTGGCTGGCGTTCTTCGCCCAGGAAATCCCGTCGTTCCCCCCGGAAGGCTATTCGCTGAAATGGTTCGTCGCCATTCCCGGCAACGACAGGTTCGTCGCTGGATTTCTCCTCAGTCTGGAGGTCGCCGTGGTCGCAACCGCGATCGGCCTCGTCCTCGGCGTTCCCGCCGCCGTTTGCCTGGTGCGGGGGCGCTTCCGTGGACGTGAGGCAGTGAACAACCTTTTGCTGCTGCCGCTGATCGTGCCGGGCATCGTGCTCGGCATCGCGCTCTATGTCTTCCATGTCGAAACCGAGATCGCGACGGGCTGGCCGGTCATCGGCTCGCTCGGCGGACTGATCGCCGGTCATGTCCTGATCGCCATCCCCTGGACGGTGCGCCTGATCACGGCGAGCCTGGTGGGAATGGATCGCACGGTCGAGGAAGCAGCCCAAAGTCTCGGCGCCGATGGCCTGACCACGTTTCGGCGCATCACCCTGCCTGCCATTTTGCCGGGCATCGTCGCGGCAGCCTTGTTCGGCTTCGTCGCCTCGTTCGGGAATCTGGAGATGAGTCTGTTCCTGGTCGGCCCCGGCCGCACCACCCTGCCGATCGCGATCCTGCAATACCTCGAATGGAAGATCGACCCGACGATTGCGGCGGTGTCGGTTCTGCAGATCCTGTTCGTCGGCGCTGCCATGCTGGTCACCGATCGCTTCGTCAAGATCGGTCGCGTGGTCTGACCATGGCACGCCTACGGTTGACCGGCATCACCAAGAGCTACGGCGATTTCAAGGCCGTCGACGATGTTTCGATTGACATCGCCGACGGCGAGTTCCTCGTTCTCCTCGGCCCGTCCGGCTGCGGCAAGACGACGACCTTGCGCATCGTTGCCGGCTTCATAGAACCGTCGTTCGGCAACGTGCATCTCGGCGAGCGCGACGTCACCGCGCTCCCGCCATGGAAGCGCAACGCCGGACTCGTGTTCCAGAGCTATGCGCTGTTTCCGCACATGAGCGTCAACGATAATGTCGCGTTCGGCCTCGAGATGCGCAAGATGTCACGAGCGGAGATGGCGCCGAGGATTGCGGAGGCCTTGCGCCTGGTACGGCTCGAGCATCTCTCTGACCGGCTGCCGCGGCAATTGTCCGGCGGCCAGCAGCAGCGCGTGGCGCTGGCGCGCGCGCTGGTGTTTCACCCCGACGTGCTGCTGCTCGACGAGCCCTTGTCCAACCTGGACGCCAAGCTGCGGCAGGAGGTGCGCGTCGAAATCCGGGAGCTGCAGCGCAAGCTTGGACTGACGACCGTGATGGTGACCCACGACCAGGAGGAGGCGTTGACGATGGCCGACCGCCTCGTCGTCATGAGCGAGGGTCGTATTCGCCAGATCGGGTCGCAACAGGATCTCTATGAACGCCCTGCGGAAAAATTTGTCGCGGATTTCGTCGGCCGCTCCACGTTCATTGATGGCCGCATGGATGGTCCCGGACGTTTCGTCTCAAAAGGCGGCCTTGTCGTCGCCTGCGAAGGGACCGGCAGCGGGGATGCCTCGCTCGCGCTGCGCCCCGAACGTCTTGCCTTGATGACGGCCACGGCGCCCGCGATGGACAACAGCTTTCCGGGAGCGGTGGAGTTCATCTCCTATCTCGGATCGCAGGTCGACCTCCACGTACGCCTGACGCCTGAGGAACGGGTCGTCATCCAGATCCAGAACCGGCCGGAGCAGCCGCTCCCGGTGATCGGAGAACAGGTTCGGATCGGCTGGAGTAAATCGACAGGCCGCGTGTTTCAATCGTAAGCTCTCTTGAACCCGTCAACGCCTTGGGAGGTGCCATCATGACCCAATCGAAATCCCGCCGCCAAGTCCTGCTCGGCGCAGCAGCGCTGGCCGGCGCGAGCTATCTGCCACGCGTGGTATCGGCGCAGGAGAAGGGCCGCATCGTCGTCGGCACCTGGGGCGGTGACTACGCCCGCCTGCTCCACAAGAACATCGAGCTGCCGATCCTCATCAAGGATGGCTGGGAGGTGGTGCAGGATCAGGCCGGCGACCCCGAGCGGCGGTCGAAAATGCTCGCCGAAGCGCGGCTGCCGCGCGGCACCTCCGACGTGCAGGGGCTTTCGGGGCTCAACATGTTCCAGATGCATGACGCCGGCGTGGTCCTGCCGATCGACTACGGCAAGCTGAAGAATGCCGGAAATCTGTTGCCGTCGATGAAATATCCCCACGGCGTCGGCCACATCTATTCGGGCAAGGTCGGCGTCTACAATCCGAAGCTGATCACGACAGCCCCCGTCAGTTACAAGGATGTGTTCGATCCCAGGCATGGCGACAAGCTCGGTATCATCGACATCCAATACCAGTACACGATGGTCTGTGCGGCGCTCGCCGCCGGCGGCAAGGTCGGCGACATCGAGCCCGGCAAGAAGCTGCTGCTGGAATGCAAGAAGGCCGGCATGCGGATCTATCCGACCAACGAGGCGTTCGCGCAAGGGTTGAAGTCGGAGGAATTCGGCATCGGCGTGATGTGGAAAGCGCGCGTCGTGCAATGGCAGAACGCGGGTATTCCCGTTACCGCCGTTGCTCCCACCGAGGGCACGCTCGCCTATGTCTCGGGCTTCGCCGTGCCGAAGAACTCCCCCAACAAGGAGGGCGCATACGCCTATCTGGACGCGATGCTGGAAAAGAGCGCACAAGAGGCCTTCGCCGTCGACATGGGTTACAATCCGACCGTCACCAACGCGGTGGTCGCGCCCGATCTCAACACGCGCATCGGCTTCACCCCCGACGAAGTCAAGAAGCTCGTCGATCTCGACTACGACTACATGAACAAGAACGACGTCGATTTCAAGGAATGGTGGGACAAGGAGCTGAAGAGCTGAGCGGGCACAGCCGATGGCAGCGGCCGGTCCGACCCAGTTGCAGTCCGACGAGCGGCCATCGTCATTGCTCTCGGCTTCGGCGCTGGTCGGGCCGGCGACGGCATTCGTGACCGTCGGTCTCCTGGTGCCGCTGCTGATCCTGTTGCGCTACAGTTTCAACAAGCTCGGTCCGCGGCGCATCATGATCGAGACGTTCTCGCCGGACAATTACGTCAAGTTTTTCGCCGATTCCTACTACACCGGCGTGTTGTGGACGACCCTGCGCGTGGCGGCGTTGTGTACCGTCGTGTGCCTCGTCATGGCCTTGCCGCTCGCCTATGTGCTGGCGCGCACCCAGTCGCGGTTCAAGCATGTGCTGATCATGCTGGTGGTGCTGCCGCTGTTCATCGGCAACGCCGTGCGCGCGGCCGGCTGGATGACGGTGTTCGGCGCCAAGGGCTTTCTCAATGTGACCTTGATACAGCTCGGCGTCATCAGTGAACCGCTGCAGCTGATGTATACCGAGGGCGCCGTCGTTGTCGGCATCATTGCCGTCAATCTGCCCTACATGGTGCTGACCTTGCAGAGCGTGATCGAAGGCATCAACCGCAATGTCGAGGAGGCGGCCTTCAGCCTCGGCGCCGGACCGGTGACGATGTTTCGTCGCGTGCTGCTGCCGCTGTCGCTGCCGGGCATCCTCGCTGGCACGATTCTGACCTTCATCCTCGGCATGAACGCCTATGCGACGCCCGTCCTGCTCGGCGGCCCCAAGTTCAAGATGATGGGGCCCCTGGTCTACGGACAGTTTCAGCTCAATAACTGGCCGTTCGGAGCGTCCGTTGCGTTCATCCTGATGACCGCAACGCTGGCGCTGACGGCGACGGCAAATATCCTTGTCCAGCGCCGGTTTCGGCGATGATCACAAAAGAGGTATATGATGACGGTTGGCGTTGGCGGATCGACGGCTGAGGCGGAACTCGCCACCATGACGAATATGCGCGGCGACGTGCCGCCGATCGGCGTCGATGAGCGGTTGCGGCGCATCGCCCGGGCGCAAACGATCATGCGCGAGAAGGGCATCGACGCGCTCTATCTCGATGTCTCCTCGAGCATGACCTATTTCACCGGGCTGAAGTTTCGCCGCACCGAGCGCATGCACAGTGCGGTGCTGCCGGCCAAGGGCGAGATCGTCTATGTCTCGCCGGCCTTCGAGGTCGAGAAACTGAAGACCATGACCTCGTTCGGCGACAAGATCGCGGTCTGGGAGGAGGACGAGGATCCCACCGCAACCGTCACCGAGGCGGTGCGCGCGCTCGGCTATCCCTCCGGCACGATCGCGGTCGATGAGGCCACGCCGTTCTTCACCTTCGACGGGCTGCGCCGCGCCGGCAACGCCTATACCTTCATCAACGCGACCGACGTGACCGCAGGTTGCCGCATGATCAAGTCGGAGCATGAGCTGGCGCTGATGCAGACGGCGAAGAACATCACGCTCACAGCCCACAAGGCCGCGGCCCGCATCATGCGCGAGGGCATCACCACCACCGAAGTGCAGGCCTTCATCACCGCCGCTCACCGCAAGCTCGGTTCGGAAGGCGATCCGCCTTTCAACGCGGTGCTGTTCGGCGAGGCCTCGGCCTATCCGCACGGCGTGCCCTATCCGCAGACACTCAAGGACGGCGACATGATCCTGATCGATACCGGCGCGCCGGTCGATGGCTATCTCTCTGATATCACCCGCTCCTACGTCTTCGGCGAACCGACCCGACGCCAGCGCGAGGTCTGGAACCTGGAGAAGGCGGCGCAGGCCGCGGGCTTTGCCGCCGCCAAGCCCGGCAACCGCTGCGAAGATATCGATATCGCTGCGCGTGCGGTCATCAACGGTGCCGGTTTCGGACCGGGTTATGCGACGCCCGGCCTGCCGCACCGCACCGGCCACGGCATTGGGCTGGACGTGCACGAATGGCCCTATCTCGTAAAGGGCGACAAGACCGTGCTGAAGCCGGGCATGACGTTCTCGAACGAGCCGACCATCTGCATCTACGGCGAATTCGGCGTGCGGCTGGAGGACCACATGGTCATCACCGAAACCGGCGCCCGCTGGTTTACCCAGCCGGCGCATTCGGTCG
>Ga0307508_10000091_pt1 | contig 105896 bp, 94 predicted proteins | sample 9_EM_MG_FD_203089 | JGI IMG/M metagenome (GOLD analysis project Ga0307508, IMG submission 203089) | Populus trichocarpa ectomycorrhiza microbial communities from riparian zone in the Pacific Northwest, United States - 9_EM | ecosystem: Host-associated > Plants > Roots > Unclassified | place... | reverse complement strand
AACTCCCGCCTCACGAATGCCAAATGGCATTATGGCCAACCCGGGAATTTCGGAAAAGCGGAAAAGGGAATCTGGCTCGGCGCACGCGCGGCGGATTTCTTAAACGCGAAAGGGGGCGAAAAAGTCGCCATTGGCGCCGGGGAATTTGTTGTAGCCGGCATTCTTTCCACCGAGAACGGGTTTGAAGATGGCGGGGTTTTCCTGCCGCTTGCTGATGCACAAAGGTTTTTTCACCGCGAGGGCCTCGCCTCGGTCGTTGCGATCAAGTTGCGCGACCAGGCCAAAACGACCGAGTTCAGCAAGGGCGTGACTCAGCAGTTTCCGGGACTGATCGCGCTGGAAAATCGCGAGTTCAATCAAAGTTACACCCAGTTTCAGATTTTGAATTTTACCGCCTGGGCGGTGGGAATATGCGCGTTCCTGCTCGGTGGTCTCGGTGTGGCGAACACGATGCTGCTGTCAGTTTTCAGCCGCATCCGGGAGATAGCGGTGCTGCGGGTCTGTGGGTTTTCACCCGGGCAAGTCTGCGGTCTGATTTTCGGTGAGGCGACGGTGATCGCAGCAGCCGGTTTAATCGTTGGTTTCGCGTTGGGCTATGCCGCCCTATTCGTGTTGTCCCACGCCCCTCAATTTCAAGGTTACGTGCAAGCCGTCATCAAACCGGGAATGGTGTGGGGCATCATTGCGACCTCGTTCGTCACTGCGCTCGTCGGCGCAATTTATCCCGCACGTTTCGCTTCCAAAATTCAACCTGCCGAGGCCCTGCGCTATGAGTGATCACGCACCATTGGTCTTCGGTCGGGGATTGCACAAGACGTACGATCAGGGACGGGTGCGGGTGTTGGCTGGCGTGGATATTTCAGTTAACGCCGGGGAAGTAGTCGCGCTCTGGGGTGCGTCAGGCTCGGGCAAGAGTACCTTGCTCGCGCTGCTGGGAGGATTGGATGTGCCTGACGAGGGGGAACTCACCGTCTGCGGACTCGATCCGCGCAACGAAAGCCATCGAATGGAACTCCGCCGCAAGCACCTCGGTTTTGTCTTTCAGCTGCACAATCTCATTCCTGATCTCACGGTGGAGGAAAACCTCCGCGTGCCTGCGCTGGCCTGTGGGACGCCGGGTGCGAACACGAAGAAACGAATCGGTGAATTGGCAGACTCGGTGGGCATCGCTCATCGCCTGCGGCATCGCATCCAGGATATTTCCGGCGGCGAGCGTCAGCGCACGGCCATCTGCCGGGCACTGATGAATTCTCCGCAACTCCTGCTCGCGGATGAGCCGACCGGTTCACTCGACGAAACCACGGCAGACACCGTGTTTGAGTTGTTGCGCAGCCTTGCACGGGAACAGGGAGTGACCGTCATCCTCGCGACCCATGAACGTCGGTTCGCCGAACAATGCGACCGTTTGCTGCGGGTTCGCCAAGGGCGGATCGAAGGGAGCACGGCCGGTGGACCCGCCTGATCGTTCTGCGCCGCTGGATAGAGCACGCGCAGATGTCGACGTACTCCAACGTCACGTCGCAGTGCACAGCCTGGCCTGGTTGATTGCTGCTAACGCGATTGGCGTGTTGCTCGCGGCGATGCTGCTCTGGCCGGAAATCAACGATTGGATCGCGCCTCTCACGTACGGACGCTGGATGCCGCTCCATCTCAACTGGAATTTGTACGGCTGGTGCGCGTTGCCACTGGTGGGCGTTCTATTCTGGTTCTATTTACCCGACGACCGTAATGCGGAGCGGTCCGCGAATCTCGCGTTGTGGCTGTGGACCGCTGCACTCTTTTATGGCGGTATCACCTGGTTGTGCGGCCGAAGCAGCGGGCGCATGTTTCTCGATTGGAGTCACGAAGCACGCGTATTTTGGAGCGTTTCGCTTTTCTTTCTGTGGCTGGTTCTTTGGTGGCAAAGCCGGCGACGCGGCAGGGTTCATTTTTGGGCTCAGTGCCTGTTGCTCGCGCTGCTGGTCGTTCCATTTCTTCTCTATTGGGCCGCAGACGTAAGCGTTTATCCCCCGATCAATCCACGCAGTGGCGGCCCGACGGGGGCAAGTCTGCTGGGATCAACGCTGGCGATCGTTGGCATTTCTGGCGTGCTACCGTTTCTGTTGCGCTTGGAATGGATTGGACCCCGACGCGGGGTGCGCCGCGCTTACGCGTATTGTCTGGCACTGTCCGTTTCGCTCTACGCTGGGATCGATCACGGTCACGTATCCCATCACCGGCTGGATCAGATCGCGGGCCTGGGCAGCTTGGTGATCTGGATTCCGTTGGTCTGGATTTATGCCCGGGTTTATCGCTGGAGCGCCGCGTCGCACTCGTGGCTCCTCGCCGCTTTTTTGTGGTGGCTGATCCTGGTGATGAGCGGCCTCTGGATGTTTCTGCCTGGGATTTCCGAGCGATTGAAATTCACGAATGCCTTGGTCGCCCACTCCCATCTCGCAATGGCCGGTTTCGTTACCAGCCTCCACATGGCCGTGCTGCTTAATCTCGTTCGCAATCGTCCGACCAGGGCGTGGTCGTTTTGGCTGTGGCAGGTCGGCTGTGTGACGCACATCGCGGCGCTTTTCTGGTTGGGCTGGCGGGAAGGTGACGATCCTTCGTTGCTTTACACCCGCGGCGGCTTCGCAGACCTGTGCTATGGTTTGCGTTTAATTTCCGGCGTGGCGATGTTACTGGCTTCGCTAGGCTGGCTGTGGGACTTGTGCCTGAAACAAAATGACTCCGCAACGTTATGAACAAATCACCGGATGGTTCGCGGCCATCGCCGGCGCGGCCGACTTTTGCACTGGCTCGGGGCTGGTCGTCGCGCCGGTGATGACGCTGCGCTTGATGGGCGTGCCCCCACCGGACGGTGATTTGGTCTTCCTGCGATTTCTTGGCGCATTCGTCGGCGCGGTGGGTTTCAGTTACCTCCGGGCGTTGTGGCGAAAATGCCGGACGGGCAATGGCGCGTTACTGCACGCAACGTTTGAAATCACGACTCTCTTCCGCCTCGCCGCGGGTGCCGTAAGCACCTGGCTCATCGTGCGCGGATGGCTCGCCCCCGCGTGGACCAGCGTGCCAGTCACGGATTTTCTCCTCGCAGGAGGTCAGATGTGGCTGCTGCGCCAAGGCGCGTTGTCAGCACGAACTCGCGAATGAAATTCGCAACAACCAGAACCTAACGGTTATTTTCTCGGCGCGTGCCGTTTCTCGAGTACGGCAATCGCGGCGTTTAACGACAGTTTTCTTACGCGCAGAAGCACGATCAGGTGATAAAGCAGGTCGGCTGCTTCGCCGGTAAACTCGTCGTCTTTGGCCGTCACAGCCGCCAGCGCCGTCTCCACGCCTTCTTCGCCTACTTTTTGCGCAACGCGGCCCACACCCTCCAACGCGAGTCGGACAGTGTAGCTGCTCTTGTCTTTGCTTTTGATGCGCTCCGCCACGACCTGCTCAAGGTGCGCCAGGAATCCAACACCCGTGGCGCCTTCGTCGCCGAAGCAACTCGGTGTTCCACGGTGACAGGTCGGGCCGTCGGCAATCGCTTTCACCAGCAACGTATCGTTGTCACAATCGACCGCGACGCTGACGAGATGCAGAAAATTTTTCGACGTCTCGCCCTTGGTCCAAAGCCGGTTTTTGCTGCGACTGAAAAATGTGACGCGCTTTGTGCGCAAGGTCTTTGCGAGCGCCTCCGCGTTCATATAACCCAGCATGAGCACCTGCTGGGTGGCAGCATCCTGCACGATGGCAGGAACGAGGCCGTTGTTTTTCTTCCAGTCGATTTTTAGAGTCTTCATGTGAGAGAGGATTGGTGGTCGGGCGGGTTATCCATAACCCGCCGCGGCATCACGGACGGATGGAAATACCGTCGGCGATAAGCTGCTTCTTCAGGGCAGGAATCTTAATGGTGCCTTTGTGAAAGACCGAGGCAGCGAGCGCCCCGTCGACACCCGCTTGAAAAAACGCGTCGTAGAAATGCTGCGGAGCACCGGCGCCGCCGGACGCGACGAGCGGAATGGTGAGCGCGGCGCGAACGAGCCGCAACTGTGTCAAATCATAACCCTGCCGCATGCCGTCCTGATTCATGCAGTTGAGCACCACTTCCCCGGCGCCACGTTTTTGTGCTTCTCGCGCCCATTCGACGGTCTGCCAACGGGTGGACTGGGTTTTGCTGGGATCACCAGTGTACTGCTTCACGAAGTACTCGCAACCTTCCTGCCGGCTGTCGATGCCCACCACCACGCACTGCGAACCGAATTCATTGGCGAGTTCGGTGATCAGCCCGGGATTTTCCAGTGCCGGCGAATTGATGGAAATCTTATCCGCGCCGCCATGCAGGATTTGTCTCGCACCAGCGAGCGTACGGATCCCGCCCGCCACGCAGAACGGAATGTCGATGACGCGAGCGACGCGCGTCACCCAATCCGTCGAGACGGTGCGGCCATCGCTGCTCGCCGTGATATCATAAAAAACGAGTTCGTCAGCGCCTTCATCGCGATAACGTTTCGCCAGTTCGATAATGTCGCCGACGACTTCATGATCGCGGAACTGCGTGCCTTTGACGACGAGTCCATCGCGAACATCGAGACAGGGAATAATGCGACGAGCTAACATAAATTAAAATCCCAAAGGCTAAGTGCCAAACTTCCAAACAGACGCCGCGCCGACCGGGAAAGCGCCCTGCGCGATCGATTTGGCCTTAGGAGGTTTGTGCTTTGAAATTTCTTCAACACTTGAGCGCCTCCTGCAAAGTGAACTTCTTTTCGTACAGCGCTCGTCCGACAATCGCCCCGGCCGAGCCGGTGGTTTGCAACACCCGCAGATCGTCGAGGGAGGAAACGCCGCCTGAAGCTTGAATTTGAAGGGTTGGAAAACGCTTTACCAATTGGGCGTAGAGCTCGGAGTTCGGCCCGGTGAGTTTTCCATCGCGGCTAATGTCCGTACACAGAATGTGGATCAGTCCGGCGGGCAAAAATCCGTTGAGAAAATCGTCCAGCGCCACTCCGGTGGTTTCCTGCCAGCCCGCGGCCGCGATTAGCGGCGTGCCCGTGGCATCAATCCGCACGTCGGGGGAAAGCGTGATGTGATCCGCACCGAACTGCTTCAACCAACCACGTACGCGTGCCGGTTCGCGGGCCGCAACGCTGCCCACAATTACGCGTTCTACTCCCGCGGCGAGCAACGCGGCGATTTGAGCGTCATCGCGAATTCCACCGCCCGTTTGTACGCGCAGGCCGCTGCCACGCGCGATTTTTTCCACGAGCGCAGTCTGGCGCTTTGACGGATCTTTCGCGCCGTCGAGATCGACGACATGCAGCCACGTCGCCCCGGCAGCTGCGAATTCCTTCGCCACCGCCAGCGGATCGTCGCCGTAGCTTTTTTCCTGATCGAAGCGACCTTCGGTCAAACGCACTACGCGTCCGCCGCGCAGATCAATGGCTGGATAAATAATCATACGCGTCCCTCGACAAAGTTTTTGAGCAATCGCGCACCGGCGTCGCCCGAGCGCTCAGGGTGAAATTGCACTCCGCTGAAATTCCCGCGCTGCACGATCGCCGCGAAGGGTGTTCCGTGATCGCAGCTCGCGACCGTGAAAGCGTTCACCGGCCCAGCGAAACTATGGACGAAATAAAAACGATCGTCGGCCGCGATGCCATCAAGCAGAGGATGACCTTTCCCGGTTAAGACCGTATTCCATCCCATGTGCGGAACCTGGATGCCTGGTGACGACGGCAATAAACTCACCACGCCGGGAATTAGGCCAAGCGTTTCCGTAGGTCCTTCTTCGGAGGAATCGAACAACAGCTGCATGCCGAGGCAGACACCGAGCACGGGCTGCGTCAGGCTGCGCACACAGTCCACGAGCCCGCGTTCGTGCAGTTTGCGCATGCCTTCATTGGCCGCGCCGACGCCGGGCAAAATCACGCGTTCCGCCGAGCGGATCACCGCCGGATCCGCCGTGAGTTCGCTACGCACACCGAGGCGCTCGAGTGCAAAACGCACCGAGGCAATATTGGCGCCGCCGCTGTCTACGATCGCGAGCATCAGAGCACTCCTTTCGAGCTGGGAATATCGCCACCGGCGTTGCGTGCGACGGCGGGCCGCAAGGCACGACCAAAACCTTTGAACAAGGCTTCGATCATGTGGTGCGTATTATCCCCGGTGACTTTCATGTGCAAAGTCGCCGCGAGGTTGTCGCTGACCGATTTGAAAAAATGCGAAACCATTTCCGTCGGCATTTCGCCGACACGATCGCGGGGAAACGCAGCCTCGAACACAAGCCACGCGCGTCCGCTCAGGTCGATGGAGACCTCAGCTTTCGATTCGTCCATAGGCATGACAAATCCGTAACGGCCCACGCCGCGTTTGTCGCCGAGTGCCTGACGAAGCGCCGTGCCGAGCGCGAGACCCGTGTCTTCGATCGTGTGATGTTCGTCGATGTGCAGATCGCCTTTGCACTCGATCACGAGACTGATGCCGGCATTGCGGGCAATCTGTTCGAGCATGTGATCGAAAAATCCGAGTCCAGTCGCCAGCTTGATCGGCGCGGGCGCATCGAGGTCAACGTCGACCGTGATCGATGTTTCCCTGGTCTTACGAACGATGGAAGCGCGCCGCGGCGCATCGACGAGTTGACGGGCGATTTCCGCCCAACCAAGCTTGCTGCGATCGTAGCGCAGGCCGCGCACGCCGAGATTTTGCGCCAGAACGATGTCGGTTTCGCGATCGCCAATGACGGCGGATTGATCGCGCAGCCACGAAGCATCCTTCACGTAATCAGTGAGCAAACCTGTCTTGGGTTTACGGCAGTCGCACCGATCCGCCACCGTGTGCGGACATACACGAATTGCTTCAAAGGCAATTCCTTGGGAGCTGAGAACATCGAGCAGCAGTTTTTGCGGCGGACGAAATTCTTCCTCCCGGAAACTGGCAGTGCCAAGTCCATCCTGATTGGTGACCATCACGAACACAAACCCGGCGTCACGCAGGCGCAGCAGTGCCGGGATGCAATCAGGTTCGAGCACAAATTTATCGAGGCGGTCGACCTGCTGGTCGAAAGGCTCGGCAATCAAGGTGCCGTCGCGGTCAATGAAGAGAATTTTTTTAGACACGGGCAAGGGCCTCCAGGGTGGCGTTGTTTTCGTCGGGGGTTCCGATGGTGATGCGAACGTTATTGCGCACGTCCTTGTTGCGGTCGCGCCAAACGATTCCTGCCGAGCGACCGGTGGCCATGACGGCACTCGAGTCGTTCGTCTCAATCAGGATGTAGTTGGCGTGCGACGGCCACACGTGTTTTACGGTCGGAATTTTTGTCAACGCGGCCAGCAGACGTTCGCGTTCGCTGATGAGCAACTGCGTCGACTCACGCATCGCGGCGAGTCCTTCGGGAGAGAGCGCACGCTGGACCGCCGTCACCACCGGGACGGGTAATGGATACGGCGCGATCACTTTTTGCAGCACGGCAATGATTTCGGGGGAAGCAAGGGTCACCCCGACGCGCGCACCGGCGAGGCCATACGCTTTCGATAGTGTGCGCAGCACCACCAAGTTCGGGTGCGCCGAAAGTTCCGCGGCCAGACTCGGTTGCCCCGAAAACTCCACATATGCTTCGTCGACCGCCACAATCGCTCGGGTGGCGAGAGTCGAGATGATGCGTAACACGCTTGAGCGCTCGAGCAACTGGCCGGTGGGATTGTTCGGCGAGCAGAGGAAGACGATTTTCACGTCAGGGGTGATCGCCTTCAGCAGACCTTCGACGTCGAGAGCGAAATTCTTTTCCTGAAGTAATGGCACCGTGACCACGCGTGCGTTTTGAATGCCCGCGGCCACCACGTACATGCCGTAGGTCGGAGGCGTGATCAAAATCGCGTCCTGTCCAGCGCGGCAGAAAGTGCGCAGCAGAAGATCAATGCCTTCGTCGGCGCCGCGGGTGACGAGTACTTGGGTCGGCGCCACCCCATAGATCGCCGCGAGCGGTTCAACCAGCGACGGCGGCTGGGGATCGGGATAACGATTGAGATTAAGTCCGCTCTCCTTCGCCATGGTTTCCGACGGCAAAGACGCTGCTGGAGTCTTTGGATTTTCGTTGGCGTCGAGCCAGATCCGGCCGCCCTTGGATTCCTTGCGCGCGGAACTGTACGGCGACAGCGCCAGAATTTCCGGACGAACGAGGGAGAGAACGGGATTTTGCGCGTTCATGATTTAATTTTCTCCAAACGAACCCGCACTGCGCGCTGGTGGGCGGCGAGACCTTCGGCGAGTGCGAGGCGTTCGACCACGGGGCCAAGTTTTTTCAAGCCCGCGATACTGGCGGTTTGTACAGTCATCGTACGGGAAAAATCAGTGAGTCCGAGTCCTGAGCAGGCCCGGGCCCAGCCGTAGGTGGGCAACACATGATTGGTGCCACTGGCATAGTCGCCCAGCGACTCGGGCGTCCAATCTCCGAGAAAAACCGAGCCGGCGGTCGTCACAAGGCCGAGGAGCTCGCGTGGGTTCGCGACTTGCAGAATCAAGTGTTCGGGAGCGTAACGATTGGCAATGTCGATGGCTTCAGCGCGATTCGAAGCGATGAAAATGCGGCTGCGTTCAAGCGCTTTTCGCGCCGTGTCGCCGCGAGGAAGAACGGAAACTTGATTCTCGAGTTCGACCAGCAGGCGAGTGGCAAATTTCTCCGAAAACGTCACCAGCACGACTTGAGAATCCGGGCCATGTTCTGCTTGAGAAAGCAAATCGGCGGCGACGAACGCGGGCGTGGCCCGGTCGTCGGCGATGACGAGTACTTCAGAAGGCCCTGCCGGCAGATCGATCGCCGCGCCGGCTGCGTCGCGCGAGACTTGGAGTTTGGCCTCGGTCACAAAGGAATTTCCCGGACCGAAAAGTTTATCGCACTTCGGAATTACTTCCGTGCCATACGCCAGTGCGGCAACGGCTTGGGCGCCGCCGACTTTGAAAACGTCGGTGATTCCGCACAATTTAGCGGCGTACAAAATCCACGGACTGAGTGTGCCCGTTTTGTTGCGGCCGGGCGGAGTGCATAGCACGCGCACAGGATTGCCGGCAAGTTGCGACGGCACGCCGAGCATCAACGCAGTGGAGAAAAGTGGCGCGCTGCCACCGGGAACGTAAAGGCCGACGCGTTCAATCGGACGAGTTACCTTTTCGCAGACGATTCCAGCCATCGTCTCCACCCGAACCGGCGCGCTGCGTTGCGCCGCATGAAAACGTCGGATATTTTGGTATGCAGTACGAAGCGCGGATTTGTCCGCGGTCGTAAGGGCGTTCTCTGCAGCAGTGAATTCATCTTCAGTAACGCGACGTGAACGAAGATCCACTCCCTCGAATTTCATCCCCAATTCCCGCAAGGCCTTCTCTCCGCCGCGGCGAACCTTTGCGATGATTCCCTCCACGATAGCCGCAGTTTTTGGCTGCGCCGATTGCGCCGGGCGCTGAAGTGCGGCGGCGCGGGCGGAAGCAGAGAGATTTTTCCAAATGAGCGGTTTCATCGACGGCGGAATCGCGGCATAAAGCCGCTCCTACAGTTTTCAGAGCATCATTTTTTCGATGGGCAGCACGAGGATGCTGCTGGCGCCGGCTTTTTTGAGCGACTCCATGGTTTCCCAGAAAACGGCTTCCTGGCAAACGGCGTGCAGCGCGACCTTGGTGTCGTCACCGGCGAGCGGAAGAATCGTGGGATTCTCCGAGCCGGGCAGAAGTTTTTTGATGACATCCAGATTCGCTTTCGGAGCGTGGAGCATGATGTATTTCGCCTCGGCGGCACGTTGCACGCCGTCAATCCGGCGCAGCATGATTTCCAGCGCGTGCGTCTTTTCCGCGGTGAATTCGCGCGTGTTGCGAATCAGGACCGCGGTGCTTTTGAAAATTGTTTCGATCGCACGAAGTTTGTTCGCCTCGAGCGTCGATCCGCTGGAAACGAGATCGCAAATCGCGTCGGCGAGCCCAAGCCGCGGCGCGATTTCCACCGATCCGCTCAGGGTGACAACTTCCGCTTTGATTTTCTGTTCTTCGAGATAGCGGCTGGTGAGGTGCGGATAGGAAGTGGCGATCCGCAGGCCTTCGAGATCGCGCAGACTTTTAAAAGGGCGTTCCTCCGGAATCGCCAGCGCGAGACGGCAACCGCCAAAGTCCAGCGGCCGTTCCATCACGTAGCCATTTACGGCGCCGTTGTTCCGGCGCTCGAGCGCGGTTTCCTCAAGGACGTTGGTGCCGACGATGCCGAGATCGCACACGCCATCCATCACCAGGCGAGGGATGTCGTCGTCGCGCACAAACAAAATATCGATGGGAAAATTTTCCGAGTGGAGGAGGAGTTTCTCTTTCGGCGCTTTGACCTTGATCCCGCAATTCTTGAGCAGATCGAGGGAATCGGTGGAAAGGCGGCCGCTCTTTTGGATGGCGAGGCGCAGGCGGTCTTTGGGCGTGGTGGGAGTGGACATGACGGGAGTTGGTAAGATTGAAGACGGAAAGTTCGAGTGGAAAGCCGGGAATGAAGGAACGTTCGCCCGGGGAGGCTTTGGCCAAAAAGCAGAAACCCCGGCGGTAGCACCTGCCGGGGTTTCGGAAATCGAGTTCCATCAGCCACGGGTAAGGCACTTCCGGCCTTCCCGAGCGGGGAAGGCTAGCTTACGTGGTGATGATGGCGGTTGAGGACCATGAATTGAGGAAACTGAGATGGACGCGGTCGCGTCCTGGCGCAAGTATTTTCCTCTCCCGGCTTGCCGCGATGCAGGCAAGTTGGTCTGTCATAAACAACCGTATGCCGGTCCGTGATTCCAGCCCCGGAAAAAAAGAGGTATTAGCCGCGATCACCACGGTCGCGGCGACTTACGCGTACTTTCTATTGTTTGCGCAGTTTGGATTTTTGCGGGCGCTCCAGCTCGCGGCCAATGGGGAACAGGAGGTTATAGAACACGTGCTCGCACTGATGGGCTTCGCGGGAATTTTGGGCAGCGTTTTCGCCATGCGGGTTTTTACACGGCCTCGAAGCTTGGGAATTTTGATCGCGGGTTTCATGGTGTGCGCAGTGGCAGCCGGGGCGATCGCCGTTGGAATTTCGGAAAAATATTTTCATCCTGTCGCGGTGCTCATCGGACTTGGTACCGGCGTCGTGACGGTAACACTCGCCGGGTTGCTGCGAATGACTGCAGGCGCTGACCGCCTGGGGTTGGTGATCGGATTGGGAACGGGCGCGGCCTATGCGTTTTGTAATTTGCCTGCGATCTTCACCGCAACTCCATCGACGCAGGCCTGGGCATCACTTGCGATTGCCGGGCTCGGCGCAGTCGCTGCCTCACAGATGAAACCCCGACTGGAAAAGTGCGTAGTGCGCGAGTTCGACTATTCCCGGGGCGGAATCGCTCTATGGACAGTACTGTTCTTTGCGCTCGTGAGTCTCGATTCAGGAGCATTCTATATTATTCAAAATACGCCTGGGCTCAAAGAGCCGACTTGGAGTGGGGAGTGGCGCCTGGAAATCATTGCAGCTATTCACTTCGCCGCCGCAGTGCTCGCAGGGCTGGCTTTTGACCGGCGATGGACAGGCAGGACGGTCTCGTTCGGCGCGACCTTTCTCGTGATGGCTTGTGCACTCATCACCTTTTTCCCGCGATGGGCGGAGGGAGGGGCGTTTTTGTATGCTTCGGCAGTTTCCGTGTACTCGGTTGCATTGGTGTTTTATTCTTCTGAAAGCTCCCGCCCAAGCGTCGCAGCCATCGTGTATGCTGTCGCGGGATGGGTCGGATCGGCCGTGGGAATAGGGCTGGCGGAGCATCATCACGCCTTGCCCGCGTGGCTCATTGGTACCGCGGGAGGGGTTATCGCTACGGTACTGTCGTTGCGCTTGATTTTCTTCAGAAGAAATTTGCTCCGTGGCGCCGGTGTCGCGGGCGCACTTGTATTGATTGGCAGCACGGCTGCGCCGAAATTGGAGGCGCAAGACCGTGCGCTCATCGCCCAAGGCCGCGCAGTTTTCATCAGTGAGGGGTGCATCCACTGTCATTCTCAATACGTGCGGCCGGCGTCGCCAGACGAAGATCGTTGGGGCCCTGCGGCGAGCGTTTCAGCGGGATTGCAATCATCGCCACCACTGTTTGGAAATCGCCGCCAGGGACCGGACCTGCAAAATGTCGGGAATCGCCGGTCAGCAGAATGGAATCGTGTGCATTTGATTTCACCGCAAGCAGTCGCAGCGGGGTCGCGTATGCCATCATACGCCTATTTGTTTAAATCCAGCACGAACGAGGGGCCTGCCTTGCTGGCCTACTTGGATTCATTGAGCGGCCACTCATTGGTGGATCGCGTGGAAAATACCCGGGAATGGCGGCCGCGCAGTGATGCAACGATCGTTGAGCTTCCCCAACAGCGACGTTTATTCGCTCACTGGTGCGCCAACTGCCACGGCGCAGCGGGCCGCGGTGACGGCATCATCGGAACTTCCCTTGTGCCCAAACCGCGCGATCTGGTGGCGAGCAGTTGGGTACATATCGCCGTGGATGCCGATCCCGAAAGCGAACGACTGGCTCTGGCTTGCCTGATCAAGTTTGGCCTTCCCGGCACGGCGATGGCCGGACACGAGTACTTAAACGACGACGCAATCTTGTCTTTGGCGGCTTATCTCCAAACAATGCGTACCGGAAAATAATCCGTTCACCCATACCCCGATTTGAATACCCCGGCTGGTTCCTCCCGCAACTTCGTCCGTCGCCAACTGGACCATCGCCACGGTGGCGTGGTTATTTTCTACACGGTCTTCCTGATCATCTCTCTCGCGACACGGCTCGCGCTTTTGGTGAAAGCCGCGCATGACGTGACCTGGACGCTGAGTCTGCTGGCGAGCTTTGCGTGGGGAACTGTTTATGATTTGGGTGCTGCGTCGTTTGCCGCTCTGCCGATAATTATTTTACTGACGGTTTTGCCGCAAGGTTGGTTTCAACGACGCTGGCAGCAAGGAATCGCCTACGCCGCAGGATTCGGGATCACCTGTTTGCTGTTGTTCGGCGCCGTGTCCGAATGGACTTTCTGGGACGAATTCGGCGTGCGGTTCAATTTTATCGCCGTCGACTATCTCGTCTACACGACCGAGGTGATCGGCAATATTCGTGAGTCCTACAATCTGCCGCTGATCTTCGCCGGCATACTGTTCGGGGCCGCAATTTTTGTCGGGATATTCAGACGCACAGGTCTGCCGGAGGCATGGTTTGCAGCACCTTCGGAAACGTTTCGTCAGCGGTTTAAGGCAGGCGTCATCTGGCTGGTGGCGGCGAGTGCGTTTGGTTCGATACTGAACAGCGACTGGCTGCCAAATTTCAAAAACAACTTCAATCGCGAGGTGGGAAAAAACGGCGTGTGGGCGCTCTTCGCCGCGTTTTGGAATAACGAACTGAAATACGAGCAGTTCTACTCCACGGTTCCAGACGATGAGGCTTTTCGTTTGGTGCGAAGCGAACTCGCCCGTGATCGCTCAGTGTCGTTCAGCGATGAGGCCCTCGACGTGTTGCATCGTGTGACCAATCACGGGCGCGAGCAGAAACCCAACGTCATTCAGATCACCGTGGAAAGTCTCAGTGCCGATTTCCTGAGCATCTTCAACCGGGCCTCGAATCTCACGCCGAACCTTGCGGAAATCGCCGGCAAGAGTTTGGTTTTCGATAATTTCTATGCGACCGGCACGCGCACGGACCGCGGCATGGAAGCGCTCACGCTCGCGGTGCCGCCGACGCCAGGGCGCTCGTTGGTAAAACGCCCGAACAACGAAAACCTGTTCTCTCTCGGCTCGGTTTTCCGGACGAAGGGTTACGACACCGCGTTTATTTACGGCGGGTACGGTTACTTCGATAACATGAATTATTTTTTCGGTCACAACGGCTACCGCGTGATCGATCGTAACAGCGTGGCAACAGAGGAGGTCACGTTTGCGAATGCGTGGGGCGCATGCGACGAAGACCTCTTTCGTTGGACGCTCCATGAAGCGGACACGAACCATGCGAGCGGAAAGCCGTTTCACTATTTTGTGATGACGACTTCTAACCACCGGCCGTTTACCTATCCCGATGGACGGATCGATCTGCCATCAAAACTTGCCGGTCGTGCTGGAGCGGTGAAGTACACGGATTTTGCGATCGGCCAGTTCCTGAAGGATGCGGCGGGCAAACCGTGGTTCAAAAACACGGTATTCGTCATCGTGGCGGATCACTGCGCGAACAGTGCAGGCAAAACCGAATTGCCGGTGCAGAATTATCATATCCCGCTCATCATCTATTCGCCCGGCGGACAAATTGCACCTGGACATATTCACACGCTCACGAGTCAGGTCGATTATGCGCCGACGCTGTTGGGCCTGCTGAACTGGAGTTATGTGAGCCGCTTTTTTGGCCGGGATGTCCGGCAGATCGACCCGAAAGAGGGCCGGGCCTTGGTGGGCACGTACCAGAAATTGGGTTTGCTGAAGGGAACTGATTTTTTAGTCCTCAAACCCGTGCGTCAGCAGTCGCAGTATCGCTACAGTTCCGCTAATTACTCGCTCAGCGAGCAACCGCTTGATCCCGCCTTCAAAGCTGAAGGCATCAGCTACTATCAAACGGCGAGCGATCTGTTCCAAAAGCAACTTTATCGTGAAGTAACCGCTGAAGAATCGCAGCGATTGCTCGTGACGCCCGTGCCAGCCAAGCCATGAGTGAACTTCGGGGCCGTTCAAATAGGGTGTTGGGATTGGCCGTGGCGTTGCTGCTCGGATCGATCGCGCTATTCGAGCTAACCGGAGTCGATCTCTGGCTGCAGGATCACTTTTATAATGCCACGACCCACCGTTGGGTCGTGGACGAAAAAGAACCGGTCGGCCGCGCGATTTTCTACAACGGGCCGAAAGCCGTGGTGTGGGCGGTCGCGCTGGCGGTGTTGGCGTTTGCTGCCGGACCCTCACGCTGGCGTGAGCGGTTTCAGTTCAATCGACGCGGTTTATGGCTCGCGTTGCTGGTCATCGGCACGGTCCCGGCACTTGCGGGCTTGGGGAAGAAATACACGAACATCTTTTGTCCTTCGGAGATTCGGCGTTACGGGGGAGATGTCGCGTACGTCAGGTTGTGTGAATCTTATCCCGTCGACGACAAACCCCCGAGGCACGGCGGGTGTTTTCCCGCGGGTCACGCCAGCGGCGGATTTGCGTTGCTGGGGTTGCTCGCGGTGAGAAATACCCGGCGCTGGAGAAATAGCGCGATTGCGGCGGCTCTGCTTCTGGGCTGGTGGATGGGCACGTATCAGATGCTCAAGGGCGCCCACTACCTCAGCCACACGGTGACCACGATGTTGGTCGCGTGGATTATCGTACTGCTCTGGCAGCGCGCATTGCGGATTCCGCCGTCGGGTAGTTGAGCCCCGACATCGCTTGCCAACCGCGCCTCTGCGGCTTGTGCTTGCGGCGTTGCTCACTCCCGCGCGCAAGTCCCCTTCCCTCCGCTGGCGCTGGCTTTTGCCGGTTATCGGGCTGGTCGCAGCTTTTCATTGGTCACCGGTAAGTCGCGCGGTCGATTGGGCCTTTTTCGACGCCGCAAGCCGTCATCCGTTGCGTCAATCCCCGTTGCCGCCAAATTCCGCCATTGTCGTGATCGACGAAAACACGATGAGCGCGATGAGCGATCTGGGCGTGCGCTGGCCTTTTCCGCGCTCAATTTTCGCCCAGCTAATCGTCGCCCTCCAGCTGGCGGGAGCGGAACGCGTGCTCGTCGACTTTACTTTTTTCGAAGAGTCAAACTCTCCGGCGGAAGATGCGTTGTTGGCATCGGTCGCCGCAGCATCGCCGTGCGTCACCCTGGCCCGCACAAGGGAACGTCCACCGGTTTTTTGGGATCAGGAATTCATCCGCAGCCATCCGGTGTTTTTCAAAAACCCGCGCACGGCGTTCGTCGAGCTTCCCAGTGATGCCGATGGCGTCGCGCGCAGATACCAAATCCAAGGCTCCCTGGCTGCGGCGGCGTTTAACCCTCCACCGTCGGACGGTTTTCAACTCGTTCGCTGGAGAAGTTCTTTCCGCCAATTACACGCCAATGGAGTCCCTCCACTTTCAGCCGCACCGTTCATTGCTGCGGGCCGATCCGTCATTGAGCGGATTAGCGCAGCCGCACCGAACCTGGACCCTGAAGGGATTTCCGCCGCGCTCGCTAAAGAGCCACCCCTCAACGGAACAACCGCCGATCTGGTCAAAGGGCGCATCGTGTTCGTAGGAACGAACGCCAGCGGGACATTTGATTTCAAGCCTTTACCCGTGGGCGATGTTGAGCCCGGCATACTTTTACATTGGACCGCTTGGACTAATCTTGCGGGGAGCGGATTCATCAGGGCCGCGTCACCGGTGAGCATGCTGGTCGTCGCGATGGCTGTGATCGGCGCAATCATATGGTCAGGTCGGCGACAGCTGGCGCTGGCGGCACCCCTGTTCATGGCCGGCATGTTGGCCATGGTTATTGTCGGCGGATCCTATGCCGCACTCTCGGCGGGCTGTTTTTTTCCTCCGGCCACGCCACTTTCCGCCATCCTGCTCACTTTGCTCGGCGTGGTAGCCGAAACTTTTTGGATCGAACAGGCACGCAAACGGGAAATTCAGTCGATGTTCGGCGCATATGTGGATCCACACGTCGTGGAACAATTGGTTCGCAACCCCGATTCCATCCAACTCGGAGGCGAACGGCGCGAAGCCACCGTTTTCTTTTCCGATCTCGCCGGCTTCACCGATCTTTCCGAAAAACTTCCTCCCGAGCAAATGGTGGAGGTGGTGAACGCCTACCTCGAACAGACCAGCGAATGCCTGCACAAACACGGCGCTTACGTGGACAAATACATCGGCGATGCGGTGATGGCGGTGTTCGGCGTGCCGCTCAGTTTGCCCGACCACGCCGTCGCCGCATGCAAATCCGCACTGGAAGCATACCGGGCGATCGATGCCATCAACGAAAAATACGCAGCGAAAGTGGGCGTGAAACTCAAGGTGCGCATCGGCCTGAACACCGGTGAAATGATCGTCGGCAACCTGGGTTCGTCGCGAAAAAAGAATTATACGGTAATGGGCGATGCAGTGAATCTCGCTTCACGGCTGGAGGGTGCCAATAAAGCGTTCGGTACTGGAATTCTGATTGGCGAAGAAACCGCGAAACGAGTCCAAGGCGTCCTCGCCACCCGTCCACTGGCCCGCCTTCGCGTAAAGGGCAAAGCCCACGCCATCGAAGTGCACACCCTTATGGGCGTGCCGGAGGAACTTTCGGCCACCGAACGCGAATTTCTCTCCGCTTATCGAACGGGCTACGACGCGTATGTCAGCAGCCGCTTCAGCGAAGCTGCCGCAGCGTTACGGCGGGCCGATGGTATAATCGCTGGCGACTTGACCACAGGAAGATTGCGGGAGGAATGTGAGCGCTTCGCCATCACTCCGCCGCCAGCCGGCTGGGAACCTATTCTAACCCTCGATTCCAAATGAAAACTTTCCCTGCCCTGCGTCTGTGGCCGGTCGGCTTGTTGCTTGCAACCACCGTGTGCGCTGAGGCGGCTTTCTCCGCTGGCGGAGTCGCCTACACGAAGCGCTACAAAACCACCTTGCTCGCAGAACCATCGCCTCAAGCGAAGTCCACGGGAGAACTGCCCTTCGCATCCAAAGTGAACGTAGATCAACTCCAGGGTAACTGGCTTCACGTCAGCGCAGGATCAGCCAACGGTTGGGTTTTTCTTGGCAGCCTGAGCGAAACCAAACCCGACGAAGGCAAGGGCCTCGATGGCGCGCCGCTTCTCGCCAGCAACACTACCGCGACCGCCGCAGCCCGGCCACTCACCCCGACGGCGGATGAGTATTCCCAACGCCGCAATCTCGGAAATGCGAGCGGCGACTTGACTTGGTTACTCAACAAATGCGCGGCCATTACTCCCGGCCAGGTCGAAACCTATCTCAAAACGCACAAGAAGGGGGAATATCAATGAACCGCCGCCGTATTCTGATTTCGCTTATCACCTTCGCCGCGGGCCTTTCGACGCAAGCGTTTGATTTGGGTGGCCTAACCCGCGCAGTGGCGCCTGCGGACGATCGCATTAGCAAAGGTCTCGATACCGCCAAAGATCTCGGCAAAGTGGTGAAAGGCGTTGCTGGCATTGGACCCGAGGAAGAAAAAGCCATCGGAGACTCCGTGGCGCTGGAGATCGTCGGAAAATACGGCGGCCTCGTGCGCGATGACGCCATCATGCAGCGCATCAATCTTGTCGGCCGCTCACTTGCTGCGTATTCGGCACGCCCCGATCTCAGCTGGCGTTTTGCAGTCCTCGACTCGACCTCGGTCAACGCCTTCTCTGCTCCGGCAGGTTATGTATTTATCACACGGGGATTGTACAATCTTGCTCCGGACGACGATGCCCTCGCCGGAATTCTTGGACATGAAATCGCCCACATCACCGGCAAACACGCGCTGAATATCGTCGCGAAAGGCGATGCCCTGGCCGGCGCCACAAGTCAGGTGGTAAAACGCAGCGGCAACGCCCGTGCACTCGATTCACAGCTGCAACAGTTCGATCTCGGCGTGGGGCAGATTACCAAAACGCTTTTTGAGACGGGCTATTCTCCCCAGACTGAATACGACGCCGACAAAGTAGGTCATGACCTGGCTCGTGTTACCGGATTTGCCCCGGGTGGCTTGCGCGGCGTATTGGTTCATCTCCAACATCGCAGCGGAGGCACCCAGAAAGTTTTCTCCACTCACCCGCCGCTGGCTGATCGGATCAATCGACTGCCAGACGAACCTGCCGTCCTCTCTGCAAATCCCGTGAACAAAACCGGCACCGGAGCCAAATCCGGAACGACGGCCCCTGCCGGAAAGGCCGACGAAGACGACGAGAATTTCGCCAAAGGAGCCAAGAGTTAGTCGTGCTCGCGAAAGTTCAGGTTGCGGTGCCATTCCTCTTTGATTGCTTCGTCGCGTGATCAAGAGAGTCCTGCTCGCTTTTTTTGTTCTGTTAATCATCGCCCAGTTTTTCCGCTCGGAGAAAAACCTGGGGGTAACGGGTGGACCTAACGATCTCACCGTAAAATATGCGGTGGCCGGGCCGGTTAAAGATCTCCTGCAACGGGCCTGTTATGACTGCCATTCCAATCGCACCCGTTATCCGTGGTATTCCGAAATTCAACCCGTGGGTTGGTGGCTTTCCAAGCATGTCACCGAAGGAAAGGAAAATCTGAATTTCTCGGAATTCGGAGCGTATCCGACCAAACGCATGGTGACCCGGCTCGAGCAAATCTCGGAAGACGTGTCTGAAAAAGCCATGCCTCTGCCCTCGTACACATGGGCGCATCGTGATGCCCGCCTGACTGCTGATGAGATCAAATTGCTGACTGATTGGGCCGAAAGCCTGCACGATGAAATCGCTCCTGAGTAGGGCGTGTATTCAAACTCGAGTTTGTCATTCTGAACGAAGTGAAGTCTAGCCAGCAGGCTGGTATTACATCCATGGAATCGATGATCGCATCAGCAGCGAACGCGTGGATGCTGATGTCGCTTCGCTCGGTAACTTCGCTGCGCTTGGAATGACCGCGACCGGGGAATACAGGGTTCGAAAACACTCCTGGGTGGAGCTGTTTCCACGGTCCCTCGAATTTCACTGCACCAATTTTCTGCCTACCCGGCTTTCCCGGCTGTTTCATCCGTCAATTCCCGGGCGGCGATAATCCGCTCAAATATTTTTTTCATCTCCCGCGCTTCACTGTCGTCGAGATGCGTGGCGAAATATTTGACGATGCCCGCGCGGTAAACCGGCCAGATTTTTCTAAGGCATTCGATACCCTTTTCGGTCAACTGCGCATGTTGGACCCGTCCATCGGTGGGACAGGCAGTGCGCTCGATCAACTTATTCTTCTCCAGCTTGTCGACCAGACGCGTGAGTCCGCTGCGACTCAGCAAGGCGCTGCGAGCCAGCTCACTCATCCGCAGATGACGCCCGGGAGCGAGGTATAGCTCATAAAGCGCATCGTACCAACTGAGCGAGGGCAGACCCGCGACGGCCAGGTCTTCTTCGATCGCCGCAAAAATCCGCCAGAACGACCCGTAATAGGTGCGCCACGCCTGCAGCTGTCTCTCGGGTAGATTTGTTTTCACCGATTCAGACTGAGCATTTTAGTTGCATATGCAATTAAATTGGCAATTAGTTGTGCATGCAACCATCTTCATTCCTTCGTTCTTTTGCCGCCACGAGTGCCTCTTTCGCGCCGACTTTTCTCCGGGTGGCGCTCGGCCTCATGATGTTTCCCCACGGAGCCCAAAAGTTATTGGGTTGGTTCGGGGGTTTTGGCTTCACCGGCTCGATGGGTTATTTTACCGGCACGGTTGGGGCACCTTGGATTGTCGGTTTCCTGGTAATTCTTGGGGAATTTTTTAGCCCCATTCTGTTGATCTTGGGACTCGGCACCCGTTTCGCGGCGGCGAGTCTTGCGCTCATCATGGTCGGCGCCGCGTGGCAGTTGCGCGCCAATGGATTTTTCATGAACTGGTTTGGCACCCAAAAAGGCGAAGGAATCGAGCTGTTCATCCTCGTGATCGGAATCGCACTTTCCCTGGTCATTTCTGGCGGCGGAAAATGGTCGTTGGACTCGGCTAAAATTCGCTAATCTAAAGGCCTATTTTTGTCCCTCTGATTCAGCCTGTTTTGACTCAACGAGTTTCATTCTTTGTAATCGCATAAGTTGTGAATGCAAAGGACATAACGACATCGGTACGGCCCTCTCATTACAAAAATTTCAAGCTGTTTTTACACGCAAATTGGAACCTACCATTGAGCCATGGGAAATTGATCCGCATGATAGGGGTATGAAACTCCCCTTTTCACTGAAAACTTTCGCCGCGTTTTTCCTGCTCGCCGCAGCATTCGCGTCTGCCCAAGGAGCTACCACCAAAACCCCTGCTTCGCCGAAATCCGCCCCGAAGGTCTTGCCACTCAAAGTGACGACCGAGACCAACCGCGTTGGCCTGTCAAAACAGGTGGTTGTCACGGAAAAATACAAGGACGGCACCGTCATTCGCGTGGTTCAGATCACCCATTTCGACGGCTCTTGGGAAACGCGCGGTGAGCGCAAAGTGACGATCGCGAAAAGCTAAACCTCGTTTTTATTTAATTTAAAACCGCTGTCTCTTAATGAGCAGCGGTTTTTTTGTGCCCGCGAGGATAGTTGGCCTGTGTTGTTCGGGTGTTTCGTCTCTGACGTTGCAGCGCCGCTTCATGGCGCTCATTGCTGGATGATCACTTCCGAGCGAATTCTTTGAGCACTTACTCCCACGAAAAATCGTCACTTCCAGCGGACCGTGCCTGGTCGTGGATTCCAAGTCTCTATTTCAGCGAAGGCCTTCCTTATGTGGCGGTCACCGCCCTGTCGGTCGTGATGTTCAAGAACTTCAATGCCTCGAACGCCGACATCACGTTTTATGCGAGCTGGATTACCTTCCCGTGGATCATCAAGCCGCTTTGGTCTCCGCTGGTGGACCGATTTCGCACCAAGCGATTTTGGGTTGTCTCGCTGCAGTTGATCATCGCCGGGGGGTTCGCCGCTCTCGCATTCGCGCTTCATGGCGCGTCCTTCTTCTCCTGGTCAGTCGCGATTTTTTTGCTGATCGCATTTGCATCGGCCACCCATGACATCGCAGCGGATGGCTTTTATTTGCTAACTTTGCCGTCACACCGACAGGCGGCGTTCGTCGGCGTTCGTAACACCTTTTATCGGCTTGCTGGCCTCGTCGGACAGGGAGGGCTGGTGTGGCTCGCAGGAAACCTCACGCAACGCTGGAATAGTCTGAGTGGGGCGTGGACCGCGGTTTACTGGATACTTTGTGGCGGTTTTGTGATCGCTGGATTATATCATTTTGCTGTGTTGCCACGTCCGTCGGGCGATCACGCGGTCGCCACCACCAACGCGAATTCAGTCGGTTTTGTGGAGGCGTTTGCGACTTTTTTCAGAAAGAAAGACATTGCGACCATGCTCGGGTTTCTGCTGCTTTATCGATTCGCGGAAGCGCTGCTTCTGCCGATGATCAGGCTGTTTCTCCTCGACCGTCGCGAAGTTGGCGGACTAGGACTGACCACTCAACAGCTCGGCCTGACCTACGGAACGGTTGGGCCGGTGGCGTTGCTGCTCGGGGGCTTGTTGGGCGGCTACGCGATTTCCCGTCTGGGTCTCAAACGGCTCCTTTGGCCGATGCTGTTTGCAATGTCGGCGCCCAATGTCGCATTCATCCTCCTCGCTGCTTTTCAACCGGCCGATCATTACATCGTTGGCTGCACCGTCGCAATCGAACAGTTCGGTTATGGTTTTGGATTCACCGCGTACATGGTTTACATGATGATGATCGCCGACGGGGAACATAAAACGGCGCACTACGCGATTTGCACCGGGTTTATGGCAATGGGCATGATGTTACCGGGCATGACGGCCGGATGGTTTCAGCAGCATCTGGGATACTTGAATTTTTTTGTCGGCGTGTGCGTGGCGACTATTCTTCCCATCGTAGCAACAGCGCTGGTCAAAGTTGATCCCGGTTTCGGAAAAAAAATTCCGGCTCCGGTGCGCCAATGAGCGCGGTAGTGTCCCTTCATTTCGATCGCACGCGAACGCCTTCGATCAATTTGTCCCACTGAAAGGCCGGACCAGGATCGTTTTTATTGGTTTGGATATGATAGTGGCCGAGAATCCCCTTAAACTGTGCGAGCTGATCATCCGGTAGTTTGGTGCTTCTCAGCGCTCCGTGATCATCCCGCGGATAATCGTTTTTAATCTGTGGAAACAACCGGCACAGTGCTGCGGTGAGTTTGATCAGCGCCTCGTATTGTTCGGCGGTAAAATCATACTGCGCCCATTCTTCTCCCTGAATGGAACCGCGAACCACTTCGGACCGAACGGGGGACGCGCTAAACGGCCTGGCTTGCAATCGCGGGTCGCCCAGCTCCTTCGGAATTTGGATCCGCGTCTGCCCGGTTGCGTCCTTTCGATACCAGCGATCAAGAATCTGGGGATCACCCACCGGGAAAGCGCCCACGTTGGCAATTTCGATTCCAATGGCGCGATCATTTGAAGTCGTGGCATGCAGTGCCCGCTCCTGAAGATCGACGGTTTGGTAAATGGTGCCGTCAAGATCGAGCAGGAAATGCACGCTTAGTTGCCGCTGCTGCAAAACGGGAAAACATAACTTGCTCAGTCCATGGCCATCATAGTGGATCACGAACTGATCGATTACCGACTGCAGCCCGGTTAGATTCCATGCGGATGCACGTGCACGTTCGTCGTCATCGTGTTTCCCTGAAGTTTTTCGGCGGAGGAATGGTTTCACCCCAACATAACCATTGTAGCCACCAGTCTCCAGCCAGGTAATTACGCGGGTGCCCGTGTGGTAAGTTTGGCCGGCGACGACGATCTCGTCACCCGCGCCGGACAGTTTCGCGGTTTTATACCGCCAGCAGCCGGTTACCGCGAAAACGCTGATCAAAAGCGTTAACGCGGCGAAACCTCGTAGCTGCTGCACACTCGTCATCGGAACTGGGCGCCATGAGTAGCTGCCGGGCACTAGCGGCTCAATGGAGAAAACCAAGGGAGCTGGGTCACTTCACCGGCTGGATGACGGCTTTCCCGCAAATTAATCGATGGTTTGCCACAAATATAGAGCGAGACACCGCAGGTTTTCGTTGCTAGAAGCTCACCAGTGCCCGTTTATCGAAAACGGTCGCTTTCTCTTTCATCCGTACTCTTTCAGAAGCCATGTATCAGGTCACTTTTTCCGAACAAAGCATGCGCGAGCTCAACAAGCTCGATAAATTGGCGCAGCTGGAGGTTATCGAGCCCATCACCAAGATCCGGCCGACCGATTTAGAGCGCCCGCGCGAACCGTTGGGCAAGTTCACTCGTAACGGAAAGGACTACTACCGGCTGCGTGCGGGTGAATTCCGGTTTTATTTCGAAGTTCAGGGGGAAACGCTGCACACGCACTACATTTTGCACAAAGCCTCGCTCGAAGACTGGTTGTTTCGCATGAAATTGCCTGTGTCGGAACAACAGTTGGTGGAGCAAAACTCGAAATTCTGGAAATATCTCGAAGGGCTGACCAAATAACCCCGCTCATGTCGGATCTCGAGCAGCGTAACAACCCTTATAACGTCACCCAGGCGAGTCGCATCTACTTTCTGCCGAATCTAATGACGGCAGGAAACCTGTTTTGCGGTTTTGGCGCGGTAATTAAATGCATTCAGGCCCGGTTGATCACCGACGGCGGCGAATACGCCACCCTTCATCCGACGCTTTCCTGGAGCGACCTGTACACCCAAGCCGTGTGGCTGATCCTCGCTTCGGTCGTTTTTGATTCTCTTGATGGGAGACTCGCCCGCATGGGAGGGCGAACGTCTCTTTTTGGCGCCGAGTTTGATTCATTGGCCGACGTCGTGTCGTTCGGCATGGCTCCAGCGCTAATGATGTTCTTCCTGATCCTCGCCCCGCGCGAAGACTTTCAATGGTTTCGCGAGCTCGGCTGGTTGATCGCTTTCGTCTATCTCCTCTGTGGTGCGGTTCGTCTGGCACGGTTTAACGTGATCACGAATCCCTTGTTGCATCGGGCCGAAGCAGAGTCGCACAAAGACTTCCTTGGCCTGCCGATTCCCGCCGCCGCGGGTACCGTCGCATCGCTCGTGTTGCTATTAGTCAATATGTCGCGAAACGCCCGGGAACTTCGTCAAATGACCCTGGCGCTCCCATTGATCCTCGTCTTGGTTTCGTTTTTAATGGTGAGTACCATCCGCTATCCGAGTTTCAAGCAGATCAACTGGGAAACGAAAACCCGCTTTCGGACGTTTATTGGGCTATTCATCGCCGTAGTAGTGAGTTTAAAGCTCAGGGAAGTGGTCATTTTCTTCATTTTCCTTACGTACATCGCCTATGGACTGTTCGCGCACTATCAGCGTGGAGTCCGGCACGCGCAAATGCGGGCGCTACGCCGAAAGGTTGTGAAAATGAAGCAACAAGGCTCTGAATAACTTTCCCCTGTGAACTACTTGCCGGTTATTCTTTGTTATTCAGACCGACTTCACAGTCTGGAATTGTCGTTGTTTACTCTGCGAACCCGAGGTTATTGCGAAAATCGCAGCACATAATAATACGAATACTTCCTTATTGAATCTATCTCTAATCATCATTTGTTAGTTAAAAGCACCTTTCTTACCGACCCGACCGATGAAATTTAAGATCAATCGAGACCACTTCAGCAACGGCCTGGCTCAGGTCCTCAATGTCGTGGGCTCCAAGGCGGCGATGCCAATATTGAGCAATGTTCTGATCGAGGCTGAGAAAGACTATATTTCCCTCACCACGACCAATCTGGATCTTGGGATCCGCTGCAAAATCAAAGCAGAGGTAAAGGAAGGTGGGTCAGTCACCCTTCCCGTGAAACGATTGGCAACGATTGTTCGGGAATTGCCGAATGTGGATGTCGGTTTCGATTCTTCAGCGACGCATCAGGTAAAGATCGCTTCGGGGGGTTCGAATTTCCGGATCATGGGTATTGGCGCGGAAGAATTTCCAAAGCTGCCGGATTCTGGTGACGACAAAACGTTCACGCTCGAGCAGGGCGAACTCGCCACGATGTTGAGCAATGTTTCGTATGCTCAGTCGACCGATGAAACGCGTTATATTCTGAACGGCGTTTATTTTAATTTTAAGGAAGGAAAACTCGCGCTCGTCGCCACCGATGGCCGTCGTCTCGCGCTTGTGAGCAAAGAAGTGAGCGTGCCAGCAGGAAGTGCTGGGGCGATCATCCTGCCGGCAAAAACGGTGGCGGAATTGCTCCGCTTGCTGGGCAAGGGGGAAAAACTCAAGATCGCGTTCAATGAACGCCGGGCAGCGTTTCAGATTGAGACGAGCAAAGACACGAGCGGTCTGACCGATAGCATTTATCTCTTTTCGAAAGTCGTGGAGGGAAATTATCCGAATTACCAACAGGTCATTCCCAAGGAAACTCATCAGCGCATCAAGCTGGAGCGCGAGCTGTTTCTCCAATGCGTCCACCGCGCCGCGTTGGTTACCTCTGAAAAGTCGAATTCGGTTAAGATTAAACTCTCGGCAAACTTGCTCGAGATCAGTGCGTCATCGCCGGATTTTGGTGAGTCTCACGAATCCATGGCGATTTCCTACAGCGGGCCCGAATTGCAGGTGGCATTTAATCCACAGTTCGTGATGGATCCATTGCGGGCTCTCACCAAGGACGAAGTGTTTTTCGAACTGAAAGACGAAGTCAGTCCAGGTGTTTTCAAGACCTTGGAAAGCTTTGTCTGCGTGATCATGCCTGTTCGCCTCAGCTGATTAGCTGGAGCATCGGCGCACACCATTCCAATGCCAGAAACGTTGTCCGTGTTTCTCGCCCCATCAGTGGCGGTTTTGCTGCTCCTGTTTTACATCAACCTGCGGATGGCTTCGCCGGTGCTGGCGATCCCGATTCGCTGGATGCGTTGGATCCTGTTCGCGATTTTTATTGCGCAGACCAACACGCAAATGGCGTGGATCGATCGTCCGTTCTGGGCCGTGGCCGCGGCCGTGTTTCTTTTGTGGTTCCTGCTGGAATCCGGTTTCAACTGGCTAAAAGTAAGCGCCATTAGCCTCAGCCCGATGCCGCTGTTTCCGCGCTATGTAGTCAACCATAGCGGCGATGAGTGGCCGACCCAAAAACGCCTGTTACGCGTCCGTGATTGGCTGAGAGATAATCAATTCAGCCATGTTCAGGCATTAAAAGCGGAACTTGGCGGCGGAATCTGGCTGCGAGCGTCGGTTTATCAAAATCACGACAATACGCTGCGTCTCCATGTGCTTTTCGTTCCGCAGGAAAACGGGGCGATTACGGTATGCTACAGCTTGGCAACCCAAACCGCGGGCCAGCGCCGGTATGTTACAGATAACCTCTATATTCCCTTTGGCGGATTTTACCCTGAGCCCTGGCACGTTGAGCGCACGCCTTGGTCTCGGAAGTTGAGCCGTTTAGTGGCGCTTCATGAGGAGCGGTTGAAACGGTCGAAGGAAACACCGCGGATTTGGGAAATCAGCCCGATTGACGACATAAACCAGCAACAACAGCACATGGAGATGATCAACACGGAGCTCGGGTACCTGTTGCCGCATGCGGAACGCGAAGAGTTCGGTAAGATTACTCCCGAAGGGCGCTTCCGCATCTGGAAAGAAGCCTGGCTGCTGGACTATTTTGGGGTCGCCAGTCGGTACTCCTGATTACCCAAACAGGGCCAGGGGAAGTCAAAGGTCGGTGAATTGCGTGGCCGCGGGAAAAAGGACTCGTCTCCCGATTAATTCCGTCACACTCGTAGATTATGCAGATTACGCCCCTGCTTGCTCAATCCGCGTTGGACAAGATCAAGACGCTCCCACCCGATGTCTGGCTCAAAATCGGCGCCGTGATTGTGGGCTTTATTCTGGTCGTGTTGATCTTCCGCCGGGTGATGAAGATGAACAAGATCATTGCCTCCATCATCGTCGCGGTGGTGGTCTCGATCGTATTTTTCTCGTGGGTTTATAACCGCAACGAACCCAAATTTTTGACCCCGATAGTCGACAAGATTGCGCCGTTTTTCCCGACTGCAGGATCATATAACGCCAAGCAGCAAACCGCTCCCAAGGGCGCACGTTAAGCTTATAGGACATAAAAAAGGTTTGGTCTTTGCCCGTCCGCCAGTATGCGTTGAGCTTTATGGCAAAAGACCTTTCCGACATCGGACTCATCGGCCTGGCGGTCATGGGTCAGAACCTCGCGCTCAACATAGCCGACCACGGCTTTCAAATTTCGGTTTATAACCGCACGACCGAAAAGACAGACAAATTTGTCGCGGAAAACCCCAACACGCCCGGTGGCTTGATTGGCTCGAAGACCCTGCAGGAATTCGTGCAGTCGCTCGCCAAGCCTCGCAAGATGGTCATCCTCGTCCAGGCGGGCAAGGCAACCGACGCGGTTATCGACGGCCTGGTGCCGCTGCTGGAACAGGGCGACATCATCATCGATGGAGGCAATGCCCTCTGGACCGACACGATCCGCCGCGAAAAAGCGCTAAAGGAAAAAGGCCTTCGCTTCATCGGCTCTGGTGTCTCGGGTGGTGAAGAAGGCGCACGCTTTGGCCCATCGCTCATGCCAGGCGGTGACTTTGCTGCGTGGAAGGAATTGAAACCAGTTTGGGAGGCGGTCGCTGCCAAAGTTGACGCGAAAACGGGCAAGCCAATCCCCGGCGCACAGCCTGGCAAACCTGTTTCAGGCGGCGTGCCTTGCACGACGTACATCGGAGAGAATGGTGCCGGCCACTACGTCAAGATGGTCCACAACGGCATCGAATACGGCGATATGCAGATGATCTGCGAAGCATACTCGCTGATGCAAGGGTTGCTCGGAATGAAGTCGGCCGAAATGGGCGAGATATTCTCTGAATGGAATAAGGGTGCGCTCGACAGTTTCCTGATCGAAATTACCGCGGACATTCTCAAGCAAACCGATCCGATGAACAAAAAGAAGGCGTTCGTCGACGTGGTGCTCGATACTGCTGGCCAGAAGGGCACCGGCAAATGGACTTCCACCAATGCGCTCGATATGGGCGTGCCCGCGCCGACGATCGCGGAAGCCGTGTTTGCCCGTTGCGTTAGCGCGATCAAGGACGAGCGCGTTGCTGCTTCGAAAATCCTCAAAGGTCCTGGTCGCAAATATCGCGGCTCGAAGAAGGCCTTGTTGGCCGCCATCCACGACGCGCTCTACTGTTCGAAGATTTGCTCGTACGCCCAAGGCTTCCAATTGATGCGCACGGCCCAGGGCGAATTTGGCTGGAAACTCAATTTCGGCGAGATCGCAAAGATCTTCCGCGGTGGTTGCATTATCCGTGCAGCGTTCCTGCAAAAGATTACCGAGGCTTATGCGCGCAATCCCGATCTCGCGAATTTGCTGCTCGATCCCTACTTCAACAAGACCGTGAAGAAAGCGCAGGAAAACTGGCGCAAAGTTGTATCGCTCGCCGCCGAGTGCGGCGTAGCGGCACCGACCTTCAGTTCCGCCCTGTCGTACTACGACAGCTACCGCTCCCCCCGTTTGCCGGCCAACCTGTTGCAGGCCCAGCGCGACTACTTTGGGGCTCACACCTACGAGCGTGTCGACCAGCCGCGCGGCAAGTTCTTCCACGTGGATTGGCCAGAGCCATCGCGTCCGCAACTGGAGGCGTAATCGCCTGCGGCGATCGTCGGGGTGGCAGGAAATCCAGCAAGTTTTTGAATAAGCCGCTCCGACCAAACGTCTCACTCGTTATGAAACGTTTGTTTTTCCTGCTGGGTTTAAGTGGCATGGTTGCCAGTGCGTGGGCCTCGCATCGCGATGATGACCGGCGCGAGGAACCCCGCGTGATTTTATATGAGCACGCCGATTATCGAGGGGCCTCGATCGTCCTTTATCCGGGCGATTCGATCGATAATTTTTCTGGCCAGCATTTTGAAAACGGTGGCGGCTTGAATGACAGTGTATCCTCGATTCGTGTTGAGGGTGGCGCCCAGGTTCTCGTTTACGAAAATGCGCGCTTTCGTGGCGCGGCAATGCGACTCACAGAAAATGTACGCGATCTTACCGGACGTTTACTGCCCGATAACGGACGCGTGAGCTGGAACGATCAGATTTCGTCAGTCCGTGTCGAGGGCACACGTCGGCGGCCTGATCGTGATCGCGACACCGATTACGACACCGTGATCCGGCGGGCTTTCAGGGATCAATTGGGGCGCGATCCTGATGAATCAACGATGCGTCGCTATCGCGGTTACATGATCGATCAGGGTTGGACGGAAGCCATGTTGCGCGAACAACTGGTGCACGGAGACGAATTTCGCCGGGAGAGCGCTGAGCGGATTGTCCGTCGCGCCTATCTCGATATTCTCGGTCGCGAAGTGGATGAGAGCGGCATGGGTCACTATCGAAAATATATTCTCGAAAGAAACTGGACCGAAGGCGATGTACGCGACGATTTACGGCGGAGCGACGAATACAAAAAGCGCGTGCGCCGCTAATATTTTTCAGAGCCCGATATCGATGTAGCTGCGGGCGTCCCGCCTGCAGCGATTGGGCGATCGTGAGGCGGTAATCCTACAGAGCCGACAGTTATTCAGGGCGCACCCTAATCTATTTTGGAACCGACGGCAGTACGTTTACAGCGACTTCCTCGCTCAAGACTGAGCCCGCAAGGCCGCGCACCAGTACCCGGTATTTTCCCGAACGAGCATGCGGCAATGTCAAGGTGGCTTCAGTCGCGTTTGGAATCTCTTCGTTGTCGAGCAGCCAACTGAAATGCAATGGCCCCGAGCCATCGGCGCTTGCGGCGAGTTTGAGCGTGTCATCGTAGGTTAGATTCAACGCCGGGGGTAACATGCTTGTAAGATGGGGTGCCGTTGCGCCGCGAATGCCAAATGAAATACTTTGGCTGGTAATTTTAATACCATCTACGCGCGCGGATTTAGTCGTTCCGCGAAGATTGCTGGCAGTCGCGATAAATGAAAGAGAGTCATTCGCCGCGAGGTCCGGCGGAGGGCGCCAGAAAATGCGATACGGTGGCGCATCGTCGACTCCAAGCAGCTCGTATTGCCCAGGACGTGACGCGCGGGTCATGGTGAATGTCACTTCGTTCACGTCGTCGCCACCGGTCACTTCCGCGTGGATTTCCTGACGGATCGGCAGCACGTGGCCATCGATCTCGCGGGTGGCAATCGAGAGCGTCGCATTCGGGATGGGTGCGGTGATGGTCACTGCAAGTTCACCGGCTTTTGCGACGAGGGGCGCGTTCGCCCTCCACACCTGAAATTGGAGTGGAGCGAGGGAAACAGGCGCGTTTCCCGCCGCGTCCGTGATTAAAACTTTGGCTTTGTCGCTGCTCGAAGGTTGAGGGCCATATACTAGACTGAAGTTTGCGCCCGCGGGTTGGCTCGTGGGCACACTGGCTTGCAACGATGTCGTTCGCGAGTTGTTCAAAACGATGAGGTATTCCACCAGTTCGCGTCGTTCGATGCGGGTGAAGGCGAAAAGATTCGGATTCTTCGTCGGCCGGGGAATCATGGCGCCACGACTGAGTGCGGCGTTTTTCAAGCGGAGAGCCGCAAGCTCGTGAAAAGTGCGAAAGAACGGATGCTGCTCGTCATACTTGTCTTCGGCGCCGGTGCGCGTGGTCGCCAGCAATGGCGCGGTTTTGAAAGCCGGCGCCTGTGAGGCAAACATGTCTTCGCGCGCCTGCATGTCGTCACCGCCGCGGCCGATCATGCCCTGTTCGTCTCCGTAATAAAGTACGGGCTGGCCACGAGCCAGGAAAAGTAACGCGTGGCCGAGTTTGACGAGATCGATTAACTGCGCGTCCGAAGCGCCCGGGTTTTCTTTTTTCAAAAAGTAGGCGAACCGCCCTGCGTCATGATTGCCGAGAAAGGTGGTCGTGGTATGCACGTTGCCCGCATGGTCGGTGTAATAATCGTCGAGCGCAAAAAACTCCGCGAGTTCACTGGAACTGTGGCCTTGAGAAACAAACTGCCGCGCCGCGCGAAAAAACCCAAAGTCGAGCGTCGTATCGAGCAGTCCGTCGGTGGAAAAAGCGCTGAGCAGAGGGACGTCGCCGGTGTCCGTCGAAACTTCACCGAATTGAATGAAGCCCGGACGCCCGTGCGTCACGGCGTCTTCGCGAATGGCGGGAGCAAACGCCTGCCAGAATTCCAGATTCACGTGCTTGGCCGTGTCGATGCGAAATCCATCGACACCATGTTCGTCAATCCAGTGGCGATAGATGTCGATGAACCCGCGAACAACTTCGGGTTGCTCGGTGAATAAATCGTCGAGTCCAACGAAGTCGCCATATAATGAATTCTCCCCGCGAAAGAGGCTGTTTCCACGATTGTGATAGTGGCGTGGATCGTTGAGCCAGGCGGGATTTTTTGACTGAGCTTCGCCGGAGGGTACGATTGGAATGCGCGGAAAACTGCTGTCGGTGGAAAGTGCAGGAAAACCGTTGGGCGAATTAATTCCATTGTAGGCGAAGCCGCGCTCGTCGAATGGCAGGCCATGAGAATCGCGATAGGGCGAGGTCGCTTTATCCACATACCCGGTACCGCCTCCCTGATAGCTGATCACGTCGGCCGTGTGATTGACGATGATGTCCATGCAGACTTTCAGTCCGCGGGCATGGGCTTGTCGCACAAACTCGTCAAACTCAGCGTCAGTGCCGAGATGTGGGTCGACGTGGAGAAAATCCAACACCCAGTAACCGTGGTATCCCGCCGTGCCGCTTTGCATCGCCTTGTTTTTAAAAGGAGGCGTAACCCATACCGCAGTGGCGCCGAGGTGTTTGATGTAATCGAGTTTCTGCGTGAGACCCGCGAAATCTCCGCCATGATAGTGAGAAATTCGGGTGGGATCGAAACCACTGACCTCTGCTCCGCCAGCCATGTGGCCGTCGTCGTTGGTGGAACTTCCATTCGCAAAACGATCGGTGAGTACGAAATAGAAAATCTGGCCTGCGCCCGGATGAGTGAAGCGTGGCACGCTCACCAATGGCGCCGGCTGACTAGTCGCAGTCACTGTCAGCGCAAAAAGAGCAAACCAACAACGGAGACAGACAGGGGTAAACGGATTCATTGGGGTGAATTAAAGTGGCGGGCGGGAGCGGCCGGGTCAAATGAGTGACCGGGGAAAAGTCTTCTGTGACCGGGATAAATCTTAGGTTTGCTCGCGAGGTACACCGCGTTGCGCACACGCACGAAATGGGCGCTTGGTATGAAAAATAGAGCGATTTCGCTCTGTAGAAGGCGACGCTCCGATGGAGTGAGCCGCGGCCGTTTCAGTTTACGTCTGTGGCCAGAATCTAAGAGTTGTCCGAACCATCGCGGTTTTCTCAAGGAGTTGTCATTCGCACTTTGAACTGCATCGCAGGAAATTATCAGCAGCCTCCGGAACACCCCTAACCCGTTTCGAGGGTTTCCAACACACACAACGAAAGGACTCCGTCGGCGCAGGCCGGCCCGGCTTTCCCATTACCACCATGCACACAACCATGACTTCCCAAAACGTGCGTCGGCTCCTCACTCGAGGTCTGGCCACTGGCCTCCTGTTTGCGCAGTCGGCCCTTCTGCTGACAGCCCAGCCGACTTCCGCTTCTTCCAGCGACTCCGGGAAAAATGCCGACGGCACCGATAAAGTCGAAGTGCTGGACACATTTAAAGTCTCGGCTGGTTTTAGCGGCAGTTTGGCGGCCGCAGCACAAGCGAAGCAGAACAATCAAGCCATCGTCGAAGTGATCATGTCGGAAGACATCGGCAAACTGCCCGACGTGAGCATTGCCGATTCGCTGACGCGCCTGACCGGTCTGACCACCCAGCGTACCAATGGCCGCAGTCAGGGGATCAGTATCCGCGGATTAACCGGCGACTTTAGCACCGGCATGTTGAACGGCCGCGAACAAGTGTCCACCAGCCTCAACCGCACAGTGGAATTCGATCAGTATCCAGCGGAGCTCTTAAACTCAGTGGTGGTATATAAAACGGCCGCGGCAAATTTAGTGGGTCAGGGTCTGGCTGGTACCATTGATATGCAAACGGTCCAGCCATTGAGCAAAACTGGCCGGACAATCGCGGTTAACGCTTACTATCAATGGACGCAATTGGGGGAGCTCACTCCGGGAGCGAAGAAGGACGGCGAACGCTTCAACATCGCCTACATTGATCAATTCGACAACGGCAAGATCGGCGTGGCGTTCGGGTACGCGCACACGAGCACACCCTTCGAGGGCCAACAATTTCAGGCTTGGGGCTACCCGACTGATTCGGCCGGGAATTTTGCACTGGGCGGCACGAAGTCCTATGTCCGCACCAGCAATCTGGACCGTGACGGTTTCATGGGCGTCATCGAATTCAAACCGAGCAGCAACATCCACAGCACGGTGGATTTTTATACTTCGAAGTTTGAAGAGAAACAATTGCTGCGAGGCTTGGAGATTCCGCTGGCCTATTGGAGTTCCGCACAAATTCAGCCCGGTTATACGATCACGAACGGTCTGATCACGAAAGCCACGCTCACGAATGTCCAGCCCGTCGTTCGCAATGACGTGTTCAAACGCAACGACGACCTCTTCGCTGTAGGTTGGAATCTCAAGATTGGAGACGGAACGGGTTGGACGACGGTTTTCGACGCGGGCTATTCCAAGGTCAAACGCAACGATCAAAACTTGGAAACGTACTCGGGCTTAGGTTTCAGACAGACGCCCTTTGGTTCAGCCGACACCATGACCGTGAATTTAATCCCCGGTCAGATCCCGGTGATCAAGTCGACCGTGGATTACACGAATACGAGCTTGTTCAAGTTGACAGACCCACAGGGCTGGGGGCCCACGACGCTTCCGGGCGGAGGCATGTACGGCTATCTCAAATATTTTCAGTCCAAGGACGAACTAGGTCAGTTCAAATTGTCGACCGAGCACGAGATGAATAAATTCTTCAGCAAAGTTCAGTTCGGAGTGAGCTACACGGATCGCTTTAAGCGCGATGGCGAGAAGCCCACCGGCTGGATCGATTCGCCGACCGGTCAGGTTACACTTCCGTTGCCCACGACGATCGGCACGACCGACATGAGTTTTCTGGGGCTCGGACGAGTCTACGCGTACGATCCGCTCGCGGCCTACAACAGCGGAACGTTGGGCTTTTTTCTTAATACGGATCAGAACGTGGTCGCCCGCAGATATCAGATTCGGGAAAAACTTTCCCGCGCGTTCGTTCAATTCGACATCGATCGGAAGATCGGGTCGGTGCTGGTGACTGGCAATATAGGTCTGCAGGCGATCAACGCCGATCAGAACTCCACTGGGTTTTCGACTAATGGCTCCGCACTGACACAAGTCTCAGGCGGAGACAAATACACTGACCTCGCGCCGAGCCTGAACCTGAATTTCAAAACCGGCGCGCAGACCTACGTCCGTTTCAGTGTGGCGCGCCAGCTCGCACGGCCCCGGATGTATGATATGAAGGCCGGACGAAGCTTCAGTTACGACGCGACGTTGGCCGGGTCAAGTGACCCCAGCCACAGCCCGTGGAGCAGTGGCGAAGCCGGCAATCCCAAGCTCAGGCCGTGGAAGTCAGATTCGCTCGACCTCGCATTCGATAAATATTTCAAAAACAACATGGGCTATGTGTCAGTGGCGGCCTTTTATAAAAACCTTCGCACGTACATCTACACCCAGAACACGGTGGCGGACTTCACCGGCTACCCGACCAACGGCACGACGCCCGTACTAAACCAGGGAATTGTGTCGGCGCCCGCCAACGGAAGCGGGGGTTCGATCCAAGGCCTCGAGTTTACTTTGTCGCTGCCGAGTGAACTGCTCAGCAAGGCTGTTAAAGGCTTTGGCATTGTTCTCAACGGCGCATACACCGAGAGCCGCATTAAACCATGGGGACCCACTGGCGGCGACCAGCCGATTTCCGGGCTGTCGCGCAAAGTCGCCAACGTAACGTTCTACTATGAGCGCGGTGGATTTTCGGCCCGCATCAGTGAGCGTTATCGCTCTGAATACCGCGCGTACGTCACGACCTTCGGTCCACCCAATCCAAGCGGCGACGCAAATCCAAACGGGGGCTTTTCGCTCGCTCAGCCGGAAAAAGTGGTGGACGCCCAAATCAGTTATTCGTTGCAATCCGGTTCGCTCAAGGGCCTGACTTTCTATCTCCAAGGCACTAATTTGAACAACGAGCCGCTGATCACCTACAACAATGGCGACCGGCGCCAGGTGATGAACTATCAGAAATACGGTGCGTCCTATTCGGCAGGCGCTTCCTACAAGTTCTAAATTCTAAATTGGATTAGGAATGAAACGTTAATTGTCCTGCGGCCACTGGAGTAATTCTGGTGGCCGCGCCTTTTCCCGGACAAAAATTTGTTTAGGGGCGCGGCCCAAAGCGCCGGAAATTCCAGACGCTTTCGTGTCTACCATCACTTGGTTTCGTTCACTTTTTTCTGCCTTCACCTATTATGGAATTCCCTCCCAGGACCTGGCTCACCACCCGCACTGCTGGAGTGCTGGCCCACGTGTCGTCGCTCCCGGGAGACTTCGGCATCGGCAATTTGGGGCCGGGTGCACGGAAGTTCGTCGATTTTCTCGCGCAATGTGGTGTGCGTTACTGGCAAATTTGTCCGATCGGGCCCACCGGCTACGGTGATTCGCCCTATCAACTTTTCTCGGGACGGGCGGGCAATCCCTATTTTATCGATCTCGGCGAACTCGCCAGTCTCGGATTAATCGAAGCCGATGAACTTTCCATTTTGAGAAAATTGCCTGCGGATCGCGTGGATTACGGATCACTCTATGCCAATTTTTGGAACGTGCTTCGCCATGCGGCCGGTCGTTTTTTGGCGTTGGGCACCGACGGGTTGCCGGCATTCGGGTCGCTCAAGGAATTTCGCCGCAGTCATGCGGGTTGGTTGGAACCGTTCGCAGATTTCATGGCGCTGAAAGCGTTTTTCGACGGGCAACCTTGGACGACCTGGCCTGAAAAATACCGGCAGTGGTCGCCCGCGCTGCGCGCAAACTTCAGCAAAGAGGTGCGCTTGGAATCCGAACGGCAGATTTTTTATCAATACGTTTTTTTCGCCCAGTGGGAGCGATTGCGGACGTACGCGGCAAGTCGGAGTGTGGGCATCATCGGTGACGTTCCTATTTTTGTCGCGCTCGACAGCGCGGACACCTGGCAAAATCGTGCAGTCTTCCGACTTGATCAGCACGGGCTTCCTCTGGCGGTGGCGGGAGTTCCACCGGATTATTTTTCTGAGTTCGGCCAGTTGTGGGGGAATCCGCTTTATGATTGGGATCACCTCGCGCGCACGGGTTATGCATGGTGGATCGACCGCCTGCGCGCGGCGTTCGAACTCTACGATGTGATCCGGCTCGATCATTTTCGGGGGTTTGACACGTACTGGGAAATTCCCGCTGACGCTGCCGATGCGAGATCCGGGCATTGGTTGAAAGGACCGGGCAAAGCATTTTTTCAGGCAGTGCGCGCCGCGCTTCCAGCAGCGCGCATTATTGCGGAGGATCTTGGTTATATCGGGCCGGACGTCGTGGAGTTGCGGCGCGACGCCGGTCTGCCCGGAATGAAAATTCTTCAATTCGCCTACGGCCACGATGCGAATAACGTCAACCTCCCGCATTTCTATTCCGCCGACAGCGTGGCTTACACGGGGACGCACGACAATATCACGACAAGAGGTTGGCTGGAGGATCTGTCACCGGAATATGCCGCTCGCATCGATGACTATTTCCAACTTAACGGAATTCGGTCGGCCTGGCCCATGATTCGCGCGGTGCTGGCGACCCCGTCGCGGTTGGCCGTGGTCCCGATGCAAGATTTGCTTGATCTGCCGGCGTCAGCCACCCTCAACCGTCCGGGGACAACTCAGGGAAACTGGCAATGGCGTTTTACGGTCGCTGAACTGGCATCGCTGGCGGGCGAACGCACGGGTCAATTTCGTCATTGGATTCACCTTTATGACCGCGATGGCGCCCGGCCACTTCGAGATTATAGTGAGCCCCCTACCCGATGAAAGAATCCCGCCATTTGTCACTGCCGGCGATCTGGAACATGAGTTTCGGGTTTTTTGGAATTCAATTTGGCTGGGGCCTGCAGATGGCGAACATGAGCCCCATCTACAAATACCTCGGCGCGCCCGACGAACAAATTGCAAAGCTTTGGCTCGCGGCACCACTCACAGGTTTTTTGGTGCAGCCGATCATCGGCGCGATGAGTGACCGGACGTGGGGCCGCCTCGGCCGTCGGCGTCCCTATTTTCTCGTTGGCGCGATTTTGAGTTCGATCGCACTCGTTTTGATGCCGAACTCGGGTTCGCTGGCCGCTTGGCTGATTCCGAACCTGCCGAAATTCTACATGGCGGCGGCGCTGTTGTGGGTACTGGACGCTTCGATCAATGTCTCGATGGAACCTTTCCGCGCGTTCGTGGCGGACAAGCTGTCGGAGGAACAGCGCGGCTTGGGTTTTGCGATGCAGAGTTTCTTTATCGGCGCCGGCGCGGTGATCGCGGGAGTTTTGCCTTACGTACTACGGCACTGGTTTAGCGTGGATTCAGCTGCAGAGGGGGCCAATGCGCTGCCGAACAATGTGAAGTTGTCGTTTTACATCGGTGCGGCCGCATTTTTTTCCGCCGTACTTTGGACGGTAATTTCCTCAAGAGAAAATCCGCCCGAAGATCTGGCGGAGTTCCGCCGTCTGAAATCAGCGAGTGGTGGCCTTGGGCATCTGCTCAAGGAAATTCCAGATGCTCTCGTGCATATGCCGGGCACGATGCGCCGCCTGGCTTTCGTCCAATTCTTTACCTGGCTGGGGCTCTTCTGCATGTGGCTGCATTTCTCCAATGCGGTGCCGGTGATTTTTGGCACCAGCGATCCCAACGCCGATCTGTTCAAGCGAGGTGTCGAGTGGGCCGGGGTCTGCTACGCAGTGAAGGACGCCGTGACGTTTCTTGCCGCGTTCGGATTGATGGCCGCGGCGCGCCGGTTTGATCGGCGCTATGTGCATGGCGTTTGTCTCGTGCTTGGCGGGTTGGGTTTACTCGCCGTCGGATTCGTCCACGGAGAAGAACAAAAATACCTGCTACTCGGTGCGCTTGCGTTGGGCGGCATTGCGTGGGCTTCCATTCTTTCAATGCCGTATGCGATTCTCGCCGGCACGCTGCCGGCGGGACGCATCGGAGTCTACATGGGCATCTTCAATTTCTTTATTGTCCTGCCAGAAATTCTCGCGGCGCTGTTCTTTGGTGACTTGGTGAAAAATTATCTTGGTGGTAACCTTGTGCACGCGGTTGTGGCAGGCGGTGTATGCCTTCTCATTGCCGCCGTCGCGCTGACTTTAGTACCGAAGCAGGCGCCGTCCGTCGCGCGGACGTGAGGAGCAGCGCGCGTCCGACCGGGCTTGTTTAAGCCTTGGTCGCGGGCGCTTCTTTTTTGTGAGGCACGCCGTGGGTAAAATCGAGATGATCAAAATAAACCGTCTTCGGCTGTTCATCTTTTTTCTTCCGATGAATTTCCATCTGGGATCGGTATTCCTGGGGAGTCACGCCTTTGTGCTGCTTGAAAACCCGGCCAAAATACGCGGGGTCGGCAAAACCGGTGGCGTAGGCTATTTCTGAAATTGTGAGGGACGAAGTTCCCAGCGCGAGAATGGATCCGTCAATCCGGATACGCTGGATGTAGTGCGTAAGACGTTCCTTGGTTTCGACGTGGAAAAGATGCGAAAGATAATCCGGCGAGCAACCGAGCGATTCGGCGATGTGTTGAACCCCCAGCTCCGAATTGGCGAACTGCTCGCGCACGAGACATTTCGCCTGGAAAACTTTTCCGATGTCGCTGTTAAGCTGTCCGGTGCCGGTCTCGACAATGTTGCGGAAAAGTCCCAGCAGCGCGAGTAATAGACCCTTGAGGACGAAGTCCCGCGCGGGTCCTTGCATGCTGTGGGTCTGCGCGGTCGTGTTGGCAAGGGTGAGAAAAGTTTCGAGATTCGGCGCGTCGAAAAACTCGATGACTTCGATGTCCGGTTTTCCGGGTCGGACTTCATGAGCGAAGTGCAGGCTCAGGGTGTTGTTGTAGAATCCCGCGACCAGATTGCGGAAGGGTTTTTCCGGTTCCGAATGCACGACCTCGCCATGAGGGACGCCAGCGGGGATCACGCAGATTTCATCGGGACCGACCCGGAAGCTTTCGCGCGGAAAATTAAAATTCGTGGAGCCGTGCAGCTGGAGAAAAATTTCCGGCCGGTAGTGATAGTGCATTCCGCGCTTATTCTGAATCACTTTTACTTCATGCGGCACATGCAGGGGAAGGCGGTTACGTTCCGCAAGCTTGAGCGCGTTGTCGAACGCCTGACGCATTTCCGCGCGGTTCTGCGTGCTCATCGAGCGCGCAGCGAACAAGGCTTGCGGTACGGCGGAGGCGGACATGGTGCGGGAAACGGACTGCGTGATTTCCGGGACGGGCGGGGTGGCCGATAGGACTAATGGCCGGCAGAGGCCGAAACTCAAACGGGAAATGGGCTGACCCTGCGAGGTCAGGATAGGGACAGCAGTCGTGTTTCCCCAAAATCGAGGGCGTAAAAACTTTCTTCCGATATACCCGCGGCCCGGCGAGCTTCGGCCAGCGCGATCAGGGGCGCGTCGATCGCTTCATCTGTCAGTTGAAATGTGCCGAAGTGCATTGCCAGACTGGTGTTCGAACGCAGGGCTTGATGAACGCGGACCGCCTCCTCTGGATTCATGTGCATGGCGGCAAGAAACCACCGCGGTTCGTAGGCCCCGATTGGCAGCAGGGCGACATTGAAGGGACCGAGCCGCTTTCCGATTTCGCTGAAGGCTTCCGAGTAGGCGGAATCGCCGGTGAAAAAAATCCTTCCTGCTGCCGTGCGCAGCGAGAATCCGCCCCACAACGTTTTACAACGATCCCATGGCAACCGTGCCGAAAAATGTTGGGCGGGTGTGCAGGTGACTTCGCAATCGGGACTGACGCGTTGAGTCTGCCACCAATCGAGTTCGACCACATTCGTGACGCCGCGTGCTTCCAACCAAAGTTTGTTGCCGAGGGTCGTAACGATGAGTGGTCGGCGGTGATGGGCGAGCCAGCGCAAGGCGGTCAGGTCTAGATGATCGTAATGATTATGGCTGAGTAACACCACGTCGATGACTGGCAGGTGATCGAGTGACAACGCAGGTGGCCGGATCCGGCGAGGTCCAGCCCAAGGAACAGGACTTGCCCGCTCGGAGAAAACGGGGTCAGTCAAAATATTGAATCCCTGTAATTGCAGAAGAAATGTCGCGTGTCCGACAAACGTCGCCGCCATTTTTCCGATCGGAATATCTGCAGGTAGGCGCGGCGTGCGCGACGCCGGCACTTTTTTTGGCCATGCGGCCCGCCGGCCTAAAACGAATTGTTGAAACCACCATTTCGGCAGTGCCGAAAACCCTGCCGCCTGCGGTTGACCGGCGGGATTGAAGAAACGCTCGCCGTCACAATGGTCGCTGACGGGAAAACGCGGATTCATCAGAAAAACGATGCGGGCGTCGGCTCCGAAGCGCGGCCTCTTTCGGTTAAGCTAATTTTCGCCGGGCCTGTTCCCAATAAGCGAGCAGCGAACGGAAGTCCTGCTCCTTCGAGGCGCTGTGGATGACGTAGTCGTAGGAATTGCGTTCGGCCAACTCGAATTCCGCGCTTTGCAGCCGGCGCGCGAGCTCGTCCTCGCTCACCGGTCCACGTCCCTGCAACCGTTCGCGCAATACGTCGAGTGAGTCCGGTGCGACGAATATTGTCACCATTTTTTCCTTCAACAACGGCAGGGTCTGCGCGGCTGAGCGAAAACTTCGTACGCCTTGTACGTCGACATTGGCGATGAGGCTGACACTGGGGAGCCGGTCGAGCACGGCGGACTTGAGCGTGCCGTAGCGATATTTGCGATGAACCCAGGCCCACTCGAGAAATTCACCGGCGGCCAGCTTTTTATCGAACTCTGCCTCGCTTAGAAAATGGTAGTCCCGTGCATGAGTTTCGCCTACGCGGGGTGGCCGGGTAGTCGCCGTGATCACCCGCTCAAACCCCGGCACTTCGGCGACCAGCCGGTCACACAGCGTGCTTTTCCCTACTCCTGCCGGACCGGCGAGGATAATTAAAACGGTCTTCGACGCGGCAGGTGCAGCCATGGGTTAATAGGTAAACGCCGAGCCGGTCGTCGCGAGGCCGTACGCCAATATGATGGCCCCGAGCAGTCGGGCGCGGCCTGGCTGGCGGAAAAGCCATTCGAAGAAATCACGCAATCGATAGGGAGCCGCTGCCAGATACAGCGCCAAAGCGAGTCCCACATAGACCGCGGTCACCATGATCCGTCGCTGAGGGTATTGGATTTCCATATACGCGGCATACAGCAGCGGCTCGGCGACCAACAACATGAGTACGCTTAAACCACGCACGGCGAGAAAATCGGGGGCGTAGATGAAAGCCAGCACGGCGAGCAGACCGAAACCGATCATCACTGGCTGCGGGGTTTTGAAGAAAATCAAATCGGATTCACCGAGCTGGGAAAGCCGCCACACAAACCACACGGCACCCGCACCAAAAAACAGCCACGCCGCGCGATTCGATCGCGGCAGCGCACGGGCGGTCGAGCCAATCCGCGGGTCATTCCAGAGCAACAACCCACCGAGCAACATGAGAAACAAACCAGGCAAAAGGGTGGCGAGAAAAAGCGACATCAGAAAAGAAACAGGTGGGTATATGATTGGCCGGCGTGATACATGAAAGGAAAGCGGGTCACTTGTCACTCATCACTTGTCACGCCCTGCAGGGCGAGTTCGCCATAGAGCACCGCCGTCGTGACACGTTCGATTTTCACTGGCACGAGCTCGCCGATCAGGCGTTCGTTGGCGTCGAAGTGAACCACCCGGTTGCCGCGGGTGCGACCGATGTAGCGCAGACCCTTTTTGTCGAGTCCTTCGACCAGGACTTCTTGGGTCGTTCCCACCAACACCGCGTTTCGGCGGTCCGAATTGGCCGCGAGAATTTTTAATAGGATCTGATTTCGTTCTTCCTTCACCTCATCCGGCACCTGGTCGTCAAGCGTAGCGGCAGGCGTCCCCGTCCGAATGGAATACTTGAAAACATACGCCATGTCGTAATTGCAGCTTTCGAACAGCTCGCGGGTTTCAGCAAAGTCTTCCTCCGTCTCGCCAGGGAAGCCAACGATCACATCGGTGGAGAAATACATGTCAGGCTGCACACGCCGCAGATCATCGACGATCTGCTTGTAGCGTTCACGCGTGTAAGGACGGTTCATCGCCCGGAGGATGCGATTTGAGCCCGACTGCAAAGGAAGGTGCACGTACTCGCAAAGCTTCTCCAACCGGCCGTAGGCTGCGATCAGGTCTTCTTTAAAACCACGTGGATGCGGCGACGTGAATCGAATCCGTTGCAGGCCAGGAATCGCATTCACCCGTTCGAGTAGTTGAACGAAAGGAGTGATCCCTCCCGTATGTTGGTAATCACGGCGACCGTAACTAGTGACGATCTGGCCGAGCAACGTGACTTCCTTCACGCCGCGCGCGGCAAGCTGTTCGCATTCGCCGACGATGTCGTCCATCGGTCGCGAGCGTTCGTCACCCCGGGTCTTGGGCACGATGCAAAAGGCGCAATCCATGTTACAGCCTTGTTGAATCGAAACGAAGGCGGAGACTTGTTTTTCCTCCAGGACGTGGTCGCGAATGGTGTTTTGCGAGCCTGCCTCTTCGGCGATGTCCACGATTGGCTGGGCAAGGGGTACGCCAGCGGCTTGGGCAGCCCGGAGATTATCGAGGTAATCCGGCACTTGATGGAATTTCTGGGTGCCCACGATCAGATCGACGTCGGGCAGGCGATCCAGCAGCTCGGCCCCGCGGTTCTGAGCCATGCAGCCGAGCACACCGAGGATAAAGTCGGGGTTTTTCCGGCGCTTGCCGGCAACGGCGGCTGCTTTGCCGATCGCCTTCTGTTCGGCGGCATCGCGCACGCTGCAGGTGTTGAGCAGCATGATGTCGCAATTGTTCTCATCGGAAACGATCCGATAGCCGCGCGCACGCAGAAGTGCCGCGACGGCTTCGCTGTCGCGCTCATTCATCTGGCAACCGTATGTCTTGATAAAAACCCGGTTCATGCGGCGGAACGGACGTAAGTATCGCGCCGTTGGACGGGGTCAACGCGGATTCCCCTCTCCCGGGACAACTCGCTGCAACCTTGGGGTTTTTCCCGTGTCCGTCCCCGTATGAAATTGGGCAAGTTAATGGTCTTGAGCGTTCTGTTGGTGGTGCAAGCCACTGCCGCTGAGCCCGCGCCGGTTAAATCGGAAGCGGCTGATAAGATCTATGAGGCCGGCAAGGAGCTTTTCGATGAATTTGCCCAAACTGGCGGCGATGAGTCGCTTGAGTTTCCCACCCGCGATCAGTGGAACGAATTTGTCACTCATCTCCAAAGTGCACTGAACAATAATCGCTTGGAAGAACTGGCCGCCTACGAGCCGCAAGCGCGCACCGCTCTCGCGGCTTTTCAGGTGCTGCCAGGGTATGAGGAGTATGTGGATTGGCTGAAGGAGCGGCTCGACTATATCGAAGCCGCGCAACAGGCGGCGAAGAACCCTTCCCTGCCCGTGCCTTCGGCGTCCACCCTTGGCATTCCGCACTATGCCTTGTGGTTGAATCGGGTGCAGGCGAGACCGATTCCGGCAGCGGCGGCGGATTTGCTGCCACTGTTGAAAGAAGTATTCGCCGGCTCCGGATTGCCGCCGGAGTTGGCCTGGCTCGCGGAGGTGGAATCGACCTTTAACGCGCAGGCCCGCAGTCCAGTGGGCGCATGTGGATTGTTTCAACTGATGCCCGCGACGGCGCGTGATCTTGGTTTGAATTCTCATGCCCCCGATGAACGCACCGATCCGGAAAAAAATACGCGCGCCGCGGCAAAATACCTGCGGCAACTTTACGTGCGCTTCAATGACTGGCCGCTCGCGTTTGCAGCGTACAACGCCGGCCCCGGCCGCGTGCGTCGCACACTCGACCAGAAGGAGGCAAAGACCTACGCCGAGATCGCCAGCCTTCTGCCTGCCGAGACGCGTATGTATGTCCCCAAGGTATTGGCGACGATCGCCGTGCGTTCCGCGCTTGGACCCGGTGAGCTGGCTGCGCCGCGCTGAGTGATAACCACGCGGCCGATTAACGCGATTCACTCCTAATGCGGGTCGCGTTGAGGTAGGGCTGGCCCTTGTGGCCATGCCACCGTTGAGAATCGCCCCAAGCTCGTACCGGTCCTGAACAAATCCTCCGATCAGGTACAGCCGAGACCACGACCCGGGGCTTGCGCCCAAAGGGCAGATCTCAAAAGTTAATGCATGAGGTGCTGGAAATTTTTCATCCTGACGATGGCTGTGGCCTTCGTGATCGGACACGCCCACGGCGAAGAAAAAACCGAGCAACCCGAGGCGATCATCTTCATCATCGGCGACCAACATTCGGCGTACGATAGAACGGCCCAGCTAATCGCCACAATCGATCAGATTAGAAGTGCGCACCCTGCCCTCCCTTCGGCAATTTTGCTCGATGGCGATACGTTTGAGTACGGGAATGTCGTGGCGCGACGCAGTTCCGGTGCGGTGGAATTCGCGATGTTTGCCGCGTTCGCCCAACGCGCGCCGACAGTGCTGAACCTCGGGAACCACGAGCCGGAGTTCTACGATTTGGCGGAGACGGTTCGCCGGGTCGAAGCGACCGGGGTGAAGGTGGTGACCAATATCGTCGATCATGCAACCGGCCGCCCCTTTGCGCCTGCGTCGGTGAAAATTGCTTTGGGAAAGTCGAGTGTCTCGATCATCGGGGTGACAACCGATCATCTCGCGACTTATCGTGCGGCCGTGAGACCGTCACTCGATCTCTCCAATCCGGTGATATGGGCAAAGCAGAATTTTCCGGTGCTCTTCGATTCGAATTCCTTACCGGTCGTGCTGAGTCACGCCGGACTGAACGCCGACCGGGAGATGATTCCCCTGGTTCCCGATGGCACTCTTTTTGCCGGGGCGCATGACCATCTTCGCTTTGTTCATCCGATCGGTCGGGGCGCCTATTTTCACTCCGGATCTTGGAATGAATTTCTCACTGTGGCGTGGCTGAAACGAAACGCGGCAGGGTTACCGTCGTGGAGTGTCGAGCAAGTGCAGATTCCTGTGGAAGGCCCGGCCGACGTCAAACTCACGGATTTCATCCGCGAGACTCGTGACAAATATCTGACCGCTGAAGACACCGTGGTTGTGGGGCATTCCCCTGCGGCAAAATCCCCGCCAGAAGCGGCGCGATGGGTGACGCGGCTGTTGGCGGTGTCGTCCGGGACGGACGCGGCATTTGTCGGCAACACCACTTTCGGGGCCGGTTTGCCCGCAGGGCCGATTGATCGACTGCAACTCGATGCCTGCGTCCGCTTTGATGGAACTATTTTCACCGCGGAAATCGATGGAGCACGCCTGCAGAAGCTGGTGGCCGACGCAAACCAGGGCGTGGACGTCCCATTTGAGAAACGTCAGGGAGAATATCTCGTCGCAAGCGGGCCGGCCATGATCGATCCCACCAAACACTATCGCATCGCGACGACCGATTGGGGCGCGCGCAATTCGCAAAACTATTTCGGACTTCCTGCGATCGAGTGGCGCGAGTTACCAGGCGCAAAATTCAAAGCACGCGTAATCGAACGATTGAACAAAAATCTTGAGTGAGTTGGCGCACGAGCAACCCGAGACGCAGCTGTGATCATTTAACCTCGATACTGATCCAATAGGACCAGTCGTACGACTCGCTTAAATTTGGCCGATTGGAAAAGACGAGGATCTCATCTGGCGCTGGTTTGTATGCGACGATTGCGTGCTGATGTCCCCGATCCTCGGGGCGGTTGACAGGATCGAGAACTTTGCGATAAATTTGTCGACGATGGCCATCCGGGGTTTCCCCGGAAATGATGAACTCCACGCCATCTGTTTTGTCACCGGGTCGCAAATAAGCATCTGGCACGATACCAAAATCCCATTTGATCTGTGCTGCATTCGAGGGAGGCGATAACCAAAGATCACACTCAGGGCTGGCTAGCGTTGTCCAAGTGCCTTCGACATCCATGCCCTTGAACCCGTATTTGAACCGGCCTTGGATCGGTGCCGGGGTTACAAACTCGAATGATTGTTTGGCTACTTCCGGGGTAATTTTGAACTTTGCCGGTCCGGGTTGCACATCAGCTGGCTTGGCGGGCAGAGTGATTTTTGGATAAAGCGTATTCGCAGTTCTAACTTGGTCCCTGACTTTATCGACGTAGGCCCGCCCGAGATATACGTCCGTAAAATCCTCCGATAACGCGGGCGCGGTTGCATCAAGACCGAATCTATCAGCGAAAAGTTTACGCAAGGATTGATCGTCGCGATAGCGTCCGACGAGGATCAGAGCGGACACCTCTTCACCGGCAAGGTCGTCCATCGCCCGGTGCAAGTAGGCCGCATTCTCTTCGAGACCGTTTCGAATCATCAGCGCGCGATGCTGGGAGTAGAGCGGAATAATTGGACACCAATCGTTGCCCGCGACGACAATGATCGAGTTTTTTGGAACGTGGTCGCGCAGCACTGTGGTATAGTTAAAACCGCCGTCCCGCGTCAGTCGCTGCTCCGGAAAATAGCTGCGCCAATAAGTGTTAAACTGCGCAATGAACGGCAAAGCGATCAACGGCCAGCAACACCATTTTGGCAGGCCCGAATCAAGTAGCCCGTCGAAAATAAAACCAATCGCAGCGAGCAAAAACACGGTGCAGGCGTAGTAATAGTATTCCTGGTAAGCATAGGCGTACGGAAACAGCAGCTGGGCGAAAAAAAACACCGCGGTCAGACCCAGTACGCGCTTTCGGGTGGCTCCGAAAATCGCGGTGCCAGCCACGAGGACAGCGCCGATGATCCAAGGATTCATGATCGCCTCCTGCCATCGTCCAAGCAAGATGGTCCAGACTTTGACTGAAAAGCTGGAAGCGAAATCCAGCAGGCCCCAATTTCCCTGGGTCAGTTCTTTCGACGCGAACAAACCAGCGGAAGCGTGGGCGGTTTTTATGGGATCGGTTAGATCAACCCACCAACGCAAAGCACCCAGCGGCAAAGCGACGGTGAGCAAACCCCAAGCCGCCGTTTGTAGTGCTCCCTTCCAGTTTTTGTGAGCGGTCAAATCCCGCCACAACAGCCATGCGCCATAAGCCGCCCCGGGCAAAAGCCAGACGGCGAACGTCGCGCTCTTGATCAACGCCGCACCGGTTCCCGCGATTATTGTAAAGGCCAGCCAGTACCACCGCCGCTCGTCCATTGTTCTGATAAATCCCAACAAAAAACACGCGCAGCAAAGTAACTCCATCGATTCCATCAAGAATGCCCGCGAATAGAAGATGTAGAGAGGCGCGGTGAGGAAGAGCGAAAGCGCCAATAACCGTCGCGGATGTGGCAGCCGGAGGCGTCCGAGCAGCAAATAAAAAACCGGTAGCGTCAGGTAGAAACAAGCGAGTGAAATCGTCCGGGCCGCAATCAGATGAGACCATCCCGTTGCCCGGCTCAGCAGGACGACGCTCCACTCGTAAACCGGCACCTCAAGTAAGATTGAAATCCATGGTTTACCCACCACTGGAGTTTCATACAGCCACGAGAAGTTACTTTGTTCGTCGATGTAATAGGAAATGAGCGCAGTCTGAGCCTGGCGGAATTCCTGGTGGGGCATGAAGGTCACCTTCCAATTGAAGGTGGCAAAATAGAAGTGGATCGACACCGCGGCGCAGAATATTCCGATGATCAGCCATCGCTCCCGTCGGTTGGATGAAACTCCAGACATAAAGGGCTCGAGAAGAAAGGCCTCTATTTCGTATCGCAACCCATTTAAAGTGGATCACATACAGTCAGGACTGTGTGGTATCTGTGGGGCCGGCTGTTTAGGCCCGGATTTCCCCGCAAATTCGAATCGCTTCGGAGGCGGAGTTTAGTTTGCTGGCGGTTGCATGGGATTCTTCGACCGACTTGCCGCCAAGAAAACATCACCCGAACCGGTTGCACCGGCTCCCGAACCAGTGGTGGAAAAAAAGCCTCCCGTCGCCGGGGCGATCATGCCGTTGCTCGCGAGTGCGCGCGAAAAACTGAAGGCACATGACATCGCCGGCGCGATGGCGATCTACGAGCAGGTGCTTCCCTCCGCGGCTGAACGGTCGGATGTGCTCGTCACAATTTCCGCGGACCTCGGCACGACCGGACATGTGCGGGAAATCATCGAACTGCTGGCTCCGCGCTACGACGTCGAAAAACACGGGGCGGCTGCCGGGGTGAATTTGCTTCAGGCTTATCTGGCCACGCGCAACGCCGAGTCGGCACAGCATTTACTCGATCTGTTATTTTCGCTGCAGCGTCCGGAGTTGGAGGCGCGACTGGTGGGATTTTCGAAAGCGCTTTCCGAGCTGTTCATCAGCGAGACGGAAGCAACAGGAGCGGCAGAACCGCATCAGGGGACGGAGGAGAAAAAGATCAATCTCGTCAGCATTAGCAAACCGATCTGGTCGTACGGCCTGGAAGCGCAGCACGGAGCGATCATGCCGAAAGCGGATGGCAAACTGCGCCGGGTGGCGTTCGCTCAGCTTACGATGCCGGGAACGCCTGGCGTGATGGAACTTGCCACCAAACCCGAGGATGAAAATGGCCGGCTCAGCCGGGCGTTTTCGCTTTGGATGGCCGAGACATTTTTCTACAGCGCGGGCTACGAAGCGATCGCGGCCATCGGGTTGATGGGCCAGGAGCACTATGCGCTTTTTCCCACGGAATGGACCGCGGAAAATTTGCGGCAGCTCAACGAAACTTCCGGGGCCAAGGGTCTGGACTACATTGTCTCTGGCTGGATGCGCGTCCACAACGCCGACTATGAGGTGGGTGTGCGGATTTGGGAGATTAAGAAATTTCGTGAGCTGAAATCGTTTTCAGTCCGTTTCGCGCCTTCGACGGCCAATGAAAGCCTGTCGAAGATCCATGAGCAATTGCGCGGCTATATGGAGTGGACTGCGTTTCCCGAAGGCAACGGCCTCAGTTACCAGCCGCCGGCCGATTCTGTATCCTATCTTCAAGCACTTGGCGCCTCGGTTTCGCTATTTTTAGGTGGCAAGGGATTGCTCGCGGCCTCGCAGCAGCATCTGGACGTCGCACCATTCGTGAAAGCGGTCGGTGCGAATCCTGGAGACGTGCGTTCGCACCTCGCGTTGATCACGGCATTGCAACGATTGAAAGAACTCGGCGCTCCCGATGATGAGGAAGCGTTGACCCTCGCGCGGACCTGGCTCGCGTCGGACGTGGCGCAGGCATTGGGGTTGGGCGGAATCGAGCTTTGAGCCGTAGCGGATCATAAAGCAGCGAATTCACTCGTGGAGCGAGTTGCCCGGCAGTTTGTGGGGCTGGCCCTTGTGGCCATGCCTCTGTGTCGAAAGTCGCGGCATGGCCACGAAGTCCATGCCCTACATTCAGATACGGTGGTATTCTGATATTTGATACGTTTTGGGTCGTGACGTATCGTGCAATCCCCCTGCGCTCCCGCGCAGGGCTACTTCAACCAAACAAAAAAAGCCCGGCGATAGGCCGGGCTTTGGGGAAAAATTTATTTGTGCAGTCGAGCTTATGGATGCTTCGAGTTGTAGTACGCGATGAAGTCAGGCGTGAGATCGAGCTCGGGCTTTGCATCGAGCAAAGCATCGCCGAGTTTGGATGCGTCAAAGAGCATGCTGATTTCGCGTTCCTTGGAGAAGGCGCGGAGTTCCTTCCCGATCTGAGTCGTGATGGGTCCCTGCGTTTCCTGCTGGCGCTGTTGAAAAGCGGCCTGCGCCTGCTGTTGTTTGCCCTGAAGCTCCTGCTGCATTTTCAAACCGGCAGTTTGTTTTTCTTCGAGGGCCTTGGCATTTGCCGTTGGGTCGGCGCGGAGGCGGTTGATCTCGCCAGCGAGCGTACGGAGTTTTTCGTTGAGCAGGGAGAGTTCGCTTTGGGTGCCGCTAAATTCCAGTTCAAGAGCTTTCGCGGTGCGAACCAGCTCTTTGATTCCCGTGGCTTCGTCGAGAAACTGGCCGGAGCTCACATAAGCCACGCGGGCGGTTTCGACGGCCTTGACCACCGGGGCGGTCTTCGGCTGGGCAGTTAATGAAGCGGTCAGGGCTACGACCGCTGCGGTAAGAAAGCAGAGACGAAAGGATTTCATGGAGCAGCCACACGTAGCGGCCGCCGGATTCTTGGCAAAGGTTAAATCACCGGGCTGTAGCGAGCTGCCCGCAGCCGGCCGCGATGTCGATACCCCGACGCTGGCGGACAGTGCTGGGCAAGCCGTGTTCGGTGAGAATCTGCTGGAAGCGCCGGGCGGCGTCCCGACCGGTGGCGCCGCCATCGTAACCTGCCGTTGGATTCAGCGGAATGAGATTAACTTGCGCCAGCTGTCCCTTTAAGAGGCGGCCAACAGCGTGCGCGTTCTCCGGACTGTCGTTTTTGCCTTCAATCAAGGTCCACTCGTAGAAAATACGGTTTTTCTGGCGGGTAATATAATAACGGCACGCGTCCATCAAGGCATCGAGCGGCCACTTTTTGGCGGTCGGCACCAACGCGGCGCGTTCTTCCTGGGTGGCTCCATGCAGCGATACCGCGAGGTTAACCGGCGATCCTTCATCGGCCATCCGGATGATGCCGGGGATTACTCCGACGGTGCTCACGGTGATTTTTTTAGCGCCGAGTGCGAGGCCGGTCTGATCGCGGAGGATATCAATCGCGGTCATGACGGCGTCGTAATTGTGCAAAGGTTCACCCATACCCATGAGCACGATATTACGAAGTCGTTCGTGACGGCTGTGCGGCGAGGAACTCGCCGGCTCCGCGAGGGCGGCGTCCGTAGTGGTCTCGCGCAAGACGCGATCGACGTGAATTGCCTGGGCAACGATTTCACCTGGCGTCAGGTGACGGACAAATCCCATTTGTCCGGTGGCGCAGAAAACGCAGCCCATCGCACAGCCCGCCTGACTACTGATGCAGGCGGTGACACGCCCCGTGTAGCGCATGAGCACGGTTTCGATGCGGCGTTCATCGGCGAGTGACAGGAGATATTTGTGCGTGAAACCGTCGCTGCTTTTCTGCTCGATGGAAACTGGCAGGCGACCGAAAGTCAGTTCGCTTTCCGCTTTCACGCGGAAGCGCGCCGGAAGCTCGGGCATGGCGGTCCAATTTTCCTGGCCTTCGAGATAGACATAGCTCCACAAACGTGCCGCGTGCACAGGCGAAAAATCCCAGCGATTGACGAGCTCAATGAGCGCGGCGCGGGTTAAGTCATAGAAATTGGCGGGAGCGAAAACCATCGTTATCGCAGTGGCTTTATGGCTCGGCACACGCGAGGTAAAGGGCGGAAGGGAAAATTTGTTTCGGCCATGCCGATCGGTTGTAGGGCTGGCCCTCGTGGCCACGCCGCTTCGGCGAGAGATAATGGCATGGCCACAAGGGCCAGCCCTACAGTTTGAATGGATCGTTCAGGCTGTCTGTCGGTTCGCCAGGTGAGCTACAGATTGCCAGAGGAGGAAAATTCTTAACACTTTTCGCATGCCACCCAAAGCCATTCTCGCCGGCGGAAGCGGATTGCTGGGGCGCGCTTTGGCCAGAAAACTCCTTAAGTTGGGCTGGGACGTGGTAATTCTCAGTCGCTCGCCGCAAGGCGAAACGACCGGACGCGAGGTCGCGTGGAGCGGCGAAAACGGTGGGGCGTGGACGACAGAATTGGAAGGGGCGGCAGCGCTCGTGAATTTTGCGGGTCGCAGCATCAATTGCATTTTTACGCTCGAGAATTCCCGCGAAATCATGGACTCACGGCTCAATGCGGTGAAGGCGTTGGGCAAAGCGGTCGCGAAGTGCAAACGTCCGCCGGCGGTATGGGTCCAGTGCAGCGCGACGGGATATTATGGCAATAATGGACTCGGTCTCTGTTATGAGGATACGCCGGCGGGCCAGGATTTTATGGCGGAAGTGTGCGTGCAATGGGAAGCGGCATTCGGTGCACAGGAACTGACCTCGACTCGGCGCGTTGTGGCGCGGACGGGCGTGGTGCTGGATTTGAACGGCGGGATTTATCCCGCGTTAGCGAAAATCACGCGGCGGTTTCTTGGAGGTTCTGCGGGCGCAGGGCAACAAGGGGTGCCATGGATCCACCGCAACGATGTCGTGGAATTTTTTGTGCAGGCGATTCAGCGCCCGGATATGACGGGCGTGTATAATGTTTGTGCGCCGGATCCTGTCACCAATGCGGATTTTATGCGGGTCATGCGACATTCATTGATCCGGCCGTGGTGTCCGCCGGCACCGGCGTTTATTGTCAAATGGGTGGCGCGTGAGATCATGGAGACTGATCCGCAACTGGTTTTGGGCGGACGCAGTTGCTCGCCTTCGCGGCTACTGCAACAGGATTTCCCGTTTGAATTTCCTGAGCTTGGTGCGGCGTTGCGTGATCTGGCGAAATGGTGAGGGTGAGGACGCGTTGCGTTGCGCTTTTTGCGGATTCCAAACACGATGGTTTTCCGACATCGTTCTGAATGCCCGTGAAGGCGATTGCAGTTGGTCGCTGGTCCTGACGGTCCGTTGGGGGCAACGGACCCTACCGCGAAATCGGATTTCGTCTGAATGTAGCAGCGGCGGTGACGTCGCTGGTTTGACCAGCCGTGTTACCACGGCTGCTACCCTTTGAAATGCGTATCGCATTCCGTGGGTAGGGGCGGTTGCCCTCAACCGTCCTCAGCGTGAACGAGCTTGTTGAGGACGGCGTCACACAGAATCGCCTTCACCCTGCTACTTGAAAACCCGGATAATCCCAGCAGTTGGTGCAAAAAGGCGCAAAAAAAGACCGGAGCCTAGGGCATCCGGTCGAGGAGAGAAACTGGGGAGGTTAAAATCAGAAGAAGCGAACTGGCTTGGCCGCCATGCGTTCGTGTTCTTCCGGTGAGCAACCTGCGTTCGTGGCGGCAGCGACTTGTGCGGCGCTCGCTTTCACGAGGTTATTGGCCAGCAAGTAGTTTTCCACTTCTTCACCGGAGATGTCGGCGAGCATGACGCCATCGATCTCAACACAAGGCGAGAGAGGCTGCCCGGACTTGCGAACCATTTCCTCATAGTTGGCGCGGTTGTTGATGATATCGATGTCATCGAACGCGAGTTTGTATTTGCCCATGATGGCACGGACGCCATTGGACCATCCGCAGTGCGGTTTCAGATAGGCTTTAATTTTCATGTGGGGAGGAAATTTAACTGACGGCATACCTTATGCGACGTGGTTTCTTCTTCAACTTAAACTTTTATCGCCTCATACGTTTACCCCGCGTGTCCCCTGTTTTTCCGATTCTTTTACCCGAACAAGCGTCTGGATTCGCCAGATTGGGGTTGGCCAACGTCCGGCGCGAATTTCCCCACTACCTGCAGCATATCCTGAATGACCCACAAGATGCGAAGGTGCCGAGACTTTTGCATCCGGCCTTCTACGGCAGCTATGACTGGCATTCCTGTGTCCATCAGCACGGCATGTTGGTCAGGCTGGCGTGTTTGTTTCCCGATTTGCCCGAACGCGCCGAAATTGACCGGGTGTTGCGTGAGCACTTAACCGTGGAAAACATCGCGGTGGAAACCGCCTATTTTCAAGCCCCAGGGCGGGCTTTCTTCGAGCGACCTTACGGTTGGGCTTGGCTGCTCAAGTTCGCCGGTGAATTGCGGACCTATGACGCCCAGTTGGCGGAAAACCTGGCTCCCTTGGTCGCGGTGATGCGCGCCGGGCTGTTCGCCTATTTAGTGGCGCTGATTTATCCCGTGCGGCACGGTGTTCATAACAACACCGCGTTTGCCGTGAAACTGGCTCTGGATTATGCGCGCATCGCTGACGATCAGGCCCTGAAGCTATTTTGTACGAGCCGCATGGCCTTCTGGTTTGGTCACGACACCGACTATGGGGCACGATGGGAGCCGTCGGGGGAGGATTTCCTGTCCCCTGCCCTCACCGAAGCGGAAGTCATGGCGGCCGTATTGCCTCCGGAGAATTTTGCCCGCTGGCTCGATCGTTTTTTGCCCGGCTTGCCCGCGGGTGAACCCGCGAAGCTATTTACGCCGGTAACCGTCAGCAATCCAAACGATCCCAAGATTGCCCATCTGATTGGGTTGAATTTAAACCGGGCTTGGTGTTGGCGAAAAATTGCCTCCGCGCTGGCGGAGGGTGATCCACGACGCGATCGAGCCCGTGCAGCGGCGGTGCTTCACCTTGAGGCGGCGCTGCCGATGCTCAACGCTGAGGATTTTAACCGTGCGCACTGGCTGGTTTCGTTCGCGGTCTACGCGCTGACTGAGTGAGCGTGACACTCAGGGTATCGTAATCGTGATGGAAGGTTTGCTGCTTTGGACCCAGTAGATTGTAGAATTTTTGGCTTAGCGCTGCGCAAATCGCCGCCCAGGCTTTGGTGATGAGGACGATTCTTCTGCTCTGTGTTTCGAATATTTTCATGACGTTCGCCTGGTACGGTCATCTGAAATTCCTGCACGACAAGCCGCTTTGGCTGACGGTGCTGATCTCCTGGGGCATCGCCTTTTTCGAATACGCATTGATGGTGCCTGCCAATCGTTTTGGGTACGGACAATTCACCGGTTACCAGCTGAAGATCACGCAGGAGGCGATCACGCTGATCGTATTTGTCGGATTTGCTTGGGTGGTTCTTGGCGAAAAACTGCGCTGGAATTATGCAGTCAGTTTGCTGTTCATTGCGCTCGCGGTGTATTTTGCCTTTGGGTTTGCCAAGCCCACGCCGCCCGTCGTTTAAGCGGCCGGCCTAAATTCAGGCAGTTTTTAGCCTACTCCGCGCTTGCCGAATCAGAACGATGGCGCACTTTCTGGGCAACTTTCCAAATATAACCCCAAACACGATACGTCATGTCCAAAGCCGAAAAAACCAAGGCATCTGATTCCCGCATCGCTCCCGCTGAGAAATCCCTCTCAGTCGCTCGCGAAAAAAACATCGATCTCGCGGTCTCCTCCATCACCAAGCAGTTCGGCGAAGGCTCGATCATGCGGCTTGGCAGCAACACCAAGATGAAGGTCGAGACGTTGTCGACCGGTTCGCTGGCGATTGACTTGATGCTGGGCGTGGGGGGGTTGCCTCGCGGACGCATCATTGAAATTTACGGACCGGAATCCTCAGGTAAAACCACGTTTTGCTTGAGCGTCATTGCAGAAGCCCAACGTAAGGGCGGTCTCGCCGCATTTATTGACGTTGAGCATGCCCTCGATCCCAAATATGCGCGCGTGGTCGGCGTGAATCTCGATGACCTGCTCGTTTCGCAGCCGGATTCCGGTGAAGACGCGCTCAACATCATGGAGACACTCATTCGCTCGAACAGTATTGATGTGATCATTCTCGACTCGGTGGCCGCGTTGATCACGAAGGCCGAACTCGACGGCCAGATGGGCGATATGACCATGGGCAGTCAGGCACGTCTGATGTCGCAGGCGATGCGTCGTCTCACCGCGGTGGTCAGCAAGACGAATTGCGTCTGTATTTTCACGAATCAGATCCGCGAAAAAATTGGCGTGATGTTCGGCAGCCCTGAAACTACTTCGGGCGGTCGGGCGTTGAAGTTCTTTGCTTCGGTGCGTCTCGATATTCGCCGCAAGGATCAGCTGAAAACTCCCGACGGGAAAGTCATCGGCAATCGCACGAAACTGAAAGCGGTGAAAAATAAAGTCGCCCCACCCTTCACCGAAGTTGAATTCGACATCATGTACGACGAAGGCATTTCCGCCACAGGCTCGCTCGTGGATCTCGGCGTGGATCACAAGGTGCTCGAGAAGAAAGGCGCGTGGATCGCGTTCAATGGCGAGCTGGTGGGTCAAGGCCGGGAGGCGGCCAAACAAGCGCTTCGTGATAATCCCGACCTCGCCGCGAAGGTGAAGGCAGCGATTATCGAAAAAGTGAGTGGAGCCACCGGTGGCTCATTAAACGGTGCGGCGGCAGAATAATAATCGTCCCACATAATTTCATTTTCGAAACCCGCGAGAGTATCGCGGGTTTTTTTGCGGCGATTTTGGGAAAAATGGGTTGGCGCAGCGATGGGACTGATTTGCGGCTGGCATTTCATTTTGCTTTCCCCCTCCCGTTTGCTTGCGTGAAGCGAATGTCATTTCCGACCGACACGATCGCAGCCTTGGCTACGCCCGTTGGCACTTCTGCCATCGCAGTGGTGCGCGCGAGTGGCCCGGAGGTTTTGACGTTGGCGCAAAATATTTTTGGCGAGACTCCCCCGCCCCGGATTGCGCGCCGAGCCGATTACCGGGATTTAGCCGGACAGCTTGTCGACGACGTGCTGTTCACCTATTTTGCAGCGCCCAACTCGTTTACGGGTGAAGACAGCTTGGAAATTTCCTGTCACGGGAATCCGTTCATTGCGCAAAAGATCGTGGGAGATCTTTTCAAGCGCGGGTGTCGGCCCGCTGAAGCGGGCGAATTTAGCAAACGCGCCTTTTTGAATGGGCGAATGGATCTCAGTCAGGCGGAAGCGGTGATGGATTTGATCCACGCGCGGAGTGAGCGGGCGTTGGCAGCGGCAAATCAACAACTCCGCGGTTCGTTGGAGCGAAGAATGACTGGACTTATAGCTTTGCTGGTCAAAAGTTTGGCTCATATCGAAGCCTACATCGATTTTCCGGAGGAGGATTTGCCGGCGGAAGATCAGAAAGCGATTTTGGTTCAAATTGACGCCCTTTTGGCTGGGACGCGGCAGCTGCTTGCAACGAGCCAGTACGGAGAATTGCTTCGGGAAGGAATTAAAACGGTCATCGTGGGTGAACCCAACGCCGGCAAAAGCAGTTTGCTCAATCGTTTGATTGGGCGCGACCGTGCGCTGGTGAGTCCTGAGCCGGGAACGACCCGCGACTACTTGGAGGAGCGAATCATCGTGGGTCCCCATTGGTTGCGTTTGATTGATACCGCGGGGTTGAATGCAACGCCTGGGGTCTTGGAGGGGCGGGGCATCGACAAAACGATCGAGCAGGCGAAGTCTGCCGACCTTTTTCTCTGGGTAGTGGATGCCAGTCGACCAACTCCTGCCCTCCCGCCTGCACTCGTTGGGCGAATGACGGAAAAAAATACGATCGTGGTTCGCAACAAAGTCGACTTGCTACCGGCCTTGAGCGCGTTCGAGTCCCCGCTATTTTTGTCTGTGCAAATCTCGGCACTGCATGGAACAGGAATCGAAACGTTGCAGGATGAAGTCGCGAAACTTTCAGAGATGTTTCAGGTTCAAGTGGGCACCGAAGTGATCGCCATCAACGCCCGCCATGCTCATGCCTTGGAAAGGGCGCGGATGAATTTGGAGGCGGCGCAAATTAAGCTGCAAGAGAAAGTCGCTAGTGAGTTGGTATCGAGTGATTTGCGAGAAACGTTGGCCGCCTTCGGGGAGATTTCGGGTAAGATTGACAACGAAAAGATGTTGGACGTGCTGTTCGCCAGTTTTTGTATCGGAAAGTAGTTTCACATCAAAATATATTTATTCGAATCGTGATATATAAAGAAAATACCTTCGATGTGATTGTGTGCGGTGCTGGCCATGCCGGAGTGGAGGCATGCTTAGCCGCTTCGCGAATGGGCGCCTCTACCCTACTCCTCACCGGCAATATTGATACGATTGCGCAGATGAGCTGCAACCCGGCCATTGGTGGTCAGGCGAAGGGCCAGATGGTTCGAGAGATCGATGCCCTTGGTGGCGAAATGGGAATCAACACAGACGTCACCGCGATTCAGTTTAAACTGCTTAATGAGTCGAAGGGGCCAGCTGTCCAGTCGCCGCGGGCGCAGTGCGATAAGAAGGCATACCAATTTCGGCTGAAGCACACGCTGGAATTGCAGCCGAACCTGCAGGTGTTTCAGGCGTTGGTGACCGGGTTGATTTTCAAGGAAGGTAAAGTCGTCGGATGCCGGACCAACTTGGATATCGAGTTTTTTGGCCGTACAGTGGTGATTACTACAGGCACATTTTTGCGCGGGCTGATGCATGTCGGCCAGAACAAGAATGAAGGGGGACGTTTAGGGGATTTCAGCGCCAAGACCCTATCCGCCAGTTTACTGGAAGCGGGAATCGAACTGCGCCGCCTGAAGACTGGCACCCCGCCCCGAATCCTTGGGCGAAGCATCAATTTTGGTCCAATGCAGGAACAGAAAGGCGACATTCAGCCAACACTGTTCGCGTTTCACGATACGCGCGATCGGGAGGATTTGTTCCACGTGGAACAAAGTGGTGAAACACGCATCGGCTGGAAACCCGGGACTCAGCAGGCCTCGTGCTGGATGACGTACACAACCGACGAATCGGCCCGCATCGTCCGTGAGAATCTCCACAAGTCGGCGATGTATTCGGGAGAAATTGAAGGCGTGGGTCCGCGATATTGCCCGAGCATTGAAGATAAGTTTGTCCGCTTTGCCGACAAGCCACGGCATCTGCTCTTTCTTGAACCAGAGGGCCGCAACACAAATGAGTATTACATAAACGGCCTGTCCACGAGTTTACCGTTCGAAGTCCAGTTGGATTTGGTGCATAGCATTCCCGGTTTGGAGCGGGCTACCGTACTCCGACCAGCCTACGCGGTAGAGTATGATTTTGCTCCCCCAACCCAGATGTTTCCTTCGTTGGAATCACGGAAGGTTGAGAACCTATTTCTCGCAGGTCAGATTAACGGAACGTCAGGATATGAGGAGGCGGCGGCGCAGGGACTCGTAGCCGGAGTGAATGCAGTGCTTAAGGGCAGGGGGTTGAACCCGATGATCATCAAGCGCCACGAGGGATACATTGGTGTTTTGATCGATGATCTTGTCACGAAAGGAACAATCGAACCTTACCGTATGTTCACCAGCCGCGCAGAGCACCGGCTTCTGTTCAATCATGGGAGTGCCGAACTCCGGTTGTGGCAACATGCTAATGATCATAAATTGTTATCATTAAATAGATTAGATAGAGTATCACGCAAGGATGCGTCGGTTTTAGCTTGGGAAAAACAGCTTGAAAGCACGCGCAGCCAAGGCGAATTCTGGGCGGAAATAATTCGGCGCGAAAAATCGGCAGCGCCCCTCCCCGATGAATTTCTTGCGTTGTCGCCCGAGATTCGAGCGGAGGTGCTCTATCGCGTGACTTATCGCGGATATTTGGACCGTGAGCAGCGCCAGGTGGAAAAACAAAAACACGTTGAGAAAATCCTGCTGCCTGCGTCGCTTGATTATTTGTCGATTCCCGGATTGCGCCGGGAAAGCGCGATGAAGCTCCGGGAATTCCGTCCTCACAATCTTGGACAGGCGAGTCGGATTAGCGGAGTGAATCCCGCCGACATCAGTATCCTCATGGTACGCGTTGCCGCGCATAGCCGTTCGCAGGAAAAGTAAATTGCCGGGCAGATTTGCGTTTTTCGGAAAAGGTTCACCGGTTTAGGTGATAAGCGTGTGACAATTCGGTGACGGCGGTTAATTCACTGGAAAGGGGACAAGCCCTTTAATAATCCCAGCGCCATGGAGAAGAAAAAAATCCTCGTCGTCGATGATGAGCCAGACGTCACCGATCTGGTGGCCTATCACATGAAGGCGAAGGGATTTCATGTCGAAACGCTCAACGATGCGACGGCCAGCATTTCGAAAGCGCGGAGCTATCAGCCCGACCTGATAATATTAGACATAATGATGCCGCACCTGAGTGGCATCCAAATCTGCCGGATTTTGCGTGCGGATCCCAAGTTGGCGAAGGTGCCGATCATTTTCCTCACCGCCAAGTCCGAGCCGCATGATCGCATCGAGGGTCTCGAATCAGGGGCCGACGATTATCTAGCCAAGCCTTTCAGCCCAAAAGAGCTCGTTCTCCGCGTGGAATCCATTTTACGGCGGGTCTCAGCGCCGAAGGAAGCCACCGCCGCCAAATTGCAGATCGGAGATATTCTGCTCGATAGCGAAACTCATCGGGTGACCGTTAATGGACAGTTGCTCGAGCTGACCGCGACCGAATTCAAGCTGCTGCGGTTGCTCATGGAGCGCCAGGGCAGGGTGCAGACGCGGGAGCATCTGCTGCTCAACGTGTGGAACTATTCCACCGAGATTGAAACACGGACCGTGGATACACACGTGCGTCGCTTGCGCGAAAAACTCGGCGAAGAATCCGCTTGGGTTGAAACGATCCGCGGCGTGGGTTATCGCATCGCGGACAAGAAGCTTTCCGCATGAGCGTTGTCCTCGTCGTCGTTCTGCTCCTGGGCGTACTGTTTTTACTCCGCGTCTTGTGGCGGCAGAATCGAGCGTTGAGCGAACTGCGCAATGCGATCCGCGCGAGCCAGCCTTTCCTGCAAAAAGATCTCTCCGCCGACGATCTTCCGGCGTGGCGCGGCCTAACCGACTCGGTCAACCGGCTCATCAGCGACAATTCTGAACTGCGCGTTCAACGCAGCGGTCAGTTAACCCAGCTCGAAGCCACCCTCGGTAATTTGCGTGAGGCCGTACTGATCGTGGACGAATCGAACTACATCCATCTCGCGAATCGCGCGCTGCGCGAAATTTTTCCAGGGGCGCGCGATCTCGTCAATCTGCGGCTCGAACTCATCGTGCGCAGCGCCAGTTTTCTCGACTACGTGAGCGAAACCCGCGCCGGCCAGCCCCTGCCACGTCAGGAATTCGAAATCGTCGACCGGCAGAAAACCCACTGGATCGAAGCGTCGGGCGCGCCCATTCCTTCGCCGGATGGGAAATCGCAATGGGCATTGTTCGTCATCCACGACATCACGAACCAGCGAAATCTCGAGCGCGTTCGCCGCGATTTCGTAGCCAATGCCTCCCACGAGCTGCGGACGCCACTGAGTATAATCAAGGGGTACGTTGAAACGCTGGTGGACGGACATCTCTCGATGTCAGTCGAGGACCGCGACAAATTTTTGAAAACAATCCAGCGGCACAGCGAACGCTTGCAGGCGATTATCGACGATCTGCTGGTTCTCTCCCGATTGGAATCCGCCACGCCCGGAATAAAATTCGCACCGGTGGACCTCGCGGCGTTTTTTAAGAACCTCGTGGAGGATTACCGGCAGCGACCCACCGCCGTCGATCACGTGATCACCTTTAAAGTGTCGCCGGAATTGGGCGCGATTAACGCGGACCCGGAAAAACTCACCCAGGTTTTTGGAAATCTTTTGGACAACGCGCTCAAGTATACTCCAAAAGGTACCCGGCTTGAAATCGGCGGTACGACCGTTGGCCAAAATGACGTGGAGTGTTTTGTTGGTGATAATGGCCCGGGGATTCCTTCCGCTGATCTCCCGCAGATTTTCGAGCGGTTTTATCGAGTGGAAAAAGGCCGTTCGCGGGAAACGGGCGGAACCGGGCTCGGGCTTAGTATCGTAAAGCATATTGTCCAGATGCATGGCGGTCGGGTGTGGGCAGAAAGCAAGGAAGGGCAGGGGCTCGCGATCCGCATGAGATTACCCCGGGTCCAGCGTCCCAACGCTTCTGAGTTGCCCAAGGCCGCAGTGGCCGGGCAATAGAAGCCGTGGATTTCACCCCGGCTTTCGTCGAACTCATCACCCAACGCCGCAGCGACCTTCGGGCCGAAGTTGGCGCCATCCTACCGCAACCGCGCCCCATCGTGCTGGAAATCGGCTGCGGGCACGGCCACTTCCTCGCACGTTATGCGGCAGAAAACCCGGAAAAGCTGTGCATCGGCGTCGATTTGCGTAGCGACCGGATTACGCGAGCACTGCGCAAAGCCAGCCACGGCGGGTTAACCAACTGCCATTTCATCCGGACTGAAGCTCTGGAATTCCTTCGGGCCATGCCCGAAGGGGTGACATTGGCGGAGATTTGGGTGCTTTTTCCCGATCCGTGGCCGAAAAAGCGCCACCACAAGAACCGACTGCTCCAACCGGACTTCTTTGAAGTGATCGCTTCGCGAGCTCCGGAAGGCTGCCGGTTGTATTTTCGTACGGATTACGCCGGATATTTTAAGAGCGTGCTGGAATTCGTCCCCTCGGTATCGACTTGGCAGCCCGCCGAAACGCCGGTCTGGCCGATGGAGCACGAGACGGTGTTTCAAGCCCGTGCGGACACGTATCAGTCACTCGTGTTGGTCAGGACATCACATCCAGCCAAACCAACAGAAACAGTTGCCCCAGGGCTGCCGCCCCCAGCAAGCCCCACGTCACTTGCATGAATATGTTATGAGCCAACTTGCGTTCTCCGTTGGGACGTCGGGGTGACTCAGTTCGGGCAAGGAGTTCGCGGGCGGCTTGGTCCATGATCAACAGGATGCTTTTTTCAATGGTATGACAAGATCGGCGTATTCATTAGCTATAACCGCCGCTTTTTGTGGCACGGCTTATTTAGCGCACTTCCTTCTTTTTTTCGATTTAGAGGGTTGACGCTTCGGGGGGCAGAAACCTACCTAGCTGGTTCTTTCCACCGATGGTTACATCCATTGGAAAATTTCATGCTCACCGCCAAGAAATTCCTCGGTTTATGCGCAGCCCTCTCAATGGCTACGCTTTCCTTTGCATCTGAAGGCGAAGGCGTCGCCCCTGCGGCAGCCAAGCTCATCGATTTTGGTAATGGATGGGCGATTACCAACAGTATGGTGACAGGATGGGCGGTCTCAGCGATTCTGATTGGCTTGGTTATTTATGCCGTTCGCAAGCCGCAGGTCATGCCGACGAAAAGTCAGGCGGTTTTCGAGTCCATGCTGGAAGCGCTTCGAGACCTATTTGAACCAATCGTTGGCAAGAAAGCATTCCCTTTTACATTTCCGCTCCTTGTCACTTTTTTCGTTTTTATTCTTATCCAAAACTGGATGGGTTTGTTGCCCGGTGTGGGAACTGTTGGATGGGGGCATGAGGTCGACGGACACTTTCACCTGACCACGCCGTGGATCCGTCCCTTTACCGCCGATTTCAATAGTACCATTGCGCTCGCACTCGTTTCTTTCGGGGCGTACCTGATTATCATTTTTAAGTATGCGGGCCCGAAACTTATCCTTTGGGACCTTTTTGGTAACAAGGCGGACAAAAAGGAAACACCAGGTTGGCTATACCCATTCCTCTCGCTGGTATTTCTGATTGTCGGATGCATTGAAGTGTTTTCTATCGCGATCCGCCCCTTCACTCTTTCGGTTCGTCTTTTTGGTAATGTTTTTGGCGGAGAAAATCTGCTCCACGGCACGAGCTTTCTTTTCATCTTTTACTTTATGGAGCTTCTCGTCGGCCTGATCCAAGCCACGGTCTTTACTCTGCTCAGTGCCGTCTACATTGGCTTACTTTGCAACCATGGTGATGATCACGAGCACGCAGAGGGCCATGGAGCAGAAGCACACCACTAAAAATTTACTATCGGGGGCGTGCTTCGCGTGCGCACGGTAGCAACCGCAACCAAAATCATCCACTAAATATGAACTACCTCCTCGCTGAAATCACCGGCAATATCGGCAGCGCTTTCGGTCTTCTCGGCGCCGCCATCGGCGTCGGCATGATCGGTCAAAAAGCCGCTGAAGCTGTCGGTCGCAATCCTGGCGCCTCTGGCAAGATCCTCGTCCAAGCCATCATCGGTATGGCTCTCGCTGAAGGTCTCGGCATTCTCGCTCTGTTCCTCGCGAAAGCCAATTCGTAACTAATTAACCGACGGTGCGGGACGTGTCCTGCACCGTCAGTCTTTTTCCTGCCATGATGCCTATTCTTCTCGCAGTTACTGAAGCCACGCACGAATCCGGTGGTATCGCCACGCAGTTCGGTCTCGAGCCGAAATACGTGATCATGCAGGTGATCAGTTTCCTGATCCTTTTTGGTGTTCTCTATAAGTTTGGGATCAAGCCCACCATCTCCACGATGGAAGCGCGCAATCAAAAGATTGCCGACGGCCTCAAGCACGCGGAAGAAACCGCGACTCGTCTTGCCGCGGCACAAGTTGAAATTACGGCCCTCATCAAAGCTGCACAGCTCGAGGCCCAGAAATCCATCGACGAAGCCCGCAAGTCTGCGAAGGAGTTTGGTGAGAAGCAGCAGGCCGAAGCCGTCGCCCGCGCCGCCGATACCCTCGCGAAAGCGCAGCAGGCAATCGAACTCGAGCACAAGAAAATGCTCGATCAGGCCCGCACTGAAATTGCCCGTCTCGTTGTCAAGACCACCGAGCAAGTGCTCGCCAAGAAACTGACCGATGCCGATCGCGCCGCCTACAACGAAGCCGCCGCGAAGGAACTGTCGTTCCTCTAATCATCTCTTTTTCTTCACGTCATGGCCGCCGATAAAAAAACCAAGCTCCTCGCCCGCCAGCTCTTCAAGCTCAGCTTTGCGAATGGCCAGATCTCTGCAGATCAGGTTTCCGGCGTGCTTGGCTGGGTGAATAAAAACTCGCCGCGCCAGCCGCTCTCGTTGCTGAAGATTTATCAGCGCCTGGTTGCGACTGAACTTGCGCGTTCACAAGCCGTCGTAGCGCATGCCGGTCCTCTCGGCGCCGGCGTTATTGCCCAGATTGAAAAAGCGATGACCACAAAATATGGCCGTCCAGTCACCGCCACCGCTGCTCCCGATTCTTCCCTGCTCGCCGGTATTCGCGTCCGCGTCGGCGACGACGTTTACGAATCTTCCGCCGCCAGCCAGCTGGCCTCCCTTTCCGTTTAATTTCGCATCCTTAACCTTGCGCCCCACGCCATGAGTAACGTCATCGAACAAATCGAACAACAGATCGCCAAGCTTTCCACCAAGGCGGTCAAGAAGAACACCGGCCACATCCGCACCGTCGCCGACGGCGTCGCGAAAGTGGACGGCCTCTCTGACGTCATGTACAACGAGATGGTGCAGTTCCCCGGTGGCATCATCGGCATCGCACTCAATCTCGAGCAGGATGAAGTCGGCTGCGTCATTCTCGGCGACGTCTCGAATCTCAAGGAAGGCGACGAAGTCACGACCACTGGCAAACTTCTTTCCGTTCCCGTTGGTCGCGCCCTTCTCGGTCGCGTCGTTGACGCTCTCGGCAACCCGATCGACGGCAAAGGCCCGGTCGCCGCCACTGAAACCTATCCGGTCGAAAAAATCGCTCCGGGCGTCATGGCCCGCAAATCGGTTAACCAACCACTCTTCACCGGCATCATGGCAATCGATTCGATGATCCCGATCGGCCGCGGTCAGCGCGAACTCATCATCGGCGATCGCGGCACGGGCAAGACCACGATCTGTCTCGATACAATCATCAATCAGGCGCGCATCAACAAAGTCGGCATCGCTTCCGGCGACAAAAATTTCCGCCCGGTTTATTCCATCTACGTGGCGATCGGCCAGAAACAGTCGAACGTCGTCCGCACCATTTCTGCCCTCGAGGCCGCCGACGCCCTGCAATTCACCATCGTGGTTGCCGCAACCGCCGGCGACAATCCCGCCAATCAATACATCGCCCCGTTCTCCGGCGCAGCGCTTGGCGAGTGGTTCATGGAAAATGGCATGGATGCCCTGATCGTGTACGACGATCTTTCGAAGCACGCCGTCGCTTACCGCCAGATTTCCCTGATTCTGAAACGTCCATCCGGCCGCGAAGCGTATCCAGGCGACGTATTCTATCTTCACTCCCGTCTCCTCGAGCGGTCCGCCCGTCTCGAAGGTAAAGGTTCGCTCACCGCGCTGCCAGTGATTGAAACGCAGGCTGGCGACGTCTCCGCGTACATTCCGACGAACGTCATCTCGATCACCGATGGTCAGATCTTCCTCGAGACCGATCTTTTCAACCAAGGTATCCGTCCCGCGGTTTCAGTTGGTCTTTCCGTGTCCCGCGTCGGTTCCTCGGCGCAGATCAAAGTCACCAAGCAGGTCGGCGGTAAACTCAAGGGCGAACTTGCCCAGTTTCGCGAACTCGCGGCTTTCGCGCAGTTCGGCTCCGATCTCGACGCAAAAACCAAAGCAACCCTCGATCGCGGCGCGCGCATCGTCGAACTCTTCAAACAGCCGCAGCTCAATCCTCTCGCGATCGAAGTTCAGGCGTCGATTTTGTGGACGCTGCAAAAGGGTTACTTCGATTCCATCGAGGTGAAAAACATTGTGGGCGCTTCCATTTCGCTCCGTGAATATTTGATTACCCGCAAAGACGCGCTGCTCGCCACCATCCGCGCCAAAGCCGCGCTCGCGCCCGAAATCGAAACGGATTTGAAAGCCGCCGCTGACGAATGGAAGTCCGGCTTCGTGGCTAAATAATTTAAGAAGCAAGATCTACGATTCATGATTTGAACCGACTGGCTCCCCGCGGACCGCTGCCTCCAATCATAAATCATAAACCGTAAATCATAAATCTTCATGGCTTCACTGAGAGACATCCGCCGGCGCATCAAGTCGGTCAAGAACACCCGCCAGATCACCAAGGCGATGGAGTTGGTGGCTGCATCGAAAATGAAGAAGGCGCAGCAGGCCGCCCTCGCGGGCCGGGCCTATGCCCAACTCATGGCCGACATGCTCGCAGCGCTCGCTGGCCGCGTTGATGAGTCCGGACATCCGTTCCTCGTGAAACGGGATGTGAAGGTTCGCGGCATATTGCTCGTCACCTCGGACAAGGGTCTTTGTGGACCGCTCAACGGAAATCTTTTCAAGCTCGTCACCGAAATCAAGACGCCCGCCAAGTACGTGGCGATTGGTCGCAAAGGCGCCCAATTTCTCGCTCGCACGCGCCGGGATGTGGTTGCCGATTTTACCGTCGATGATCGCGCCCAGTTTGGCGACGTGAAGACGGTGATCGAGTTCATGATGAAGCTCTATCTTGAGGGCACCATCGATACGCTCGAAGTCATTTATTCGCACTACAAGAACACGCTCGTGCAAGAGCCAACGGTTCGCCCGTTGCTCCCGTTGACGAATGTGAAGGATTTCGTCGCGCATTTGCGCGCGGAGTCGGGTGGCGGCCGCCATGTCGACGATCGCGATATGTTGTTCGAACCTGATGCGGCTTCGGTGTTGGAAGCGTTACTTCCTTTCTACGTTAATCGGACGGCTCATCAGCTGATCCTCAACGCGAAAGCATCCGAGCACAGCGCGCGCATGGTCGCGATGAAGACCGCGAAAGACAACGCGACGAAATTGATCGGCGAGCTCTCGCTCGAATACAACAAGGCCCGTCAGGCCGGCATCACGCAGGAAATCCTCGAGATCTCCGCGGCTTCCTACTCTTCTCAATAATTTTTAATCATCCAACCCCGCTCTCCTTTTTGTCATGAGCAATACAGGTAAAATCGTCCAAGTAATCGGCGCCGTCGTCGACGTGCAGTTCGCCGTGAACGCCGTCCCAGCCATCTATCAGGCGCTCACCATCGACTTCACCGTCTCCGGCAAGCAGGAGAAGCTGACCCTGGAGGTCCAGCAACATCTCGGTGATGGCGTGGTGCGTGCCATCGCGATGTCCTCCTCTGAAGGCTTGGTGCGCGGCGCTGCCGTTGTCGACACCGGTGCTCCAATTTCAGTCCCCGTGGGCGAGGGTGTTCTCGGTCGCATTTTCGACGTCACCGGCACACCAGTGGACGGCAAGGGTCCGGTCGCCTATACAAAACGTTATCCGATTCACCGTCCCGCTCCGGCGCTCGCTGATCAGGACACCAAGGCCACGATCCTCGAAACTGGCATCAAGGTCATCGATCTGATCTGTCCCTTCATCAAGGGCGGCAAAGCCGGAGCTTTCGGCGGTGCTGGCGTTGGCAAGACCGTCGTCATTCTCGAACTCATCAATAACATCGCGAAAGCGCATGGTGGTTATTCCGTGTTCGCCGGAGTCGGTGAACGTTCCCGTGAAGGTAACGATCTTTACCACGAGATGTCCGAAGCCGGCGTCATCAACCAAGGCGACCTCAGCAAATCCAAGGTCGCGCTGGTGTACGGCCAGATGAATGAACCGCCCGGTGCCCGTATGCGCGTCGCACTGTCGGCTCTCGCGATGACCGAATATTTCCGCGACGAAAAGAACCAGGACGTGTTGCTCTTCATCGACAATATTTTCCGGTTCTCCCAAGCCGGCTCCGAAGTGTCCGCACTCCTCGGCCGCTCGCCGTCCGCGGTGGGTTACCAACCAACGCTCTCGAACGAGATGGGCCTCCTCCAGGAGCGCATCACGTCAACGAAGAAAGGATCGATCACTTCCGTGCAAGCGGTGTACGTGCCCGCGGACGATCTCACTGATCCGGCTCCGGCGAACACTTTCGCTCACTTGGACTCCACGATCGTGTTGGAGCGTTCCATCGCCGAACTCGGTATTTATCCTGCGGTCGATCCACTCGCATCGGTTTCGAAGGCGCTCCAGCCCGACATCGTCGGCGAAGAGCACTACAAGGTTGCCCGCGAAGTTCAGCGCGTCCTTCAGCGCTACAAGGATCTTCAGGATATTATCGCGATTCTCGGTCTCGATGAACTTTCCCCTGAGGACAAGCTCACCGTTTACCGCGCTCGTAAGATTCAGCGTCTCCTCTCGCAGCCGTTCGCGGTTGCTGAAGTGTTCACCGGCACGCCTGGTAAATACGTTCCCGTCAAAGAGACGGTGCGCGGCTTCAAGATGATCCTCGATGGCGAACTCGATCATATCGGTGAAACCGACTTCTACATGAAGGGTGGTATCGACGAAGTCATCGCCGCAGCCGCTAAGAAGTAACAAGGGACAAGTTTCAAGTAACAAGAACCACTCCGTTTCCTGATACTTGATCCTTGTCACTTAACCCTTTTCCAAATGCCTCTCACACTCGAAATCGTCACTCCCGAAGCCAAGGTTTACTCGGACACGATTGATAGCGTCGTGATTCCCACGGTTGAGGGCGAGATCGGCGTCCTTCCCGGCCACATACCATTGCTCACTCAAATTGAGAGTGGGGAACTCCGGGTATCAAAAGGAACAACCACTCTGTGGCTCGCGATTGGTGGCGGCTTCGCCCAGATCGACGGCGATACGGTTCGTGTGCTCGCAGAAAACGCCATCACCGAGGAAAAGATCGATGAGAACGCCGTGGAAACCGCGATGAAGCGGGCAGAGCAGGAGCTTAAGGAAGCGAAGACCATGGATCCGCAACAGTACGAACATCTTCAGAGTTTGGTGCGTTACGCAGGCGTCCAGCTCGCAGTCAAACGCCGCCGTCGCTAATAGTTTTCGCCTTGGATTTACCCTGCACGGGTTGACCCAAGGCTTTTTTATGATTCTCTTCTGATACTAAGTCTCAACCGCAGGTGAACGCACCCCTCAAACATCTTTCGCCACTCTGCCAGCTCGCCGCTGGTGTGACCGGGCGTATCTGCGAATTGAGAGGAGATGAAAACTTTTGCCAGCGCTTGCGGGAAATGGGTTTTGGCGAGGCGGCATTGGTGACGAAAATTTCCGGCAGCACTACGAGCCTCTGTTCGATCAATGGCACACGTCTCGCGCTCAGTCACGGCGCAGCGATGAATGTGCTTGTCGAATTACTTCCCATCAAACCCGCGTCGAGTCGGACACCCTTTCCGGAAAGTACCGCCGGGAAATCGAGTGTTGCGGACCAGCGCGCGGATTAGGCTCGCGGCTCCGCTATGTCTGCCGCGTTAAAACTTTCTTCCCTGGCTTTGGGCGCATCCGCTCGAGTGAAGGATTTTCCCAGGAGCGGAAACACGTTCGTTCGTCTGCGTGAGATGGGTCTGCTGCCCGGGACGATGGTCACTTTTGTTCGGGCCGCCCCGCTGGGCGATCCGCTTGAATTCAAGCTACGCGGTTATCATCTCACGCTCCGTCGTGAAGAAGCCGAACAGATTACCATCGAAGCCTGATCGTGTCGCAACTTCCCTCGCACATCACCGGACCAGGTAAAAAACGGCCAGCATCCGCGGATCGCACGCCGGTGTACGCCCTCGTCGGCAATCCGAATTGCGGCAAGAGCACGCTTTTCAATGCATTGACCGGACTGAAACAAAAAGTCGGAAATTATCCCGGCGTTACGGTCGAAAAGAAAATCGGCGAAACCTATTCCCAGCACGGCAAGGCGATCAAAATTATCGATCTTCCCGGCGCTTACTCACTCGCAGCCCGTTCTCCCGATGAAGCGGTAACGCGCGATGTTTTGCTCGGCCGACGGGCGGATACGCCGCAACCCGATCGCATTTTGTGCATCGTCGATGCGACCAACCTTGAGCGAAATCTCTACCTCGTTCATCAGATTCTCGATCTCGGTCGCCCCGTGATTCTCGTGGTGAACATGATGGATCTCGCGACTACCTCGGGCATCCAGGTTCGCGTCGGTCGTCTTGAGCAGGAACTCGGAATTCCGGTGATCGCCTGCGAAGCGGTGAATGGGAAAGGCATTGTCGATCTTAAGCTCGCGATGAGTCGCGTCGATTTGCCATTGGCCCGACACAGCTGGGATGTACCCGCCGCGGTTTCGTCTGCCGTTGCCGAATTGCAAGCATCGCTCACCGACAATGACGGGCGTTCGCCGCTGGTGGCACGAGCTGAGGCGTTGCTGTTGTTGACCGATTTTGACACGGTGCGCGTTGCGGGTTCGACACCGCTCTGCAAGCGTACGACTGACATTCTCGCTCACTGGCAAAAGCATTGGGAAGCCGAAGGCACCGATTGGGCGGGCACCCTTGTGGGAAGTCGCTACGCTGCGATCTCCGTGCTTTGCGCAGATATTGTTCAGCAAGCTGGCGTCACTGGACCTTCTGCGTCCGATAAAATTGATGCTGTCGTCATTCATCCCTTCTGGGGCTGGATGGTGTTGGGTGGGGTTATGACTTTGCTTTTCCTTTCCATATTCACGTTCGCGGAAATTCCGATGAACTGGATCGACAGCCACGTCGCATCACTAGCCACGTGGGTAAAAGTAGCCATGTCGCCCGGTGACTTACGCGACCTGTTAACCGATGGAGTAATTTCGGGTGTGGGTGGCGTGCTGGTTTTCCTCCCACAGATTTTAATTTTGTTTTTCTTTATCGGACTGCTGGAAAACACCGGGTACATGGCTCGCGCTGCGTTCATCATGGACCGGTTGATGAGTCGGGTGGGATTGAATGGGAAATCATTTATTCCGCTCCTCAGTTCGTATGCCTGTGCGATTCCTGGAATCATGGCGACGCGGACCATCGAGGATCCCAAGGACCGGCTCGTCACGATTCTCGTCGCGCCTCTCATGAGCTGTTCAGCGCGACTGCCGGTTTATCTTCTCATGATTGCGGCGCTGTTACCGGGCGACGCGGTGCCTGTGCTCACGAAAGTGGGAATCATGTTGTTGATGTATGTGCTCGGCACGGTGGGCGCGTTTGGCTTCGCGTGGCTTTTTAAGCGAACGTTGCTCAAAGGCGCGCCACCGATGATGATCATGGAATTGCCGCCTTACCGTCTGCCGCGATTGCGGGATGTCGCGCTGCAAATGTTCGAGCGTGCCGGTCTCTTCTTAAAGCGCGCAGGGACGATCATTCTCGGTATCAGTATCGTGCTTTGGTTCCTCACGACCTACCCCAAACATCCCAATCCCGCCGCCACCTCGACGGAACAGATTGCACAAAGTTTCGCGGGACGGGCAGGACACTTGCTCGAGCCCGTGATCAAACCGCTCGGCTTCGATTGGCGGGTGGGCATCGGCCTCATCACGTCGTTCGCGGCGCGCGAAGTGTTCGTCAGCTCGATGGGAGTTATCTTCGGCGTGGAAGGCAGTGAAAATGAAACCGCGCCGCTGAGGGACGCTTTGCGCAACGCAACGTGGCCGACCGGTGTGGCACTCTTCACTCCGCTCGTTTGCTTAACGCTGATGGTGTACTATGTTTTCGCCATGCAATGCGTGAGTACCGTCGCAGTGGTTAAACGTGAAACCAACGGCTGGAAATGGCCGCTGTTTCAAATCGCGTACATGACCGGCACCGCGTGGCTCGTGTGTTTTGTCATCTACCAAACCGGCCGCGCGCTCGGATACTGACATGAGTGCATCGTTCCAGACCATCGTCGCTCTTGGCGTCGTAGCGATCGCCGTTACTCTCCTGTTGATTTCCACTTTCCGGAAAAAGAGAAACTCGGGATGTGGCAGCGAAGGCTGCCATGCGGTCAGCCCGGAACTGAAGAAACTTCAGGCGAAATTGAAACGATAGCGGATAACACTGGATCCCTTCCTTCAGTTCATGCAGCGGCGGGCTGTGGCATGTTCAACCGGCGTTTTCCGATCGGCAGCACGATCAGCGACGCAATAACGCATAAAGCACCGGCGCTGAAAAATGCCAGCGTGTAGCTTCCGGAAGTCGTGCGCAGAGCCCCGGCGGCGAAGGTCGCGAAGGCGGCACCGAGTTGATGCGTGGCAACTACCCAGCCAAACACGATGCTGGCTTTCTCGCGTCCGAATACTTCCGCCGTGAGTCGCACCGTTGGCGGCACGGTGGCAATCCAGTCCAAGCCGTAGAAGATCGCGAAGATCCCTAGGCCTGAAGTCGGCCCCAACAATGCGTGCGGCAGAAACAGCAGCGAAACTCCGCGCAGTCCGTAGTACATGAAAAGCAGATAACGGCAGTTATAGCGGTCGCTCAACCAGCCCGACGCCGTGGTGCCCACGAGATCGAACAATCCCATCACCGCGAGCAAACTGGCCGCGCGCACTTCCGGGATTCCGCAGTCGAGTGCCGCCGATACAAGGTGGGTTCCGATGAGCCCATTGGTGCTCGCGCCGCACACGAAAAAGGATCCCGCGAGCAGCCAGAAATCACGCGCACGGACCGCTTCAGCCAGCACCGTCAATGCGCGTTTGGCGGGATTGCCCACCGCCGCGACCGCCGCTTCCACCGGACCTGTTTCTCCGTAGGGTCGCCGACCCACATCGCGGGGATCATTTCGCATCAACCAACCGACGACAGGAATCACCGCCAGTGTGGCAGCCGCGACGACCAGGGGCGCACCGCGCCAGCCATGCGACGTAACCACCATGGCAAGCGCCGGTAAGAAAACGAGTTGTCCGGTCGCGGTACTTGCGGTGAGCAAGCCGATGACCAAGCCGCGTTTTTCAGTGAACCATCGTGTGGCCACCGCTGCGCCGAGCACGGTGGCGGCGAGTCCGGAGCCGACGCCAACAACAATGCCCCAGAGCACCACGAACTCCCAGTAGTGCGTGGCATACACCGACACGCCGTAACCGATGCTGAGCAAAGCCAGCCCCGTCATCATCATATTTCTCAATCCGAAGCGTTGATATAACGCCGCGGCAAAGGGTCCGATCAGTCCGAAGAGGAAAATGTTGATGGAAACAATCGAGGAAACCTTGGCGCGGCTCCATTGGAATTCGTTGCCGAGTGGCTGCAAAATTACTCCGGGTGTGGCCCTTGCGCCTGCAGCCGCGAGCAGAGTCAGAAATGCCACACCGGCGACGATCCAGGCGTAATGGAAAGTCGGCTTGGCGGTGGACGATGACGATGGGCTCATGGAGCTCGGAACGTGTTTGCCAAAAAGCGAGGTTGCAAGCGGTGACACCCTGTTTGGCGAAAAACGAGGGCAACTGCACTATACGTCGTCAACCTCCGGATTCGCCCTGCCAATCGTTAGCTTCGCGGGAGTTGATGGTGGTGGTCGTCGATTTCCATATCGACGATCGGCGTCGGTGCGGAGACCGGCGCCCACCCACAACGCCCCAACTTATTGTGGGCGTACCCAATTCCTGTTCGCCAAGAGAAGAAGATTTCCCAATGTCTCACGTTCATGGGAAAAATTCATGACGTTCGCATGCGGGTTCGCGGCGAGTTGGAAGCACCGGCGGCACTCCGTCGGTTTGGCAGCGGGTGGATCAGCGGAACGCTGGGTTTGGTTTTAGGCGTGGCTGGACTGCTTTTAGTGATCTCGCTGGTCGCTCCTGGCACATTCGCGATGCCTGAAATCCGCACGCTGCATGAGCACGGCTGGTTTCGAATGACGATTCGAATTATTCTATTCGCCTCGTTTGTCTTCTCAGCTCTGAGCCTGGCTCTTCGGAAAGAACGTGTACTCGGAACAGTGGGCATGGTGCTCGCGCTCGCCGCCACGGTGCTGGGTGGCTCTCATGCCGAGACGATGGTGGCCGATCCGACCGGTGCGTTCCTTGGTTTGGATTTCTTTGTCCTAAACGTCCTGTTCACCGGTTTCCTTTTTATTCCAGTGGAGCGATTGTTTCCACGGCATGCCGAGCAGCCAGTGTTTCGCGAGGAGTGGCGGGAAGATTTATTCTATTATCTCGTGAGTAGCATGCTCGTGCAGATTCTCACTTTTCTGTCGTTCGCTCCCGCCCGGGAAATTCTGGTACTGGCTCCGCTGACCGGTCTGCGGGCATGGGTGAGTTCGTTGCCGTTTATCGTTCAGTTCATCGCAATCATGTTTTTCACGGATCTCGTGCAATACTGGGTCCACCGGGCATTTCACCGTGTGCCATGGCTGTGGCGGTTTCACGCCGTGCATCATTCGGCCAAAAGCATGGATTGGATGGCGGGTGCGCGCATGCACTTTTTGGAAATTCTCGCTCTGCGCAGCACGACGGTGCTGCCGATGTTTGTCCTGGGCTTCAGTGCCGCGGCGATGAACAGCTATATTTTCACCGTCTACCTTTATTCGACCTTTGTGCATGCGAACATCAACTGGCGGCTTCCTTTTATCGAAAAAATTCTGGTTACGCCGCGCTTTCACCATTGGCACCACGGAATCGAACGCGAAGCGATCGATGTGAACTTTGCGATTCACTTTCCGCTGCTCGACCGCCTTTTCGGCACGCACTATTTCCCGAAAGATAAATGGCCGTCGGGCTACGGCATCGAAGGTCATCCGGTGCCGCAAGGTTACGTCGAACAGCTCAAGCATCCGTTTAGGCGTCCGCCCGAAGCGCCGCCCGGGCATTAAGTGGCGAAGTTTTCCACACGAAAAGTCTACGTGGAACCATCTTCTGTCTTCGTAGCAGCCGTCGTTAGACGGCTGGCCAGCGGTGTTACCACCGCTGCTACATTCGAACCGGAACAGTTGCACCTGTAGGGCGTAAAACAGACCGCAATAGTTCCGTTAACGCCGGCTTTGCATTATCTTCCCACTTGCGGCGGCACTATCAGGAGTGGCGAGTGCTACGCACTGCCACTCCTGATTTGGCACCGCCCCCCGGCGCGCCCCCAAATTTTCATCGACCATATCGGGGAAAGGCGTCGGTTTGGAGATCGACGGTCACATTGTGATGATGGCTCGTTAGCTAACCAAAGATAGGCACGCGTTTCGGTTTAGAGATCGCCAGTGATGCCGATGGTCCACTGGCCGCCATACTTCTCGAATTGCCGGCTGCGTCCGTTCTTTTCGAAAAACCAGGTTTTACCGGAGTTGAAGGCGTTGCGGACCGAAACGAAAAGTTTGAAACGCCGGGTCAATTCATAGCTGGCGTCGACGTCGAAGATGTAGCGTTGATCCAGTATTTCGCGGTCGCCGGCAAAGAACGCCGCAGTCGTGGCGACGCCGTTGCCTTGGGTATAGGATTTGTCGGTCCAGGTGCCGGCGATCTTTCCGCCGAACTTGTGGTATCGTATGTTTACGCCGCCGCTTGCGCTGCGTGGGATAAAGTTCGGAGGCATCGGCGAGCGGCTGTATTGCGAGTAGCTTCCGAAAACGGTCAACCCGCGCAGAAAACTATTTTGGAAGAAGGTGAGCTGCTGCCGGTAGCTCAGTTCGATGCCGTTCAGCCGCGTGATGCCCGGTACATTAACCCAACCCCGGAACATATAGTCCTTATAAACAGGATCGTTACCGTAGCCGAATTGATCCGCGGTAACGTAGGGAGTGCGAATGATCGCGCCATCGAGATTGCTGTGAAAGATATGAACACTGGCCACTCCGGCAGGCTCAAAATAATACTCCAGCAGCGCGGAATATTTATCGGAATGCTCAGGCTTCAGGTTCGAGCTTGGGACACTGATATCCTGATTGGCTTCATCAATATCCCAGACGCCACCGAGTGTATCCAAATCCGGGCGACCGATCGCCTTGTGATAGCCAAACTTTGCGACGAGATGGTCGTTGAACGTGTAGGTGGCTGACGCGCTTGGGAAAAGATTGTTGTAGTCCCCGGAGGTCGCGCTGCGCGGCAGGGAATAACGGGCGCGGATGAAATTTAGCGTTAGCGGATTTGGCGCGACCTTGACTCCCAAAGCATTGGTCACCGCGTAAGGATTTTGCGCGTCGGGCACGCGTTGGATGACTTTCGTGGTGGTCTCGGCAGTTTCGTAACGCAGACCTGCTTGAAACTGCCATTTGCCCAGACGCGTATTGCCGAGGATGTAGCCGGCGCGGATTTGCTCCTGCAGATCCTGCGTGCTGCCGAGGACCGACTCAAGGTTGGCCGCCGCTTGTGCTTCGGTTCTCGTGAAGTAAGCCGGGTTGCTTTGCATGAGGGCAAAAAGCGCGGTCTTATCAGGCACGGGCAATGACGAGATATTGCCACCCCACGGCTGCGAAATCCGAAACTCGGCGATGGATTGCGGCATGGACGAGGTCAGCTGATTGCCGGTCGGTCCGACCCAGGTGCCAGTGTAACCGGTGCGCTGTTCCTTTTCGCGGATGCTCAACTGGTCATAGACGCCGGCCTTAAAGAAAGTCGGAATTGTCCAGGGCATGATGTACTTGAAGTTCATTTGCTGGACGAACTGCTGCGCTTTGGAGCGCGAGCGGGAACTGCTGATGTTTCCGGTGGAAGCATCGAAATTCCGTCCGTAGTTGCTCCAATCGTACCAGCTCGGGCCGCCGGTTTGGGTGAAAGTCCAGGCGCTGGAGTCGACACTCGGGCGTTCCGCCGTATAGCTGATGCGGGTGAGCTGGGTGTTGGCTGTATTTACCATCTGGATATCATCGCTGCCGTTCTGTTGGCGGGCGCGGGAGTAGCTCGACTGGCCATCAACCGTAAAGTTGTCGCCTTTGTACACGAAGCGGAGGGAGGCGTTGCTCGTGTTTGTTTGTTTGGCGCTGGTGCCGCCCGACTGTTCGACGCGCGTACCATTTCCCGCAACTGGATTCGCGATGACCTTGGTCATATTAGAACCCGCGCCTTCCTGTGCGGAGCTCACCCGGAAATTCAGATTGCGATTGGCGATGGAGTCGCTGAACCAGATGTAGCTGCTGGCAAAAGAAATTCGCAGTCGTGGCGACGCTTGAAAATCGAGTTTGAGGCCGCCGGAATATTTGTCCGTCATCTTCGGACCGTCTTTGAAGTTGATGGCCGTGATCAACGGCGAGCCGGCGGCAATGGCTTGAGCAGAGGTGTAATCGTAAGTCAGGGCGTTGCGAAACTGTTCCTTGAAGACCGTGGTGGAACCGCCGTTAAGTGAGATGCCGAGGCGGCCTTTGAACAGGTTGTCGGAGAAATCGAAACCGAAAGTAGGGCGGGTTTTGGAGTGCTTCGAGTCGTCGTGGCGCGCGCTCGGCGAGAGCGAGTGCTCGTATTGGTTGCCGATCATGCCGGCCACATAGCTGAGATGCCGACCCTTCCGATCCAGAGCGCTCTTGGTGACGAGATTAACCGTACCGGCGGGGGCGTCGGCGGGCATATCTGCGCTCAGGGTCTTGTAGACTTCGATCGATTCGATGTTGTTGATCGACATCGCCTCAAACTCGAACTGGCGGCTTTCTCCACCGAAACTGCCGGTGCTGGTATTCGCCACGGAACCTCCATCGAGAGTGACGGCACCATAACGGGCCTCAAGACCACCCATGCGCGCGGCGCGAGTATCGGTTTCGACATAGTCGAGGGTGATACCGGGCAGGAATTTCAGGAACTCACCAATGTTACCTTCGGCGATCTGGCCGAAACTGTCAGAGGAGATGACGGTCTTGACGTTCATCGAGGCCTTTTGATTGGCGATGGCCTTGGCGTTACCCTCGCGCTCGGTGGAAACGACGTAAGTATCAAGGCTGACGACTTCATTGCCCTTTTTTTCCAACGCACCCATCGCGCTGATCTCGAAGTCGCGCGTAGCGGCGGCGCCCGCGGGGACGCTTATTTTTTGAGTGATGTTATCGTAACCTGGGTAACTAACGATTAGCGTGATTTCCCCTGCTGGCACATTGGCGAGGCGGTAGAAACCGGCGTCTTCGGACACAGTCTCGATCGCGGTGCCGGCCACACGGATCTCAGCGTTGCGGACATATTCTTTAGTAGCGGGATTGTAGATATGACCATTAACTGAACCGGTCGCGGTGGTTTGCGCGTGAAGAGAGTTCACTCCGCCCAAGGCGAGCGCGAGAACCAGGGTTAAAGTCAGGCAGGCAAGGGAGGAAAACCAAGCGACACAATGGGGCTTGGTCGATCGAACGGAGTGAAGTGCGGGTCGGGTGTGCATGAGTGAAGATTCCAGAGCGGATGAATAGCTGGCGAAGCGCGTGCTCGGCCGATTGGGGTTGGGGTGAGGGGATGTCTTTCGCCTGCGAAGGGCGCGGGCGGAGGACAAGCCGGGGTATTGACTGCGAGCATAACAAAATCGTGGCCCTGCCCGGTATCCGCCGTTTGGTGGACACGCCCTGACGCCTTGCGCCTTGCCGGTGCCGCTTCGGTCGCCCCATGATGCGGCCGTGCCCCTTTTTTCCAGCGCCCGGCTGGCCTGCCGGTTATTCGCGTTTTGCTCGTGGCTGCCCGCTGCACTTTTGGCAGCGGAGGCGGACACGGCGTGGTCTGTAAATGTATGGAAGACGCAGGAAGGCCTGGCCGGTAATAATGTCACCGGTTTAGCGGAGGGAACCGGCGGATTTATGTGGATCGTTGCCGGCAACAAGGTTGCCCGATTCGACGGCGCGCAGATGGAAGAATTTTCGCCTGTGGGATTTAGCGCCGAACAAGCAGCCAAAATCCGAACCGTACAACGTCTGCGTAACGGAGACTTGGTATTTCTCACGGTCGACGGCGCGGTCGGAGTCGCCCATGATGGGAAAATCACGGTCTACTCGGCGAGTTTGCCGCCAGCCCGTGCGGAAAGCCTGGCGGAGGACGGGGATGGCGGGCTGTTAATCGTTTTTCATACCGGCGCCGTCGGTCGATTGAAGGGTGGCGCGTTTTCGCAATTTACGGAAAGCGACGGCCTTCCCGCAGCACACGTCCCGTGTGTTTTGACTGTCGATGGGAAAGGCAATCTGTGGTTCGCCAAGGCCGGCGCCGTCGGTATTTTTCGAGCTGGTCGCTTCGAAACTCTGCTCCGGCTCGAAGAAACCAATATCAGCCTCGCTGCAGCCAGCGGCGGCGGCGTGTGGATCTGCTCCCACCTTGACTTGATCAAGTACGAGCCGGGCGGCGTTATGCAAAAAATCGGTCGCGTACCGGTCACCAACGTCCAGGCCATTCCAACCGTATTGCTGGAGGATCATACGGGCGCAGTCTGGATCGGCACATCGATCAGCGGTCTTTTCCGCTATGGCAGCGGCGAATTTGAAAACGTCCCTATTTCGCACCGGCAGGTGGTCAGTTTGGCGGAAGATCACGAGGGAGGCATCTGGGTCGGTACGTCTGGCGGTGGCGTGAACCAGGTTCTACGTCGGGCGATTCGAATCGAAGGCGACGAAACGGGTCTGCCTTACCGTGCCGTGCAGGCCATCAGCGAGGATCCCCAAGGAACGCTTTGGGCCGTGGCGCAGGACGGCTCACCGGTCAAACGCGTGGGGGAAACCTGGCAAAATATTTTCTCATCCAGCGAAAATTTTGAGGGAGAGGCGACTGACATTGCCGCGGACGCCACGGGTGCTGTCTGGATCGCTACGAAGAACCACCGGCTCTATCGCTGGCACGAAGGCCGGCTCGAATCTTGGGGCGCGAGCGAAGGATTGCTGAGCCGTTATATTCGCACGGTGATTGTCAGCTCGTCCGGTGATCTCTGGATCGGAGGCGGTCGTCCCGCATCGCTCCAACGCGTCCACGCTGGCCGACTGGAAAATTTTCCGGTGCCAGTCCAATGCGAATCCATCTGGGCCATTGCCGAGGCGGCCAACGGCGATATCTGGGCAGGTGGCGCGGGTTCCGGCCTCCTGCGGATCACGCCCGCTGGGACGATCACCGATGAAAGCGCGCGCACGGGATCTCCATCGAATCCGATCCGGGCATTGCACGTGACGCCGGACGACACGCTTTGGATCGGTTACACGCAAGGGGGTGTCGGCCGGTTAAAGGGCGATTCGTTCAAGCGCATTACGACCAGCGAGGGGCTCACGGATGACAATTTGCGAATGATCATCTCTGACGGTCGCGGCTGGGTGTGGTTTACCGCGGTCTCGGCGCTGTTCAAAGTGCGCCAGGAGGAACTCGAAGCCGTGGCGACGGGCGCCGCGTCCCGTGTTCAACCGGTGCAGTACGGAGCTGACAGCGGCTTGCATGTCGTATTGGGCGGGACGAGCCGGGCGTTGCTGGGGCGTGATGGACGCCTCTGGCTGCCGCTGGCCACGAGTCTGGCCATCATTCGTCCGGACCGGCAGATCCTCCACACCGAACCGCCGCCGGTGCTAATTACCCGGATCACGGTCGACGACCAGGTGCTGGCGTCGTACGGCGGGTCCCTGCCTGCGCCGCAGGGGGCCGATATCCGCAACGCATCGCTCAAGCTTGAACCGGCTCACCGGCGGGTCGATTTCGACTTCACTGCCCTGAGTTTAAGCGCGCCGATGAACGTTCGTTTTCGTTATCAATTGGAAAACTTCGACGACCGCTGGATCGAGGCCGGCACCCGGCGGAGCGCCAGCTACTCGCGCTTGCAGGCGGGCGACTATCGATTTCACGTCACGGCTTCGAATGGGGACGGAGTGTGGAACGATACGGGCGCCGCGATTGCGTTTACGGTCACTCCTTTTCCTTGGGCGACGTGGTGGTTCCGCGCGGTGCTGCTCCTGGCGTTCACTGGCATCGTGTTTGGGGTCGCGCGTTTCGTCGCCGGTCGCCGCTTGCAGGTCAAATTACGGGCGTTGGAACAGCAAGCGGTCGTCGAACGCGAGCGCGCCCGTATCGCGCGTGACATTCATGACGACTTGGGCAGCCGCCTGACCAAGATTACCCTGCTCGGCGGACTGGGCATGCGCGAAAAGCAGGAGCCGGAAATGGTCGGAAAACGATTGGCGGAAATTTCCGAGACCGCCCGGCAATTAATCAAGTCGCTCGATGAAACCGTTTGGGCCGTGAATCCGCGCAACGACAATCTCCCTCAACTCGTCAGCTACTTGGGTCAGTTTACGGCGAAGTTTCTCGGTACCGCTGAAATCAGCTGCGATCTTGACCTCCCTGATGATCCGCCTCCGCGTCCGGTTTCGGCGGAAATCCGGCACAGTCTGTTCCTGATCGTCAAGGAGGCCCTGACCAATGTGGTAAAGCATGCCCACGCCCGGGCGGTGCGATTCGCGGTGACGCTGGAGGGCGGTAAGTTGATTGTTGTGATCGCGGATAACGGCCTCGGCGGCGCTTGTACTCCCGATGATCCTGACGCCGACGGTCTTCGAAACATGCGTCAACGAATGCGAATGCTTGGCGGGCAGTTTGAGTTGGAAAGTCCACCCGGCGCCGGCACCCGGCTTACTCTCATCGTGACTCTGGCCGCTTAAGGGTGTGACCAAATTGGCCCTTGGTTGAGACGGGGAAAGTCTGTGTGCTGAAGGGTACCCCCCATGCCCATCACGGTCTCCATCGTGGAGGACGATCGCGACACGCGTGATCATCTGGCCGCCCTGCTGAACAGTACAACCACCCTGCGCTGTCTCCACACCTATCCCACGGGTGAAAAGGCGTTGGGCGATATTCCACGTGAACCACCAACTGTTGTCCTCGTGGATATCAATCTCCCGGGCATGAGCGGCATCGAATGCGTCGCCCGCCTCAAGGCCCGCGTCCCCGGCCTTCACCTGGTCATGCTCACCATGTATGAGGAAAACGACCTCATCTTCGACGCCTTGCGCGCTGGAGCCAGCGGTTACCTTTTAAAAAGCATGCCGCCGGAGGAACTGTTGCGGGCGCTTGAGGACGTGCAGGCGGGCGGTGCGCCCATGTCGATGCAGATCGCGCGCAAGGTGGTGCACTATTTTCATCGCACGCCGATCTCCGAAGCCGAACTCGGTGTCCTCAGTCCGCGCGAGTACGAGGTGCTGTCTCTTCTGGCCAAGGGGCGGCTCTACAAAGAAATCGCCAGTGAGCTGGGAATTACCCTCGGCACTGTGCGTACCCACCAGCAGCGGATCTATGAAAAACTCCATGTTCAATCCCGCACCGAAGCGACGGTGAAATTCCTCCGCTGGGGTCGGGATGTTTAATGCCCACCAAAAACAGAGGGATCGGTATATCTGCAAGTTTACGGAGCCGGCCTGTTCCGCTCGCCGAAACCGCCCGCCTTCTCACCATTTACTCTGCAACCACATCCATGCGTGATGCACGGCTTCCGTCGCGACGTTGCCCAGCAGGACAAAGTATATTGCTCCAGCGATGAACGCAACATAACCGAGGACGATGAACAAGCCGTCGCGTTCGAGAAGTCCGCACGCCACGAGGAAGATAGCCCACGCGGGAAGAAAGTTGGAAAATGGCACCGGGAGCGGAAGCAGCAGAATTGCGGCCGAGGTGAAAATCACAATCGCGTGAAATTGATTGAGCAAGGCAGTGCTCGTCACAACGGGCCAGCGCGGGCGCAACACCGATTCGAGAAAACGCAACAGCCGCGCCGTGACCGCCAACACCTTGCCGAAAAATCCGGCCGGAAGTTTCGTGCGTTGGATTCTTTTCGGGAGCCAGGGGCGTTGTCCGAGCGAGAGCCGCAATGCAATCAGTGTAATAGCAATGCCCAGCGGCGTCGAAAGGCCAGGCAGCGGAATCGGTTGAATGAAGGGCAGCGCGAGCAATACGATCAGCAGCATGTAGGCGCGCTGCCGAAGGACAAAAATCACTTCGCGAAGAGTGACGGCGCGTTCGCCGGCCCGCGCGTGGAGCTCGGCCAGCTCGATCGAGAGCTTGCGGGGTGGCGGAAGAAGGCGGACGCGGATCGGAATCATGTGCCGCGTTTGTTACCGTAGAGTTCAACGTGCAGGCGTGGAGCGTAGCGGTAACCGCGCGTTTTGCAGAGTTCGCTCAGCCAGCCCGCTTTTGCCCGCAGACCTTCGACCGTCGTTCCTTCGGGCATGAGCAACACCTTGCTCGGCGGAATCGCACACGCCGTCTCCTGAATCATCGCTTCGATTTCCTGAATGTCGTTTTCGCTGCCCACGACGAATTTCAATTGATAGTTGCCCACTGCGATCCAGCTGGCGACCACCTCGGGTTGCCAACGCAGTGCTTCATGTTTCTTCCGCCACGTGTCGTCCAGGCGTGCATCGGGTGCGGAATGAGCGAGCTTTGGACTCAACGATGCGAGATCGCACGCGATTCCGCGCGGCGGAATCGTGGCCGCGGTTTCGATCGTGATGTGATACCGTCGCTCCTGAAGCTGAAATGCGAGTTCGTGAATTTCCGGAGCGATCATCGGCTCGCCACCGGTGAGTACGACGTGACGGGAGGGATGCGATTCCACTACGTCAATAATTTCGACGACCGTCATCTGTTTGCCTTCCGGCGACCAGGAAGCGTAGGGCGTGTCGCACCAATTGCAGCGCAGATTGCAGCCGCTCGTCCGCACAAACACCGACGGCACGCCGATGAGCTCGCCTTCGCCTTGCAACGAATAAAATATTTCCGAGATCAGCATGAATGTGCTCGGTCTGTTACCCAGGTAGGGCGGATTATCCCTAATCCGTCGTTCTGGTTTTGGGTGGTCAGGAAAGGATTCGTGGTTCCTGACGGCGCGTTAGGGATAACGTACCCTACCACGGATGGTCGCAGGCCAATTATCTCCACACCGATTCCGTCATCCGTGTTCATCCGTGAAATCCGTGGTGAGTTAAACTGCATTTGGTTTTGCCGGCAACGTGGGCGTAGCTGCATATGTCGTCGGATCTTCCAAACCAGCGAGCAGAAAGGCTTCCCGTCGTTCCACGCAGGTGCCGCATACGCCACAGTGAATTTCTCCGCCTTTGTAACACGACCACGTACGCGCGTAGTCGACGCCGAGGCCTGCGCCTTCCCGGGCGATCTGGCTTTTATCCATCGCGATGAACGGCCGGAGCAATTGTACGCCCGCATAAGTGCCGAGTCGCATCGCGTCGCCCATTGCGCGCATAAAATCTTCGCGACAATCCGGGTAAATCGCGTGATCCCCGCCGTGCGCGGCAATCACGAGGCCTTCCGCTTCGACACTTTCCGCAAAGCCGCACGCCGCTGCGAGCATGATGCCGTTGCGAAACGGCACGACCGTGCGTTTCATGTTTTCGTCGGCATAATGGCCTTCGGGAATCGCGCCTCCCGATTTGAGCAAATCCGACGCGAATAATTTTCCGATGAAATCCAGCGCGATCGTTTGCTGGGGAGCGCCGATCAATGCGGCATGTTCGACGGCAAAGGGAATTTCGCAGTGATTGTGCTTCGCTCCGTAGTCAAAACTCAGCACTGCGGTCACGACATGCTTTGCCCTCGCCCAATGGAGCGCGGTCACGGAGTCCATTCCTCCCGAGCAAAGCACGACAACTTTCATGCAAAAATATTGCGCACAAAAATGCAAAAGGCACAGAAATAAATCTGAAGAAACTTCCGCCGGAGGCGTGCTTCCAGTTGGCTTTCCAGGGATTTGTATTTTGATCCCCAGATGTCCAATCCCGTTATCGTCGCCCATCGCGGGGCTTCAGCTACGGCCCCGGAAAACACTCTGGCTGCTTTTCACCAGGCGATTGCGCTGAAAGCCGACGGAATCGAACTCGACGTCCAGCTCTCGCGAGACGGTGTTCCGGTAGTATTTCACGACGACTCGTTGCGGCGGCTGACAGGAAAACCGGGAAAACTGACCGCGAAAACCTGGCCGGAACTGCAAACGCTCCGCGTTCTCGGGAGCGACGAGCGAATCCCCCGACTGACCGAAGTGTTGGCGCTGACCTGCGGACGGGTGGTGGTCCAAATCGAATTGAAACGCGGCGTGCAGGTGACACCCGTGATAGCTGCGATCAGGCAGGCAAGGGCGGCGTCCTGGGTGATCCTCGCTTCATTTGAGGTGACCTTGGTGAGCGAGGCAGCAGAACTGGCACCGCGAATTCCTCGTATGCTGATTTCAGAAGGCCGGCGTTCGCAAAAAGTCATGCTTCGTCAACTGACCGAATGCAAAGCAGCGGGGTTGAGCGTCAACTATCGCGCAGTACGTGATCGAAAGTATGTAGCATACTTTCAAGCACTTGGCTTTGCCGTTTGGTGCTGGACGGTGAACGACCGGCGGGTCGCCAAACGTTTGATCGCCTGGGAAATCGACGGGCTGTTAGGCGATAATCCTGCCTTGCTGAGAAACGGAATTTAGCTTTTTTAGGAAGCTCCCATCGGTCCGTAGGCGGACCTCACTCATGATCCTTTTCCATCATCCTCTCTGCGTTGAATACGGGTCTTCCATGCGGCCCGAACAGCCAGCAAGAATTACACGGAGTGTCAGTCGTTTAAAGGAGACTCATCCCGACTGGAGTTGGCAAAAAGTCGATGGGGCGGATGAAGCCGATCTGCTTTCCGCACATGAGCCCGCATTGCTCAAGCGATTGCAGCGCGCGACGGACATCGATGATGACACGCCGTGGTTTCCCGGGATTTACGATCACGCCCGGCGCTCAGTCGGAGCGGCGTTGGCGGCGGCCGAAGCGGCGCTGGCCGGTGAAAAAACCTTTTCGCTCATGCGTCCACCGGGACACCATTGCACGCGCGCCCAAGCGATGGGTTTTTGTTATCTCAACTCAATCGCCATCGCTGCGCTCAAGATGGCGCGCACGGGTCGCCGCGTGGCAGTGTGGGATTTCGATGCCCACCACGGCAACGGGACCGAGGATATTTTGCATGGTGAAACCAATGTCCTCTTCACCTCAGTGCACCAATCCCCCTGTTATCCCGGTACCGGTCTGCACTCGTTCGATAATTGTCAGAACTATCTCGTAAGGCCGCGGGCGTCGCGCCAGACGCATCTCGTCGAACTGGCGGATTCGTGGAGGGCGATACAGGCCTTTAATCCCGACCTGATTCTGGTGTCGGCCGGTTTCGATGCCTACGCGCACGATCCGATCACGGAGATGACTCTGGAGCGTCCTGATTTTGCCGTGTTGGGGAGCTGGTTGTACGATTCGGCCATTCCGACTGCGGCGATTCTCGAAGGCGGCTACAGCTCCGACCTGCCGCTGTTGATTGACGATTTTCTTTCCGCTTGGGAAAACCGAACCCTGTTATCCGTTTGAAGACCACCCTGAACTACCAATTCGTTGATCGAGTCGAACAGCTGGCACCGTTGTTTGCGGCACTCGACCGCAGCAAGGAAATCGCCCTCGATACCGAGGCCGACAATCTTTTCCGCTATAAAACGCGGGTTTGCCTTCTGCAAATTTACGCCGGTGGCGAAATTTATCTGGTGGACCTGCTGGCCGATTTGCCGCTTGAACAACTCTGGCCCCGCCTCGCGGACAAACCGTTGATCATGCACGGCAGCGATTACGATCTGCGGCTGCTGTGGGAGCTGTGCCGGTTTCAACCGTTGAGCTTGTTTGATACGATGTTCGCCGCGCAGCTGCTTAACATTCCGCGCTTCGGTCTCGCGGCATTACTGGAGCAATACTTCAACGTGAAGCTCGATAAGGATCACCAGAAGGCGAACTGGTCGCAGCGACCGCTGGACCGGGCGATGCTGGATTATGCAGCGATGGATGTCTTTTACCTTTTCGATTTGCGCGACCGGCTTCGTGACGAGCTGACAAAATTGGGCCGCGTGGATTGGATGGAGCAGAAATGTCGCTGGCAAATCGAGGCCGGCCGAGATGGATTTTCGGCGCCGGACGAAAATGCGTGGCGCATCGCCGGTTCGGAAAAATTGCGCGGTCGTGGTCTTCCCGTGTTGCACGCAATCTGGCAATGGCGGGAAAGCTGGGCGGAAAAAATCAACACGCCTCCCTTCAAGGTCGTTGGCAACGAATTGCTCGGTCGAATCGCGCGTGCCGCGGACGATGAATATCCAATTGAGGAAGTACTGCACGTGAATCTCGGGCGCCGTCACGACCGCCTGTTTCCGAGTCTCGCGGAAGCGGTGCACAAGGGCTTCGCCACTGATCCGCAGACGCTGCCGCGCCGTGAACGCCGCCGTGATTTTACGCCGATGACGCCGGACGAACTTGCCCGACAGGATCGCATCAAGGCCGATCGCGATCGACTTGCGCAAAGTTTGAATCTCGATCCCACGCTGATCGCAACACGTTCCCAGCTCGTGTTGATCGCACGGGATCCGTCGTGTATTGATGACGTGCTGTTGCCTTGGCAGGCGGGTCTGTTGAAAGCGGAGCCCGCTTGGAAAAGTTAGGCGTGCTCCGTGGCTGAGTCTGCGAACATCGCCCGCCACCTGCCGCTGATGGCTGCGCGTCAGCCTGACCGTGCGGCGATTAAAATCCCCCGCGGAAGGCTGAGGGACGGGAAGATCGATTACTTGACGTTATCCTTTGCCGGGCTTGATGCCGAGGTGAACGCGTGGGTGGGGAAATTGACTGCGCGCGGAGTTCGGCGGGGCGATCGCGTGCTTGTGATGGTTCGACAGGGGCTGCCGTTAATCGCCGTGGCTTTTGCCCTCTTCAAGCTCGGGGCGGTTCCAGTGATCATCGATCCTGGCATGGGCCGCAAAAATTTCCTCGCGTGTGTGGCTCGATCCAAACCGCGGGTGTTGCTTGGAATTGCGCTGGCGCAAGGATTGAGTCGTTTTTTTTGGTCTACGTTCGCATCGGTGGAAATACGGATCTGGGTGAGCGGTTCCGCGACTGCGCGGCTGGGCGATGAATCTCAAAGTTCAAAGCTAAAATCTGAGATGGTCGCGAGTGCCCCGGGCGACCTCGCCGCCATTCTGTTCACCAGCGGGTCCACTGGCGCTCCGAAGGGGGTTTGTTACGAGCACGGGATGTTTGACGCTCAAGTACGGTTGGTCCGCGATGCCTACAAAATCGAGCCCGGGGAAATCGACCTGCCGATGCTGCCGATTTTTGCGCTGTTCAATCCTGCACTTGGCATGACCACCGTGGTGCCCGAACTTGATCCCAGCCGGCCGGCTTCAGTGGATCCCGCTAAAATAGTCCAGGCAATCGTGCAGAAAAAAGTCACCAATTCATTTGGCTCGCCCACGCTCTGGCGGAAAATTTTCGATCATTGTCTCGCGAACAATCTCACCTTGCCCGGCATGCGCCGCGTACTTTGCGCGGGAGCCGCGGTTCCCGCCTCGTTATGGGCAGACGCGGCCCGGGTCATTCCGAATGGCGTGTTGCACAGTCCCTACGGCGCGACCGAAGTGCTGCCGGTTGCCACAGCCTCCTCGGGGGAAATAGAATCGCAATCTGCGCGCGGAGCGCTGATTGGCCGGCCGCTTCCAGAGAATCGGGTCAAGGTGATCGCGATTCACGAAGGTGAATTGAGTTCGCTCACAGAAACCCGCGAACTTTTGCCGGATGAGGTGGGCGAAATCATTGTCACCGGCCCCACGGTCACCCGCGAATACGATCAATTGCCCACTGCGACGGCGGTGGCGAAGATTCGTGGAGTAACGAATGAAGTGTGGCATCGGATGGGAGATGCGGGGAGCTTCGACGACCACGGAAAACTTTGGTTTAGCGGGCGCATTGCAGAACGTGTCGAATCCGCAGCGGGAGTCGTTCACACTGAGCCGTGCGAACAGGTGTTCCGTACTCATCCGAAAGTGGTACGTTGTGCGTTGATTGGGCTGGGGCCACGCGGAAAACAAGAGCCTGCTTTGGTGGTTCAACCGGTGAGCACGTCCATCGACAAAAAACTTTTTGCCGTCGAGCTCCGTGAAATGGCCAGTCGTTTTCCTCATACGGCGGCCATCAGGAAATTTTTCTTTCACCCGTCATTTCCGGTCGACGTCCGCCACAACGCGAAAATTCACCGGCTCACCCTGGCGCGTTGGGCGGCCGGTGCCACGCCGCACGAACCCGATCAGATGACATGAGTGCGGGTGATCCAGTGTTCATCACCGGTGCCAGCGGTTTCATTGGCGGGAAAATCGCCGAGCGCCTTTTGAGCGAAGGACGCCGCGTTCGGGCATTGGCACGGCGACCACTACCCGAGTTGGAAAAATTAGGTGCTGAGATTGTGTCGGGAGATCTTTTCGATTCGTCCGCCCTGCGACGCGGTTGTGAAGGAGCGGGCGCGGTTTTCCATGTCGCGGCTCGCGTCGGCGTGTGGGGACCGCGGGACGATTTTTTTAAAGTGAATGTCGAAGGCACGCGTGCGGTCATCAACGTGTGCCTCGCCGCGGGCACGCCGCGTCTCATCTACACCAGTTCGCCAAGTGTCGTCTACAACGGGGGTGATTTGCGCGGGGTTGATGAAACGGCGCCGCTGTGCGAACGCGCGCCCAGTCCTTATCCGACGAGCAAGGCCGCGGCGGAGCGACTGGTGAGCCAGACAAATTCCACGGCGCTTACGACCGTTTCGCTGCGTCCGCATCTGGTGTGGGGACCCGGCGACAAAAATCTGATCCCACGCGTGTTGGAATCAGCGCGGGCAGGCCGGCTCAAGATTATCGGTGACGGACGAAACAGAGTGGATCTCACGCACATCACCAATGTCGTCGACGCGCATCTTCTCGCCGAACGGGCTGCCGCTTCCACGATTGGCGGAAAAGCCTATTTTGTCACCAACGGAGAGCCAGTGATCTTGTGGGATTGGATCAACGAGTTGCTCCGGACGCTGGGTCACCGGGAAATCAAAAAGCACGTTTCCCTTGGCGCTGCTAGTTTCGCCGGTGGATTGATGGAATCTCTTTGGCGTGTTCTCCCGCTGAAGGGGGAACCGCCGATGACCCGCTTCATCGCCAGGGAAATGGCGACCGATCACTGGTTCGATATTTCTGCAGCAAAGAGGGATTTGGGTTATGAGGTGCGAACATCGATGGCCCGAGGGATGTCCGATTGCCTGGAAACCTATCGAGCGGAACTTTGAGTGGAATCGGACAGCACGTTTTTTCGATGAAAGAGAAGAAACCGGGCGTCGAACTCGAGGGGCATCCGTCCGAATAGGAAACTGACATCGTCCAGCATTGCAGTGGCATCCCACATTTTTTCCAACTTGTAGTTAGCCAGCACCGTGTCCGATTTAAGGGCGATCATTGCGACTTCATGGGGTCGAAGGGCAAGCCAGGTGGGATGAAATTTGGCGATAAGATCGGAAAAATCTTTTGAATCGCTGCGAAGCGCTGCGACTACTTCGGGTGCGCTGAGGCCGGGAAAGTCGTAGGTTTTTAACCGGGAATAATAACCAATATAACCGAGTGGTTCCATGAATACGGAATCACCCGCATGCGCGTGATTTTTGAGCCATAGCCCGATTTCTTTTCGCACACCATATTCGATCACGCGTTGCTGCACCCGGCTCTGCCAAGCCGTGGCAAGGAACACGGCGACCTGCAGTAAAATCAGCACCCCGGCAGTCACTCGTAATAGAGAACGCCATAAAGGAGTCCGGGATTTCATCGCGAGAGACAACCAGTGATCAAAAACCAACGCGACGACGACAGCTTGGATGATGGTCCAGGGTGGGATGTACCACGGATACAGAACAATACTGTTGAGATAGAACATCCCCAAGAAAATCGTTAGGGAGGCCCGTTTGCTTTCCGCAGAGTTGGACGGCGACAGCCAGCTGAAGAGACCGATCAGACTCAAAAGGTATGAGAATACTTTGAGAAATTCGGGCCATCCCCCGAGTTTCCAGTACGACGGCAAATAAAGGTATAAAATTTTTGTGCCACCGATCAGAGCTTTTGCGGGCGATAGCAGCAGGTCACCAAGATGAACGGGTGGCATGAACGTCGACTTGGCGATGATCGTATTGGGAATGGGTGAGCCATAATACCACCAAGCCCACAGAAACCACGGGAGATAAATTAATCCGCCGCAAATGAGTCCGCGGAGGAGCGGGCTCCAAGGGATCGAGGAAGAGCCCGATGCTCGCTTGCGAAAAACAAAATGGGGAAGAATCAAGGCGCCAGTTAAGATAAAGGCGTCAGGTCGGGTCCACATCAGCCCACCAAATGCCAACGCGAGCATGTGCCACCGTGGACCATCCGGCGCTTCGAGCTCGCTCCAAAGCATCATGGCGAAAAGAACGAGCATCGCCGTCTCCATTCCATTGATGGAAAAATCGATCAACTTCCCGTCAAAAAGAATCAGACCGAACAACAAAAGACGGCTAATGGGGGCTAGGCCAAAACAATCAATTCGTCGCCACACCAGCCAGACCGCACCAACGAGGCAGCAGGCACTAAAGACACGAAAAAGCCACAACGCCGATTCTTCATGATCTACGCCGACGATCCAGGTGCATGCGGCGGGCACGAGTACGCCGAGTGGCGAAGTAAAGGTATGGACTCGCTCCCCGGGGTTGAAAACCAAACCATTCCCCTCCACCAAATTCCGACTGCTGCGCAGCGTGATGTAATAATCCTCCCATGCGTGAGAGGTGAAAAAGGCGAATCCCAACGGAAGCAGAAGCGCCAAGGTCAGAACTACCCATTTCAAACGCGACGAGGAAAGCACGCGGGAAGAATGAAACTGCCGCGTTTTGATACAACTGAGAAGTGTCCAAGACGGGAAATCGCGGTCCAATTAACGCCGCTTTTATGGGTTCGCCATCACCGGCATCGCCAATCCAAACCGCGAATTTCAGTGGCTTCGCTGCCTCACCGCTTCAAACAGTGTGATGATGGTCGCCATTGCCACGTTAAGCGAATCAGCCTGGCCCGCCATGGGAATGCGGACGAGGAGGTTGCTTTTCTCGAGCCAGAATTTGCTGAGGCCGTATTGTTCACTCCCCATGACGATTGCGAGCGGGCCGGTGAGATCGATTTTCGTATAAACATTCGGCGTGTCCGGAGTGGTTGCGACCACGCGGATTCCATTTTCGACCAACCACGCGTGTACTGTCGCACTGTCCGCCAGGACGATGGGGACGGAAAACAATACCCCGGTGGAGGATCGCACTACGTTGGGGTTGAAAACGTCAGTGACAGCGTCGCACACTATCACGCCATCCACGCCCGCGGCATCGGCGCTGCGAAGGATCGTGCCGAGATTACCGGGTTTTTCGATGGCTTCGACGACTAGCAGAAGAGGCACTTTGGCTGCCCCGGTTACGTTTAGATCGGACAAACTCCGCTTCCACTGGGGCGCGACGGCCAACAGACCATCGGGCCGCTCGCGGTAGGCGCACTTGGCGAAGGCGTCTTTGGAAAGTTCAAACAACTGTGCGCCCGCTTGCCGGGCCCGTTCGATGAGTGCGGGCTCGTTTTCACCCAGGAACCAATCCGGACTAAAATAGAGTTCGTTGAGACGGATGTTTTTTTCCAGCGCCCGTCGTACCTCGCGATAGCCCTCGACGAGAAACAGGCCGGCTTCGTCGCGATCCCGCCGATCGCGCAGTTTCACGAGCTGTTTGACACGCGGATTTTGCAGGCTGGTGATCTTTTCGGCAGGTGGAACCACAGAACACACGGAATACACGGAAATCGGCCGCAGCAATTTCCTTTTACCGGTCTCTTCTGTGTGTTCTGTGTATCCCGTGGGCAAAAAGAAATTCAACGACCAACCATTCCCTTATCATCACGAGCTGGAGCTCGAGGTTTCCACTTTGACGAACCTCGGCATTGGGCTCGGCCGGGTGACGGTGGGCGAGGGGAAGTGGGTTGTGATGGTGCCGTTTACGCTTCCGGGGGAAAAAGTAAAAGTTCGCGTGTATCGGAACCACAAGAACTACTCGGAAGCGGATCTGCTGGAGGTGCTCACTCCTTCGCCCCATCGGATCGATCCGAAATGCCCGCTTTTCGGTCGTTGCGGGGGCTGTCAGTACCAACATCTGACCTACGCCGAACAGTTGAAATGGAAACGCCAGCAGGTCGAAGAGCTTTTGAAATACATGGCAGGAGTTGAATTTGCCGTGGCTCCGGTAATCGCGTCTCCGCGGGAGTTCGGTTACCGGTCAAAAATTACCCCGCATTTTTCAGCGCCGTGGCGTGGAAAAGAAGGATCGAATGACAAGGTTCAAGTGGCAGGCCCTGAGATTCAGCAGGCGCAGATGCCGATCGGGTTTTTGAAGCAGAGTTCACGATTCGACCTCGTTGATGTCCCGCAATGCCCGATTGCGACGCCTGAAATTAACGCGAGGTTGCCTGAGGTTCGGGCGCGCGTGCACGCCAAAGCAGCGAATGGCGAATACGAGCGCGGGGCAACGCTGCTGCTCCGCCACGCTAAGGGTGGCGTTACGACCGATTACGATGCGGTGATCACCGAAGAGATTGCGCAATCGGACTCAGCCAAACCGCTTCAGCTTCACTTCCTCGCGCGCGATTTCTTTCAAAACAATCCGTTCATTCTTCCGGCGTTCACCCGCTACGTACGCGAACAAGCCGCGGCCAGCGGCGCGAAATTTCTTGTCGACGCGTACTGTGGCAGCGGTCTCTTTGCGCTCTCATGCGCTTCAGCGTTTGAGAAGGTGGCGGGGGTCGAACTGAGCGCGACATCGGTGAAATTCGCGACCGAAAATGCCGCGGCGAACGGCATCACGAATGCCACCTTTCTCTCGGGCGATGCTTCGCAGATTTTTACGGGACTGACTTTCCCAGCGGGCGATACCGCGGTGGTGATTGATCCGCCACGCAAAGGCTGCGACGAATTGTTTCTCAATCAACTGTTCGCGTTCGGCCCCCGTGCCGTGGTTTATGTTTCGTGCGATCCCGCGACACAGATGCGCGATCTCAAAGGGTTTCTTACCGCCGGTTATCGATTAACTGCGGTTCAACCCTTCGACCTGTTTCCCCAGACGCGGCATTTGGAATGTGTCATCACGCTGGTGAAATCGTAGGGGTTTACCGCCCTTTGGTTTTTCGGATCAATTGCGCGGTGACGGGAAACATTCGGTTAGGTGAGATCACCCATAACTCCTCGTCTTCGGCGAGCTCGGAATTCCATGGTGTGCCTGCTGCCCACGGGGAAAATGCGGGAAGGATGATTTTTTTCGGGCCACGAACCAGTCCCGGTAACTTCACCCGTCCGCCTGCGCCGTCGTACCAGCTGAACGCCGGGTGAAAATGGCCGATCACCTGCACGTTCCCCTCAGGAGCGGTGAGTTCGACGTCCCCATGATGGAAAAAGAATTCGCCGCGGGACACGGACCATTCTTTTGCCACTTTCCATTTTCGATCATGATTTCCCGGTAATAAAATCACGGGCAGGCCACACGTTTTCAGGAACGTTTCAGCAGCGTGGCGCCCGGTGAGATCATGCAGCGAATCGCCCAACCAGATCATTTCGGTCGGTTGGTAGTCAGCGATCAGGCTCGTAAGCCGTTGTTCGATTTCCTGGTCACCCCATGAAGGCAGTAAATTGCCAGCGGCTTGATGGCTTGTGGCATAACCCCAGTGTAAATCGGCGACGACGAGCAGTCCGTGCGGTTCAAAATATACCGCGCGACGCGAGTCGAGCCAGAGTCCGGGTTGAATCTCCGTTCCCTTCATACGAGCGTTTTCTCCGGCCGCGCAGGAACAGCTTTTTTCGTGTTCGGCGGCACGGCTTCCGTGAGCGAACCGTACATTTCATGGTAGAGTCGTTCGATCGTCGTCTCGGGATCCTCAAGACTCATGGTTTCCTTGATCTTCGTCACGTACATGCCGAATGAGAAAGGACTCACGCGCTCCGTGTTGATCAATTTCCATGGTAAGGCCGACACTTGCGTCAAAAAATCCCGCGCGCGCGGCAGGTCTAGAAACCGCAGCGTGGCTTCCTTGTAGGCTTCGACGAGGAGCGGGTGATCGGGTTCGTATTGGCGGAGAACGTTGAAAATAATTTCCGAGCTCCACTGGAGCGAACGCGAGCCGCGTTCCTTGCCATGAACCCGCCGCGGCACCATCAGGCCAGTCTGCGCGGCGACCCGGAACTGCCATTTCACCAGCGACGCTTCCTCCAACGCGAGGCGCAGAGCGTCATCAGCGCCCTCGGGGCGGAAGAGCTGCTGCAATTCTGAGAGATCCATCTCCTGAAATTCGCGGAGACTGAACATGAAACCGTAGTCATCAATCGTGACGAGTGCGTTGCCGCCTTTGGCTTGCTGCAAGCGCTGGGCGACGATCCGGGAAAGCGCATCGTTGACCGACCGACCGATCAGCGAGTGAAAGAAATAATGCCGCAGATCTCCGTCCGCATAACGTTCGATCAGGAAGAAATCAGCTGTGGGGATGGCTGAGACTTCTGCTTGCAGACGGAAGTGTTGCATTACGGCCATGATATTTCCTGCGGACAATCCGTAAGTTTCGCGCAGCCATTCGCCGGCGCGCGCGGCAGCTTCTTCCGTGTTCCTGCCGGTTCGCAATCTAGCCGCGACCTCGGTGCGTAGCCGCGTTACTTCCGCCGCAAGTCCGCTGGCGAGCGGCATTTTGTTAGCGTTCCAGCGCGGAACCGTCGGGAGCGTGTTTTTTGCTTCGACGACTTTTGCGACGAGCAGCTCGGTTTTCACGAGGCGGACGCAGCGTCCGTTAAGCACAAAAACGTCGCCGATGCGCAGACGTTTCATGAACGATTCCTCCACCTGTCCGAGATTTCGCCGCTTCAATTTCACCTGAATCATCTGATCGGTGGAGATCGTCCCGACATTTTGGTAGAACTCGCGGGCAACTTTGGGTTTCGGGATTTTCAGCACCCCATCGACGATCACCACTTTGCCAAATACCTCGCGATAATTTCGCTCGAGTGAATTTCCGCCACCTTCAAGGTAGCGCAACACCCGGTCGAAAGCGGCGCGGTTTAGGCTTCGAAAGGAATAGCTCCGACGCATCATCGCGAAAGCTTCGTCTGGCGTCACCGACTCGAAGATTGCCAGTCCCACCAGGTGTTGGGCCAACACGTCGAGTGGATCGTCGTGAATTTTAACGGGCTCCAATTCGCGTTGCTCCATCATTCGCGCCGTGACGGCGCACTCCACGAGATCGTTGATGTTGCTTGCCACCAGCAGACCGCGGCTGATTTCTCCCATCGAGTGACCGGAGCGGCCAATGCGTTGCAGTGCGCGGCTCACCCCTTTTGGCGCTGACACCATCACGACAAGATCGATCGATCCGATATCGATGCCCATCTCCAGCGACGTCGAGCAAACCACGGCGCGCAACTCGCCGCGTTTCAGACGATCCTCGACATCGAGTCGGACCGCGCGGTCGAGAGACGCGTGATGCACCTCAATTTGCGGTGCGAGATCGGGAAGAATGTGTTTTAACCGCACGCCAATGGTCTCGGCTCCGCTTCGGGTGTTGGTGAAAATGAGGGTCGTCCGTTTTCCCCGCAACACATCGCCCAACTCTTGCAGCACACGCGTGGCTGTATAGCCGGCAGGTGGGTAGGGATTTTTTCTCAGTGGCGAAAAGACTTCGATGTGCGCTGCTTTTCTCTGGACGATTTCTACAACACGGCAGGCGCGGTCCGGACCGACCAGAAACTCCGCAACCGTTTCCAGCGGCGATACAGTCGCCGACAATCCCACGCGAACGAGTGACCGTGCTGCGGGGAATTCTTTCTCCGGTCCGGCAACAACATCTTCCAGTCGTTCTGCGGCGACCATCAGCAATGCACCGCGTTTATTTTCTGCAAGCGCGTGAAGCTCATCTAAAATCAGAAACCGCGTGGATTTGAACGCGGGTACCCATGACGGCTGGCTCAGTAACAGCGTGAGGCTTTCAGGTGTCGTGACGAGGATGTGCGGAGGTTTTCGTTTTTGTGCCGCACGATCCTTCATCGAGGTGTCACCACTGCGCAGACCAACGCGAATAAAATCCCAGCCGAGCTCTGAAAGCGGTCCATTCAGATTTTTTTGGATGTCATAACCCAGCGCCCGGAGTGGTGAGACGTACACCGCGACGATTCCCTTTGGGAGTTCACCGTGATCGTTCGCTTTGGCGAGGTAATCAAAAACTCCGAGGAACGCCGCGAGAGTCTTGCCGCTGCCGGTCGGTGAGGAAAGCAGCGTGGACCGGCCTTTAAGAACTTCCGGCAAGGTTGCCCTCTGCGCAGGCGAAAACTGCCCAAAGCGGCCGCTAAACCAGCTGGCCAGCTGCGGATGCAACCCGGCAAACAGTGCGGCGTCGTTGACCGAGGAAGCGGAAACCCGGGTAACCATGAGTGGTTCAACAAAGCCAGAGAGACATAGCCTGCAAGTGTGACCGGTTAAATGACCAACCAACGGGAAAATTTGCTGACCTCGGATATCGTCGGACTCGACCTCGGGGAATCGCTTTGATTCAGTACGGGCCATATGTCCAAACAAGCGGGCTCCCGATCCTGGTTTTCGCTCAACTGGTTGCTGATTTTTCTGCCGGTCGCGGTGGCGGTACACTACGTCCCCGCTTGGAAAAATGAGACGCTGCTTTTTGTGCTTTCCGCGCTCGCCATTGTCCCGCTCGCGGGACTCATGGGCGAGGCGACTGAGCAGCTTTCCCATCGATTGGGCGCCGGAATTGGCGGACTGCTCAATGCGTCGTTTGGCAACGCCGCCGAAATGATCATTGCGTTGATGGCTCTCAAAGCGGGTTTGATCGATGTGGTGAAGGCATCGATCACCGGTTCAATCATTGGCAATCTTCTCTTAGTGTTGGGCGCCTCGATTTTTTGCGGCGGACTACGCCATCCGCGGCAGAAATTTAACAAAACCGCCGTGCGCGCCTCGTGCACGGCTCTGATGCTGGCGGCATTTGCCCTGGTAATTCCGACGGTATTTCATGTCGCGGCGGACAAACATCCCGGTAACTGGACGCCCGCCGCCGAGCTGAATCTTTCGGTGGCCATCGCGGTTGTGCTTTTGCTGAGCTATGTGGCGTTGCTGGTTTTTTCACTGGTGACGCACCGCGATCTATTCACCGGCGAAGAAGATCACGCCCAGCCGGTGGCCGAAAAACAAGCGGCCGGGGAAGTATGGCCGGTCAGCAAAGCGGTGGGTTATCTGATCGTGGCCACGGGACTGGTGGCGTGGATGTCGGAGTTTTTGGTGGGCGCGGTCGAAGCCGCCCGCGTGTCGTTTGGCATGACGGAAACGTTCGTCGGCGTGATCGTGATCGCGATCGTGGGCAATGCAGCTGAGCACTCCACCGCAGTGACCATGGCGTGGAAAAACAAAATGGATTTGTCCATCGGTATTGCGGTGGGCTCCAGTTTGCAGATCGCGCTGTTCGTTACTCCCGTCCTCGTGCTGGCCAGCCTCTTCTTTCCCAAGCATCTAAACATGGAATTCAGCCTGGCAGAAGTGAGCGCAGTGGTGGCCGCGGTCTTTGTCACCGAACAAATCAGTGGTGATGGCGAAAGTAACTGGCTCGAAGGCGTACAATTGCTCGCGCTGTATGTGGTAATTGGGATTCTGTTCTTTTTTCTTCCCGCGTGAGCGTGTTGTGCGCCGCGCGGATTCCTGATGCTGCTCCATAAAATCAATCCATCGCTGGAGCTGCGGCTCATCCAATCGAAGGATGCATTGGCGTTGTTCGCGGTGATCGATGCCAACCGTGTCAAATTGCGCGAATGGCTGCCATGGGTCGACGCGACCAAAAAGCTGGCCGACACCGAAAAATATATTGCGACGGCGTTGCGGGAATACGAAACAACCCGCGCTTTCACCTGTGGCATCTGGTCGAATGGGCAACTGGTGGGAATCATCGGCCACAACCGGATCGACTGGGCTAATCGCGCCGGATTTCCGGCGTACTGGCTGGCTCCGACGAGTGAGGGTCAGGGCATCATGACGCAATGCTGTCGCGCGGTGGTGGCGCACGCATTCGGAGAATTACAACTCACCCGGCTCTTCATTGGAGTCGCGACCGATAATCTTCGCGCGCAAAAAATTCCAATCAAACTTGGGTTCACCCAAGTGAGCACATTGCGTAAAGCCGAATGGCTCTACGACCGCCACGTGGATCATTGTATTTATAGTTTGTCGGCGCCGAAGGCAAAACAGTGAGCACAGTGCTCCTGGATGGGTTTTCTGCGGGTAGGGCGCGTTTTCCATAACGCGCCGTTAACTATCGATGCCGACATCACAGGCGTGCTGGATTAGGATAATCCGCCTACCGGTATTCGATCCACTGTGGGTCCGAATATTGCTCGATCAGCCCTGAGACTTCGTCCTCGTTCAAATCCGGCCAGGCGGTTTCGACGGAATCGACGCCCAAAATTTTCGCCAGGGCATGCGTGAATCGATCGCCGAAACCTTCCCAATCGAGGGTGGCGACGCTGCATTTCTCGATCGATCCCTGAAAGAGCAATCCGTGCTTGTTCCGCTTTTGCGCAGCACCGGCGATCTTCGCGCCGGTTTTTGCATTCACGACGTCGTAAAGTTCGGCGCGCTGGAAACATACTCCGGAGAGGGGTTCGTCCACGCACGGCGCATCGGGAGCGCAGGCTGTTTTCACCTCCGCAGGTTGATCCATTGCAACCAGCGTAGACGCGAGGCTTTCGTGCACGAGGCGATAGGATTGGGTCGCACGTTCGTCGTAGAGCGGATGCCCGCGCGGCAGTACGAGCGCATAAGTCCAGTCGTTGCGATGATCCACGATACCGCCGCCCGTGGGTCGACGACAAAGTTCGAGGGACGCGTCGTTCGGCAGATTGCTGCGCACGAACGCAATTTTCTGGCTGTAACCAAAAGTGAAGGCGGGTGCCCGCCATTCATAATGACGGAAGCGAGGAACCGAATCCGGGTAGCGTTGGAGCAACAGAAAATCGAGCGCCATGTTCTCCGCGGCGCCCGCCGTACGGGTCGGCAGGACGTGGAGCGTGCTCATGGTTGCGGCGGGGAAGCAAGTTTTCGCTGCCACTCGCGAAATGCTTCCGGCACGGCGAGCTGACCCAACGCCGCCTCGACAGTTTGCGGTTTCGTGCGTAACACCCGGTCGAGTGGTGCGAGATCCAGCGCGAGATTCGCGGGCCGTTTGGCGCTAATTGCCGGAGTGTCGGCTCGGGTGACCGCTGCGACTTGTGATTCCGCAATTCCGAAGTGCTTCGCAATCTTTTGCGCCAAGGTATAACGCGAACCCAACTCTGATCCCGCCCAGTGATATACGCCGGCGAGTTCCCGCTTTTCTGCAAGTTCGAGGAGGGCGGCGGCCAGATTTTCAGCGGTGCACACCTGGCGGAATTCGTCCATGTAAAGTCGCGCGACGCCACCACCCGACCACAGCTCCAAAAGTTTTTCATGCACGCTTCGCCGCCCCGACAAACTGTTGCCGAGAAGCAGCGGCGCGCGAACGGTGGCAGACGACGCATTGGCCTCGAGTACGCGCTGTTCCGATTCCACTTTCTGGCGGCCGTACAAGTTAATCGGACACGGCGCGGAGCGGATGGAGTAAGGCGCAGCGTTTCCATCAAACACTTGTTCCGACGAGATGTGGATGAATCGGGCGCGATGAGCGTGGCACGCTTCGGCGAGGCCCGCAGGCAAAGCGACATTCATCGCCTGCGACATTACCGCGTCTGCTTCACACGCGAGTGGTTCAGAAATCGCCGCCGCGTTGATCACTGCGTCCGGTTGCGCACGTCTCACCCAATAGGCTGCTTGGATGGGATCACTCAGATTTGCAGCGTGCAATTCCGTGGCGCCCGGTACGGTCCCGCGCCATTTTCCCGTCAGGCCAATGATCGTGTGACCCGCGTCGGCCGCCTGTCGTGCCACTTCCGCACCGACCAGGCCGGATGCACCCGTCAGCAAAATTTTCATCGGAGGCGCGCGTCGAGTACCTGACGAACCGAAGTGGTGAGTTTGCTCAGCGTAAAAGGCTTTGAGAGATGCGCGATTGCTGCAGGAGAAAATTTGGGCAACTGCATGGCAGGTGAGTCCCCGGACAAATTGACGAGGCGCAAGCCGGGATTTTTCACGCGTAGTTTGGTCACCAATGTGGCCACGGGTTTTTCCTGACAGTTGGCCAGCACCAGTTGAGGTTTCAGTTTTTTCTTCGACAAAATCAAATTAGCGCTGCGCACACTGGCAGTATCGGTCACGGCGTAACCTTCGGTCGCCAGGATGCCTGCGATCATCTTGCGAAGAACTCCGTCATGCTCGATTAGCAGCACGGACTCGGAACCCTTGGTGACCGGCAAACTCGCGGCCTTCACCGGCGTGATTTGCTCCTGCTCGGGTGTCTCGGGCAAAAATACCTCGAACGTCGTCCCGGTGCCAGGTGTGCTTCGCACGGTGACGTGACCATCGTGTTGACGAATGATTCCGCGAACGGACGCTAATCCGAGACCCGTGCCGGACGGCTTCGTGGTGAAGAAGGGTTCGAAAATTTTCTCCAACATGTCGGCTTCGATTCCGAGACCGGTGTCAGTCACCTGAACGGCGGCGTAGAAACCATTGCGCATGTCGGGCGTACGACGATCCGCGTCAGTGGCCACCTTGTGGTTGTAGGTTCTAATCGTGAGCTTGCCGCCCTTCGGCATGGCTTCGCGGGCGTTAAAGCAGAGGTTGAGCAGCACTTGTTGGAATTGCGTAGGATCGATGCGCGCGTTGCCCAAGCCCGAGGTGAGACGCAGCTCCAGGGTCACATCGTCGCCTGCGACCCGCCGGAGGATTTCCGTGATCTCGCGGATGAGAGTGTTATAGTTGACGACTTTGACCTCGGCTTCGTGCCGCTGACTGAATTCCAAAATCTGGCGCGCGATCGCTGATGCCTTCTGCCCCGCGCGATGGATTTCCTCGAGGTCCTTTTTCACCTCGGGCATCCCGGAAATTTTGCGGGTCATGATCTCGCAATAACCATTGATAATGGACAGCAGGATATTGAAGTCGTGGGCGACACCGCTCGCCAGACGGCCAACGGTGTCGAGCTTGCGTGATTCGAGCAGGGCGTCGCGCAGCCGTTTGGTTTCAGACTGGTCGTGATAAACGGCAACAAGCTCGCCTTCCGGAATACCGAACCCCTGCAACGGAATGAAATTCCATCGGGCAAAAAAAGGCGATCCGTCACGACGGCACAACCAGCCTTCTCCTGCGCATTGATGTGCCGGCCGGTTATTGGGTAGTGGCGTGAGATCGGTTTTAGTACCGTGAAGAATCCGCGTGTTTTGTCCGACGAGTTCCTCCGCGGAGTAGCCGGTTAACCGGCAGAACGCGGCATTGACGAAAAGGATTTCCACGCCTCCGCGCTCCCACGTGGTTTTTGTGACTGCGGTCGCGTCGGGCAACGCCGAGAGAGCGCTCCATTGAGCCGGCAAAGTCTCCGCTGACTTGACGGTCGTCGCCATGATCAGGGAGCCAGGCGCTCCACCACCCAATCGCCACCTTCACGCCGATAGCGCAACCTGTCGTGCAGCCGGCTGCGGCGACCCTGCCAGAATTCGATGAGTTCGGGTCCAAGGCGAAAGCCACCCCATTGCGGTGGAACGGGAACTTCGCGGCCTTCGTATTTCTTTTCCACCACGCGATAACTTTCTTCAATCACGGCGCGACCCGCAACGGTCGTGCTCTGAGGAGAAGCCCAGGCAGCCAGCTGGCTGGCGCGTGGCCGGCTGTGAAAATAAGCCTCAGTTTCTTCGCGTGAGACCCGCGTCACTGTTCCTTCCACGGTGATCTGGCGTTCCATGGCAATCCACGGAAAAAGGAGGGTCGCCCGAGGGTTGGTCTCAAGCTCCCGGCCTTTGCGGCTTTCGTAATTGGTGTAGAAAACGAATCCGCGCCCATCGCAGCCTTTGAGCAGTAACGTGCGAGCGCTGGGTCGCCCGTCGCGGGAAACCGTGGCAACGGTCATGGCGTTAGGCTCGTTAATTTTTGCAGCTTCGGCCTCCTGAAACCATTTTTCGAACTGACGAAATGGATTTTTCTCCAGGTCCTTTTCGAGAAGTCCCGCCATTCCATAATCTTTCCGCATTTCAGATAGCGCCATTTGGTTGCCATCCTGAGGTCACCGGTCGCACTGTCAAAAAATTAACCGCTTAGTGATGAGCCACTGGGAGGGTTCCCCTAGGTTTGGGGCATATCCTGGGGCATAACGCGGAATTTTTATGCCATAAACGTTCTCGTTTCCGGTGCGGTTATAGTTCTTTTTACTGGCAGCCAACCATGACGACGAAACCCGCCAAAGCCACCCTGTCGCCTGCACGTTATCTTGAGCGGCAGGAGGCCGAACTTATCGGGTTCCTGCAAAAACTGGTTCGTTTGCGCACGGTAAACCCGCCGGGGGAGAACTACGGCGAAATCACGTTGCTGCTTCAGGACGCACTGCGTGACGCAGGACTGGAAACCCGGCGGATTCAGATTCCGTTGTCGTTACAAAACAAGTCTCTGCCAGGCTTGTCCGCCTTTCCTCGGTACAACGTGATTGGTTTCTGGGACACGGGTGCGAAAAGAACGGTGCATTTCAATTCCCACTACGATGTGGTGCCGGTGTCCGGCCGGTGGCGGCACGGCGATGCATTTAATCCGGTGGTGGAAAAGGGCTGCGTATACGGGCGCGGTACGGCCGATATGAAGGGCGCGATCGCGAGCACGGTTTTCGCCTTGAAGGCGCTGCGCGAGACGGGTGTCCGACCCAATTTTAACGTGGAGGTTTCATTTACCGCCGACGAGGAAACCGATAGCGCACTCGGCGCCGGATGGGTGGTGGACCACGGCCGATTGCGCGCTGACTATGCCATTGTGGGCGAAGGCGGTGAAGGAAGCGCCGTGTGCTGCGGTCATAACGGGGTCGTATGGCTCAACGTTCATGTCTTAGGGAAAGCCGCGCATGGCTCGACGCCGGATAAAGGCATCAACGCCCTCGAGAAAATGTCGGCACTCGTGCTCGCGTTCGAGCGCTACAAACGGCGGCTCGCCGCGAAAAAATTTCGCACGCCCGACGGTCGGGTGATGAACCCCACGGTCAATCTTGGCGGCGTTTTCGCTCCGGGCGAAGGCGGCAAAGTCAACACCGTGCCGGCAGCCGCTAGTTTTTCAATCGACCGGCGCGTGCTGCCGATCGAGGACATTCGCGTGGTGGAGCGGGAACTCAGGGAGTTCTTGAAATCCGCGGCAGGGCAAATTCCCGAATGTCGGATTATCGTTGAGAAGATTTCCGACAATTTTTCCTGCTACAACGCGCCCACCCATCCCTTGTTTACCGCCATGCGGCAAAGCGTCGCGCGGGTGCGAAAACAACCGGCGAAATTCATGGTGTCGACCGGGTTTAACGACATGCATTTTTTTGCGCAGGTGATGAAAATACCGACGCTCGGCTATGGGCCGGGCGGTAACGATTATCACGCAGTCGATGAACGGGCGCGAATCAAAGACCTCGTTGATTCAGCCAAAATCTACGCGGATTTTCTGACGACATTCCAAGGCTGACGGAGAATGTGTTTTCAGCCGTTCCAGCCATGACGGATCATGCTGACGGCGATGGCCGCGAGCAGCATTGAGATAATCTTTGAAATCGCGCGCAAACCGGTCGGACCGATTCTCCGGCCGAGCCAGCTGCTGTAGTGCAGCGACAGTATGACGATCGCCAAATTCGCCGCGAGCGCGACGAGCGCGACGATGAGACCGATCTCCCGGTTCTGAGCGAGAACCAGCAGCGTGGTGATCGAAGCCGGACCCGCGATGAGCGGCATACCCAGCGGGACGACGCCGAAATCTTCCGAGATTATTCCTCCTTCGGTCGCTGGCTGAATCAAGTCTTTTGCGGCAATGATGAAAAGAATAAGACCGCCGGCAATTTGGAAGTCGCTGACGGAAATTCCCAAGGCCTTGAAAACGCTTTGCCCGAGGAAAAGAAACCCGAGTGCGACCAATCCCCCGGTCCACGTGGCCTGAGCCGCGATCTTTTGCCGCCGCGCGGAGTCGATATTTTGTCCGAGACCAAGGAAAACAGCGGCGAGCCCGATGGGATCGATCGCGACGAACAGCGGGATGAATGCCTGCAAAAATTTCGCAATCCACTCGGGCATGCGAAGAATGATGAAGCCGGCTGCGCAAAAGGCAATGTAGCGATGCGCTGAACATGCGCCGACAATCGTACGCGCCGGCTGACGCAGGTCGTCTCTTCGATGTAGATGACATGTGCCGACAGGAGGCGGAAAAGCCGCCAACCTGTCGGCGTTATGCAAACTATCACAAACAAATCAGCAGTAAGCTTGGGGCGTGCTCTCGTCGAGGCGGGAGTGACGGTAAAGTT
>Ga0307508_10000090_pt1 | contig 106893 bp, 102 predicted proteins | sample 9_EM_MG_FD_203089 | JGI IMG/M metagenome (GOLD analysis project Ga0307508, IMG submission 203089) | Populus trichocarpa ectomycorrhiza microbial communities from riparian zone in the Pacific Northwest, United States - 9_EM | ecosystem: Host-associated > Plants > Roots > Unclassified | place... | reverse complement strand
TCCGGCATTCCCCACGCAATGGTTTTACGGCTTATAGCGCGCTCTCCCGGGCGACGAATTCCTTTTGCCACCGTCGCCACGCGGATTGAATGACACGCGAATCACAATTGAGGAAGGCAGGATCGTTCCCTGATGACCCTCATGGTGAGTTGGGCACCGGCCTTTGGGGCGGCGCGAATTTCGTGATGTCCCATCAAGAGACCCATGCACTGCGGTATGCTCATAGTGCAGCTTTTTGATCCAGATCAAGGGGGAGTGATGTGACACGTCGACTGTTGCCGAGATGATTCTCTGTGGGTGGAAAGGGAAAGAAAGATGTCGTTGAAAGAAGAAATCACCAAGGCTATCGGTGCCCATGGCATGTGGAAGACGCGTCTCAAGACGGCGATTGCCACCGGCAAGACGGATGCAAACGTAACGGAAGTCGGACAAGACAACGAGTGTGCATTCGGACAATGGTTATGCGGATCGACCATCGATGCCGCGATGAAGAGCAGCGACGAGTTTAAGGAAGTTCAGAAACTGCATGCAGAGTTTCACAAGGTAGCGGCTCAAGTGCTGCAACTGGGACTGCAGGGAAAGAAGGCCGAGGCCGATCACATGATGGCGCAGGGTGGCGTATTTACAGACTTGTCGGGGCGGCTGACCGCGGCAATGATGCGTTGGCAACAGTCTGCAGGCTGATGCCTGCCGGCGGGACCGTGCCTTTTGGCCTCCAACGACGTGCAGCAATAATCACCGCCGCCGCACCTCGTGCACCTTCGCAACGCCTGACAAGCCCACGGTCGCCGGGCCGGTCGCGGTCGCCTGTGGCGCCGGCTGGGCGTGTCTACGGCTAAGCCGTGTTAACCTGCCGAATTGGCCGATCGGGACCACGCACTGGGAAGCGTGAGGGTGTCAGGGGCGAACGTGATGATGGCGGGGGCGATCGCTGCACCTGCGACGCAAATCATCACAATATAGCGCCGCCGAAGCCCCCATGATCCGAGCAGGAGAGACAGTCCGCGTACGATCGCGCCGACAGCGAAGCTGACGGTCGCCACGAACAGTAACACAGCCCCGATCCCGCAACCGGGTCCCTCATGGGAGTCCGGGATAACCGATATGATCCAATGCCGAGACCAGTCCGCGTACAACAGGAGTCCGACGACCAGGGTCATCGCGAACAGCCATCGCCATGTCGGCATCACGACGGCAACGGCATATGAGACAAGGGTGGCGCTCAGAAAACCCGAGACGATATCGAGCATGACGGACTCACGGGCGCTGACCTACGTCTTATCCGGAAATGGCGCGACCACTTCACGCGGCTCCTTGCTCGGTAGGACACGCGCGATCTCGAAGGTCATGCCGAACCCCTTAATCCGGCTTGTTCGGGTCCGGATCATGCGCTAGCGACGCGCCGCATCGTTGAGCAGGACCGAGTGGCTGCGGCCATAAGCGAAATAGATGGCGAGGCCGATCACCAGCCAGACGATGAGACGCAGCCAGGTCTCCCAAGGCAGGAACACCATCAGCAGGAGCGAAAAGGCGATGCCGAGGACCGGGACCACCGGCACGCCGGGTGTGCGGAACGGGCGGAAGACATTCGCGTCACTCTTGCGCAGATAGATCACCGCGCCGCAGACCAGCACGAAGGCGAACAGCGTGCCGATGCTGACCATTTCACCGAGGATGTCGATCGGGGTCAGCGCCGCGACGACAGCCACGATGACACCGATCAGAAGCTGGCTCTTGCTGGGCGTACCGAGGGTCGGATGCACATCGGAGAACATTTTCGGCAGCAGGCCGTCCTTGGCGATCTGGAAGAAGATGCGGCTCTGGCCATAGAGCAGCACCAGGATCACCGTGGTGAGGCCGCAGAGCGCTCCGATCTTGATCAGCACCGAGAACCAGGTCAGCCCGATGACATCGACAGCCTTAGCGATCGGATCGGGCACGCCGAGTTCGGTGTAGGGCACGAGGCCGGTGAGGACACCGGAGACCGCGACATAGAGGATGGTGCAGATCAAGAGCGAGCCGAGAATGCCGATCGGCATATCGGTTTGCGGGTTTTTGGCTTCCTGGGCTGCGGTCGATACGGCGTCGAAGCCGATGAAGGCGAAGAACACGACGGAGGCACCGCGCATGACGCCGGTCCAGCCGAACTGACCGAATGTGCCGGTATTGTCCGGGACCAGGGGGTGCCAATTCGCGGGCGTGACGTAGCCGATGCCGAGCAGGATAAAAGCGAGTACGACGAAGAGCTTGATACCGACCATGATGTTGTTGAGCCGGGCCGATTCCTTGGTTCCGCCGATCAGCATGGCAGTGAGCAGCAGCACAATGAACGCCGCCGGCAGGTTGACGACGCCTGCCACGGTCGAGCCGTCCGGCAGCTTGAACAGCGTCCCGGGCGCCGCGGCATATTGCGGTGGAATGTTGATGCCGAAATTATGCAGGAGCGAGACAATATAGCCCGACCAGCCGACGGCGACGGTGGAGGCGCCCATGGCGTATTCCAGGATGAGGTCCCAACCGATGATCCAGGCGAAGATCTCGCCCAGGGTCGCATAAGTATAGGTGTAGGTGCTGCCGGAGACCGGCAGCAGCGCGGCGAGCTCGGAGTAGCACAGACCGACGAAGGCACAAGCTATTCCGCCGACGACGAAGGAGAGCATGATGCCGGGGCCGGCATAGTGCGCCGCCGCCGTGCCGGTGAGAACGAAGATGCCGGCGCCGATGATGCAGCCGATACCGAGCGCCGTAATGCTCAACGGCCCGAGCGTCTTGCCAAGCGTTTGCTGGCCCGCTTCGGTGATGATGGCGGCGACCGACTTGCGCGTCATCAAACCCTGGTCTGACATGGTGACATTTCCCCCTCGACTGTTGCCAGCGTGGCCGTCAATCAGGATGACAGCCTTAGGTCGCAACACTTCAATGATTGTCTGCACGCGAGGGGAAGGCAAGCGCATTTTTAAACGCGCGCGTGCACATTTTCTCGCCGCTCCGGATTGCGCGAACATTGCTAGTGTCGGGTGTCTGACACTTCGTACCCTCGCCATTCCGGGCGCGCTACTTGGCGCGAACTATGGTGCGCAATTGCGCACCTGAGAATCCCGGGGTGACGGCGACAAGATTCCGGGTTCCTGCTGCGCAGGCCCCGGAATGACGGAAACAATTGTTAGAGTGAGAGCACTGGCAAGCGTAGCCCGGGTAAGCGAAGCGACACCCGGGACCTTGTGCGCTCTCGTCCCCGCTGGCAGGGTTGATCAGCGGCGCCGAGGCAAGGTCGATGCGTGACGGCGATGTCGCCCTCACGCTTTCGCGCCTAGCCAGACGGAGGGTTTTCCTGATCCAGAAACGGCGCGACCACCTCGCGCGTATCCTTGCTCGGCACCACCGGCACGATCTCGAAGGTCATGCCGAAGCCAGCGCAGTTCAGGATCCATTCCTGCAGCAGCCGCGCGTCGTCGCATTCCATCAGCTGGAAGCAGCGGTCGAAATTGGATTCGATCCAGCTCCCGACATAGTTGAGCCCTTCGGGAAACTTGATCCCGGCATCGCGCACCCGCCGGTAGACCGGGATCGGATCACGGTCCTTGAAGCGTTCGATCACCATGAACAGCATGGGAAACTCCGTCGCTCATGCCTCTTTGAAAACTGAATCTGGAAACCCAGTCGCCGTCGTCCCGGACAAGCGAACCCTTGGCGGCGCGGAGCGCCGCTCAGGCGAGCGCCGATCCGGGACTTATTACCCGACGAACGAGTGTATAGCTTCCAAAACCTATCGTTTCCAGCCACGAGCGTTGTCCTCTCGCTCCCTCTCCCGCACTTCGCGGGAGAGCAACAGCGCAAGCGTCGAGATGCGATCAGCCCTTGCGCAGGAACACGTAATCCGCGGAGTAGGGCGCGCTGCGATAGGCGCCGGCCTTGTCGCATGCACCTTCGAGCTTGCCGCCCTGGGTATTGATCCGCTGCACCGTGGTGACACCGGTCAGGGTGCCAGTGCCGCGCTGGGACACCACGTCGAGCTTGAGCCAGGCAATGTCCGCCGCGGTCGCGCCGGGGGCATTGCCCGCGGCCTTGCCGGTCACGGCGCTGCCGTCGCTCAATTCCCAGTTCGGTCCGGCATAATGCCGGCCGGCGGTCTTGCCGTCGGCGAGCAGGGTCGCAATCGGTTCGCGGAAGGCCCAGGCGAGCTTGCCGTCGGCGCCAGCCTTGCAGTCATAAACCTGCGCGCCTTCGGCATGCAAGGTAATCACCGCGCTCGTCCCGGGCGCGGCAATCGCCTCGGGAAGGGGATGTTCGGCGGCGGAGGCACTCGCGGACAGGCCCGACAATAGCAGCAACGCAAGCACAATTTTGAAACCCGGCATCATCAGCTCCTGGAGGTGGATGTTGTCACTGCGAGCAGCCACCGGGTCTCGCCTTCGGCTGGCCCGATGACCGTCGCAGCGACGATGTAGTAGTCCAGACATGTGGCATTCGCGCGACCCGGCGGCTCGCAATGAGGTTGGTCGACTGGCGCAGAGACGCCTAAGCCGCCATCGCCTTGGTGAGGTTTTCGGCAACCTTGTCGAGGAAGCCTGACGTCGACAGCCAGCGCTGGTCGGCGCCGACCAGCAGCGCGAGGTCCTTGGTCATATAGCCGGCCTCGACGGTATCGACGCAGACCTTCTCCAGCGTGTCGGCGAACTTGGCCAGCGCCTCGTTGTTGTCGAGCTTGGCGCGGTGGGCGAGGCCGCGGGTCCAGGCGAAGATCGAGGCGATCGAGTTGGTCGAGGTCTCCTTGCCCTTCTGGTGCTCGCGGTAGTGGCGCGTCACGGTGCCGTGGGCGGCTTCCGCCTCGACGGTCTGTCCATCAGGCGTCAGCAGCACCGAGGTCATCAGGCCGAGCGAGCCATAGCCCTGCGCCACCGTGTCGGACTGCACATCGCCGTCATAGTTCTTGCAGGCCCAGACATAGCCGCCCGACCATTTCAGCGCCGATGCGACCATGTCGTCGATCAGGCGATGTTCGTAAGTCAGCCGCTTGGCCTCGAACTGGGTCTTGAACTCGCGGTCGTAGATGTCCTGGAAGATGTCCTTGAAGCGGCCGTCATAGACCTTGAGAATGGTGTTCTTGGTCGAGAGATAGACGGGGTAGCCGCGCATCAACCCGTAGTTCAGCGAGGCGCGCGCGAAGTCGATGATGGAATCATCGAGGTTGTACATTTCCATCGCGACGCCGGCGCCGGGCGCCTTGAACACTTCCTTCTCGATCACGGTGCCGTCGTTGCCGACGAACTTCATCGTCAGGGTGCCCGCGCCCGGAAACTTGAAGTCGGTGGCGCGGTACTGGTCGCCATAGGCGTGGCGGCCGATGATGATCGGCTTGGTCCAGCCCGGCACCAGCCGTGGCACGTTCCTGCAGATGATCGGCTCGCGGAAGATCACACCCCCCAGAATGTTGCGGATGGTGCCGTTCGGCGACTTCCACATCTCCTTCAGCCCGAACTCCTTCACCCGGGCTTCGTCGGGGGTGATGGTGGCGCATTTGACGCCGACGCCGACCTTCTTGATGGCGTTGGCGGCGTCGATGGTGACCTGATCGTTGGTCTGGTCGCGGTATTCCATCCCGAGGTCGAAGTACATCAGCTCGATATCGAGGAACGGGTTGATCAGCTTGTCCTTGATGTACTGCCAGATGATCCGGGTCATCTCGTCGCCATCGAGTTCGACGACGGGGTTGGTCACCTTGATTTTTGCCATGATCGGGAGAGCCTTTTGGAATCAGCGCGCCTTTGACGAGCGGGGTGGGCGGGAGTGCCCGCGTCATAGCACTGCCGAAGGGCGGGCGGAAGCCAAGGGATTATGCAGTTTCAGCCCGATCCTTGGCCCAGTACCGCCGTTTCGAGGCGGGCGAACCGGCAAGCTGGACTAGCGAGCCGGTCCCGGGCGCTCCCGAACACCGGGACTAGAACACCGCCTGCGTGGCCGTGCCGGCGACCACGTACCAGGTGACCACGATGCCGCAGATCAGGGCGCCCGGAAGACTGGACCCGGTGCGCCGCCAGGTGAAGGTGGCGATGATGGCCGCAATGGCCAGCAGCGGCACGAACTGGATGGCAACGATGGTGGAGAGCGGCACGAAGCCGGGATCGGGCAGCGGGTTGAACAGCTTTCCGGTCAGCCACAGCGTGCCGTATTGCAAGGTAAGCAGCACGATGAATCCCAGGGCCAGTGCCAGGATATTGGTCAGATAGAGGGCGCCGCGCGGCGCCGCCATGGTCGAGAAGTTCCGGTGCAGCACGTGCAGCGCGATGACGAAGAACGCCGTGATCGGCAGGAGATAGATCAGGAAGATCAGGAACTGCTTGGCGCTCATCGGCTTCAGCGCCACGATCCAGAAGCGGAAATCGATCTTGAAGACGAGGTCGGCCAGCCATAGCGCGGCGTAGCCGATGATGGCGGTGGCGAGCGCGATCAGGAGCGACTGCCCGACGATGCCGGCGCGGCTGACGCGCTTGGGCGCAAACGGCATCAGCGCCAGCGTGATCAGCGCGTTGATGATGGCCCAGACCATGATCTGGTTGGTGATGCCCTGGGGCAGGAACGCGGACGGCGTGACGAAGCTGCCGCCGAGCGCAAAGGCCGGATAGTAGGTCAGAGCCGGGATCAACGCGGTCAGGATGAAGGCCACAGTCCAGCGCCCGCCGCTGGCGGCGGTGTGCTTGGGCACGGTGCCGTCGGCGCTTTCAGGCAGTCGCAAATGCGAGAACACCGGGGCCTCGAGCAATGCGTCGAACGTGCCGATCACCAGGACGACAAAGCCGATCAGGGCCAGCAGCGTACCGATCTCCTTGGCGAACCAGATCTGATCGTCCGCCGGGCGCGGCGTGCCGCCAACCAGGGTCCTCGAGAACCAGTCGAGGCTGTAACCGATCGCCTGGTCCGAAATATGCTCGGCCGGATGCGTGATCGCGGGTGTATAGAGCACCCGCGCCGTGCCCTGCGCGGTGTCGCCATAGATCTTGCCCGGTTCCACCGGCCCTTGGGTGCCGAACAGTGCCTGGAGTTTCGGGCTTTGGGTCACATCGCGGGCGCGATCGACGCCCCACATCAAGGTCGAGAATTCTTCGTATTGGGCGAACACCAGCGCGACGTTGCGGGGCCAGCCCGGGGTGCCTTCGGCGGCGAACGGTTTTCCCGTCGACGAGCCCTCCAGCACCATCGACTTGTAATCGTTCGGCATCGTGATCGCGGCGGCGAGAACGGTCCAGCCGCCCATCGAGTGGCCCTCCAGCCCAATATTGTTCTTGTCGACGATGTCGAGGCCGCGCAGATAGGCCAGCCCGTCGGGGCCGCCAAAGCCATTGGCGAAGGCCGGCGGATCGCTATAGCCGTGGCCGGTCTGGTCCAGCGCCAGCACCACGTAGCCCCTGCGGGCAAATTCGATGGCGAAACCGTCCTGGGTCTCGCGCGAATTGATGTAGCCGTGAACCGCGAGGATGCCGGGGGCGGGGTTCTGCGCCGTGGCGTTCGGCGGGATATAGAGCAGGGCGCTCATGGTGTTGCCCTTGGCGCCGGTGAAGCGGATGTCCTGTATGCGGATGCCGCCCGCGGTCTGGGTGAAGTGCGCCAGCAGCCCGCCGGCCAGAATCAGGATCAATCCGACGATCGCCAATGACCATTGCTTGCGCATGGACGCTTCCCCAAGACCTTGCGCCGTGACTTTCGGCTTCAGGTTCATTCTTGTTGTAATCGCTAGCGTAGCCGAAAGACGAAGCCGCGCAAGGATTGCGGCCGAGCTTTCCCCTGCAATGCTTTGGTTGGATGTCAAAGGCCACGCCTAAGCTGGCGTTGTGTGCAGCAAAAACGCCGCCCAACGAGACGTGAACACCCCTTCGGTCTTGCCGCGCGAGGGGAGAAGCCGTTACGTTGCAGGTATCGACCGAGTGGCAACTTGGGTTCCGGGCGGGAGACCGTCGCAGGTCCGAGCGTTGCGGAAACCGGCAGCCTTACGCTGCCGACGGCACCCGAGGGACAAAAACCCAGAGGAGGAGACGTCGAGACAACCAACAGCCCCGTGAGGGGCCAAGGAGGTCTCATGCCACTTCTTGCTCTCGCCCTTGTCGTGCTCGCGGCCTTGATCCACGCAGGCTGGAATCTCATGTCCAAGCGTGCGGCCGCGGCAGGGCCCACCTTCGTCTCCATATACAATTTCATTGCCTGTGCAGCCTATGCACCATGGGCGCTGTGGTTGCTCGCGCACGACAAAATGAGTTGGAGCTTGCCGGCAGCGGGCTGCGTCCTGCTCAGCGGTTTCATCCACCTCGGCTACAGCCTGTGCCTGCAGCGGGGCTATCAGGTGGCCGACCTCTCGGTCGTCTACCCGGTCGCACGCGGTACCGGCCCGATGCTCGCCGTCATCGGCGCGTTCCTCCTGCTGGGCGAGACGCCGACACGGCTCGGGCTCATTGGCCTGCTCGCGGTGGTCGCAGGAATTGGTCTCATCTCGACCCAGGGCGATCTCGGAGCGTTCAGGAAGCCGGCAGGCCAAGCGGGCATTCGCTGGGGCACCGTGACAGGCACGCTGATCGCGAGCTATACCGTCGTTGACGCCTATGGCGTGAAGGCGCTCGGCATCCCGCCCGTCGTGCTTGACTGGTTTTCGAACCTGCTACGCTTCTTCCTCCTGGCGCCCTTGGTCGTGAGCAAGCCGGCCCGTGCGCGCGAGCTCATGCGTGGCAAGTGGTGGCTCGCGATTGGAGTGGGACTGCTCTCACCACTCTCCTATATCCTCGTGCTTGCCGCCCTCGACCTCGGCGCACCGCTCAGCGTGGTCGCGCCAGCGCGGGAGATGTCGATGATGGTGGGCGCGGCGTTTGGCATGGCCATCCTGCGCGAGCGCGTCGGGCTGTGGCGGCTCGTCGGCTGCGCCTTGCTGTTCGCCGGCGTCGTCATGCTGGGCGCATCGTAATCTTGGTCTCGCAACCGAAGGCACGGGGCTTCGAGGCCACAACCCCACATATGCGCTTAGTCGGCATCATCGGCTGTTATTCCGCTTGAGAATTCCCTCGAAACAGGCAATCGAGGGGCCGAGCCTGACCGCATCTCATCGGGCTCTTTGACCTCGCTAGATCTCTCTGTTGCAATCGGAAAGTGAAACACGCCGTGACCGGCTCGGGTACCGACAAGACCAAGACCGGCTTCGCGCTCGAAGGCCCCATCGTCATCCTGGTCGAGCCGCAGCTCGGCGAGAACATCGGCATGGCGGCGCGCGCCATGGGCAATTTCGCGCTTGATCATTTGCGTCTGGTCAATCCGCGTGATGGCTGGCCGAATGTCGCCGCGCAGCGCGCGGCGGCCGGTGCCGACCATATTCTCAGGCACGTCGCGTTGTTCGACAGCGTTGCAGCGGCGGTCGCCGACCTCGATCTGCTGTTTGCCACCACGGCGCGCGCCCACGATCAGGCCAAGCCCGTGGTCGCGCCGGACGCTGCCGCGCGCGAAATGTCCGGCCACATCGCAAGCGGCGGCAAGTGCGGCATCCTGTTCGGCCGCGAGCGCGCCGGGCTGATGAACGATGAGGTCGCGCTTGCCAACCGCATCGTCACATTTCCCGTCAATCCCGGCTTCGCCTCGCTCAACCTCGCCCAGGCCGTGCTGCTGATGGGCTATGAATGGTTCAAGCTCGCGACCTCTGGCGGGCTTCCGTTCGCGATGCCCGAGCGCTCCGAGCGCGCCTCCCAGCATCAGATGCAGGCGTTCTTCGAGAACCTGGTGCGCGAACTCGACAAGGTCGAGTTTCTGCGGCCGGCCGAGAAGCGCGAGACCATGCTGGTCAATCTGCGCAACATCTTTACCCGCATGGAGCCCACCAAGCAGGACATGCACACGCTGCACGGCGTCATCATGGCGATCGCCGAGGGGCGCAAGGGCCCGGCCAAGGGCGGCGTGCTCGATGGCGAGCAGGCGATACGGCTGCGCGCGCTGCTGGCCGAGCAAGGGCAGGGCACGACGCCGTCGGAAGGCACCTTGCGAGGGCTTGCGCGGCTCTTGCGGCGCAATCCGACCGACGCTGAGCGGCTGTTATGGCAGGCGCTGACCCGCGACCGCCGCTTCGCCGGCCAGTTCAAGCGGCAGACCCCGGTCGGGCGGCAGATTCCGGATTTCGTCTCCTTCGTGCACCGGATCGCGATCGAGCTGGTGAATGCGAGCGAGAGCGAAGCCATCATCGCCGACCGCGCCGCTCGACGAGCCTGGCTGGAGAGCCGCGACTATCGCGTGATCGAGATCCGCGCCATCGACGTCGAGGCGGATCTCGGCAAGGAGCTGGCGCGGCTGGCAACGGAAGTGTCACAGCGGGGCTAGACTAACGGTTCGCTCTCGCAGCGTGATCGCTTCAAATGTCGTCAAGTCAGGCAGGAGTTTCACTCCTGGCAACGACCAACCGCCGGGCGGCTCTCAACATACGTCGCGTCAGTCGTGCCCCCTCACGCGCGATCTCGGCATCCAGCGATCCTTCCATGATGGCAAGCCGCGTCGCGTGCGCGAGTCACAAATACTCGCTTAGATTGCGTGCAACGTATCGGCGTTAATGCATCACAAACGCAACCACAGGGAGAATTACTCAGCGTTTTCCGTGGCTTCTACCTGTGCCCGTGTTCCTACGGTGTTCCGGCTTAACCAAATCTTGCGACCTTTTCGCAAAAACTAACCTAAATTTGCTGATATGGATCGCAGGAGATCTCCTCATGTTTGGGCGCAAGAAAACCAGTGACGGGCTGACCTCGCTCGCTACCAAAGCCATCAGCGCCAATGTGATGGTGGCGGATGAGAACCTCCACATCGTCTATATGAACGAGGCCGTGACGGCGCTGTTGCGCGAGGCCGAGCCGGATCTGAAAAAGGATTTGGCGAAATTCAACGTCGATACGCTGATCGGAACAAATATCGACGTCTTTCACAAGAATCCTGGCCACCAGCGGCAGCTGCTGCAGGCTCTCACGTCGGTGCATCGCGCGACCATCAAGATCGGCAAATGGAGCTTCGATCTCGTGGCGACGCCGCTGAAAAACGCCGACGGTCGTCGCGCCGGCGTGGTTGTCGAATGGGCCGATGCCAGCATTCGCCTGCAGAATCTGAACTTTGCCGCGCAGGCCGCCGCCATCAGTCGCGCGCAGGCCGTCGTCGAGTTCAATCTCGACGGCACCATCATCACCGCCAACGAGAATTTTCTCAAGGCGTTGGGCTATTCGCTCGGCGAGATCTGCGGCAAGCATCACAGCACGTTCGTTGCGCCTGCCGAGCGGGACAGCGCCGCCTATCGCGAGTTCTGGGCGGCCTTGAACCGGGGCGACTACCAGGCCGGCGAGTACAAGCGGATCGGCAAGGGCGGCAACGAGGTCTGGATTCTCGCCTCCTACAACCCGGTGTTCGATGAAAAGGGCAAGCCGTTCAAAGTCGTCAAATTTGCCACCGATATTACCGCGCAGAAGTTGAAGAACGCCGACCTCGCGGGCCAGATCGAGGCGATCGGCAAGTCGCAGGCGGTGATCGAGTTCAATCTCGACGGCACCATCCTGACGGCCAACGACAACTTCCTGCACGCGCTCGGCTACTCGCTCGGTGAGATCAAGGGCAAGCATCACAGCCTGTTCGTGGAACCTGCCGATCGCGACGGTGCGGCCTATCGCGCGTTCTGGGCGGCGCTGAACCGCGGCGAATTCCAGGCCGGCGAGTTCAAGCGGGTCGGCAAGGGCCGCAAGGAGGTCTGGATCCAGGCGTCCTACAACCCGATCCTCGATCTCAACGGCAAGCCGTTCAAGGTCGTCAAATACGCCAGCGACATCACCAAAGCGGTCCTGGTCCGCATGGGCAACGAGCGCGTGCGCGGCATGATGGAGACCGTCGCGGCCGGCGCCGAAGAGCTGAACACGTCGGTGCGCGAGATCTCCGAAGCGATGGTCAAGTCGCGGGAAACCGCGCTCGGCGCGGTCGAGCGCGTCGCGATGGCGGACTCGCAGGCCAAGCGGCTGAGCGACGCCGCGCAGGCGATGAGCGGCATCGCGGAGATGATCGGCGACATTACCGGCCAGATCAACCTGCTCGCGCTCAATGCGACGATCGAATCGGCGCGCGCGGGCGAGGCCGGGCGAGGATTTGCCGTGGTCGCATCCGAGGTCAAGAATCTCGCCAACCAGGCGAAACAGGCGACCGACAAGATCGGCCTCGAAATCAGCGGCCTGAACGGCATCTCCGGCGACGTCGTGACCGCGCTGGATACGATCAAGAAGGCCATACAGAACGTCAGCGAATACGTCACCTCGACCGCGGCGGCGGTCGAAGAGCAGAGCACCGTGACCAGTGAGATGTCGTCCAATATGCAGCGCGCCGCCGCCGAAGCGACCGCGATCGCCGCACGCGCGGCCGGATAAGACGCGTAGCGGCGTTCCGGTCAGACCGATCATGCGGTGAACGGCGTTGGCGGGTCCGCTCGGTCCGGCCGCGGAAGCTGTCTGCGCCAATGCCGGCGTCTCCGAGGTTGCGGATGCGCTCAGGTGCGCACGCATTCGTGCGCCGATGCTTTCTCAACGGTTTACATTGCACGGCGACGCGCGGCGGCGCCCGGCACCATTTTGGCTGGTGAACACGAACTTAAGAAACCGCGACGCATTTGAGGGAATTCCAATCAGAAATACCAATGCAACAATTTTACCCGGCGCTGTTATTTGCGGCGTAAAGTGGGTTGGATTTTGTTGCGATTGCGACGGTCAAGAAAAGACAGTCAAAGAAAAAAATGAGCGATACGAAATCGACACTCCAGGATCTGGACGAGGCGATCTCGCGAGGAACGAGCGAGAGCCGCGTGCGTGCGCTGTGGCACGCCACCGATCTGTTGATCGCCGGCCGGTATTGCGAAGACGAGATCGCGACCTTCGGCGAGGTCATTGGGCGACTTGCCGATGCAATTGAAGTCGCGGCTCGCGCCGAACTCGCCGAACGACTGGTCACGATCGACTATGCCCCGATCAATGTCATTCGCAAGCTGGCCTTCGATGATGCGATCGAGGTCGCCGGCCCCGTGCTCAGCGAATCCACGCAGCTCGACGATGAAGTCCTCGTTGCCAACGCAATCAGCAAGAGCCAGGCGCACCTGCTCGCGATCGCGAAGCGAAAGTCCATCGGCGAGGCGGTCACCGACGTGCTCGTGACGCGCGGCGGTCGGGACGTCGCGAACGCCGTCGCAAGCAACGAAGGTGCGCGGTTTTCGGGCGCCGGCTTCCTGCACATGGTAAAGCGAGCCGAAGGCGATGGGATCCTCGCCGAGAATCTGGGTCTGCGCACGGACATCCCCAGGCAGTTGTTCCAGCAGCTCATCGCCAAGGCGTCGGATGACGTGAAGAAGCGCCTTGAGCAGGAACGTCCGGCCATGTTTGCGGAAATTCAGGCGACGGTGGCCGACGTCGCCGGCACGCTGCAGTCGAAGTTCGGTCCGGTATCGCGCAGCCATTTCGTTGCAAAACGCGTCGTGACGATCCAGCATCGCCAGGGCAATTTGAACGAAGGCAGCATTTCCGGATATGCACGCGCCCGCAGGATCGACGAGGTAACGATCGGACTATCGCTGTTGTGCGCGCTGCCGGCCGACGTGATCGAGCGCGCGCTGTTCAGCAAGAACAGGGAAATGCTGCTGATCGTGGCCAAGGCGCTCGGCTTTTCCTGGGATACGTTGCTGGCATTGTTGTTCATCGGCGCCAAGGATCATCGCATCACGGCGGGCGAACTCGATGAGTTGCAATCGGATTTTCAACGCCTCAACCCGGAGACGTCCCGCAGCATCATGGAGTTCTATCAATCGCGCAAGCAGATCGGGTTTGCCCATGACGGCGCGGCGCGTGAGCCTGCAGCGCAATTCGTCGACTAGCCCATGACCGCAACCATATCGGCGACGCCTATCAACGATCTCGCTGCCGCCGCGCGCAAGCGTCGCGATCCGGATCCCGACAAGCGGAAGCCGCAGACATCCTCGGCGGAGGCGGCCTGGATGGTTCTCGATGCCGCAAACGATCTCGGCGATCACGCGACCATCGAGGCCTGCCGCAGGGTCATCGACGCCAGCCTGAACGGCAGAGTCGTCCCTCAATCTGATTTGTACCTGATCCTCGATTATTTCCGGTAATTTCGAAGGCTCGGCCAAGCGGCGCGCGGCGCGCCGCCGCCACCCGTGAAATCACGGATCGGCTCACGCGCGCCACGGTTGAGCCTGGCCCGCACGCTGTTTGCGCGTCGCAATCATCCGGGGCGGCGCGCTGAAACGGTAACGCCACATTCACCATTCGCGCAAATCCCCGAACCGCTTTCTGCAACGCGGCCGCGCTCGCAAGCTCGCTTATACTTTTGCTGCCTAGTCATAGCCAAGGGAAGGCTGCGCCTCGTGCAGACGTCCGGTTCGAAAGCAGTAGACAGTAAAGCGTATGATTACCGCCCGCATCGTGGTCCTGACTATCGCCCTGAGCGCGGGCGCGGCTGCGGCTTATTTCGCGAGCGGTTTCGACAACAACAAGCCCGCCACGGCGCTTCAGGAGCCGGTTGCACCGCTGACGACGATCGACATCCTCGTCGCGAAGTCCGAAATCAATCTCGGTCAGAAACTCAAGCCCGGTGATCTGCAGTGGCAGGCGTGGCCGGCTTCGACTGCCAGCAGCTCGTTCATTCGCCGCAACAACCGCCCGGATGCCGCCACCGAGTTGGCCGGCTCGATCGCACGCGCACCGTTCATCGCGGGCGAGCCGATCCGCGACCAGAAGCTGGTGAAGGCCGACGGCTCCGGCTTCATGGCTGCGATCCTGCCAGGCGGCATGCGGGCGATCTCGACCGACATCTCGCCGGAGACCGGCGCCGGCGGCTTCATTCTGCCGAACGACAGGGTCGACGTCATCCTGTCGAGGCGCGACAAGAATCCGAGCCGCGACGGTGCACAGGACTCCGTCACCTCCGAAATCATTTTATCGAACGTTCGCGTGCTCGCGATCGATCAGGCGCCCAAGGAAAACGACGGTCAGAACACCGTGCTGGGCAAGACGGTGACGCTCGAGCTGAAGCCTGAGCAGGCCCAAACACTCGCGCGCGGGCGGCAGAGCGGTACGCTGGCGCTGGCGCTGCGCAGCATCGTCGATGCAAGCGCCGTCGACGCCGACTCCGAGAGCGAAGGTTCCAAGAGCGGAAACAGTATCAATATCGTCCGTTACGGCGTTGCAAGCCCGCAAGCGGCACAGAAGTGACGAAAAGGATGCCGACATGAAATGCGGGACAAATCAGCTGAAATGGCGGAGCCTCACGGTGCTCGCCCTGTGGTTCTCCGCCACAGCCGCGCTGACGCTCAATCCGGTCATGACGCCTGTCCTGGCGGCTGAGGACAGCGCCACCGCGCCGGTCGTCTCTGGCGGGCAAGGAAAGACACGCTTTCTCGCACTCGGCGTCGGCAAATCCGTGGTCGTCGATTTCCCGCGTGACGTCAAGGACGTGCTGGTCGCGGATCCGAAGATCGCCAACGCCGTGATCCATTCTGCGCAGCGTGCCTACATCATTGGCGCGGCCGTCGGACAGACCAATGTCGTGTTCTTCGGTTCCGACGGCCAGCAGGTTGCGACCTATGACATCGCGGTCAAGCGCGATCTCAACGGCGTGCGCACCGCCTTGAGGCAAAGCCTGCCGGGGGTCCAGATCGAAGGGGTCGGCGACAGCGTGGTCCTGAGCGGCTCGGTCTCGAGCCCCGTCGAGGCGCAGCAGGCAGGCGACATCGCGGCACGGCTGGTGGGCGGAGCGGACAAGGTCGTCAACAGCATCGTCGTCCGCGGCCGCGATCAGGTGATGTTGAAGGTCAATGTTTCGGAGGTCCGGCGCGACATCGTCAAGCAGATGGGCATCGATCTCTCTGCCAGCATGAACTACGGCACCGCGGTGGTGAATTTCAACAACAGCAATCCGTTCACCGCCTTTGGCCGCCCGCTCGTGAGCGACAACGGCCTCAGCGCCTCGTCGATCTTGAAAGGCTTGCCCACGGTGACGGCGACGATGCGCGCGATGGAGAGCGCGGGCGTGGTGCGAACGCTGGCCGAACCAAACCTGACGGCGATTTCGGGCGAGTCCGCAACGTTCATTGCGGGCGGCGAGTTTCCGATTCCCGCGGGTTATTCCTGCGACCCCACCACACATGTCTGCACGACCCAGATCAACTACAAGAAGTTCGGCATTTCGCTCAACTTCACGCCCGTCGTGCTCGGCGAGGGACGGATCAGCCTGCGGGTGATGACCGAGGTATCGGAGTTGTCCAATGACAACGCGATCACGATATCGCAGGCGCTCTCCGGGACCTCGTCGAATTCGATCACCATCCCATCGATCAGAACGCGGCGTGCGGAAACCACGCTGGAGATACCGTCGGGTGGCTCGATGGCGATGGCGGGTCTCATTCAGAAGCAAACCCGGCAGGCCGTCAACGGATTGCCCGGTGTGGACAGCTTGCCAGTCCTCGGCGCGCTGTTCAGGAGCCAGGACTTCGTCAACAACGAGACCGAGTTGATGGTCCTGGTGACTCCCTATGTCGTCCGGGCGGTGGCGCAGAAGGAGCTGTCGCGGCCCGATGACGGGTTTGCACCCGCATCGGACTCCCAGTCGACACTGCTTGCCCGCATCAATCACATCTACGGCGTTGCCGCCCGCGCCGACCAGGTCGGGGGCTACCAGGGCAATTTTGGCTTCATCATTGACTGAGAGCGAACTGCCGAGGCTGGGGCTGGGGCGAGGGGTGGAACGATGACAAACACAATGCCGGTCGATTGCCGTCGACGCCTGCGCCTGGCAAGCGTCCTTGTTGGCATGTCCGTCGCGCTCGGCGCTTGTACCTATGCCGACAGGGAGCTTGTGACCGCCGGCGTTCCCGACGATTACCGCCTGCGTCATCCGATTGCGGTCGAGGAGGCCAACCATTCCATCGTCGTCTTCGTCGGCCGCGGCCGCGGTGGGCTGTCCGTCTCGCAACGCGCCGACGTCATGGGACTGGCGCACGCATGGGTCCGCGAAGGCACCGGGGCCGTCGTTGCCGACGTCCCCGTCGACACGCCCAATGCGAGAGCGGCTGCGGCGACGTTCCAGGACATTCGGGAGGTGCTTGCGGCAGGCGGCGTGCCCGCGCGCGGCATCAAGTTGCACAGCTACCGGCCGGAGGATCCGCGAACGCTGCCGACGATTCGGCTGAGCTACCCGACAATGACGGCGGTCGCCGGTCCCTGCGGCCTGTGGCCTGAGGACCTCGGTCCCTCGATCATGGACCCCGAATACAGTGAGAACAGATCGTACCACAATTTCGGCTGTGCCACGCAGCGCAACCTCGCGGCGATGATCGACAATCCGGCGGACCTGGAACAGCCGCGGCCCGAGATCCCGCCCTATACGGCGCGACGCACGATCGCGTTCGACAAATATCGCAGGGGCGACCCGACGACGACCACCTATCCCGAATCCGACAAGGCCAAACTCAGCGATACCGGCAAATGATCAGCGCAGGCCCAAAATCCGAAGATCTCGCAGACGGCGCGGTGCCGTCGGCGAACGACTACATCCCTCCCGCACCGCGCGTGTCGGTGCAGGCCTTTTGCGAGACCGAGGAGACCGCAACCGCGGTGCGCGCGGCAGGCGATGATCGCCGCCTCGCCAAGGCCCATCTCTCGATGAAGATGGGCGGCATGGCAGTCGCGATCGAAACCTATCATTCCCAGCCGACGCCGAATGTGATCATCCTGGAGACCCGGATCGACAGCGACATCATCGCCGGCCTCGATGAACTCGCAACCGTCTGCGATCCCGGCACCCGCGTCGTCGTGATCGGCTGCGACAAGGATGCCGTGCCCTATCGCGAACTGGTGCGTCGCGGCGTCAGCGATTACGTCGTGGGGCCGGTCGAAACCATTGACGTCGTCCGCGCGATTTGCGGCCTGTTCTCGGCGTCGGAGGCGGTCGCGACCGGACGTACGATCGCCGTGGTCGGTGCAAAGGGCGGGGTCGGTGCATCCGCTATCGCCCATAATGTGGCCTGGACCATCGGCCGCGACCTTGCGCTTGATTCTGTGGTCATCGATCTCGATCTCGCCTTCGGTACGGCCAGTCTCGATTACAATCAGGACCCGTTGCAGGGAATTGCCAATGCGATCTTCCAGCCCGATCGGCCCGACAGCGCATTGATGGAACGCCTGCTCTCGAAATGCACCGACCGCCTCAGCCTGCTGGCGGCGCCGGCAGCGCTCGACAGGGTCTATGATTTCGGCGCCGAAGCCTTCGACGCCATCTTCGATACTTTGCGCATGACCACACCCTGCATCGTGCTTGACATTCCGCATCAATGGTCGGGATGGACCAGGCGTGCGCTGGTCAACGCGGACGATATCCTGGTCGTGGCCGAGCCCGACCTCGCCAATCTGCGCAATACCAAGAACATTCTGAGCATACTGAAGGCCGCGCGGCCCAACGACCGGCCGCCGCTCTATTGCATCAACCAGGTCGGTATGCCGAAGCGTCCCGAAATCGACGTACGCGCATTCGTCAAGGCGGTCGAGAGTCCGCCGATCGCCGTCATTCCGTTCGACTCACGGCTGTTCGGCACGGCGGCGAACAACGGTCAGATGATCGCCGAGGTCTCGAGATTCCACCGCACCACCAAGATATTCCAGCAGATGGCACAACGGCTGACGGGCCGCGGCGAGACCAAGAAACGACAGGGGTCGCTGTTGTCGCCGATCCTCAGACGATTGCGCGCCCGGTAAGGAGAAGCCCGGCGCGATATGGCAGCGATTAGTCGTTGTTATCGCGGGATGCCACCGGCAATTTCGCGATGCCGGGTCGCGCGCGTCCGTTCTTCGACAGCAATTTCTTCAGTTCGGCAACGTTCGCCGCCGCTTCGTCGGCCGGCACACCGGACGTCACGATGCCTTCAGCCTCGGCAACCCGGCCTTGCAGGCCGACCACCAAAGCGAGATTGGCCCGAACGCGCGCGTCCTGGTCCGCATGGCTGAGGGCGCGGCGCAGATTTTCTTCCGCCTTCGGCAGATCCTTGGAAAGCACGTAGGAAAGGCCGAGATTAGACAGCACGGTGGGTTCGTCCGGCGCGATCCGGAGCGCGCTCGCATAATATTGCCGCGCCTCGTCGTAGCGGCCGAGTTGATCGAGCACGGCGCCCTGGGCCGAGAGGATCCGCCAATCGGGATCTTCCGGGGTGTGGGCGCGGCTCAGTACGTCGAAAGCCTGCTGGAAGTTGCCGTTGTCCGCCAGGGCCCGCCCATAACCCGCAAGGAGCGCCTTGTTGTCGGGATGCGCGATCGTGACCTGTTCGAGCACGGCTACGGCCTGAGCCCGCTGCCCGGTGGCCCGCAGCGCCTTGCCGTATTGTAACGCCACCTCGGCGTTGTCGGGAGTAGCGCGAAAACGCTCGCGAAGGAGGTCCACGTCGCGCCGCGGTGGCGTCGTCGCGTGGCTGGTGTCGGCGGTCTCGCCCAGTGACCCCGTGATGTCCGAGGGGGCAGTGGTCTGGCAACTGCACAGTCCGAGCACAACGATCGCCGACGCCGCGGCGGTTACGATGGGTCTGGCGAGGCAGGAGGATTTGAAGTGCCGCTTGAGCATCTGGCCTGATCATGGTCGGTGACTGGTCAGGAACGCTCACATATTAAGCCTAACTTCACGTTAAGCAGTCGAGAGGCTGTGGTCGCAGGCCAAGGCCATCACGCGCCTGGTAGCAAAATCCACGCCCTAATCGATGAATTCGGCGCCGAACTCGCAGCCGATCCGCCAAGCCAGGCGACAGCGACGCGCATGATCGGCAGCGAATATGATCGTGAATTGAGGGGGGATTTCGACGTATTCCGCCACCGCCTTGACGCCGCCGGCCGAGATGTCCGTGATGGTGCAGTCACGCGGTAACGAGCCGGTACCGCATTGGATCTTCGCGCCCCTTTTGCACAGCTGACGTTCGGTTTTCCGCCGATTTAAGAACATTGCGCTTCTTGATCCTGCACCACGGCAAGCCTTCCGTCACCGTGAGTAGCGCAGAATCGTTGGCATCCGCCTAGCATGACCGCTTGCAATGGGGGTGATCTTTTTGGATTTCATTTACCGAAATCAATCACGCTCAATCCAGCTGCTTCAGATAAAGGGCACGATGCGCGGGCCGGCGCGGCTGTGTCGACATAACCCGACCGACGCCGGGCGCATGCTGTAGGCAGGGCCTGACCCGCGCCGCTGCTTCGCAGGCAACTTCAAGCGCGCAGGGATGTGCTCTCGGTGAACGGGACAACAATCATAAGTTGTTGTGTAAACTTTCTGCCCCGGTATTCTGTTCGGGTTGGCGTGTTGGGGACAGTCGATGACAAGAAAAAAATGGCCCGCAATCGCGGGCGCCGTGACGCTGGTCGTTTGGTTCGCGTCGACCGCTCATGCGCAGGGCAATCCGGTCAAATGCGCCGCTCCGATGGCCCCTGCGGAAGAAAGAATTGCCGGATGCACCGCAGTCATCGAGGCGGAAACGGGTCCCGGGACGAACCTGGCCTGGGCGTATAACCTCCGCGCTCTGGCCTATGTTGAAATTCGGGATTTTGATCGCGCCATTGCAGATTTTTCGCGACTCGTCGAGCTCCAACCCAAGGAGCCACGCGTGCACTACAATCGGGGTACAACGTATTTTCGAAAAGGTGATTTTGACCGCGCCATTGCGGACTACGATCAGGCGATCGAGCTGGATCGGGGATATGGAGCCGCCTACCTTTGTCGTGGCGACGCGTACCGGGCCAAAGGTGATCTCGATGTCGCCATACGCGACTACAATGAGGCGATCCAGCTCGATCCGAAATATAAAGAGGCCTTCCTTGAGCGCGGTCAGGCGTACAGCGCCAAAGGAGATCTCGACCGCGCTATCGCCGACTATGATCAGGCGATCCAACTCGATCGAAATTTCAAGATGGCCTATTTGCGGCGCGGCAGTGCGTACAGGGCCAAAGGGGACACCAATCGTGCGATTGCCGACCTTGATGACGGGATCCGGCTTGACCCGAAGTACCCCCGTGCCTACCGCGCCAGAGGGGTGGCAGAGTTCCAGGCCGGCTTACTTGCCAAATCGTTGGCCGACCTCGACCAGTCGCAGGAGCTTGACCCCAAGGACTCCTACACGGCGTTGTGGCGTGAGATCGTTGCGAGGCGCAGTAGCGAGCCAAGCCGGCTCGCCGAGACCGCGGTACAACTGCACATGACGAAATGGCCAGCGCCCGTCGTGCGCCTATTTCTCGGCGAGATGATACAAGATGCGGTGCTCGCAGCGGCAGATGACGCCGATCCAAAGAAACAGAAGGAGCGGGTCTGCGAGGCCAATCTCTTTAGCGGCGAACTGCTGTTGCAGAAGCGCGTGACGGAAGAGGCGATGCGATTGTTCCGGCTCGCGGCTGCGAGCTGCTCGAAGAACTCTATCGAATGGTCGGCTGCCAAGGCCGAGCTCAAGGCGCTCGGTATCGATCCATGACCGGCGGCCATAACAGGCGCCGTCGATTGGCGGCGCTACAGCGCGACCAGCTGCACGGGTGCCTCGCGCGCCCGCCTGGTCTTTTTTGAAGGGCCGAGCAAGGAGCTCGCGGCGAGACCCGCGGTATCGGCGACTGCTGGATCGCGCGACACCATGGCGGCCACGATGGCGCCGTCGATCAGGAGCGCGAGCTGATGGGCCAGCATTTGCGGGTCCGCCGCGCCCATGTCGCCGGCGAGCTTCTCGATATGCGCCAACACGACCTTCTTGTGCTTCATCGCGATGACACGGAACTGTTTCTGGTCCTTGTCGTGCTCGCCAACCGCGTTGATGAAGGGGCAGCCGTAGAATCTCTCCTCGCCGAACCAGCGCTTCAAGGCCGGGAAGATCCGCGTGAGTTTCGTTCGCGCATCGCCGCCGCCGGACTCGATCGCGCCGATGAACCATTCGCGCCACTGCCTGCCTTCGCTTTCCAGCACGGCGTGGACGAGATTGGTTTTTGAGCCGAACAATTTATACAGCGTGGTCTTCGCGGTTCCGGCTTCCCCGATGATGGCGTCGATGCCGGTGGCGTTGATGCCGTTCTTGCAGAACAGCCGCGTCGCCGCGTTGAGCAGGCGGTCGTGCGCCGATTCATCGTCAGCGGCGGCGCCGCCGGCCGCGAAGGATTTCTTCTTCGGAGGTGATTTGCCCATGGCCACAGTTAAGCGAAGGTCGGGCCATTCATCAAGCCGCATCGCGATGCGCTCGAAATAATCGCAAGCTTGGGTGCAATTGCCCGGCGTTTGTGCAGGCGCGCGGGCGACCCATTCGCAGGCATTTCCCGTAAGGCGCTCCAGCGCATTGCGTTTTCATTCGCGGGGTGTCTGGCACGCTTCATGCAGGAAACAGACCGTTCGGTATCCTGGCTAGGGAGAAAACAAGATGACCGCGGTCGTACAGAAAACAGCGTTGACGGGCTGCCTTGCCCCGATCGACAGAGGTGGGCTGGAGCAGCTGATCGCCAACGGCAAGGCCAACCCCAAGGTCATCAAGACCTTGAAATGCAAGACGGTGGCCGAAGGCAAGTTCCGCCACGCCAACTATATCCGCAACCTGCCGCCCTACATCGTCGACGAGCCGCCGGGCCTCTTGGGCGACGATACCGCGCCCAATCCGTCGGAGGCCTCGCTGGCCGCGCTCGGCTCCTGCCTTGCCGTCGGCCTGCACGCCAACGCCGTTCATCGCGGCTGGACCGTCAACAAGCTCGAACTCGAACTCGAGGGCGACCTCAACATCACCGCGGTGTGGGGCACCGGCGACGTCAGCGACAAGCCGGTCGGCTTTACCGACGTGCGGGTCAAGGTCGACATGGAATGCGAGGGCGTCCCACCGGAGGAGATCAGCGCGCTGGTGACGCATGTGAAGAAGTGGTCGCCGGTGGCCAACACCTTCACGCGTCCGGTCAATCTCGAAGTCGGCCTCTAAGGCTTTGCGTTAGCAGCTCAATGGAAGTGGAGAGTGTCATGGGCTCATCAGCTGTCTCGCGGCGCGCGGCTGCCGAAGCTGCCGATGAGCCCGTGACCTCGATCGCCGACGAGGTCGCGGCGATCGCGCGCAAGGAACTGGCGCCGCTGGCGGCCGCGATCGATAGCGGCGCGGTCTATCCGGACCAACTGCTCCGACGTCTCGGCAGCGTCGGGGCCTGGGGCAGCCATGTCCCCAAGGATGGCACGGCCGACATGCGCTGCGCGATCCAGTCGATCGCGGCGCTCGGCGAGGTCTGCGGCGCCACCGCCTTCATGGCGTGGTGCCAGAACACGCTGGTCTGGTACGCCGCCAACTCCGACAATCCCCAACTTGCGGCTCGCTTCGCCGACGATTTCGCGACCGGCAAGATCCTTGGCGGTACCGGCTTGTCGAACCCGATGAAGAGCCTGTTCGGCATCGAGAAACTGAAGCTCAGGGGGCGCAGGGTGGACGGCGGCTACGTCGTTCGCGGCGCGCTGCCCTGGGTGTCGAACCTCGGGCCGGATCATTATTTCGGCACCATCTTCGAGCGCGAAGATCAGCCCGGCGAGATCGTGATGTTTCTCGCCGATTGCTCCGATCCCGCGATCGGGCTGCAGCCCTGCAAGCCGTTCCTCGCCATGGACGGCACCGGCACTTACGGCGTGCAGTTCCGCGATGTGTTCGTGCCGGACGAACTGATCCTGGCCGATCCCGCGGGGCCGTTCGTCAAGAAGATTCGCGCCGGCTTCATTCTGCTGCAGGCCGGCATGGCGCTCGGCCTGATCAGGGATTGCATCAACCTCATGGAGGAGGTCGATGGCTCACTCGGTCATGTCAACCGCTATTTGCCGCAGCAGCCCCTGCAGTTCAAGGACCTGTTTTCGGAGTTGGAACAGGAGGCGCAGGCGCTGGCGCGCGACCCCTTCAATGCAGACGACGCCTACTGGCGCAAGGTCGTGGCGCTTCGCTTGCGCGCCGGTGACGCCTCGGTCGCGGCCGCCCATGCGGCGATGCTTCATTGCGGCGCGCGCGGTTACCTCAAGAGCCACCGCGCGCAGCGACGGCTGCGCGAGGCCTATTTCGTCGCCATCGTGACTCCGGCGACCAAGCAGCTGCGCAAGATGCTGGCGGATTCGTGAGGTTCGCAAAGCAATTTTCGATCGACCACAAGACTTCAGCAATTTGGACTTCGACCCAGACTTCAAAACAACGGGACTTCGACCACCAAGTCTTCAGCTACCAAGTCTTCAGCCACCAACAGGAGAGGCCTGCCATGACGGACGTTCTGATTTCTGCCGGCGATCTCGCCGAATTCTTGAAGAAGGAGCCGTGTGTCGTCATCGACACGCGTAACCCGGATGCGTACGGCGCGGGGCACCTTCCCGACGCCGTCAACGTGCACGAAATCTTCACCTACCTCGCGACCTCGACGCCGGAAGGCATCCATGAGCTGAAGACCAAGTTCGCGGATGCTTTTGGGGCCGCCGGCCTGTCGGGCAAGGAAACCGCCGTCGTCTACGAACAGTCGATGAACTCCGGCTTCGGCCAGTCCTGCCGCGGCTATTATCTCCTGACGATGCTCGGCTATCCCAAGATCAAGGTGCTGCACGGCGGCTACGACGCCTGGGTCGCCGCCGGGCTGCCGGTAACGAAGGATGTGCCGAACCCGGCGCCGGCCTCGTTCGGAATCGTCCCCGAGGCCGGCGAGATCCTGATCGACGCCAAGACCGTGTTGGCCGCCGTCGGCAAGCCCGGCATTGCGCTGCTTGACGTCCGCGACGTCGACGAGTGGATCGGCGAAAGCTCTTCGCCTTATGGGAAGGACTTCTGCCCGCGCAAGGGGCGCATCCCCGGCGCGGTCTGGCTCGAATGGTACCGGATGATGAAGCCGACGGGGGAGGGGCCGCGGTTCAAGTCCAAGGACGAGATCCTCGCCGAATGCGCCACCGTCGGCATCAGCGAGAGCACCCCGGTCTACCTCTACTGCTTCAAGGGCGCGCGCGCCTCGAACACCTTCCTGGCGCTGAAAAATGCGGGCGTGAAGGATGTCCGCATGTATTTCGGCTCCTGGAACGAGTGGTCGCGCGATCCCTCGCTGCCGATCGATGAGGGGCTGCCGACGGCTGCCAAGGTCACGGACAAGGCGGCATAGAATCTGCATGTTTTTTCACCGCCCGCCGGGCAACCCGGCGGGCGATGAAGCTCGGGCGGGTCGGGGGTGTGTCCGCCGAAGCGGCCATGGCGCGGGCGAAGGGGTGAGATGACATGTCCACGTTCGACAATCCGTTTGACGCCGATCGCAGCTTGAAGCCTGGATGCATCTGCGGCCGGCACCGATCCGCAGCCGAACATGAGCAGGCGACGCCGGGGCTGCACTGCGACGAGGTCGCAAGCGAGGAAAAGCGCTACGAAGGCGTCGTCGCATCCGCGGTGATGCGCGCGATGTTCCCTCAGGACGCCGCACGCCGGGCGTTCCTGAAATCGGTTGGCGCGTCGACCGCGCTCGCGGCGCTCTCGCAGTTCTTCCCGATCAAGACAGCGACCGAGGTGTTCGCGGAAACCGGCGCGCCGGAAAAGAAGGATCTCAAGGTCGGCTTCATTCCCATCACCTGCGCGACCCCGATCATCATGGCCGCACCGCTCGGCTTCTATGCCAAGCACGGCCTCAATGTCGAGGTGGTCAAGACCGCGGGCTGGGCGGTGATCCGCGACAAGACCATCAACAAGGAATACGACGCCTCGCACATGCTGGCGCCGATGCCGATCGCGATTTCGCTGGGGCTAGGCGCGCAGCCAATTCCGTTCGCGGTGCCCGCGATCGAGAATATCAACGGGCAGGGCATCACGCTTGCCGTCAAGCACAAGGACAGGCGCGATCCAAAGGACTGGAAGGGCATGAAATTCGCCATTCCGTTCGACTATTCGATGCACAATTATCTGCTGCGCTATTACCTCGCGGAACATGGCCTCGATCCCGACACCGACGTGCAGCTGCGCTCGGTGCCGCCGCCGGAGATGGTCGCCAATCTGCGCGCCGACAACATCGACGGCTTCCTGGCGCCCGACAATATCTGCCAGCGCGCGATCTATGACGGCGTAGGCTTCCTGCACGTCCTGTCCAAGGAGATTTGGGACGGCCATCCCTGCTGCAGCTTCGCCGCGAGCCGGGAGTTCATCACGACATCGCCGAACAGTTTTGCGGCGCTGACGCGCGCCATTGTGGACGCGACCGCCTATGCGTCGAAGGCGGAGAACCGCAAGCAGATCGCGGAGGCGATCGCGCCGGCGAATTACATCAACGCGCCCGTGACCGTGCTGGAGCAGGTCTTGACCGGCACCTATGCCGACGGCCTCGGCGACGTCAAAACCGATGCCAAGCGCGTCGATTTCGATCCGTTCCCCTGGCAGTCCTTCGCGGTCTGGATGCTGACCCAGATGAAGCGCTGGGGCCAGATCAAGGGCGATGTCGACTACAAGTCGGTCGCCGAGCAGGTCTATCTCGCCACCGATACCCGCAAGGTGATGGCGGAGATGGGACTGGCGCCGCCGCCCGTGTCCTACAAGTCGTTTTCGGTGATGGGCAAGAGCTTCGATCCGGACAAGCCCGACGATTATCTCGCGAGCTTCAAGATCAGGAAGGCGTCGTGAGGGCGACAATCTCTTCTTCACCTCGCCCCGCTTGCGGGGAGAGGTCGGATGGCGCGCGTTTGCGCGCCGTCCGGGTGAGGGGGGCCTACCGCAGATCGAGATCGCTGAGGGAGCCCCTCACCCCAACCCTCTCCCCGCGAAGAGCGGGGCGAGGGAGCGCACCGCATGCGCGGAGGGGGCAATGACCCTCTCGCTCCGCTTCCGTGCCGCTATTGTGTCGATGGCGCTGTTCGTTGCCTTCATTGCCGCCTGGCATCTCGCCACCCGCGGCACTGGAAGGACAGCCAACATGAGCCCCGAATATGCCAAGCTGATGGGGCTGACCGCGACGCAGGGCAAGTCGGCGATGCCGGGGCCGCTCGATGTAGCCAGCAAATTGTGGGAGCACCTGCAGCGGCCGTTCTACGACAATGGGCCGAACGACAAGGGGCTCGGCATCCAGCTCGGCTATTCCATCGCCCGCGTCGGCCTCGGCTATCTCATCGCCGTCCTCGTCGCGATCCCGCTCGGCTTCCTGATCGGGATGTCGCCGCTGATCAGTCGGGCGATCGACCCGTTCATCCAGGTGCTGAAGCCGATCTCGCCGCTCGCCTGGATGCCGCTTGCGCTCTACACCATCAAGGATTCCGGCATCTCCGCGATCTTCGTCATCTTCATCTGCTCGGTCTGGCCGATGCTGCTCAACACTGCCTTCGGGGTTGCGAGCGTCCGGAAAGAATGGATCAGCGTCGCGCGCACCCTCGAGGTCGGCACCTTCAGGCGCGCCTTCACCGTGATCCTGCCGGCGGCGGCGCCGACCATCCTCACCGGCATGCGGATCTCGATCGGCATCGCCTGGCTGGTGATCGTCGCCGCCGAAATGCTGGTCGGCGGCACCGGCATCGGCTACTTCGTCTGGAACGAGTGGAACAACCTCTCGATCACCAACGTCATCATCGCGATCCTCCTGATCGGCCTCGTCGGCATGCTGCTCGACCAGATCCTCGCGCGCATCACGCGCCTGGTCACGTTCCCGGAGTGAGGTGCGGTGCGGATGAGACTTTGCTCAGACATCGGCGCATGCACACCTCTCCCCGCTTGCGGGGAGAGGTCGGATGGCGAAGCAATCCGGGTGAGGGGGACTCTCCGCGAGTCGAACTCCTGGAGCAAGCCCCTCACCCCAACCCTCTCCCCGCGAAGAGCGGGGAGAGGGGGCGCACCGATGTCGCGGAGCGCGCCAGCATGAGCACAGACAAATTCATCTCCATCGAGGGCATCGCCAAGCGCCATCCGGACGCGGGCGGCGCCATGACGACGATCTTTGAAAATCTCTGGCTGTCGATGGGACGCGGCGAATTTGCCTGCGTGATCGGCCATTCCGGATGCGGCAAGACCACGGTGCTGAATATCCTCGCCGGGCTCGACGAGCCGAGCGAGGGCGCGGTGATCGTGGACGGGCACGCGATCGAAGGCACCAGCCTCGATCGCGCGGTGATCTTCCAGAGCCATGCGCTGTTGCCCTGGCGCACCGTGCTCGGCAACGTCGCCTATGCCGTGACCTCGAAGTGGCGCAACTGGGATCGCGCTAGGGTCAAAGCGCATGCGCAGCTCTTCATCGACCTCGTCGGTCTGACCGGCGCCGAACACAAGCGGCCATCAGAGCTGTCCGGCGGCATGAAGCAGCGCGTCGGTATCGCCCGCGCACTTTCGATCAGCCCGAAGATCATGCTGATGGACGAGCCTTTCTCCGCGCTCGACGCGCTGACCCGCGGCACCCTGCAGGACGAGGTGCGGCGGATTTGCCTCGAGACCGGACAGACCGCGTTCATGATCACCCACGACGTGGATGAAGCGATCTATCTCGCCGACCGGATTTTCCTGATGACCAACGGACCCGGCGCGGTGCTGGCCGAGATCGTGGAGAATCCGCTGCCGAAGCACCGCGCCCGCGCCGATTTGCATCGCCATCCGCTCTACTATGCGCTGCGCAATCACATCGTCGATTTCCTGGTCAGCCGCAGCAAAACCTTCGCAACCGACGTGCCCGGCCACGATCCGCGCCATGTGCCAATGGTTCGGATCGGCAAGCCGGAATTGGTGGTCGCGTCGGTTAGCGACCCGCAGCGCGCCCATACCAACGAGACATCATGGCCGCGACAAGCCCGCCACGACGATTGAAAAAAGGGAGACCCCAATGAAGCGATCCGACCTCACCGAAAAGCTGCTCGACATCAAGCGCGAGAAGGGCTGGAGCTGGAAGCACATCTGCGACAAGATCGGCGGCTATTCGGAGGTGCTGATCGTCGGCGCCATTCTCGGCCAGATGAAACTGACCAAGCCGCAGGCCGCCAACGCGGCTGAATTGTTCGGCCTGTCCAAATCGGAAACCGCAATGCTCAACGAGACGCCGATGCGCGGCGAGGGCAGCGCGATGCCGCCGACCGATCCCTTGATCTATCGGTTCTACGAGCTCGTGATGATCAACGGTCCGGCCTGGAAGGCGCTGATCGAGGAGGAGTTCGGCGACGGCATCATGTCGGCGATCGATTTCGACATGGTGATGGAGCGCCTGCCCAATCCCAAGGGCGACCGCGTCAAGATCACGATGTCCGGCAAATTCCTGCCCTACAAATATTATGGCGCCAGCGGCAACGTGCCGGAATACGGCTTCAAGGAGGAGTGAGGGCGTTCCGCCAATTACGGCTGCACGGCGGCGAAGGCGTCCCTGACCTCCCTGATCGGAGCCATGTCCCTGACATAGGTGAAAGACCCCCGGTCTTTCATTTCGCGGGCACATTTGAGAAATGCGGCGAGCGCAACGCGCGCCATGGCGCCGCCGACACTGATGCGCTTCACGCCCGCGTCGGACAATTGCGCGACGGTCAGGGTCGGGTCGGCAAAGCCCGTCACCAGATTGAACGGCTTGCTGATCGCCGACAGCACGGTCCGGATTGCCGCGAGATCCCGGACACCGGGCGCATAAAGCACGTCGGCCCCGCCGGCTTCGAAGGCCTGCAGCCGCCGGATCGTGTCGTCGAGGTCGGTGTGACGGACGTACAGCAGGTTCTCCGCCCTGGCCGTCAGCGTAAACGGAATCGGCAAGGAGCGCGCGACCTCGACGGCGGCATGAACCCGTTCCACCGCGAGCGTGAAATCGTAGATCGGCCGGCGCGGGTCGCCGGTCGCATCCTCGATTGAACCACCGACGGCGCCTGCCTCGGCGGCACGTCGTATGGCTTCGGCCGCGCGCTTCGGTTCGTCCGCGCCGCAGTTCTCCAGATCGGCATTGACCGGCAGATCGGTGGCCTCGGCGATGGCCCGGCAATTTGCGAGAATGGCCTCCAGGCTCACCGTCGCGCTGCCGAGCGAATTGGCGAGGCCGAGGCTCGTGGTCGCGAGTGCCTCAAATCCCATCGCGGCCAGCAGCTTGGCGGTGCCGGCGTCCCAGGGGTTTGGAATGACGAAGGCGCCGGGCCGCTGATGCAGCGCGCGAAACAGTTCGGCCTTTTCCATCTGGGTACGCATCTCATCTTCTCCTCAAGCCTGCCGCCAAACGACACATAGAGCTGTTTCGGCCATCAGCCAAATTTGTTATTTGTTGCCCGATCATCAGCTTTTTGCATGGTGTTGGAAATGGACAGCGATGCGCTCAACACGTTCCTGGTGGTTCATCGCCGCGGCGGGATTTCGAACGCCGCAAAAGCATTGCATCGCTCGCAGCCCGCGATCTCGCGAAGGATCGCGCTGCTCGAGCAGGAGCTCGGCGTGCCGCTGTTTGAGCGGATCGCGGGCCGAACCAGGCTGAGCGATGCGGGGCGGGTGATGGTGCCCTACGCGGAAAAGGCCGTGGCGGCGGCTCAAGATGCGGAAAATGCGGTGCGCGCGCTGACCCGGCAGAACTCCGGGCCGGTATCGCTCGCGGTGGTCGGCACGCTTGCGGGCGGACGGCTGTCGAAAATTCTGAAGCGTTTCACAGCCAGGCATCCGGACGTCGATCTTGCCCTGCGCACGGCGACCAGTGCTGAAGTCAGCGATCTCATCCGGCGCGGCGAGGCCACCATCGGCTTGCGCTACGATCGGGATCGTTCGCGCGATCTCGACTGCGAACTCTTGTTTGCCGAGCCGCTTCAGGTGGTGTGCGCGCCGGATCATCCACTGGCCGGCGGCCGCGTCGCCAGGCTAGCCGATCTGCAAGGCGAGCGCTGGATCGCGTTTCCGGAAGTGCCGGGACGCCGCGAGATCTCGGCCGCGCATGTGTTCGCGCTGTTTCTGACACAAGGACTGGGTCAGATCGACTGGACGGCGGTCGACAGCCTGACCGCCCAGAAACGCCTGGTGGAAGTCGGGCTGGGCATCGCGCTGCTGTCGCAAAGCAACGCCGCGGAAGAGGTCAAATCGTCGACGATTTCGACGATCAGGGTCGGCGATCTGGCCGCAACCCACGACGTCGTGGCCGTGACGCGACGCGGCGGCTTTTTGAGCGCGGCCTCGCGCCGGTTGCTGGAGACCATTCGTGCCGAATACGGCAGGGAACAGCCGCCCGGCCAGCGCCCGGAAGCAAGGCCGCCGCGCAAGCGGAAGGTTGACCGCTTGCGCAAGCGATGACGACGAAGACGCCTACTTCCGGTCAGCGCCGTTAGTTCATCCCGCTTGGCCGCAGAGCCGCTCCAAGGTTGCACGATGCGTATTGACGAGATCCCACAGCCAACGATCGTTGTCTTCATCATGATTTTCGATCCAGGCGTCGACAACGCCGATCTTCTCCTCGTCTTGCCAATTTTGCATACCTAGAGCGTAGTGCGTCGCGAAACCCTCTGGGGCGTTGCTTTCAAGCGCGCAAAACATGGCATCCTGCCGAGCTCTCGGTGTTGCCTCGTAGTAGGTCCACGCGCCCGAGCGAATCGCCTGTGCAAACCAGAGCAGGCTCTCCACGAAGACGAAAACGGGCTGCGGGTAACCGTAGGTCGGGTCAGTGAGGCTGAGGCCCTCTTGCAGGTATCCGGACAGCTCGACCAGCTTGCCGTAATCGCGCGAGGAAAACAGTGCGTCGAGGTAACCCTGACTGAACTTCGGCATCTTGCCGTTCTCCCGCAAACCTCGCGACTATGTGGGCATCGGCGCTCAAACGGCGCGTTCCAACACTCCCGTCCGAGAATCTCGAGATTCCGGGTCTGGTTCTTCGGACCATCGCGGAATGACGCTGGCGCGTCACGTTCCCGCTTTGACCTGCGCCACCGCCTGCGCCATCAATTCGTCCATGCGCGTGCGGATTTCTTTTTCCGTAATGTTAACGCCGTGTGCGGCGAAATCGCCCGTGATCTTGCGGAAGACATCGCGATTGCCGGCGTCGGCGAACTCGGTGGCGACGACCTCCTTGGCATAACCGTCGGCTGCAGCGCCGCTCATTCCGAGCTTCTCCGCCGCCCAAAGGCCGAGCAGCTTGTTGCGGCGGGCCTCGGCCTTGAACTTAAGCTCCTCGTCGACGGCAAACTTCTTCTCGAAGCCTTCTTCGCGCTTGTCGAAAGTGGTCATGAGCCCACGGTTCCAGTTGTGGCGAAAGCGTGATGGCGGTCGCGTTGCGGTAACCTGTTCGTGTGCCTAGATAGTTAGTAGGCAAGCCTAAAACAACGGCTATGAGGTCGCAGGGAAGACGGTAAAACTCACCCACGGGGAGGCCGGATCGATTGTGCTGGATGGACCAATCAGATAGGTTGCCAAGAGGCTCGGTTCTCGTTCTGTTTCCGTTGGTCCTGGCCGGCACGGCAGCTCCGTCGTGGTCGTATGTCCCAATCATCCGGAGCACACCAAATCCATGGATTTCAACAACTCACGGTACATCCCAATGAGCCGTCGGCGTCGCATTTATGAAGGCAAGGCCAAGGTCCTGTACGAAGGCCCCGAGCCGGGCACCCTGATCCAGCACTTCAAGGACGATGCGACCGCGTTCAACGCCAAGAAACATCAGGTGATCGAGGGCAAGGGTGTCCTCAACAACCGGATTTCGGAGTACCTGTTTCAGCACCTCAACGATATCGGGGTGCCCACCCATTTCATCCGTCGTCTCAACATGCGCGAACAGTTGATTCGCGAGGTCGAGATCGTGCCGCTCGAGGTCGTGGTGAGGAATGTGGCGGCCGGATCGCTGTCGCAGCGCCTCGGCATCGAGGAAGGCACGCAGCTGCCGCGCTCGATCATCGAGTTCTATTACAAGAACGACCAGCTCAACAATCCGATGGTCTCCGAGGAGCATATCACCGCGTTCGGCTGGGCGACGCCGCAGGAGATCGACGACATCATGGCGCTGGCGATCCGCGTCAATGACTTCCTCACCGGGCTGTTTCTCGGCATCGGCATCCGTCTGGTCGATTTCAAGATGGAGTGCGGACGGCTGTTCGAAAACGAGATGATGCGAATCATCGTGGCCGACGAAATCTCCCCGGATTCGTGCCGGCTCTGGGACATCAAGTCGAACGAGAAGCTCGACAAGGATCGCTTCCGCAGGGACCTCGGCGGGCTGCTGGAGGCCTATACGGAGGTCGCAAGGCGGCTTGGCATTCTGATGGAAAACGAGCGGCCCGCCGGTTCGGGTCCGGTGCTGGTGAAGAGCTGAGGTTTTCGACGTGAAGGCACGTGTCACGGTTACGCTGAAATCCGGCATCCTCGATCCGCAGGGCAAGGCCATCGAGGGAGCGCTGAAATCGCTCGGCGTCGACGGCATTGCCAGTGTGCGTCAGGGCAAGGTGTTCGACATCGAACTCGCAGGCGCCGACAAGGCCAAGGCGGAGGCCGCCCTGAAGGAGGCCGCCGACAAGCTGTTGGCGAATACTGTGATCGAGAATTATGCCATTGAGGTGAAAGCTTAAGGGCAGACGAAGATGGCCGACGTGACGACGGAGCTTATGTTCGAGGTTCTAAAATCGGTGCAGGCGCGGCTGGCGCAGGTCGACGGCAAGATCGATGAACTCAAGCAGGAGATGCAGGCATCGCGCACCTCGCAGAATGGCATTCGGCAGGAAATCACGAGCGTCTTCCAGGAGATTTCAGGGGTCCATGCGACGTTGGTTCGGCACGAGGGACGTCTGGACCGTATCGAGCGGCGTCTTGAACTCAATGACGCGCCGGTTCAGCCATGAAATCCGCCGTCGTCGTCTTTCCCGGTATCAATCGCGAGCGTGACATGGCGCGCGCGCTCAGGCTCGCGTCGGGCCATGAGCCGGCGATGGTCTGGCACGCCGAGACCGCGCTGCCCAAGGGCACCGATCTCGTGGTAGTGCCCGGCGGCTTCTCCTATGGCGACTATTTGCGCTGTGGCGCGATTGCCGCGCGGGCGCCGGTGATGGACGCGGTGCGCGACTTTGCCGCTAGCGGCGGTCTCGTGCTCGGCGTCTGCAACGGCTTTCAGATCCTCTGCGAAGCCGGCCTTCTGCCCGGTGTGCTCATGCGCAATGCGCGGCTGAAGTTCATCTGCAGGGATGTGCATCTGCGGGTCGAACGCTCCGATACGCCGTTCACCCGCGGCTACAATGCAGGCCAGGTCATTCGGGTGCCGGTCGCCCATGGCGAGGGCAATTACGAGGCCGATGAGGAGACGCTGAAGCGGCTCGAGGGCGAGGGGCGCGTGCTCTATCGCTACTGCTCGCCGGATGGCGCGATCGACGAGGCCGCCAACATCAATGGCGCGGCACATGCGATCGCTGGCATTGTCAACGCGCAGGGCAACGTGCTCGGCATGATGCCGCATCCGGAAAACCACGTCGAAGACATCATGGGCTGCACCGACGGCCGCGGCCTGTTCGCCGGCCTCGTCGCGCATTTGGTCCGCGCGGCCTAGCGCGGGATGGCTTTTCATTGAATCGCGATGCGCCCGTTTGCTCCACCTCGCCCCGCTTGCGGGGAGAGGTCGAAATTCGCGATAGCGAATTTCGGGTGAGGGGGACTCTCCACGAGCTGAATTCGCGGTGAGAGCCCCTCACCCCAACCCTCTCCCCGTAAGAACGGGGCGAGGGAGCAGACTTCCTTGGCCGCGACTACTCAACCTAATCCCATCACGCTCTAGCACGTCCGTTCGGCGCGAGACTTCCGTGGCGGGCGATGACTGCGCTCGCGCGAGGCTAGTGTTCCTCCAGCAATGAAGAGCGCGAGAGCAACGGCCGCGGCCCAGCGGCTGGCCTGAAATTTGCTCCTCTTTTCCCATTCGCCGCCCGCCGACGGGAGAGAGATGATGCTTATTCAGAAGGCTTACGGCGGGCTCGCACTCGCCGCCGTCTTGCTGTCGCAGCAACCGGCGTTGGCCGAGACGACGCTGCGCATCGCCATGACGGCGTCCGATATCCCCACCGCAACCGGGTTGCCAAACAACGGCTTTGAGGGAATGCGCTTCCTCGGCTACCCGATCTTTGAGGGGCTGGTACTATGGGATTTGACCAGAACGGACCGATTGGCGGCTCTGCGCCCCGGATTGGCTGAGACATGGCAGCAGGATCCGCAGGACAGCAAGACCTGGATCTTCCATCTGCGCCACGACGTGAAGTTCCATGACGGCACGGACTTTAATGCCGATGCCGTGATCTGGAACCTCGATCGTTATTTCAACAGCACGAGCCCGCAATATGAGCCACCGAGTTCGGCCATGTCACGCGCCCGCGTTCCCGTGATGGGCAGCTACAAGAAGATCGATGACTTTACGGTGGCGATCACCACGACCAGGCCGGCGTCCTACTTCCCCTATATGGCGGTTTATCTCCTGTTCACCTCGCCGGCCTCGTTCGAGAAGGCCGGCCATGACTGGGCCAAGGTCGCGACCCTTCCGGCTGCCGGCACCGGGCCGTTCCGCATCACCAAGATCGTGCCGCGGCAAGAAGCGGATCTGACGCGCTGGGACAAATACTGGGATGCCGCAAGAATCGCGAAGGTCGACAATGTCGTGCTGATGCCGATCCCGGAAGCGAATTCGAGATTGGCTGCGCTCCGTTCCGGTCAGGTCGACTGGATCGAGGTGCCGCCGGCTGACGGCATCGACTCGTTGAAGGCGGCCGGCTACGCCATCACGACCGGCTCCTATCCCCATGTCTGGCCGTGGTTTTACAACATCGGCGCCACCAACAGCCCCTTCAAGGACGTGAAGGTGCGCCAGGCCCTGAACTATTGCATCGACCGCAATGGGCTGGTGGCACTGCTCAACGGGACCGCCGAGCCCTCGGTGGGCTGGCTCAAGAGCAGCGATCCCGATTTCGGAACGCCGGCGAACCGCTACACGTTCGATCCCGCCAGGGGCAAGGCACTGCTTGCGGAAGCCGGATACACACCGGCAAAACCGCTGTCGTTCAAGGCCATGATCTCGAATTCGGGCTCAGGCCAGATGCTGCCTCTGCCGATGAACGAGTACCTGCAGCAGAACCTGAAAGAGGCCTGCGGCGTCAATGTCGATTTCGACGTGGTCGAGTGGCAGGTGCTCTTGACCGCGGCCCGCGCCACGCCCGACAGCCCGAGCCTGCAAGGCGCCATGGTGCTCAATGCCAGTTCGCCATCGTCGGATGTCGGCGTCATGGCGCGGTATTTCTCATCTGCCAATTTTGCGCCGAACGGCTTCAATTTCGAGCAGTGGAAGGACGACCAATTCGACGAGGCGCTCAACACGATTGCAGAGGCCAGCGATCCCAAGGTGATCACGGCTGCCTTTCGCAAAGCGCATGAACGGCTCGTCGACAACCCGCCCTGGCTTTATATTGTCCACGATCTCAATCCGCGCGCGATGAGTCCGAAGGTCAAGGGTTTCGTCTCGCCCCAGTCATGGTTCGTCGATCTGACCCTGGTCAGCATGCAGCCGTGAACGGCGCCTCAGCTGGCGGCGGTCGCGGCGGGCGGCGACCGCCGCTTCACCCGCTTGATGGTGCCGGAGAAGGTGAACAGCAGCCGCTCGCCGGATTTGAGCTGGCCGCGCAGGAAGAGCAGCGAGCCGCCGGCGCGCGTCACTTCGCCCGTGCCCTCGACCAGTTCGCCTTCGCGCGCGGCATCGAGAAACTCGCACGCAAAGCCAACCGTCACACCCGATCCGTCGAGGTGCGGCCCTGCGATCGCGAACAGGCAGTAATCGGCAAAGGCCATGAAGGCGCCGCCGTGGACGTTGTTCGAGCCGTTGAGATGCTTTTTCTCGACCCGGAAGGCGCAGCGGATCGAGCCGTCGTCCTCCATGCGGTGCCAGAACGGCCCGTTATGGGTCTCGAAACGGTCGCGGCTCCAGGTCCGCCAGCCCGCAAATTCGCCGTCGGTACCGACATCCAGGTCGGGGCGGTTGAGAAATGCCGATTTGGTCAGGTCGTCCACGGTATTTGGCCTTCAATTGACGATTTTGCGTCCTTAAATCCGATCCAGCGCCGATGCGCAAACCTGCTGTCGCCGCAAAGCTCTGGACAGGCCGGAATGGGGACATAAAAGGCCTTTTCGGCTGCGTCCGATGTACCTAATAACGCAGCCGGCCCCCGCTGTTGAGCCCGCCCGGCAAAGGGGTGGGGAACGAAGGGGGCTCCCCGCGAGAACCTCAGTTCATGTCCACCAACGAACCGCAGATCACCCCCGAACTCGTCGCTGCCCACGGGCTCAAGCCGGACGAGTACGAGCGCATCCTGAAGCTGATCGGGCGGGTGCCGACCTTCACCGAGCTCGGGATCTTCTCGGCGATGTGGAACGAGCACTGCTCCTACAAATCCTCGCGCATCCATCTGCGCGGCCTGCCGACCAAGGCGCCCTGGGTGATCCAGGGGCCGGGCGAGAACGCCGGCGTGATCGATATCGGCGACGGCCAGGCCGTGGTGTTCAAGATGGAGAGCCACAACCATCCGAGCTACATCGAGCCCTATCAGGGCGCGACCACCGGCGTCGGCGGCATTTTACGCGATGTTTTCACCATGGGGGCTAGGCCGATCGCCTGCCTCAACGCGCTTTCCTTCGGCGCGCCGGAACACCCCAAAACGCGCCATCTGGTCTCGGGCGTCGTGGCCGGCGTCGGCGGCTACGGCAATTCCTTCGGGGTGCCGACCGTCGGCGGTCAGGTGCGCTTCCACAGCCGCTACGACGGCAACATCCTCGTCAACGCCATGGCTGTCGGCCTCGCCTCCGCCGACAAGATCTTCTACGCGGCGGCGTCAGGGGTGAACATGCCGATCGTCTATCTCGGCTCCAAGACCGGGCGCGACGGCATTCATGGCGCCTCGATGGCCTCGGCCGAGTTCGACGACGATTCGGCAGAGAAGCGGCCGACGGTGCAGGTCGGCGATCCCTTCGCCGAAAAGCTGCTGCTCGAGGCCTGCCTCGAAATCATGGAGGCCGGCTGCGTCATCGCGATCCAGGACATGGGCGCAGCAGGGCTGACCTGTTCGGCGGTCGAGATGGGCGCCAAGGGCGATCTCGGCGTCGACCTCGATCTCGATCGCGTCCCGACCCGCGAGACCGGCATGAGCGCTTACGAGATGATGCTCTCGGAAAGCCAGGAGCGCATGCTCATGGTGCTCAAGCCCGAGAAAGAGCAGCAGGCAGAGGCGATCTTCCGCAAATGGGGGCTGGATTTCGCCGTGGTCGGCTACACCACGCCGAGCAAGCGCTTCCGCGTCAGCCACGGCGGCGACGTCATGGCCGACCTGCCGATCAAGGAACTCGGCGACGAGGCGCCGCTCTACGACCGTCCGCACGTCGCCTCGCCGTCGCTGCCGGTGATCCATGCCCGCGACGTCAGGCCGCCGATCGACATTCTGCCGGCGCTGGAAACCCTGATCGGAACGTCGGAACTTTGCTCGAAGCGCTGGGTCTGGGAGCAGTACGACCATGTCATTCTCGGCAATACCGTGCAGCGTCCAGGTGGCGATGCGGCGGTGGTGCGGATCGAGGACGGGCCGAAGGGACTGGCGCTGACCGTCGACGTGACGCCGCGCTATTGCGACGCCGATCCTTATCAAGGCGGCAAACAGGCGGTGGCGGAAGCCTGGCGCAATATCACGGCGGTGGGCGGCAGGCCGCTGGCGATCACCGACAATCTCAATTTCGGCAATCCGGAGCGCCCCGAGATCATGGGCCAGTTCGTCGGCTGCCTGAAGGGCATTTCGGAAGCCTGCCGCGCGCTCGATTTCCCGGTCGTGTCGGGCAATGTCTCGCTCTACAACGAGACCAATGGCCGCGCGATCCTGCCGACGCCCTCGATCGGCGGGGTCGGCGTGCTCGACGATTTCACCAAATCCGCAACCCTGGCGTTCAAGGCCGAAGGCGAGGCGATCCTTCTGATCGGCGAAACCCATGGCTGGCTCGGGCAGTCCGTGTATTTGCGCGAGATCTGCGCTCGCGAGGAGGGCGCGCCGCCGCCGGTCGACCTCGATGCAGAAAAGCGCAATGGCGATGTGGTGCGCGGCATGATTCATGCGGGCACCGCGACGGCGGCGCACGATATCTCCGATGGCGGGCTTCTGATCGCGCTCGCCGAGATGGCGATCGCAAGCGGCATCGGCGCGCGGCTGCTGGCGGCGCCCGGCGCCATTGTCCCGCATGCCTATTGGTTCGGCGAAGACCAGGCACGCTACGTCGTGACCGTTGCCGAGACCGAGGCCGGCCTCGTGCTCGCGAAGATGCGCGGCGCGGGCGTGCCCTGCACCCGCATTGGCACCACCGGGGGCGATACAATCGCGCTTGCCGGCGAGGCGCCGATTCCGGTTGCAGCTCTCAACGCGAAGTTCGAGAGCTGGTTGCCGGCCTATATGAGTATTGGCGCAGCCTGAGGCTTAACGATTGTCATTCCGGGATGGTGCCGCACCGCCCCGGAATGAGGGGCTTCTTACAGCACGTGCTTTGCGCCGGGGATCTTCCGCAAGACCTCCGTCGCGCCCCAGCTTAAGGCAACCGTGAGCACGAACACGATGGCCGCCTTGACGACGGCCGGGAGACTGGCGTCGAACAGCCAGTATTCCAGCCAGAGCGCGATCGGATAGTGCACCAGGAACATGCCGTAGGCGGCCGGCTGCATCGGATCCAAAATGCTCCAGCCGGATTGCTTGAAGCGCAGGAAATAGGCGAGGATCGCAAACAGGATCGCGGCGGAGAAGGCTGCGAAGAACAGGCCGTAACTCGCCTCGTACCAGTCCGGCTGTACCGGCGGATTCCCCAGGATCTCGCGCTTGATGTAGATCAGGCCCCACAGCAGTGCGTAGGGGATGAGCGCCAGCATCGCCCAGCCCCAGCCGCTCTTGGCGAGTTGCCCGTCCGCGGCGAGCAGGCCGCGGTCGAAATTTGCCGCGCCAATGCCGGCGCCGATGAAGAAATACGCTGCATAAAGCAGGATGCGGCTGGCCTGCACCGAGAACGGGCCGCCGAGTTCGAACCAGTGGTTCGGACCAAAATAGACCCGCGCCGGGACATAGAGGACGGCGGTCACGACCAGCAGAAACAGGAAGAAATCGCCCGGCCGGTCATGGCAACGCACCGATAGCCGATTGATCGGATCGAGAAGCGTTGACGACAGCCGGTACAGCACGCTCGCCGTGAGGTCGAACACCAGCAGCACCCAGACGAACCAGAGCGGACCGCTCGGCCAGGGCCCAGCCGTGACCATCTTCAACCAGAACGCGGCAAACGTCGTCTCCTCATGTTGCTGCAGCGCAAGCGCATAGTAGGCGAGCGGGATGACCGTGAAGGCTGCGACCGCGAAGGGCAGGCCGAGACGGAGCAGCCGCTCGCGCAGGAAGACCCCCGGCGATTTGCGCCCCAGCCCTGGCCACACGAACAGTCCGGAGAGAAAGAAGAACATCGCCATGAAGAAACTGTCGGTGGCGAGGACGACGCAGTCAAAACCGATAAAGAACTTCGGATCGGTATGGCCGAAGTAGGTGTAGGGAATGACGGCGTGGTGGAAAAGAACCACAAGCGTCAGGAAGGTGCGGGCGCGATCCAGCGCGAAGTTGCGCGCTTTGGCGTGTGGCGCCGCTCGAACTTCGGCAGGCGCCGCTGAGTGAGAAATCGTCGTCGTCATGATCGCCCCCAGCAAGTGGTCGTTACAGGATGTTGCCAACGCGAACGCGATTCAGCAAGGTCCTGTGACCCGGTAATCCGCCCAGTTGCTCACTTTCCGAACTTCACGAACCACGAGCTTCGGAAGCTAACGGGCGCTAGTAAGCTTATGATTCTAGTGCCGCTTTTCGATCTGACGTTCTGGGGGGAGAGAGCTCGCCGCTTGAAGATCTCAGGCACCTCAGATCGGCGGCACGAGGGTGTCTCGATCGCCTCGCATGAGGAACCGGTTCCACCATTGGAAGTTAGAGAGATCGATAGCGCCGCTGCGGCGCAGAGATCGGAGGACCGGACTGTGACAATTCTGAAATGGGCACTGATCTTCTTCCTGGTATCGATTGTGGCCGGTGTCCTCGGTTTCACCGGCATATCGGCTGCCACGGCCGATATCGCCCGCTTCCTGTTCTATGTTTTTGTCGTGATCTTCCTGGTGCTCTTGATCCTGGGGCTCACGATATTCCGGGTGTAGGCATTGCATCGCCACCCTCGTTGCGAGGCGCCGTCATAATCCAGCCCCCCGGCGGCAGATTGCTCCGTTCGCGCGCGCAATAACGGCTACCCCACTTCCTCGATTTTCACCTTGTCCGGGTAGAACGCCAGATGACCGGCGATTTCGGCGGTCGCGGGATAGGGCGTCTCATAGGTCCAGATCGCGTTGTCGATGGTCTTTCCCTCGGCGGCGATGCTGAAATAGTTGGCGTCCCCCTTGTAGGGGCAGTGTGTGACCCGATCCGTGCGCTTCAGGAGAGCCATGTTGGCGTCGGTGCGGGGCACATATTGCACAGCGGGATAGGTCGCTTCCTTCAGAGTGAGCGCATGGGTTGTGTCGGCGATCACGGTGCCGCCGAGGGATACGCGGACGCGCTTGGGATTCGCGCCGATGGTGATGGGGTGGTCGGGACCAGGAAGCCTCATGGTTTTCAGCCCTTTTTGTTCAATCCGTATCAATTTCCACAGGTTGCGGCATTCGCTCGCGAGGCCGTGATCGTTCCGGTCGCGCGTGTCAAATCCACTCCACTGGCGATTTTGCCGGGACTGGATACGGAATATAGTGCCAGATTGCGTGACCTTGAAGGGCGCCCGCGCTAGTGTAGCGGGGAGCGACTTCAACATTGTGAAAGAGGAGAGGGACTGGGATGCCGATGGACGCCCGCGATATCGAATCGATGATCAAGGCAGCGATCCCCGATGCCGAGGTAACGATCCGCGATCTCGCCGGTGACGGCGACCACTATGCAGCGACCGTGATCGCGGAATCCTTCCGCGGCAAGTCCCGCGTCCAGCAGCACCAGATCGTCTACCAGTCGCTACGCGGTCAGATGGGCGGGGTCCTGCACGCGCTCGCGCTGCAGACCGGGGTGCCCGAAGGCTAGGTGTTGGCGCCCGAGGGGCAAGTCGACGTGGTGGGGGAGAATCAACGCGGCGTGCTGTTTCGCGTCGTCGGTCCGAACCAGCATAGCCGCGTCACCTATGCCGAGCTGTTCTTCGATCTGGTGTTCGTGTACGCGGTGACGCAAGTCTCGCATACTCTGCTTAGCCATTTTACCCCACTCGGTACGCTGCAGACCATGCTGCTGTTTTTGGCGGTCTGGTGGGTGTGGGTCTACACCTCCTGGATCACCAACTGGCTCAATCCGGAGATGACGCCGGTCCGCATCCTGCTGTTCCTGATGATGCTGGGCGGACTGGTGCTCTCGACCTCAATCCCCGCGGCGTTCGAATCGCGGGGGCTGTGGTTCGCGATCGCCTATGCGGCGATGCAGGTCGGCAAGACGGTCTTTCTGTGGGTCTCGACCCCAAGGTCCCGGGCGTCGGCACGCCTGAATGCTGTCAGGATCACGGCCTGGCTGTCGGCCTCGGCCGTGTTCTGGATCGCCGGCGGTGTTGCCGAGGGACATTCCCGCCTCGTGCTTTGGACCGTGGCGCTCGCAATCGAATACATCTCCCCCGTGGTCCGGTTCTGGCTCCCGAAATACGGCGCGTCTTCGCTGGCAGACTGGACCGTCGAGGGCGGCCACATGGCCGAGCGTTGCGCCGGCTTCATCATCATCGCGCTCGGCGAATCCATCGTCGTCACCGGTGCGACCTTCGCCGACCTGGTCTGGACGACGGAAAACGTCACCGCGTTCACCTCGGCCTTTGTCGGCAGCATCGCGATGTGGTGGATCTATTTCCACAAGGGCGCGGAAGCGGGCTCCGAACAAATTTCGCGATCGAGCGAACCGGGCCGGCTGGCGCGGCTCGCCTACACCTATCTGCACATGCCGATCGTCGCCGGCATCATCCTGACTGCGGTGGCTGACGACATCGTGCTGAGACACCCGAACGGTCATGCCGACCACAAAGCCGTCCTGAGCGCGATTGGCGGTCCCTTGCTGTTCCTGGTTGGGACGATTCTGTTCAAGCACAGCATTCGCGGCTTTCTGCAACTCTCCCATGGCGTCGGAATCATCGTGCTCGCCGTGCTGGCGTGGTTCGCCGGCGATCTGTCGCCACTGATGTTGTCGATCCTGACGACGCTGCTTCTGATCGTGGTCGCGGTGTGGGAGTCGATTTCGCTGTCGTCTGGCGGGATTGATTCTCAATCCGAGACGACCAGCGCATGAACCGAACATGCCGGCAACGTTGACGGAGCCGCCTGCCAAGCGGCGCAACAAAAACCCCGGCCGCGAGGCCGGGGGTGATGTCCACCGAAAAGGAGAATTCAAATTCCTATTTGGGAACGTCGCCGGGTTCTGACTTCACTTTATAGTCGATGCTGTTGTTGGCCGGCGCGCTCAACTTGACGATCTGTATAAATCCATAGCCCATGCCTGCATGGCAGCCGCTGCAGCTCTTCATCGTCGCGGTGTAGGCCGTGTCGAACGCCTTGAAGTCCTTCGCCATGATCGCCTTGTTCACGGGCGCGAACGTGGTCTCGTAGAAACTCTTCCACGACTTGTACTCGTCCGGCTTGGTGACGCTTGCGGGGCCCATGGAGCCGTTCATGTACTTGGCCATGTAGGCGGCGAGTGCCCAGTTACCGTTCTTGGCTGCGAAATACATGTCCTGGAAGCGATCACCGACTTCACGCATCGGGATTGCGAATTTTGGAAGTACCGACCTTATCTCGTCGATCTGTTTCTGCAGGTCTTTCGGCGCATCCTGGGCAAACACCCCGGTACTGGCGAGAATTAACGAACCCGCGAACAAAATAGCTGTGCTTCGGCAGAGTCTTGGCATGAAGATCTCCTGTTGACGCCCCTCAGGTGCTGCGAAGGCACGCAGCCCGTCCACTGTCGCCTGGTGCTGCCTCACGCCCGTGATGCGTTCGGACTTCTATAGGCACGGTTCAGAGCCCCATAGATGCACCGACCTTGCGATGTTTCATTCTTGATGTGAGTCAAGGTATTAGGTATTGACGTGAGTCAAGGTCAACCTACAATTGAGTCTGCGACAGCGCCACGTAGGCGAGAGTCTGTGTGGGGGGATCGTGTCGCCTGTCCGATGACGCTTGGGGGCGGCTCGGTGTGCGTCGTACGTCCGGAGTTCGGCGAACCGGCATGAGGGGCAATCCGATATGATTGCGAACCGCATCGCTCGATCTTGCCGTATCGCGGCCTTGGCACTGTGGGCGGCGGTGCTGATTCCCGGCTTGGCGCGTGCGGGGCCTCCGTACCGGACCGACGATCCCGAACCGGTGGAGTACAAGCACTGGGAGTTCTATACCTTCACCAGTGGAACGCACATCACGGGAGATACCGGGGGCGTCGGCCCCGCCTTTGAATTCAATTACGGCATCATCCCCAATGGCCAACTGCACATCATCGCGCCCGTGGCATTCGATAGTCCTGCCGGCGGGCCAACTTCATTCGGCTATGGCGACACCGAACTCGGTTTCAAATACCGGTTCATTGAAGAGGACAAGGACGGCTTGCGGCCGCAAATCGGCGTATTTCCAATGCTCGAAATTCCAACCGGAGATCAAAGCAAGGGTTTAGGGGCGGGCCACCTTCGGCTGTACCTTCCGATCTGGGTGCAGAAGAGCTTTGGCGAATGGACGACTTATGGCGGCGGCGGCTACTGGTTGAACCGCAGCGATGATCTCGGCGACAAGAATTTCTGGTACACCGGCTGGCTTCTGCAACGGAAGATCACGGAGAAGCTGACACTCGGCGGCGAGATTTATCATCAGACCGCGAACAAGGTTGATGGCGTCGACAGCACCGGCTTCAATCTTGGCGGCGGTTACGACTTCGACGAACACAATCACTTGCTGTTTTCGGCCGGCCGAGCGTTTCGGCACGCCTCTGAGACCAATCTGTACTCATGGTATCTGGGCTGGCAGATCACTTACTAAGTGAATGCCGGGGCGGCGACGCGATGCTGCCCCAGGCTTGAGGTGAGGTCTGACGCTGAGATCGTGCGTTTCAGTCCGACGCCTCCAGCGCGTGAACCGAGAACATGGAGGCTTCGTCGGTCCAGGATTCCTGCACCCTCCAGCCCGAGCCGCGCGCCAGCGCGGCGAAACGATCGATGCTGTATTTGTAGCTGTTCTCGGTATGGATGCTCTCGCCCGGACGGAACGAGAAGCTCCGCCCCAACACGCGCAGGCTCTGCGCCTTCCGGCTGATCAGGTGCATCTCGATGCGGTGGCGCTCGCGGTTGTAGATCGCGCGGTGGATAAACGACGAGAGGTCGAAATTGCCGCCGAGTTCGCGATTGATGCGGACCAGCACGTTGAGATTGAAGCGCGCGGTGACGCCGGCGGCATCGTTATAGGCCTCGTAAAGCGCGCGTTCGTTCTTTTCGAGGTCGACGCCGAGCACCATCCGCGCATCGTTGCCCAGGATCTCGCGGGCGCTGCGCAGGAAGGCGCAGGCTTCGTGCGGTTCGAAATTCCCGATGGTCGACCCCGGGAAGAAGCCGACCTTCGGCAGGTCGGCGATCTCGGCGGGCAGCGCGAACGGCGCGGTGAAATCGGTGGCGACCGGGTAGACCGCAAGCGCCGGGAAATCCCTGCGCAGGTCCTCGGCCTGTGCCTTAACGAAATCGCCGGAAATGTCGACGGGAACGTAGGCGGCAAGCGAACAGCTCTCGAGCAGCCGCCGGACTTTCGTCGTCGCGCCTGCGCCGAATTCGATCAGCGCCGCGCCGCCCTGGATTGCCGCCGCAATCGCCTCGCCGCGGTCACGCAGGATCGCAAGTTCGGTGCGCGTCGGATAGTATTCCGGAAGCCGCGTGATCTGCTCGAACAGCTCGGAGCCTGCGACGTCGTAGAAATATTTCGGCGACAGATGCTTGGGATGCTGCGACAGCCCGTCGATCACGTCGTGCGCAAAGACTGTGGTGTCGTCGTCGAAGCGGTCTGCTTTGGCCAAAGCGGGGGCGTGCACATTCATGATACTCTCCTGAACGCGCAATCCCGCGCGCCTTTGATATTTGTTTGAGCATGATCTTCGTGCCAACGCCTTCGGCGTTTGTTGGCGAAGGAAAGACCGGCGCCCATGTTTCCAGATCAAGATCGCGAAGAATCAGTCGTAGTCGGCGAGGCGTAGTCCCGTGAATTGCCAGCGGTGATGCGGATAGAAGAAGTTGCGATAAGTGACACGGCTGTGGCCGCGAGGGGTTGCAAGCGATGAGCCGCGCAGCACGAGCTGGTTGACCATGAACTTGCCGTTATATTCGCCGAGCGCGCCCTCGATCGCGCGGTAGCCGGGATAGGGCGAGTAGGCGCTGCGGGTCCATTGCCAGACGATGCCGAAGGCGTCGTTGAGCTGGTCGGCCTTAGCTGCGACCTCCCATTCCATTTCGGTCGGAAGATGTTTGCCGCTCCAGCGCGCGAAGGCGTCGGCCTCGTAATAGCTGACATGACAGACCGGCGCGTCCGCGTCGATCGGCCTGAGGCCCGCGAGGGTCATCATCTGCCACGTGCCATCGACCTTGCACCAATGGCCGGGCGCCTGCCACTCGTCTCTGGTCGCGGTTGCGACGCCGTCCATCAGCCATAAGGTCGCGGTCGTGTAGCCGCCATCGGCCATGAAGGCCAGCCATTCGCCGTTGGTGACGAGGTTGCGGTTGAGCCTGACCGGCCCGACCAGCGCCCGATGCGCCGGCTTTTCATTGTCGAAGTGGAAGCTGTCATCCGCGTGCCCGATACTGTGGATGCCCTCGTTAAGGACAGTCCATGCCTCGCCGCTTCGATTGGACGCCGGAAAACGCCAGGTTGGATCATAGGCGGGCGGGATCGGGTTCTGCGCGAAGGCATGCAGGATGTCGGTCAGCATCAGCTCCTGGTGCTGCTGCTCGTGATTGAGGCCGACCTCGACCAGCGGCGCAATCGTCTTCAGCGCATCCGCGCTGGCCTCGCGAAAAAAATCCACCACGGCCGCGTCGACATGGCGACGATAAGCGCCGATCTCCTCGGCTGAGGGGCGCGTCACAAGGCCGCGCTCGGCGCGGGCATGCCGCGGACCGGCGCTGACATAGTAGGAATTGAACAAGAACGCGTAGTCGGGGTGGAAGGCGCGGTAGCCCGCGCAATGCACGGTCAAGAGGAACTGCTCGAAGAACCAGGTGGTATGGGCGCGGTGCCATTTGATCGGGCTCGCGTCGGCCATCGACTGGATTTGCTGGTCCTCGGGGCTCAAGGGCGCCGCGCGACGTTCGGTCTCGCCGCGGACGGCAAGATAGGCATCGACGAGGTCCTCGGCGAGGGAGCCGGAGACACGTGAGGGGGCGGGGATGTGGCGGGCGGCCGCGGCGGAAGCTGGGGTCGTCACGTTGGTCTCCAGTTCGAAAAAGAACGTTCTTTCGGCGAAGAGGTTCCTAACGGGCAAGCCTGTCCTAAATAGGGGGTCCGGTCCGGGATAAAAGGCTTCTTCGGCTATGATATTGGTATCGTCAGGCTATGGTCGAATCCGGCCAAATCCAGCCTCAGGTCGTGGAGCATGGCTGCTCCTCGCCATTTTACTTTGGCTGAACAACGGTTTGCGCTACATATAGGGCAGGCGTACGGGTCAACGGGCAGGGTGGCGATGGCTAAGGCCAAAAAATGCGCTGCCCAAGAAGGAAGCGAAGATGAGCATCGAGCAATTCATCAACAACGAAGTGAAGTCGAACGACGTCGTGCTGTTCATGAAGGGAACGCCGCAGTTTCCACAATGCGGGTTCTCCGGTCAGGTCGTGCAGATCCTCGATCACGTCGGGGTCGGCTACAAGGGGCTGAACGTTCTTGAGTCCGCCGAACTGCGCAACGGCATCAAGGCCTACTCCAACTGGCCGACCATTCCGCAGCTCTACGTCAAGGGCGAATTCGTCGGCGGCTGCGATATCATCCGCGAGATGTTCCAGGCCGGCGAATTGCAGCAGCTCTTTGCCGACAAGGGAATCGCGCTCGGCACGGCGGCGTCCGCCTGAGCATTCAGGTCGGCTCCGCGCGGCTCGACGTTATCGTCGCCAACATCACGACATTGAGCGTTGACGCCATCGTCAACGCCGCCAACGTATCGCTGCTTGGCGGTGGCGGCGTTGATGGTGCAATCCACGATGCGGCCGGGCCCGAGCTGTTGGTCGAATGCCGCAAGTTAGGCGGCTGCGAGACCGGCGACGCGAAGATCAGCAAGGGATATCGCCTGCCGGCGCGGCATGTGATCCATGCCGTCGGGCCAATTTGGTATGGCGGCAATCGTGGCGAAGATGCGCAACTTACCTCTTGCTATCGCCGCTCAATCGAGCTTTGCCGCGACAACAATCTCGCTTCGGTCGCGTTTCCCGCTATCTCGACGGGCGCCTTCCGATTTCCTGCCGATCGTGCCGCCAAAATCGCAGTCACCACGACGGTAAAGGCGCTGCAGTCGGCGCCCTCGTTGACCCGCGTCATCTTCTGCTGCTTTTCCGGAGAGAGCGGCCGGCTGCATGAAGAGGCTGCCGAGGCGTTTGGCAGCCCTTGTGCGGAGTGAGGCGGCGGCTACACTTCTTCCGAGCGCCGGACCATCCGGCAGGCGGTGAAGAGACTGATTATGAAGCGACGTAGAATTGAGGGATTCACGCGCAGGCGCGGCCTCGAGGTGGCGTTTGCGCTCCTGTTCGTCGCGATTGTCCTCGGACGAACTGGCAGCAGCAGCGCGGAGCCCGTGGCTTTGGCTCCCGCGGACCTTTCGCCGGCGCGGCTGCAGCGTGTCGGCGACTATATCCGGCAGGAGATCGCCGCTGGCACCATCCCAGGCGCCGTCATCCTGATCGAGCAGCACGGTCATCCCGTCTATTTCGAAAGCTTCGGCGTCCGCGACGCCGACAGCAAGCGGCCAATGACCGCAGATACGATCTTCCGGATTTATTCGATGTCGAAGCCGATCACGTCGGTTGCGGCGATGATGCTGGTCGAAGACGGCAAGCTCGCGCTCGACGATCCCGTTGCAAAATACATCCCGGCCTTCGCAAACGTGAAGGTCGGCGTCGAGAAGGCTGATGAAAGTGGCAAGCCGGCGCTGGCGCTCGAACCGCTTAACCGGCCGATCACCATCGAAGACCTGCTGCGCCACACCTCGGGCCTCACCTACGGCTTCTATGGCGACAACGCGGTGCGACGAATCTATGCGCATTCGGACATGTTCGACGGCGATTTCGACAACGCCACCTTCGTCGAGCGTCTGGCAAGACTGCCGCTCGCCGAACAGCCGGGAACGCGCTGGGACTACGGCCACTCGACCGACGTGCTCGGCCGCGTCATCGAGGTGATATCCGGACAATCGCTCTATCAATTCGAAAAACAGCGGCTGCTCGATCCGCTTGGGATGACCGAAACCGCCTTCTTTGTCGCGGATCCGGCACAGCGGCCGCGGATCGCCCAGCCGATGCCCAACGACCCCTTAGGCATGGTGGCCGGCATCAAGGATTCGACGGTGCCGCGGCGTTGGGAATCCGGCGGCGCCGGAATGGTGGGGACGATCGGGGACTACGCGCATTTTGCGCAGATGCTGCTGAACGGAGGAACGCTGGATGGCAGGCGTTACCTCAAACCGGAAACCATCGCTCTGATGGCGTCCGACCACATCGGGCCGGAGACCAAAATCGCCCGCGACCAGATCTATTTCCCGGGCGATACCTCTGGCTTCGGTCTCGGCTTTGCCGTGCGCACCTCGGTGCCCGCCAATACCTCGTGGCCATTAGGCGAATTTCGCTGGGACGGCGCCGCCGGCACCTTCTTCTTTGTCGACCCGCGGGACGATATGTTCGGTATCTTCATGGTCCAACTGCCGATGCAGGGCGGACGGCTGCAACAGGCACTGAAGACACTGATTTACGAGGCGCTGGAGAGGTGAGGGATTGGCTCGCGCTGGTGCGGACTACGCCGCGCGCACGATGTCCCGTACCAGTCCAACCGTCTCCTCGATCATCCCGGCCGTGACATCAAGATGCGTGCAGGCGCGGATGCGGCCGTCCATGGTCGTGAGCAGCACGCCACGCTTGTTCAAGGCGCCCACCATCGCCTCACCGGTAACGCCGGCGCCATCGGGCTTGAAGAAGACGAGGTTTGTTTCGGGCTGCTGCACCTCGATGCCTGCGATTTGCGACAGCCCCCGCGCCAGCGCACGGGCATTGGCGTGATCGTCGGCAAGGCGATCGACATGGTGGTCGAGCGCGTAGACGCAGGCGGCGGCGCAGATGCCGGCCTGGCGCATCGCCCCGCCCAGCCGCTGCTTCCAGCGCCAGACCTCGTCGATGAACGCGGATGAGCCGGCGAGCACGCCGCCGATTGGCGCGCCCAGCCCTTTCGAGAAATCGATCCAGGCGGAGTCCCAGCCCTTGGCCATCTCGCGGGCCGTGATCCCGGTGGCGACGCAGGCGTTCAGAAGCCGCGCGCCATCCATGTGCGTGGCAAGGCCGTTGGTCCGCGCGATCTCGACGATCTCGTCGAGCGCGGCTTTCTTCCAGATCGTGCCGCCGCCGATATTGGCGGTCTGCTCGACGCTGACGACCGTTTGCGGCGGCTGGTAGCGCGAGCGCGGATGCAGTGCTTTCCGGAGCGCGTCGGGCGAAAACTGTCCGTCGGCGCCCGGCAGCGGCATGATCTGGAAGCCGCCCAGCGCCGCATGGGCGCCGCCCTCACGGGCGATGATGTGGGCGGTCTCGTGCGCGAGGATTTCATCGCCCGGCCGGCAATGCACCAGGGTCGATGCGACATTGCACATGGTGCCCGAGGGCATGAACACCGCGGCCTCCTTACCGAGGAGATCGGCGACCCGCTCGCACAGCAGGTTGACGGTCGGATCGTCGCCGATCTGTTCGTCGCCGACCTCGGCGCGCGCCATCGCCTCGCGCATGGCTTGGGTCGGGCGGGTCTGGGTGTCCGACAACAGGTTGATGCGGATCGCAGGCTGTTTGGGATCGCGCGGGGGAGGGGTGTAGGGCATGATCATTCTCTCGTGGCGGGAATCCATCTTAGCGAAACAAAAAGGCCCCGGCAAAACCGGGGCCTCGATGTCTCGACACTGCCGAAACTATCAGCGCGAATAGAATTCGACGATCAGATGCGGCTCCATCTGCACCGCGAACGGCACGTCGGAGAGCCCGGGGATGCGGACGAATTTCGCCGTCATCTTGGAATGATCGGCGTCGATGTAGTCGGGCACGTCGCGCTCGCCAAGCTGGGCGGCTTCGAGCACGAAGGTGAGCTGCTTGGAGGATTCCTTGACCTCGACGAGGTCACCCGGCTTGACTTGGTAGCTTGAGATATTGACGCGGCGGCCGTTGACCTTGACGTGGCCGTGATTGATGAACTGGCGCGCGGCGAACATCGTGGACACGAACTTGGCGCGGAACACCACCGTGTCCAGGCGCCGCTCCAGGATGCCGATCAGGTTTTCGCCGGTATCGCCCTTCAGACGGCCGGCCTCGACATAGATGCCGTGGAACTGGCGCTCCGAGATGTTGGCGTAATAGCCCTTCAGCTTCTGCTTGGCGCGCAGCTGCACGCCGAAGTCGGAGAGCTTGCCCTTGCGGCGCTGGCCGTGCTGGCCCGGGCCGTATTCCCTGCGGTTGACGGGGCTCTTCGGGCGGCCCCAGATATTCTGGCCCATACGGCGATCGATCTTGTATTTCGCCTCACTGCGCTTGGTCATCGCGTCCTCTTTCAAAGGTCTTGAGTGTTGAGGAAACGCGCCCTCCTGGAGCACCGGGAACTCCCGGAGCCGACAGGCCCGAACCCCAAAGCTTGGAAAGGGACAGGCCACGGGTCGCGAAACGCATCGCGGGCCGAAAGCGGCCCGCGAGCAGGGCGGTTTCTAGGGATAATCGGCTGCGTTGTCAACGAAGTCTCGGTCATTTCGGGGCGTCGTGGGTTCGATGCTTTGCATCGCCCCGGAATGACGACCAAAACGCGCCCTCAGCTCCCGACCGCGCGGACCGCTTTATGCTCGCTCTTCTGCTCGGCGTGCGGCCGGTTGCCGCGCACCTCAGCCGAGATCTCGGTGTTCAGCACTTGTTCCAGCCGGGTCATGGCCTTGGCGATCAGGGCGGCGTCCGTGATCCGGTGATCCCAGCGGATCACCACGTTGATACTGTGGTCGGGCTCGACCACCCCGTAGCTCAGAATATAGGGGCCCGGGCTCAACGCGTGCAGTTCGCCGCCGCCGAAGGCCGCGACCCCCGTGACGGTAAAACTGCCGAAATAATTGCCGCGCTGGCGGCCGAAATTGAGCCCGATCAGCCAGACCAGCCGCCGCAGCGGCAACGGAAACCTGGTCGCCAGCATGATCTTGCGGAACATCGGCACGTCGTCGATCGGCGCCTGCTTGGCGTGCCGGATCAGCGCGTCGACCTCCGATAGCGGCAGCGAATCGGGGCCGGCAATGCGCTGCGGCAGCACGCAATCCTCGCCATTTTCCACCCGCGCGATCGCCACCATCGCCACGCTGCGCGGCAGTTCGTAGAAGGCAGGCCACGGCCATTTGACGTAAAGCGTGCGCAGGATCGGCTCGTCCTTCGCAGCAATCGCGAACGCCTTGACGAAGATCGCGGCCCAGCCGGGCGGGCGGCCTGCGCCGCTGCGGGCCTCGACCAATTGACGAACGTTCAGCGAACGCGACAGCGAGACAAAGGGCACATGGATCGAGGCATGCATCAGGTCGATGATGAGACGGCGCGGCGACGAGATTTTCCGGACCTTTCCGCGCATCGTTTGACTCGAGCTTCCTGCAACTTGATCTTGGCCAGCCAGTCGTACCGCCCGGCCCGGCTTTCATCTAGCACGAACAAACGGCACTGTGGCCATTTGGTTAGGCTTTATGGCGCGGGCGAGGCCAGCGGCCCGATTCTGACAACGAGGTAAATTCATAGTAGTTCCAGTGCTTTGTGGTCGCGTATTGCAGCACCATGCACGGCACCTGCAGGAATTTGATAGGATCCCCGGGCCCGCCGATGGTCCGGCCCGGTTGCTATCGTCGGATCCCCTCCAGGCTGGCTGCGATGCCGCGCTGGAACAGCGACCAGTCGAAACCCAGCGCCAACAGCAGATAGCCGCGTTCGATCATGCGGTTGGCCTGCTCGGCGGTGCGGGCCACGCCGCCGATCGGGACGCCGCTTTTCAGGATACCGGCCTCTGCGCGCGCCATCAGCTCGACCACCTCGGGGTCGTCGATCTGGCCGCGCTTGTTGATGGAGGTGGCGAGGTCGCCGGGGCCGATCACGGCGACATCGATGCCGGGGGTGGCCATGATCTCGTCGATGCGGTTGACCGCCTCGACATGCTCGATCGTGACCATGCAGATCATGTCGTCGTCGGCGGTGGCCATGTAGTCGGCCATCGAGACGCCCCAGCGGAACGGGGCGTGAAACGGCCCCCACAGCCGGTCGCCGCGCGGCGGGTAGCGCACGCTGCGCACGGCCTTTTCGGCATCCGCGCGGTTGCAGATCATCGGGAAATTGATGCCGAGCGCGCCAATATCCATCGGCGCTTTCGCCAGCCACGGCTCGTTGGCGGCGATCCGAACCAGCGGCACGCAAGGCGTGCCGGCGGTGGCCGTGATCATCGCGTGCGCCATCGTGAGGTCGATCGGCCCGTGCTCGAGATCGACGATGATCCAGTCGAGACTTTGCGCCATGATCCGCACGGTCTGGATGCTCGGGATGGTCGCAATCGCGCCGAAGGTCGGCCGGCCCTCGCGCCATTCCTTGCGCAGGCGGTTCAGCGGGGCGGGCGGTGTGGACATCCGAACTCCGGAAGAGGTTAGGCCGGCACGCGCCCGCCGAAGAACGGCATCAGGGTGCGGCTCAGCGTGTGCGGCTTGTTCGAGGTGAAGATCATTTCGGCGCGCGCATGGTCGGCCTCGCCGCCGGGTGAGCCGAGCAGATCCGACACCCGCCGCGCAATCGCGGGTGCCGGGTCGATCCAGTCCACCGGCCACGGCGCGAGCCTGATCAAGCGGTCGAGCAGCAGCGGGTAATGGGTGCAGGCCAGCACCACGGTATCCGTGCGCGCGGACGCGTCGTTCGGGTCGCCGACAAAGCACGGTGCCAGTTCAGCGGCGATGTCGCGGTCGCTGACCTCATGGCCGTTCAGTGCGCTTTCGGCAAGCGAAGCAAGTTCGGGCGAACCGACCAGCGTCACCTCGCAACCTCTGGCGAAGTCGCGGATCAGCGCGTGGGTGTATTCGCGCTGCACCGTGCCCTTGGTGCCGAACACCGAGACGCGCCTGGTTTTCGATTGCGCGCAGGCCGGCTTGATCGCCGGCACGGTTCCGACGAAGGGCACCTTATACGCGGCGCGCAGATGCGACATCACCAGCGTGGACGCGGTGTTGCAGGCGATCACGATCAGGTCGGGAGCGTGCGCCGCGATCAATTCGCCGAACAGCGGCACCACCCGCGCGACGAGCGCGTCCTCGCTATGGTGGCCGTAAGGAAAGAACGCGTCGTCGGCGACATAGACGTAGTGCGCGTCAGGCCGCGCGCGCACGACCTCACGCAACACCGAGAGCCCGCCAAGGCCGGAATCGAACACGAGAATCGTTGGAACGTTTGCCATGGGGGTCAGTCTATCCGATTGGACGCGATCGATCAGGTGTTTTCGCAGCGTTTTTCATGGCCAGATTCTTCTGGCCGTCATTCCGGGGCGCCTCGAAGAGGCGAACCCGGAATCTCGAGATTCTCGTGTGCGCCACCGCGGCGGCCAAGAAAGGATGGCGATCCGCCACGGCATCGTGTCAGCGCGGCACAAGGAGCGGAACTGCTCCGCTGATCGACCGGCGTTGGTTGACGTTCGAGAGAACGAGAACGAGGTGGGGGAGGTCGAAGCTGATGCTGATGCCGCCTATGTCTTTGAAGTCAGGCAGAGGGACGAAGTGTGCCGTGCCTCCTGGCCCGATGCCATAGATCCCATCGATGCCCGCCGCCCACAGTGCATCGCCTTCACGAGTCAGCCCGAAGAAGGCAACGGTGCTGAAAGGTTCATCGTCCTTGCCGCGACCGGCCGAGCGGATGTTACCATACGGTTTGTAGTAGAGCCGTTGGACCTGATCGCCGCAGACCTCGACCACGCGGCCATGAGGCTGAAAGTGGACAAGACCGACCACGGCAGCAACGCAATCGGGATTCCAAGGCTCGGCGGCAATGCCATTCACCGGGTCGCAGGATGTGTTGAGTGGTCCTCCACATAGGTCTCCGGTGGAGTTTCGCTCAATGAGCGTGATGTTGCCGCTGCGACGATCGATGCGACGCAGGCCGCCGCCCCATTCGCCTGCGTTGAAGCCGACGAAGAATTGATCCGGTGTTCCATAAGTCGAATTGATTAATCCCCGGCTTAGCTTTCCAGATAGAATTACCGCGCTCTGTCTGTTGTCACCGAGGTCAATGAGGCGGCGCGTGGTCAAGAGCGTGATTCTGTTCGCAGTACAATCCATGGCGAGCAATCCGTCGCCCTCCGTCGGAACCATGGCCATGACGGACCAGGCTCCCTCGGCGTGTTGGCGCAGTGTCCACGCAGAGCCGCTTCCGTTCGCACCCGTGATGACCACTGGATGCCCCTCGCGCACGCAGAGGTCGGCAGCCTTTTCCGGGAGCGTCTCTGCAACTCGCGCGTCACGCCCCTCGGTCACCGACGAGAGATCGCCAGCATCCGACAGCACCCAAAGGCGCCCCTCTGCAAAGACGGCGCGCGTCAGAAAGGACTCCTGGCCCGGACGCTCGGGTTCAATGGCGGACGCGCCCGCGGGCATTACGGCAATGAGCCCGAGCAAAAGCAACCGGACGAGTGTCGACACTGGGCGCATGAGGTCCGTCTTGGCCCTTGACGTTGAAAAAGGAGGAACGGCGAGATGCACTCGCCAGATTGAGGCTCGGATGGTCATGATCTTCCAGACATCGCGTGGTCAAGGCTCTTGCGCCCCCATGCAATCAAATCTCGCAGGTCCAGCGAAGCAATTCCAGGGCGTAACGGACAGCCTGGTTCCGTTCGATCAGTGGCTTCGGCCCGCGCTTGCCGGCTTGAGCGCAGGACAAGAGCCCGGTCAGAGGCCGCATACCAGAATCGCAGGTTGGAGTTATCATGCACCCGGTGAGCTACGGCCGGAGCAAGACAAATGAATCTCGATTGCGATAAGGGTCATTCCCTGGACGAACTCGTTCAGAACATGGCTGAGACAATTGCCTGGTGCTCATCGTGTCCACGGCCTTGGTCACCCTTCGCGACCTTTCGAAGCCCCGATATCGCGCCCGAATTCGGGAGCAACAGTCGCAAGTCGTGGATTCAGTCTGTCGCAAGCCTGCGCCGCCGAGCCCTGGGCGCCGGCACCATATCCTTGCAAAGGAAGTTTTATGGCCACGAGGGCAGGCTCCTCGTGTACTTTCCGGACGACAATCTCGCGTGCGGAGTTGCGCAGGCCGAAACACAGGGCTTCTTCACCGTGGACAACGTGCCGCCCTGGGACACATGGGTGGCGTATCTCCACGAGGACAGGCAGGCGAATTGCATGGTCTCATGGGTCCCGGGTCCAATGACGAGGATCGTCGATGGAGGCGTCCGCGTGATCCCCGAGGAGTGCGTGGGATGGGTGGATGAGCGCTGTCCGCAGCTGGTAAAGTCGTTGGCGATGCTGGGGATCGAGCTTGGTCCAAGCGCCAAGTGACAGCGGCATAGCCCGGCCGAGCGAAAGCGATATCTGGGACGGATCAGCGCGGACAGGCATAGCAGGTAGGGGCGAATTGGAGCCGAAGGCGCGATCCGCCATCTCGGCCGCCAAAACGGCGGATCACGATCCGCCCTACGGACCTCGACCTCTTTTTCGACGACCATTGCGAGACAAGTACCTTCACCATGATTACGCAATGAGGCATGCTGATCAGCAAGCCTGCTCGCCGGGAATGCCGCGCGCGCCCAAGACATCGATCGAGGTCCTCTTTCATGCCTGACAAACATCTGCACGCCGATGGCGCCCGCGTCCTTGCCGACCTCAACACGCTGCGCGCGATCGGCGCCTACAAGACCGGCGTTCACAAGCCGACCTTCTCGGAGCCGCATATGCGCTCGCTTGAGTGGCTTGCCGAGCGGCTGCCGGAAGCGGGCTTGGCCGCGACCGTCGACGGCATCGGCAACGTGCTCGGCACCAGCGCGAAGTCCGGGCCAAAGCTGTTGGCCGGCTCTCATCTGGAAAGCCAGAATTATGCCGGCTGGCTCGATGGGCCGCTTGGCGTCGTCTATGCCCTTGAAGCCGCCCGCGTCCTCAATTGCGACCCGACCGTGAGCGGCGCCGTCGAAGTCGCGTCATGGTCCGATGAGGAGGGACATTTCGGCAGTTTCCTTGGCAGCCAGTCCTATGTCGGCGCCGTCACCGAGGCGGACATCGACGCGGCAACCGATCGCAACAGCACCAGTAATCGCACCATGCGGGACGCCATGAGCAGCGCGGGTCTCGCCGGCCGTGCTCGCGTCACGGCCGAACGCGGCCGGCACATCGGATATCTGGAGGCGCATATCGAGCAGGGCGATAGTCTCGAAAGCTCCGGTCTCAAGATCGGCGTGGTCACCTCCATCGTCGGCATCTGGCAATACCTCATCACCTTCGTCGGCGAGCAAAATCATGCCGGCACCACCCGGATGGATATTCGCAAGGATGCGGGGCTGGCGCTGGCAAAATTCTGCGTTGCGATCGACGAATGCTTCCCTAAACACTGCGGACCACGCACGGTGTGGACGACCGGCCGTATCACGCTTGACCCGGGCGCACCGAGCATCATCCCGGGACGCGCGGAGCTGCTGTTCCAGATCCGCGACGATCATCCTGCCGTGATCGAGCGCCTGGAGAGCGAGCTGCGGAGCATGGCTGGTGACGTCACTGCACAAGGCCGCGTTGCGGTCGCAGTCGAACGCATCAGGTCCGGCGTGCCGGCGATGATGGACGCCGGATTCCAGGCGGCGATCGAAGCCGCGAGCAAGGCTTTCGCCGGCGGCAAGTCGGTGCGCATGCCGAGCGCCGCCGGTCACGACGCCCAGGTTCTCTCCACCATCATGCCGGCCGGCATGATGTTCGTGCCTTCGATCGGCGGCATCAGTCATCATTGGACCGAGAACACCGCGGACGCCGATATCGTCACGGGGGCCGAGGTCTTTGTCGACGCCTGCCGGCGACTCTTGGCAAGCGCTTCCGAACAAGGGTGACATTTTGCGCGCGCGACCTCTTCCCCTGGTCGCTCGGGAGGACACCTTCATCGCACCCAATCAGCACAATCCGCCATCTCGGCGGCCAAACGGGATTACGATGGACTCGATTCGACACACGTCTATGGCCAACTTCCAAACCGAAGAAAAGTGCAGGGTATTTCCGGAGCTGAGGCGAGACCGGCGGTGCCATCGAGCTGTAGACCATCGCCGCCCTTGACCCAAAGCGGGCGTCTGGCATCAACTGCACTTAGCGAACTTATGTCCGTCTGGATTTGGACCTGCTTTCGAGAAACACGCGGAAGCTGCAGAGGGTCGGTCAGTTATGCTTGAGCCATTTTGGATTTTTGTCGATGGTTGCTGAACAAATCAAACTCGTCAGTGATGACGAAGCAAAGGTCATATTGGAGGTCGCAGATGATGCTGCGGGTCGGCTAGGATGGCCCCCAATCAGGAGAGGCGCATCTGCCAAAAATTCTCGGCTGCCAAAATCAATTTGGACGTTGCAGTCTCGGCATAATCTTGGAAACAGTGGGTTTCTTAGAAGATTGATGAACTATTTCTCTCCTGGTACAATCTCACGTGACGACTTGATTTTCCTTGCTCCCTATATTGACGACTGGCTTAACGGCAATGCGCCTCCTTTTGGGCTGCCGGCAGAATATGATCGCCGCATTGAGTTTTTGGATGACTTCAAGAAGCGGATGGTTTCCTCCGGTGTCTGGCCCGTTGGAGTCATGGAAAAGGTGAGGCCACGATCTACCCCATAAATCCGAGGGGGTCATACCCTCGGTACAAGCTTCTCGACTTCTCGCGATGAAGTAGACACCCGGCGCCCGTGATGCCGCCGATGTGACCAATCGTGATGTCGCCATTTATTGGGACGGCGCGGTCTCAGCCTTACCTAAGCGGCGTGGCAGGTTCGATTGGAGAGAAAACGATGCGTTCTATCTTGGCCTTGAGCCTCTTGATCACCCTGTGTGGCTCTGCGAGCGCGGCTACGGTGCATCACGCACGCCGGGGGCACGCGATCGTTCGTCCCAATCAGGGCATGATCGCCCCAGACCCCGCTTCGGGTTTTGCCTACGCGCCGGCTGGGTCGCCGATGCAGTACCGGCCGGCACCGTACAATGAATACAATGAACCGTATCTGGGAGCTTCCCAGGGTTACGCGCCTGGCGAATACAATCGATTTCTCGACAGTGTGAGACAAGGTGGCTAGACCGCCCGAACAAATCAGCGCATAGGCCGGGTTGGAGCCTGTCATCTCAGCGCGAGCGCTGTTGCGCTCGTCCGGGCGCGATTTGCGCTGCTACAGTGGGCCCCAACCGGCTCTGCGCACTTGGACGCTTCTATCGCAATTTGCTTTTTCTCAGGTCGCAGTCTTGGCAGGGGGCGTCGATTTCGGAGGTGATCCGGCAACGGATTTTGCGCGAATGCGCAGGTTGCCTCCCTTCGGCTGTTCGATTTCGAAGGCATTTGTCTTTCGCACCAGATCGCTCAGCTTGCGAAAGCCGAAGGTTCGGGGATCGAAGTCGGAAGCGAGGTTGGCGAGCTGCATTCCAACTTCCCCCAGAGCCACCCACCCGTCTTCACTCTCGATCTGTGTGATCACCTTCATGATGATCGGCGTGGCTGCGCCGGGGGGCTGCAGCGGCTTCGCGGTCGAGGCGGCATCTTGACTGCTCGCAGCACCGGGCAGCAGGTTCTCGGTGTAGACGAACCTTCGACAGGCCTGCCGAAAACTCTCCGGCGTCTTCTGCTCACCAAATCCGAAGACATCGACGCCTTGCTCACGGATGCGGGCGGCAAGGCGGGTAAAATCACTGTCCGAGGAAACCAGACAAAATCCATCGAACCGACCGCTATGAAGCAGGTCCATTGCATCGATGACCAAGGTGATATCGGATGCGTTCTTGCCGGTGGTGTAGGCAAACTGCTGTTGCGGTATGATGGCGTGTTTCGATAGCGTATCGGCCCAGCCCTTGGAGCGAGGATTGGAGAAGTCGCCGTAGATGCGGCGAACGCTTGCCTCGCCGATCTTCGCAATCTCCTCGAACAGCCCATCCACGATCTTCGCGGAAGCATTGTCCGCGTCAATGAGAACTGCGAGACGAGGCGAGCGGAGTTCGGAAGCCATGAGGTGTCCTTGAGGTCGAGGGTGCTAGATCTGGTCTTCAACCTCAAGAAAGCAAAGGCGCCCGGTCGCGATATCCCCCGGAATTTGCCCGCGCACAATGCTGCGCCATGGCCGTATCGACCGCAGGAACCCGGCCTTCGAACCGGGCGAGAATGTGATGGTCGATCCAGGCGTGTAAGGCGGCGCCTTGGGCCGGGTCCTTGCGCCGGATCAGCAGCAACCCCTCCATCAGAGCAGTCCTCGATAAATGCCGGGTTCGGATCCCTCGATAGCGGTGGCTCCAACGGTTTTCGCATAGAAGTCGGCCGGGCCGACGCCGCCAATGATTGCGTAGCCGAAGCCTTGGTGCCGCATGTCTTCCAGACAGGCCAGGAGCAGCGCGGCACCAATACCTTGTCCGCGGGCGCTCGCATCAACGCCGGCAGGACCGAAGAAATTGGCACATGTCGCGTCATGGCAGGCAAAGCCCAGCAGGCGTTTTCCCTGGATCGCGAGGAAGCAGGAGACCGGCTGACGCGCAAACGCAACGTCGGCTTCACTCGCCCACGCCGCACTGAATGTGCTGCGGACCCAATCGAGCACCGTGTGTTTCTCGGGAGGCAAAGCGCGCCGGACCGACACCCCGGTGGCGGCAAGGCGGCTCAAGGCTTCATGAGAGCTTGGCAGGTCATATAATTTCACCAGCATATCCATGGGGCTGAACTCCCGTTGGTAGGTGCAGACAGCAAGCAGTTGACGTTTGAAGACGCGCGGTTTTGCCGTAGGGCAGAATCTTCAATCGGAGAACGGATGATACCCCTCTCACGTCGACGAACCGATATGGCCGGGCGCGAATTTCGGTCCCGTGCTAACATGGGTTACATGAAAAAAGCCGTTGCGATCGCCGCGCTGCTCGTCTGTTGGCTTGCCGTGGTTCACGGCGAAGACCGCACGACGAAGTCGAGCGAGGGCTCGGTTCGGGGAATTTTCTGTACCAGCCCAAAGGATCACAGCGATTGCCTGCAGGCCTGCGCTTCCGGGCTCAAGGACATGCAACGCTATCGCGCCTGCACCGCTGCTTGCACGAGCCTTTATTGCCCACGCAAATAGCGCAATGACAATTGTCGGCGCGCAGGGCGGGCCCATCGGGGCAATCGGAGCGGAGCGAGCCGCTTTGGCGGCAAAAGACCAGCTCGGGCATCGTGGGCATGCCGGTGTCGTATGAAGTGGATGGCCAGGCGCAATTGAGAAAAAGGGCGGCGGACATGATGTCCGCCGCCCTGTTGTTGTCTACCGAAGCCTCATCGTCTAACGGTCGATTCCGCGTCAGGTTTCGAGCTGCTTGCCGATCGGCAATGACCGGATGCGCTTTCCGGTGGCGGCGAAGATGGCGTTGATCAGCGCCGGCGCGAACGGAGGCAAGCCCGGTTCGCCGGCGCCGCTTGGTGGCGTGTCGGCGCTCGCGGGTACGATGTGCACGTTGGTCACAAGGGGCGCCTCGTCGATCCGGACCACCGGGAAGCCGTCGAAATTACTCTGCTGCACCCTGCCATCCCTGAAGGTGATCTCGCCATATTTGGCGAGACTGAGCCCCATGATCGCCGCGCCTTCGATCTGCGACTGGATCCTTTCCGGATTGACGAACGTGCCGCAGTCGATGGCGGTGTCGACCTGGTGAACCGTCAGCTTGCCTTTGTCATCGACCGACGCCTCGACGATGGTCGCGATGTAGCTGACGAAGCTGCGATGCGCGGCGATGCCGAGCCCGTGGCCCTTGGGCACGCTGCGACCCCAGCCACCTTTCTCCGCGACATAGTCGACGACGTGGCGCAGCCGAGCGGTATCGATCGGGTAGCTGTCATAGGGCTCGCCGTAGTTCCACAGATCCTTCACCGAATCGAGGTTGACGATCCGTGGCGAGCCGATCAGTTCCAGCAGCATCTGTTTCTGGTCGCGGCCGGTGGCCTGCGCCAGTTCGCCCACCATCGACTGCACCGCGAAGGCGCGCGGGATATTCGATACCGAACGGAACCAGCCGATCCTGGTATGCGCCGTGACCTCCGGATTTTCGCATTGAATGTTGGCGATCTCGAACGGCATGTCGACCAGTCCCATGCCGAGCTCGAACGCCGCCGCATGCGACGCCCCGGCGGCAAAGGTCGAGGCGATGGTTGGCGCGGCGCTGCGGTGCCGCCACGCGATCACCTTGCCGGCCTTGTCGAGGCCCGCCTCGATCCGTTCCACCGACACGGTGTGGAGGAAGTCGTGCTGCAGGTCGTCCTCCCGCGTCCATTGCACCTTGATCGGCACGCCGAGCTCCTTTGACAGCAACGCCGCCTCGAGCGCGAAATCGCATTTCGACTTGCGCCCGAAACCGCCGCCGAGCAGCGTGACGTTGACGGTGACGTCGCTCTCCGGGATTCCGAGCGTCTTGGCGACGTCCTCGCGGGTGCCGCCGGGGCTTTGCACCGGCGCCCAGATTTCGGCCTTGCCACCCTTGACGTCGGCCACCGCGACCGGCGGCTCCATGCTGGCATGCGCCAGATGCGGCAGATAATACTCGCCCGTTATCACCTTGTCGGCGCTCTTGAGCGCGGCGTCGACATCGCCTTCCTTGCGCACCACCAGCCCGGGCTTGCGCGCGGCCTCCTCGAGTTCGGCCCGATAGGCCACCGACTCGTACTTGGCGTTGGCACCGTCGTCCCAGACGATCTTCAATGCGTCACGTCCCTTGATCGCCGCACCGGTATTGCGCGCGATCACGGCGACGCCGCCGAGCGGCTGGAACTTGGACGGCCACGGCCACCCCTTCACCTCCATGACCTTCTCGACGCCCGAGACCTTCATCGCCGCGGCCGCGTCGAACGAGACCAGCTTGCCGCCGGTCACCGGCGGCCGCGCGATCACGGCATACTTCATGCCGGGCAGCCGCGTGTCGCTGCCGTAATGTGCCGCGCCGACCGTGATGTCGTGGAGGTCGACGGTGCTGATCTGCCCCTTGCCGAGGTAGCGGAAGTCCTTGGGATCTTTCAGCTTCAGGGTCTCGACGCCGGGCACCGCTTCCTTCGCGGCATCGGCGGCCAGATCGCCGAAGCCGAGTTTGCGGCCGCTGGCCGAATGCACCACCTCGTGGTTGACGGCCCTGACCTCGCCGACCGGCACGCCCCAGCGTTTGGCGGCGGCGGCTTCCAGCATGCTGCGCGCCGACGCCCCGATCTGGCGCATCGGGATCAGATAGTGGCGCGTGCTGCGCGATCCATCGGTGTCCTGATTGCCGTACTTGACCTCGTCGCCGGGTGCCTGCTTGACCTTGACCCGCGACCAGTCGGCCTCCATTTCCTCGGCCACGATCAGTGGCAGGCTGGTCCGCACCCCCGTTCCCATTTCGGAACGATGCGCCACGATGGTCACGATGCCGTCGGGTGCGATGGCAACGAAGACCTTGGGGTCGACCACGGTGCCGTGCGGCATCTTGTCGGCGCCGGTCTGATAGGCCGCGAAGGCCTGACGCGACATGACGGGTGCGGCAAGCACCAGCCCGCCGGCGATGCCGAGCCCCTTGAGAACACGGCGGCGCGAGATTTTTTCGACGGTGACGCGATCTTCAATGCCGTTGATACGATCGAACGGTGTGATGATGTTCATGATCATACTCCCGTCGATGCGAGATGGACCGCGTTTTCGATCCGCTGATAGCAGCCGCAGCGGCAGATATTGCCCGACATCGCCTGCCGGATCTGCGTGCTCGAGGGTTTCGGATTGTCAGCCAGCAGTGCGGCGGCCTGCATGATCTGCCCGGCCTGGCAATAGCCGCATTGCGGAACGTTGACCTGACGCCAGGCCTTCTGAACCGGATGATCGCCGGTGGGATGAAGGCCTTCGATGGTCGTGACCTCGCGTCCCACAACGTCGGAAACCGAGGTGATGCAGGCGCGCACCGCCTCCTTGTCGACCATCACGGTGCATGAGCCGCAGAAGGCCTGACCGCAGCCAAATTTGGTGCCCGTCAAGCCGAGTTCATCACGCACGAACCACATCAGCGACAGATCGGGGTCGCCATCCCAGCTGCGTTCCTCGCCATTGATTTTCACCTTGATCATGATCGCTCCCTTGCTCTGCATAAGCTGAATTTTTGTTGTCGGCGTGAGCGGAACATATTTCCTGATCGCTCATCGCCGTCCCCGGGGTTCCCTTGCAGAAGAACCGCCGACACGTCTGACGATCTGCTCGACGATGTTATCGGGGCCGGCCTCCCTCCGCCTCGCCGGCTGTTGCGGGTTGGCAAGGCGTGCCTTGCGGGGTCGATAATCTCACAATGCGATCAGGAATCGAGCAAAATCGACTTCACAACGCTTTGTCTTGCGTGTGTCTTGCCCACTGGAGTCAGGGCTGTGGTTGCTGATTTTGGTCAGCAGCCCTGACGCAAGCCGCCGCCATATCGCTGATGAGCACCGGGCCGTCGAAGCACGGCAAGCCATCGACCCCCACACCAAAAACCGAAACGATGACTTTCAATTATTTCTGTTTCGCGGGTTGAGCCAGCAACCATATCATCGCGCCACAGAGACAAGGAGTGCTCCGATGAACCAGCATGCCAGTGAGACTAGCGTCTCGCCATCGGTGGGCGTAGACGTCGGTGGTATCGCGACGCTGCTCAACCGCAATCTTCCGGAAGTATTCGGTGAAGGTGATCCGGCTCGCCGAAGACGCGCGATTCGGGAACTCTATACCGAGGACTGTGTGCTATACGCGCCGCCCGGCACTTTCGTCGGTCACGACGCACTGGACAAGTTCGCCGGCGATCTCCGGGCGACGCATCCACACTATGTTTATGCGCCTCATGGCTCACCGCAGGTTCTGCACAATTCGGGACGCCTGGCGTGGGGCTCAGGGCCGAAAGGCGAAACGCCCGCGTACACCGGTGTGGATTTCATCATCGCGCGCGACGGCAAGATCGCGGCTCTTTATGTTTACCTCGACACGCCGCCCGCATGATGCGCCAGCAGAACCTTGCATAGGTCTGCCAAGGGACGATCAATCGCGTCACTTTGACCGACCTCACCAAGAGCCATGCCGCGGCGAACTGTCAGCCATCACCGCAGAGCCGTCATGGCGCGCGCCTTGCCCCTCGACTCCACCCGGATTGTCATGTGGAATATTGCAGCAAAATGCACATGGCAGGGTGATCCAATGGCGGAAGCGTCTGTTCTGGCCGCGCCGGGCGCGCATGTGGCGGACAAGTCCAACAAGGCGGTCCTGGCCGCGGCAATCGGCAACCTGCTCGAATGGTACGATTTCGGCGTCTATGCCTATCTCGCCGGGCTGATCGCCACAAAGTTCTTCCCAAACAGCGATCCGACCGCCTCGCTGCTTGCCGCCTTCGCGGCCTATGGCGTCGGCTTCCTGGCGCGGCCGCTCGGCGGCATCGTGATCGGCCGCCTCGGCGACGCCAGAGGCCGCAAGACGGCGCTGGTGCTCACCATCTTCCTGATGGCGTTCGGCACGGTCGGCCTCGGCCTGTTGCCGCCCTATGAGGCGATCGGCGTCTGGGCGCCGATCCTGCTGGTTGCGCTTCGTCTCGTGCAGGGGCTCGCGGCCGGTGGCGAATGGGGCACCTCGACTGCCTTCATGGTGGAATGGGCGCCGCAAAACCACCGCGGCTTGTTCGGCAGTTTCCAGCAGGTCTCGACCGCGGGCGGCGCTTTGCTCGGCTCGGCTGTCGCCGCCATCATGACCTCGTCGCTCGGTCAGGCGGCGATGCTCGACTGGGGCTGGCGCGTGCCGTTCCTGCTCGGCGTACTCTTGCTCTTCGTCGGCGCCTATCTGCGCCAGAATGTCGACGAGACGCCGACTTACGAAGCCAGCCGTCAGGCCGCTGCCGATCAGCCTGTTGTCGCCGGGCTTCCGCTCGGGGCGCTTGCCTTCGGCTTCACCATCTTCTGGACCATCGCCTATTACACGCTGCTGGTGTGGATGCCGAGCTTCACCCAGCGCTTTGCCGGGCTCACGCCCTCCCAGGCGCTGTGGTCGAACACGATCGGCCTGATCGCGATGGTGATCGCGGTTCCGTTCTGGGGCGCGCTGTCGGACAAGGTTGGCCGCAAGCCGCTGCTGATGGCGAGCGCGATCAGCATCGGGCTGCTCTCCTATCCGCTGTTCTCGCTGATGAGCAACGGTACCGGGCTCGCGCTGGTGATGCCGCTCCAGATCCTGTTCGGCATTCTGCTTGCGCTCTATTCGGGCGCGGGCCCTGCGGCGATCGCGGAGATCTTTCCGACGCATCTGCGCTCCACCTGGATGTCGAGCGGCTATGCGCTCGCAGTCGCCATCTTCGGCGGGTTCGCGCCGTTCATCGCGACCTGGCTGATCCAGGTCACGGGATCGCCGGTGTCGCCGACTTATCTCTATCTGCTGCCTTCGGCGGTGATCTCGCTTGCCGTGATCTCGCGCCTGAAGGAAACCGCTGGGACAAGACTGAACTGAGTAAGCGAACGAGCGTAGCCCATGCTCATCCGGTTCGACGAACGCACCGCGATCGTGGCGGGAGCCGCGCGCGGCATCGGCCAGACCATCGCGCGATCGCTGGCAAATGACGGCGCGCGCGTCATCGCCTGCGACCTCCTGGTCGATGATCTCTTGGCCCTTGCCGGCCGCGTCGATGGTGGCGGCGAGATCATCGCCGCCAAGGTCGACGTCACCAATGAGACCTCCATTGCCGAAGTCGTGCGCACAGCCGGCGACGCCGATATCCTTGTCTATGTTGCGGGCGGCGTGCGCGGCCAGAGGCCCCGGCCGCTGGAAGAGGTGAGCGCGGACGATTTCGACGCCATCGTCGATGTCAACCTCAAGGGTGCGTTCCTGTTCATCAAGGCTGTCGCGCCCGGGATGAAGACAAAAGGCACCGGCCGCATCGTCACCATATCGAGCCGCGCCGGCCTTGCCACCAGCCTCACCGGCATCCAGAGCTATCCCGCCGCCAAGCACGGACAGATCGGCCTGGTCAAACAGCTTGCCCAGGAGCTGGGGCCGTTCGGCATCACCGTGAATACGGTTGCGCCCGGCTTCATGGCGACCAGCCCCGATTACGAGCGGCAGTGGAACAACTGGCCGACCGCATTCCGCGACAATTTCGTCAACACCATTGCGATGCGGCGCATGGGCGCGCCGCAGGACATCGCCAATGCGGTGACGTTTCTCGCCTCCGACCACGCCTCGTGGATCACGGGACAGACCATCCCCGTCACCGGCGGCCCGCTGTAACGGATCATTCGGGAGGACTAACATGAACGAGACGTCGAAGCTCGAAACTCCGCTCGAACCTTGGCAATGGCCGGAAAACCACTGGCGCGGGCTGGTCAACCAGGTCCGCGCCGGCAAGACCTATCGGCCCAAGACCTGGAAGGGCGGTGCACGATGCGCGCTCGCGCTGTCGTTCGATTCCGACCACGAGACCAACGAGCTGCGCGACGGCGGCAAGTCGATCGGGCGCATGGCGTGGGGACAGTATGGCAATCGTGTCGGCGTGCCGAGCATTCTGAAGCTGCTTGCGAAACACGCGGTGCCCGCGACCTTCTATGTGCCCGCCGTGTGTGCGCTGCTCTATCCGGACGAGCAGCGGCGCATCATCGCCGAAGGGCACGAGATCGGTATCCATTCCTGGATCCACGAGCTGAACTCGGTGCTTCCCTATGAGGCCGAGAAGGATTTGATGATGCGCGCCGCCGACGTGCTGGAGAAGACGACCAAGGTGCGGCCGGTCGGCGCGCGCACCGCGTCCTGGGATTTCTCGCCGCATACGCTGCGCATCACCAAGGAGGCCGGCCTGCTCTACGATTCCTCACTGATGGCCGACGTCGATTGCTACGAACTGCTCTTGGATGGCGAGCCAACCGGTGTCATCGAGTTTCCCGTGGAATGGATCCGCGACGACGCGGTCTATTTCATGATGCATCGCTTCCAGGGCCTGCGTCCCTATACGCCGCCTTCGGATGTGTTCGATGTGTTCAGGCGCGAGTTCGAGGCGGCCTATGAGGAGGGCGGCATCTTCCAGCTCACCTGCCATCCGCACATCATCGGCTATCGCTCGCGGCTCTGGATCATCGAGGAGCTGATCCGGCTTGCCAAGGCGAAGGGCGACGTCTGGTGCGCAACCCATGCCGACGTGGTGCGCTACGCCCGCGAACATGGCGCTGGCTAAACGAAGGTCTGGCACATGACAAAGACGGCTCTGGTCACCGGCGGCGCGCGCGGCATTGGCCGCGCCTGTGCGCTGGCGCTTGCCGATTCCGGCTTCGACATCGCCATCGTCGATCTCCTGGAGAAGGAGATGGCAGCGACCGCGCGCGATATCGAGGCGCGCGGCAGGCGCACGCTGACCTTCGAGGCCGATGTGAGCGATTTTGCCCGCGCGCATGCGATCGTCGAGCAGATCAACGCGACATGGGGACGGCTCGACGTGCTCCTGAACAATGCGGGCGCGCCGAACCCGAAACCGATCCTGGAGATCAGCGAGGCCGAGTTTGACCGAACGATTGCGGTGAACCTCAAGAGCTGCTTCAACTTCATTCATGCCGCCGCGCCGATCATGCTGAAGCACGACACCGGCGGGCGGATCATCTCGATCTCATCGATCAATGCGCTGTCGGGCGGCGTGACCAGCGCCGTCAGCAAGCATGCCTATGCGGCGGCCAAGGCCGGAATTTTGGGCCTCACCCGGTCGCTGGCAAAGGAGCTTGGGCCGAAAGTGTCGGTCAATGCGATCTGCCCGGGTGTAATAGCGACCGACCTCTTGCGTGGTCTGCTCGGCGAGCGGGAGGCTGAGCTGACCGCGGGAATTGCCCTGGGCCGGGTCGGTACGCCCGAGGACATCGCCAGCATCGTGCGCTATCTGGCCGTCGAGGCGCATATGTTCATGACCGGCCAGCATTTCGTGGTCGACGGATTTCAATGGAGCTGCTGAGCAGAGCTGCGCTCCGACTGACTAACGCATGATCCGGAAAAATGTGAAGCGGCTTTCCGTTTTGTCGAAGGAAGAGGCGCTACGACTGTCCCCGCGCGATACGCGTGCCTTTCTTTGGTTCATGTTTGTCGGGATGGCGAAGACCAACGCTGACCTTGAGGCATTGACTGGCTTCGCCGGAGCATTGAGGCCAATCCAAATCACGCGCTCTCACATTTTCACTTCGCCGGCGCGCTGGCAACGTTGGGAGACCTGGGGTAGGCACGATCCAGTGCCGAGGCCGGACTGGCACTTGATCCCAGTTTCACCATACGTCGTTTCACCATACGTCGATACCGCATCAACGTCTTCCTGATCGCCGGCCAGCGGCTCCCCGCGCGCTCAGCAGCAGCCGCGGAAGCGGCCCTTGCCGAGGGTGTAGCGGGCGTTCTGGCGCTCGACGAAGAATTCCTCGTAGCTCATGATCGGCTGGTCAGGGTGCATTCGCTGACGATGCTCCACATAGGTCTGATAGTCGGGAATGCCGACCATCAGACGCGCGGCGCGTACCGTCCATTCCTTCATGGTCATGAGGTCAGGCAAGGTTGGCTCCTGCCGGCAGACCGAGCTCGATGGCGGTCATCTTCGGATCGCCCAGTGCCCTGCGAATGGCGATGACGCCGTAGACGATCATCGCCAGCACCACCATGACGAACAGCGCGCACAGGGTGGCGTCGACGTAATCGTTGACGATGACGCGGTGCATCTCTTCCATCGTTTTCGCCGGCGCCAGGATCTTGCCCGCCGCGGCGGCGTCGCCGAACACCCGCGCATGGGCGACGAAGCCGATCGAAGGTAGCGTGCTGAAGATCTTCTGCCAGCCGGCCGTCAGCGTGCAGACCAGGAGCCAGAAGGTCGGCACGATCGTCACCCAGGCGTAACGCTGGCGCTTCATCTTGAACAGCACCACCGTGCACAGGATCAGCGCGATCCCCGCCAGCATCTGGTTGGAGATGCCGAACAGCGGCCACAGCGTGTTGATGCCGCCCATCGGATCGATCACGCCCTGGTAGAGGAAGTAACCCCAGGCGGCGACCGCCAGCGCCGATCCAACCAGATTATTGCCCCACGACTCGGTCTTGCGGAACGACGGCACGACGGAGCCGATCATATCCTGGATCATGAAGCGGGCGACGCGGGTGCCGGCGTCGACGGTGGTGAGGATGAACAGCGCCTCGAACAGGATGGCGAAGTGGTACCACAGCCCCATCAGCGCGCGGCCGCCGAACATGCCGGACAGGATCTGGGCCATGCCGACCGCCAGCGTCGGGGCGCCGCCGGTGCGTGACAGTAGCGTCTTCTCGCCGACGTCTTGGGCGAGCTGGCTCAGCATGTCGGGAGTGACGACGAAGCCCCAGCCGGAGATCACCTGCGCCGCCTGCGCGGCGGTGGTGCCGATCAGCCCGCCCGGGCTGTTGATGGCGAAATAGACGCCGGGCTCGAGCACGGTGGCGCCGATCATCGCCATGATGGCGACGAAGGATTCCGTCAGCATGGCGCCATAGCCGATGAAGCGGAGCTGGCTCTCGTTCTCCACCATCTTCGGGGTGGTGCCCGAAGCGATCAGCGCGTGGAAGCCGGAAACCGAGCCGCAGGCGATGGTGATGAACAGGAACGGGAACAGGCTCCCGGACCATACCGGGCCGCTGCCGTCGATGAACCGGGTGACCGCCGGCATCTTCAACTCGGGCCGGACCAGGATGATGGCGATCGCGAGCAGCGTCATGGTGCCGACCTTGAGGAAGGTCGACAGATAGTCCCGTGGCGCCAGCAACAGCCACACCGGCAGCACCGAGGCGACGAAGCCGTAGCCGATGATGATCAGCGCCAGCGTCTCGCCGCGCAGATCGAACCAGGTTGCGAGCGCCGGGTCTTCCGCCACGCTGCGGCCGTAGATCAGCGCTGCCAGCAGCAACACCACGCCGATGACAGACATTTCCGCGATGCGGCCGATCCGGATGAAACGGGCATAGACGCCCATCAGCATGGCAATCGGAATGGTGGCGAACACCGTGAAGGTGCCCCACGGGCTGCCGACCAGCGCCTTGACCACGACCAGCGCCAGCACGGCGAGCAGGATCACCATGATCAAGAGCACGCCGACCAGCGCGATACCGCCGGCCACCGGTCCCATCTCGGAGCGCACCATGTCGCCGAGCGAGCGGCCGTCGCGCCGGGTGGAGAGAAACAGCACCGTCAGATCCTGCACCGCGCCGGCGAACACCACGCCGGCGAGAATCCACAGCGTGCCGGGCAGGTAGCCCATCTGGGCGGCGAGCACCGGGCCGACCAGCGGGCCGGCGCCGGCAATGGCCGCGAAGTGGTGACCGAACAGCACGTAGCGGTTGGTCGGCACGTAATCGAGGCCATCATTGTGCTGGTAGGCCGGGGTTTGCCGCTTGGGGTCGACGCCCAGCACCTTTTCGGCGACGAACAGCCCGTAAAAGCGGTAGGCGATGAAGTAGATGCAGACCGCGGCTATGACGAGCCACGCCGCATTGATGCTCTCGCCGCGGCTGAGCGCGACGATCCCGAAGGAAACCACCCCCAGTGCGACCACGGCGGCCCAGAGCAGCTTTGACTGCAGCCCATTTCCCTCTTTGGCGAGCACACTCATGTCTTCCTCCAGATCCGCGCTTCCCCGGTGCCGGCTCGATCCAGCTTCTGACGCTGGGGCCAACACAATCGCGACTTATCAATTCTCAGCCGAAGCAGCCCGCGTTGATTCGAATCAAACCGCGTTCAATATAGAAGAATATAAGGGGCATAGAATATAAATGGCGTGCGGCAACGGCCAGTGCAGCGCAGCAAGCAGCGGCGCAATGTTCCGCGATGCAGTGGGTGGCGGTATGGATTGTACCGTTGTTCTGACGCGCACTGGGCGACAAGACCAAAACGAACCCGGTGATGCCGTCACCAACGGAGAATTTCCCTCGTGCCTCCCGCTCGACTCCAAGATGGGTCGATCACCTCATGGCAATCCGCAATCGCATCATACGACTGTTTGGCCGCAAAGATTTGAGCGTGATGCAGGCTGCTGCCAGAGCGTCCGACACTGATCAGGTTGGCGATCGGTTCGGCATCTTCAGCATTTTAGCCTGCGCCGCCGGGCGACGCAGGTAACTCCCAGGGGTTAGCGAAGAGGCTGGGCAAGAATTTGCCCAGCCTCGAAACGATACCCACCAATTGCCTGTTGCGAAGATGATGGGTTTCGCGAGCGGCTCACGGCATCCTGCGTACGCGCTGTGAGTTCATCTATCGCGAGGTCTTTGCGTCCTCTGCGTCGTGCTTTCGAAAGGCGGCTTGTCCAGCGTCGGATACCTCGACCCACTTTTTATCAGGCGCGGCCGCGGCGTCGTAGTTGTCGTGCCAGTTCCACCACTTGTATGGCGGGGTCTGGGGGTAACCCTGCGGCGAGTCCTCCCAGGCCTCCTGACGGCCGAGCGGCGTGACATCGAGGTAGCTCCAGACGGTCCCCATCGCCTCGTCGCCGCGGCTGTTGATGAGGTACGACCGGAACACCCGCTCGCCGTCGCGGACAAACACGTTGTGACCGTGCCATTCGTCGACGCCGAAATCCTTATCGAAGCTGTCGGTGATGGTGTACCAGGGCATTTCCCAGTCCATCCGCGCCTTCAGCCGCGCGATGTCCGCCTGCGGCGCCCGCGAGGCGTAGGCCAGCGTGGTATCGCGCGCGTTCAGATGGGCCAGATGGGAGACCTGATCGGCGCCGAGCGAGCAGCCGCGGCAGGCGTGCTCGGGCCAGCCAAACACCCCGGGCTCGAAGAAGGCGCGATAGACGATCAACTGCCGACGGCCTTCGAACAGGTCGAGCAGGCTGACCTTGCCTTGGGGGCCGACGAACCCGTAAGCCTTCTCGACCGCCATCCACGGCATCCGCCGGCGTTCGGCGGCGAGCGCGTCGCGGGCGCGCATCAGGGCCTTTTCCTTCACCAGCATCTCTTGGCGCGCCGCCTCCCAGGCGTCTGCCGACACGATCGGAGGTGTGTTGATTCCGAGATGTTCCTTGTGCTGCTCCCTGTCTTTCGCCGTGTTCCTGTTCATGTGTCTCTCCTGTTGCCGTTCTTGCACCGCTAGCGACTTTCGACGCCGTCGCGCACGCCTTGCGCTCGTGAGAAAAGCTAGTCGCAGGGATCGAAGGTTGAGAGTTACAAGTGTGTCGGGATTTCGCTGGCCCTATCCAACTCGGAACGGACTTGGGGGCCGACCATCCCCACCGGTTCGCAATGCGCCGGCCGTCCGACCTTGGCGCCATCGTCAGGCGCCAGAATGAGCGCGCAGGACGGATTGGGCCTAAGGGTGTAATCCGTCATCCCGGCGGCCCAAAACGGCAGATCGCGATCCGCCCCTGGATGTCAGGGACGGTAGTCAAAAATCGCCGGGTGTCCGCGGGCGAATGTCGTGCCGTACAAGTCAACTTGGTGCTGATCGGGCCGCAGCATGGGTCGTGCTTTGCGAAGTAGAAGGCGTCGTGCATTTGGCTTGCCCCAAAACACCGTCCGGCCTCGTCCATGAGCAGCCAACCATGGCGGTTGTGTACTTCTGCTACTCCTATGAGCCGGCTCCGAAGCAGCTCACTCCAGGTCGAAAGGATATCGTGGTGCACCTCGCAAAAACAAAACTCCAGGTCGGAGCGGGCGCATTCGATGCCTGCAATTTCGGACCGACCAACATGAAGGCCACCCACCTCCTGCAATAGATCATGCGCGGGGTGAAGCCGGGGCACGCGGCCGTCAACGTCGACGCGGCGTCCCGATTGCCAGCCGGCAGCCACGAATAACGGTCGCACGTCTTTCGGGATGTCCATGATGTTGATCTCTTTGTCTCGTCGTCCGTACCTGGCATGAAGCGACAGTACGATGCGTTGAGCAAGCGCAATCCGGATGAGCGGGGCGTTATCCAGGCCTCATCTGCAGGTGTTGGTCCCGCATGTCGCATTCGCGGATGCGGGCTCCTCGCCTCAGAGATCGGGCACCAATCCTGCCAATTGCTTCAACTCGTCGACGACCGGGTCTATGCGCCAAAATTGGATGCGAAAGCGCCACTTGGGTATGAATGTCACCCGGTCGCCGAATTGAGTAGCGCCCCTAAAATAGATCGTAATTGGTCGGGAATTTAACCAGCGATTTTGTCTGACGTCCACGATTGCGCTGAAGGGGATACCAATCTCTCGAACGTAGTTCGACACGAAGAGCTGTTGTGCGTCCATGCGCACACGCTTTAGACCAGCGTTCGCCCACAGGACAAATGTCGATCCCAGAACCGACGCTGCCAGAAACACGAATTTCAGCTGTGGGGGCGGCAAAGCGTTGTTACTATCATGCAAGCCACCAAACCAAAGAAGGACGGTTGCTAGTCCGAAGCCCAATATCCAGACAGCGGGAAATATGAATTTGGCCGGAAGCGTCCAGGCTGATGATAGCTCGCCTACATGCATATGGTTGCCTTTTCCAACTCAGGCGGATTGAACCCGCCGCATTAGCGCAACGCGGGGCCCGATGACAGGCTCCGGCGTCATCCGGCATCGTGGCGGCCAAGACGGCGGATTGCCATCCGCCTCACGGATCTGCCTACCAAGGCGGAAGTTGCGACGCGCTGAAGGGGATGGAGAGAGGTGTCTGTACGTACTCCCAGCGCAAATTCCCTGGCGCTGCGGAACACGGGCCTCTTGCAATCGGCGCCGTCATACCTTATGTCCGCGCCTCGTTTCGAAAATTCAGCGACCCAGGCGTCCAACATGTGGCAGTCACAGCGAGCATTAGTGCTGATGACGGGAGGGCTAATGTCCTCGTCCGCCGCGGATCTGCTATGGGCCTGACCGAACGTCTCACCTGACAATCGAATCGGCCCGGAGCGGAAGCGGCTCCGGGCACTGAAGCGGGCTCTCGCGGTGCCTTCGAGTCGTGCAAACCCAGCACGAGAGCTCGAGCACCACAGGTGTCCCATGACCAAAGAGAAGTTCACCCGCCACAAGCCCAACTGCAACGTGGGCACGATCGGCCACGTGGATCATGGCAAGACGACGCTGACGGCCGCGATGACGAAGGTTTCAGCCGATCACGGCTGGGGCGCGTTCGTCTCGTATCAGGACGTCGCCAAGGCGTCGGCCGCGCAAGGTACGCGTGACTCGTCGAAGATTCTCACGATTGCGACCAGCCACGTCGAGTTTTCGACGGCGGCGCGCCACTACTCGCATGTCGATTGCCCCGGCCACGCCGATTATGTGAAGAACATGATCACGGGCGCGGCGCAGATGGACGGTGCGATCCTGGTCGTCTCCGCCGTCGACGGGTCGATGCCGCAGACGCGCGAGCATATCCTGCTGGCGCGCCAGGTCGGCGTGCCGCGCATCGTGGTGTTTCTGAACAAGTGCGACGTCGCCGACGATGCGGAGCTGCTCGATCTGGTCGAGATCGAGGTGCGCGATCTGTTGTCGAAGTATCAGTTCGACGGCGACAACGCGCCGGTGGTGCGCGGTGCCGCAATCAAGGCGCTGCAGGGCGAGCGGGGTCCGCTTGCGGATCAGGCCATCCTGAAACTGTTCGAGGCGCTCGATTCCTATATCGAGCTGCCCGAGCGGCCGAAGGATCGGCCGTTCCGGATGCCGATCGAAGGCGTGCAGTCGATCTCCGGCCGCGGCACCGTGGTGACCGGGCTGATCGAGCGCGGCACCGTCAGGCTCGGCGACGAGGTCGAGATCGTTGGCTACGGCGCGACCCGCAAGTCCGTCGTCACTAGCATCGAGACCTACCGCAAGATCCTCGCGCAAGGGGAGGCCGGCGACAATGTCGGCTGCCTGCTGCGCGGGATCGACAAGGATGGGGTGCAGCGGGGCCAGGTGCTGTCGCACCCTGGCGCCGCCAAGCCGCACACCACCTTCCGGGCGGAAGTGTATGTGCTGACGAAGGACGAGGGCGGGCGTCACACGCCCTTCTTCGGCAATTATCGTCCGCAGTTCTACTTCCGCACCGCCGACGTGACCGGCACCGTGCAGCTCGGAGACGGGATCGAGATGGTGATGCCGGGCGACAGCGCCGAGCTCACGATCGAGCTCAACAAGGCGATTGCCCTGGAAGAGCAGGCGCGCTTTGCGATCCGTGAAGGCAACCGCACCGTCGGTGCCGGCATCGTGACGCGGATCATGGCGTGACGGGTGGGGGCCAGGGGAACCTGGTCCCCATTCACCCGCCGAATCACGATCCGCCGTACGGTTTGGAAGAATGATTGCTGCGACCATCCATCGCGGCGAGGCGATGGTCTTGCGAAGAGCTCAACTCATCCTTGTCCGCTGCATCCGATCGATGTCTGCAATCCGTGAAGCGACGCAATGTGCCAATATTTTGCAATGGTTTCCCACCACCTCCGCGCGCGCACGGGCAGGTGGTATATGCTGAACAACGAACGCCAAAGGGGTTTGCTGATTCGACCTGGGCGAACCCGGCAATAAGGGTACCAGCGGCCGATCCCCGCGGGCTGCCTAAGCTCCCGGCGTGCACAAGATATCGTACTCTCAGAGCATTTTCGTGCGGTGACCCCACATGCACCGAATATGACACTCACGCGCATCATTGCCTTGCAACGCTGAGCACGAGCCAGAAAGCGGCTGCAAATGTCCAAGGAAAGCAAATCTGCCGTCGTTCCTGCCGACATCGCTCAAGACGTCGATGCAATCGTAAACGTGATCAGGGCCGAGGCCGAGCAGCAGGGCCACTCGGCCGATGACGCCATTCGCATTCTTCGGCCTCAGGGCAAGGGCATGCTTCCGCTTCCGGGAGTCACCGAAACCCTGATCCTGGTGGTTGGAGGCGGTACCGCCTGGTTCGGCAAGAAATGGATTGATACGTTCGTCTGGCCGAAAATCGCCGAACGTATCCGAAAACCCAGCGAGCAGGCGGTCGATTTCGTTCTGAGCCGCATTCCAGTCGGAGCGGAAACGAAAGGGCAACATAATGAGCGACAATCCTGACCTGCTCACCGCGCTCACCGCGTTGTTTGCCGCAAAGAGCTCGGCGGAGATGCGCCGCGTGCTTACGGCGCACCCGGTTTTGCTCGATCCCGAAACCGATGTGTACTTTCGCCGCGTAACCGCCAACGCGACGAATCCCGCCTATCGCGATCACGTCGACAGGATTCTTTGGATCCTCAAGCGTTGCCGCGACATGGGCATCGAGGCACATTTTGCGGAGATGGAACCGCTTGCCGACCTGCTCGGGCGTCTCCAGGAACGCACAAAGGCGCCCAAGGATCTGAACGCGGCTCCCGCTGAAGACGCAGGACCGTTGGCGAACACCAGTGGTTCCCTGGCTTCCTTGTGCGTGGCTGCTTACCGCGGACAGGACTATCCCTACGCGGGGGCTCAAGCCGCCCGCATCAAGGCTGCCGGCGAAGATCGCTATCTGGTCCTGCTTGCCAGCCGAACGACGAGGGAGAAAGACTGGGCCCAGGCCGCGGAAAAAATCGAGAATCTGCAGCGCGCCGCGGCCAGAAAATATATTGCGGAGCTGGCCAAACGAAATGGCGACAGCCCGCTCATTTCGCGAATCGGTTTTGAGTTCGTCAAGTGCGCCACGCCCAACGCATTCGCTTATCACGAACCGGTCGATGACAGCTTCGCCATCGGCGTCGACCCCGGCCTCCAGAGCCTGTTCGCTCTTCTGTTCCACGCCGCCCGGCTGGCGGTTTACTTCGGCCAGGAAGACTGGTTCATCTCCTTCGTCAACAACCTCGTCAAGTCTCACTTCTTCGGCTGGCCAATTGAGGGGCTGGAGGAGGAAATCCTTTCGCGCGACGCATTCACGGGACCGATGGACCGCCATTGGGCCGATTGGTCCGGCTACATCGCGGTTTGCTTTCTGGTCGGACATGAAGTCGGTCACGTCCAGCTCGGCCATCTTCAGCGCAATCAGGCGCCCCGTTTCCGCATGGCGCCCGATCGTGAATCGGACGGCGAAATCACGGCGTTTGACCACCAGCGCGAGTTTGAAGCCGACGAGTGGTCTGCCAATCAGTTGATCCAGGCTTCGGATGACACGTTGAGTTCGCGCGTAGGGGCTTGCACGATGCCGGCGATTTTCATGAGCCTGATGGCGATGATTGAGGATGCCTTTCTCCCCGTCGACCCCGTCGGCAGGATACAACGGAACAGTCATCCGCCGGCGCAGGAGCGCGCGCAGAGGCTCGCGAAAATCGGGGCTGCCGTGGTTCGCGATCGCTCTGTACTCGGCGGGGATATCGGGCGCCTTTTTGAACTGCCCGCCGCTATCGAAACCATCCGCCAGAGCCAGCAGTTTCAGACCGCCGCCGGGTTGACACGGGCGCTGCCGATACGGCCGCAAGCCCGGTCGGCCTGACCCTTCAAAGCACGGCCTCCTGAACATAAGCCAGAGGCGGCCAAGCGCGACAAAGCGAACGTCACCTGGCGCCTGCGTTCCGGTGCAATCGAAGGGTTAGGTCACCTTCGGATTCAGCAATGCCTGGTAGTAGGATTTGACGGTCCCGTAGCATTCGCAGACCGTTTCCTGCATGCCCTCGAGATCGGTGATCTGAATCTTGCCCCTCGAATATCTTATGATCCCGGCCTGTTGCAGGGTGCGCGCGTGCAGCGTGACACTGGTTCGCTCGACGCCGAGCATCTCGGCAAGAAATTCCTGGGTAAATTGCAGATCGTCGGTGCCCGCCAGATCTCTCGCGCGGAGCAGCCAGCGGCAAAGCCGCGCTTCCACATCGTGAGCCGCCATGCAGGCCGCCGATTGGCTTGCTTGCGCGAAGACCGCCTGCTCGTGGCGAAACAGCGCCGATAGCATGGTGTGGCTTTTACGGGCTGCGCTCTTGAGTACGCTCAATTTGCATGTCAGGGCGGGTCCGGCGAGCTGCACGATGGCTCGATTGACGGGAAGGTTCCCACCGAGAGCGGCGAACGCGCCGACTATTCCATCTTTGCCGACCATCGCGGCTTCGATGATTTCTCCGGACGAAAGACCGACCACGAGCGACACGACAGCGCCCGTCGGAAAGTAGACGTCCGCGATCTCCTCGCCGGCCTCGAACAAAACCTGCTCGTGTTCGAGATATATCGTTTTCAGGTGAGGCCGCAGGGCTGCGGCATCAGTCTGTGAAAGTGAGGCCAATAGCAGATTGGTCATTGCGGGCCCCCCGCGAGGATAGCAGGGAGCGCATGGAAACTCTCAGTTAGCGGCGCCTGGGAAGACTGCCGATAATCCGGGAACGCTAGGCCCTGGATTTCAAAAAGCCAGCCTTTTCTTTTGAGGCTGATGTCGGGTCTTTTGAGCTTATGTCGGGAAGCCGACCGACAATCGTCAGCCGATGGATCGACGATCGATTCGGCGAGGTGCTGGTATGCCCGGCGTGCAGTCCCTCAAGGCGGAAGCGCCAGCGTGCGTTTGCAACATGTGCGGCGCGCAGATGAAGCTGCTTGCCGATTTTCGCGGTGGGCTCCGGCCGGCCGCGAGAATATTTCGCTGCTACAATTGCAACAACGTCATTTCCGAACGGCCCATAGGGCAGGATGCTCGCCGAGAGGGCTCCTTCAACGGACATCGACCCATGCAACCGATACGGCGCTCCTGCACAGACTGCTCGACAACAATGGAGCTGTTCGATCGGCAGCCCGTTGACGAGGAACACGACGTCTTGTTCTTTGCATGCCCCAAATGCGGGAAGTCGTCGCAAGTCATAATTTATTCAATACCCATGCCTGCCAAACAAGAGCAACCGGAACCGGTCGCAGCACGCCCGCCGTTCAGCGATGAGCCGACCAAGGCGTGATCCGAAGGCCGATTTGCAAGGCGACGGGTTTCGCTGATCGCTCAACCCATCCTTCAACGCGCGGCCACGGGCTGCAGCCGTGGCGATATCGATGCAAATTCACCTCCACCTTCAGCCCCACTTCCGGACATCGACGAACCGACCGGCGATCGCCGCCGCCGCCGCCATTGCCGGCGACACCAGATGCGTGCGGCCCTTGTGGCCTTGGCGGCCCTCGAAATTGCGATTCGAAGTCGAGGCGCAGCGCTGGCCGGGCTTGAGCCTGTCGGGGTTCATGGCCAGGCACATTGAACAGCCGGGCTCGCGCCAGTCGAAGCCGGCCCGCTTGAAGATCTTGTCGAGCCCTTCGGTCTCGGCTTGCTGCTTCACCAGGCCGGAGCCAGGCACGATCATCGCATAGACGCCGGAATTGATCGTCTTGCCGTTCACAACGCGCGCGACCTCGCGCAGGTCCTCAATGCGCGCGTTGGTACAGGAGCCGATGAACACGCAGTCGACCGTGATGTCGACGATCTTCTCGCCGCCCTCCAGCCCCATATATGCCAACGAACGTTCCGCTGCATGGCGCCTGATGTCGTCCGCTATCTCAGCGGGCCTCGGAACACGGCCGGTGATCGAGACGACCTGTTCCGGACTCGTGCCCCATGTGACCAGCGGTGGAAGCGCGCTCACGCCCAGCATGACCTCGCGGTCGAATTCAGCGGCAGCGTCGGAATGCAACGTCTCCCAATAGCGCATGGCCTGGTCCCATATCTCGCCTTTTGGAGATTTCGGCCGAGCTTTGAGAAACGCATAAGTCTTTTCGTCGGGTGCAATGATGCCGGTCCTCGCGCCAGCCTCGACGGCCATGTTGCAGACGGTCATGCGGCCTTCCATCGACAGCCCGCGTATCGCCTCGCCGGCGAATTCGAGCGCGTGGCCGGTGCCGCCGGCGGCGCCGATCTCGGCGATGACGGCCAGGATGATGTCCTTGGCGGTGACATTCGGCGGTAGCTTGCCGTCGATGGTCACCCGCATGTTCTTCGACTTTCGCTGCAGCAGCGTCTGTGTCGCGAGCACGTGCTCGACCTCGGAGGTGCCGATGCCCAGCGCAAGCGCACCGAAGGCGCCGTGGGTCGTGGTGTGGCTGTCGCCACAAACGATGACCGTGCCTGGCAGCGTGAAACCCTGCTCTGGTCCGACGACATGGCAGATGCCCTGTCGGCGGTCGAATTCGTCGTAATATTCGAGGCCGAACAGCTTGGCGTTCTCGGCAAAATATGCGATTTGCGCCGCGCTCTCGGGATCAGGGTTAGGCTTGGTGCGGTCCGACGTCGGCACGTTGTGGTCGACGACCAGCAGCGTCTTTTCGGGAGCCCGCACCGCAAGGCCTGCCCGCCGCAAGCCACCGAACGCCTGCGGACTGTCGACCTCGTGCACGATGTGTCGGTCGACGTAGAGGAGAGATGTGCCGCCTGGCTCCTCAGCCACCAGGTGGTCCCTCCAGATCTTGTCGTAGAGCGTATCGGGCATCTTGCGCGTCTTTGCCGGAGCGTGGGCCGCAGGTTCGGATCGGCCAAACATCGATGGGGCGAGCCGACACGCTATCGGCGGCTCAGGCCCTTGCAAAGCGCCAATGCGACTTGTGACGCAACTTATTATCCGGCAGCACGCGCATCGTCCTCGGGCGCGGTGCATCGCCGTGCACGAGCTGGTGGATGTCGCGCGTTCGACCCCGTCCGGCATCCCGGAAAAAATTTGTTCATGTGAGACAGATCACCAATGATCGCCGCTTTTCCCGGTATCCAGGCGGAGCCAGCGAAAGCGGCCCGCGAGAGCGGGTGAAGACGCGCCGTTGACAGATTGGCGAGACGCGCTTTCCCAAACTGGCGCTCACGATGCAGAAAACGCGGCAGATGCATCGGGCCATGTCGAGCAGACCTCTGTCGCTGGTTTGAGGTTGTCTGAAATTCAGATCCGAAAAAATCATTAGCCAGGCCTGCTCAAGAAAACGGGAGACGACGCCATGGGTGACGTTCTCACTTATCATGTTGATGCAGCGCGCACCGGTCACAAGCCCGGTATGCCCTTCGCCCCGGTCGGCGGAACCTGGCGCAGATGCGCCGAAATCAATATCGGCGCGCCGGTCCGCGCCGCACCGCTGTTTCTCTCGCAATTCCTGTTCACCGCCGGCCCGCACACCGGCGAGACGCATGACGTCATCATCATCGCCGCAGCCGACAACCGCGTCTTCGCCTATTCCGAGACTTTGCTGCTGGCGGGGTCCGGCGCCAGCCAGCTCTGGGTGCAGCAGGGCCTCGGGCCCGCCAGCCCGCGCGGCGGCAGCAACCCCGCAAACACGCCCGGTGCCAGCAACATTCCGTCCCCGGTCGGGATTTCCGGCACGCCCGTCATCGATCGCGCCAACGGCCTTGTCTACGTGGTGGTCTTCACCGGCCCGTCCGGGAGCGAGGTCTTCAAGCTCTGCGCGCTCGATCTCAACACCGGCACGGTCGTCGATCAGGCGCAACTCGCCGATTCCGGGGCGCCGAACCGGCCGACATTCGACGCGACCCAGCAAGATCAGCGCGGCGGGCTCAATCTCGTCAACGGTTGGATCTTTTCGATCTACGCCGATTTCCAGTACGACGATCGCGGCCAATATCACGGCTGGCTCGTCGCCTGCAACCAGGCCAATCTGGCGCAGCAATTGTTCTTCTCGGTCACGTCGCCGAACACCATCGGCGGCGGCGCGTGGGGGCCGGGCGGCGCTGCGGCGGCGCCGGACAACTCGGTCTATGTGAGCACCGGCAATGCCGTTGGGCCGAGCTATGGTCCCGGCGACCAACCGAAGCCCAACGATTTTTTCGAGGGTGTCGTCCACGTCAAGGTGACGGGCACGCCGGCCCTGCAGCTTGTCGATTATTACCAACCCACATGGGCGAAACAGCTCAACGACGTCGACCAGGATTTCGGCGGGTCGAGCCCGATCGTGCTGCCGCCGATCGGCGGCAAGACCTTCGTCATCACCACCGCCAAGGACGGCAATATCTACCTGCTCGATAAGACGTTGCCCGGCTTCGGCGGCGAGCTCTGGACCAGCCACAATGACGGCGGTCCCTTCGACAGCGAAAGCAAGTGCGCGCCCGCCTATTTCCATGACCCGGCCCCGGCCGGCAGCGGCGATTTTGTCTATGTCGTCGGCAGCGGATCGCCGGGCCTCGTCGCGTTCAAGGTCGATGCCGCGAACGACAAACTCGTCAAGGCCTGGCAATCCAGCATGGGCTTCGGTGACGGTCCCGGATCGCCCTTCATCATATCCGAGCCGACGACCAATCGCGCGCTGGTCTGGGTCGTCGACGGCAGCGTGCAAAACGACGACAAGATCAATCGCAATCCGGTGCTGCGCGCCTGGGATGCGCTCACCGGCGCACTGGTGTTTCATTCCGACGCGGCGCCCGGCAACGCAATCGGCGTCAACAACCCGAATTTCGCGCCGGTCACCGCCGGCGCGCAATGCATCTTCGTGGGGACGCTTTCCAGCGTGGTCTGCTACGCCAACGTCCCGCCGACGCTCTCGCTGATCATCGTCCAGAGCACGTTCGGCCAGAACGAAGTCGAACTGGGCCTGCCGGGAACGTCGAAATTCTCGCTGGTCGGTTATGTCCAGCTCGACGGTTTCAAGCCCGGCGACATCGGCAATTTCACCACGCCGAACGTGCAGCCGCACTTCACCTTCGCGCTGGATCCGACGCTGCCCAACGCGGTTTCGACCGGCATCAACGCGATGAACATGGCCGCAGCCTTCACGCCGCAGGTCTTGCCGCTCGACGCAAGCTTGCCGGCGGACGCGCCGCAGGGCTTCCTGTTCCCGTTCCAGGTGACGTTCGACAACGATGCCGGCTTCCTGGCGATGCGAACCGCCAGCATCACCTCGACGGTGCTGACGATCACGGCGAAGCTCCCGATCCAGGGATTGAACCTGACCGCCTCAGGTCAGCTCGAACTGACCACCGGCGAGGATCCGCGCGTCATCAACGTCGATCCGCAGAATCCGACGCAATTCCCGACCTGGCTGAGTTTCGACCTGCGCTTCTTCAAGGTCGTGGTGCCGCCGGGCCAAACCGTCAGCCAGTACGGCGCCAGCATCGCCTCCGCCGCCGACGCGCCGCACTTCATTGCCACCGCGCTCGGCAACTTCACCGACGCGGATTTCGGCGTCCTGCCGCAGGACGAGACCACGACAAGCATCGAATATCTGCCGCACGACAATGCCGGCAATCTGGTGTTCAATTTCGCCGTCGCCCGGGTTCATCTGACCGGCAAGAATCCCGGCACCGCGAAGCAGGTGAGGGTGTTCTTCCGTCTCTTCAACGCGCAGACGACGGCAAGCTCGTTCAACGCCAGCACGACCTACAAGACCTATAGCGACCTCATGCCCTACGGTCACAAGATCCCGCTGCTCGGCATCGAGAGCGGCGAGTACCGGACGATCCCGTGTTTCGCGACCGAGCGGCAGATTCTGGCCGATCCGACGAAATCGATGACCGATCAGCTCGACAAGCCGAATGTGCGCGATCTGAACACGGTCCCGGGCGTCGACAGCAAGTACTTCTTCGGCTGCTGGTTGGACGTGAACCAGCCGCTGCAGAAGGTGCTGCCGAGTTCGGTGCCGGCGCTCAATCCGGATCGCGGGCCCTGGCCGGGCATTGCGCTGCAATCCCTGCAGGAGTCCTTCCTGAGCGCGCCGCACCAGTGCCTGATCGCGGAGATCAATTTCGACGAGACACCGGTGCCTCCAGGCGCCAACACCGGCAACTCGGACAAGCTCGCCCAGCGCAACATCGCCTGGATCGACGGTCCGAATCCTGGAATCTCCGCGTCGCGGCTGATGCCTCATCCGGTCCAGATCAGGCCGACCGCGAAAGGCGCCAGGAATCCCGACGAGCTGATGATCCTGTGGGGAAAGACGCCGCGGGGCAGCGAAGCGCAGCTCTATCTGCCGTCGTTGAGCGCCGCTGAAATCGTCCGTCTCGCCAACCGTCGCTATTGCGCGCACGATTTGACCGTCGTCGACGATCACACGATCGCCTGCGCGACCGGCAACGCGACGTTCATCCCTCTGCCCGAGGATCAGTCGCTGGCGGCGGGACTTCTCACCGTCGGCCTGCCGAGCACGGTGAAGAAGGGTGACGCCTACACGGTGATGGTCAGGCAGATCAGTGACGCGCGCGCCGCGGTTCGTCCACCGCCGCCGCCACCTCCTCCTCCGCAAATTCAGTCGCGAACCCACGCAAAGGCGACGACGCACGTCACCGCCGCGGCCGTCGCGCCGCCGCGCCGCCAGCTCATCGAATGGCGTCGCGCGACCGGCGCGTTCCAGTTCAATCTGGTGATCAGCACGAAGGACAAGCTGCTGCTCTCGGAAGAGCGCTTGCTGGCCTGGCTGCGCTGGATGGAACTGAAAATGCCGAAGACCCGCAGCTGGTATCCGGTGCTGCTGCGCTACATCGATCAGATCGCTGGCCGCGTGCAGGGTTTTGGCGGCGATCCCGGCAAGATCCCGCCGTCACCGACGGGAACGGTCGGACATCCGCATCCGGGCGGCCATGGCGGCGATCATGGCCGGCACGGCCGCGAGGAGCGTGTCGCCTTCACGGGCAAAGTCGCGGCGCTGATGTTCGATCGGTTCGGCGACTTCGAAGGCTTCGTGCTCGACACCGAGGACGGTGAGCGCAGGTTCCATAGCCGCGAACCGGACATGAAGCGTCTCGTCGAACGCGCCTGGAGCGAGCGTCTGCGCATCACGGTGACCCTCGAAGCGGATGACCGCCGCCACCCGCTATCCGTTGTGGTCCATCAACCGCCGGTACCGATCTAGGGCGCGCGCCATCTTCTAGCTTGCGCCGAACACCCGCCTGAAGATCGTATCGACGTGCTTCAGGTGATAGCCGAGGTCGAACTGTTCCTCGATTTCGGCGTCGCTGAGATATGTCTTCACATCCGCGTCTTTCTTTAACAGCGTCTGGAAGTCGCCTTCGCCGCGCCACACCGGCATCGCGTTGCGCTGCACCAGCCGATAGGCGTCCTCGCGGCTGGCGCCCTTCTGCGTCAGCGCGATCAGAAGCCGCTGCGAATGCACGAGGCCGCCGAGCCGGTCGAGGTTCTTCTGCATGTTTTCCGGGTAGATCAGCAGTCTGTCGATCAGGCCGGCGAGCCGATTGAGCGCGAAGTCGAGCGTCACGGTGGCATCGGGGCCGATCATGCGCTCGGCGGAAGAATGCGAGATGTCGCGCTCGTGCCAGAGCACGACGTTTTCCAGCGCCGGCGTCACATAGGCGCGCACCATGCGCGACAGCCCCGTGAGGTTTTCCGACAGCACCGGATTGCGCTTGTGCGGCATCGCGGAGGAGCCCTTTTGTCCCTCCGAGAAGAACTCTTCCGCCTCCAGCACCTCGGTGCGCTGCAGGTGCCGGATTTCGGTGGCGAGCCGCTCCACCGACGATGCGATCACGCCCAGCGTCGCGAAATACATCGCGTGGCGGTCGCGCGGGATCACCTGGGTCGAGATCGGCTCCGGCACCAGGCCCATCGCCTTGGCGACATGCTCCTCCACGCGCGGATCGATCTGGGCGAAGGTGCCGACCGCGCCGGAGATCGCGCAGGTCGCGACCTCTTTCCGCGCGGCGACGAGCCGCTCGCGGGCGCGCGTAAACTCGGCATAGGCATAAGCGAGCTTGAGGCCGAAGGTGACGGGCTCGGCATGGATGCCGTGGGAGCGCCCGATGGTCGGGGTCATCTTGTGTTCGAAGGCGCGCGTCTTCAGCGCTGCCAGCACCTTGTCGACGTCTAATATCAGGAGGTCGGCGGCGCGGGTGAGCTGCACGTTGAAGCAGGTGTCGAGCACGTCGGAGGAGGTCATGCCCTGGTGCACGAAGCGCGCCTCAGGGCCGACGATCTCGGCCAGATGGGTGAGGAAGGCGATGACGTCGTGCCTGGTCTCGCGCTCAATCTCGTCGATGCGCGCGACATCAAAGGTCGCATCCTTGCCCTTGGCCCAGATCGTCCTGGCGGCGTCCTTCGGGATCACGCCGAGTTCGGCAAGGGCATCCGCCGCATGCGCCTCGATCTGGAACCAGATCTTGAAGCGCGTCTGCGGCTCCCAGATCGAGGCCATCTCGGGGCGGGTATAGCGGGGGATCATCGGAGACTCCGGGTCAGGCAGGCGGGGTACGCGCATGGGCGACTCCCAGCCGTTTTTTACGCCGCGCTTTAGCAGAGCGGTCGGGGGGAGACAAACCAGGGCCAGGGCAGGCGCCATTCACGGATTATTGACTGACAGATATTGAAATCTGTCAGCGGGACGAGTATATCTGCTACCGACGCTGAGGCGTCAGGGTGGTCGCCGTTGGATTTGGTGCCCCCTAATTTGTAGAGGACTACGCCTATGACACTCGAAATCCTTCATTTGACCGCCCAGATTCAACATTGGGTCAATGTTCGCGTTGCCCGCCACCTTGCGGCTCAGGCTGCGAAATTGACACATTAGTCGACTGATTGAACGGGATTGGCCAGCGACAATCGATCGGTGAGCGCATGAACGAAGCAGTGGTACTGACGCCGGAACGCATCCTCGAGGTCACCGAGGATGTCCTGCGCCGCTTCGGATTGGCCAAGGCGACCGTCGTCGACGTGGCTCGCGCGCTCGATGTGAGCCACGGCAGCGTCTATCGCCATTTCCCAAGCAAGGCCTCGCTCCGCGAAGCCGTAGCCAAGCGCTGGCTCGACCGGGTCAACGCGCCGCTGCAGCAGATCGCGGACGAGACCGGGCCGGCGCCGGCGCGGCTGGAGCGCTGGCTGCGCGCGATGATTGCGATCAAGCACAAGAAGGTCGGCGATGATCCCGAGATGTTCGCGACCTATCTGAGCCTGGCGCAGGAAGCCTGCAAGGTGGTGCGGGCGCACAAGGACGGCCTCGTCGACCAGGTCGCGCATATCCTGTCGGACGGCGTCAAACAGGGCGTGTTCGAGACCGGCGACCTCAAGGCGACGGCGCGCGCGCTGTTTGAGGCCACCAGCCGCTTCCACCATCCCGCGCACGCCGACGAATGGCGCGATGCCGATCTCCCGGCACGGATCGACGCCGTGCTGGCGATTTTGCTGAGGGGCGTGGAAGCGCCGTGCAAGGGCTAGAGCGTAATGGGATTAGGTTGAGTTGTCGCGGCCACGGAGGTGCGCTCCCTCGCCCCGTTCTTACGGGGAGAGGGTTGGGGTGAGGGGCTCTAACCGCGAATTCAGCTCGCGGAGAGTCCCCCTCACCCGAAATTCGCTCTGCGAATTTCGACCTCTCCCCGCAAGCGGGGCGAGGTGGAGCAAGCGGCGCATCCCGATTCAATCAAAAGCCATCCTACCCTAGCGATCTCGTTGCCGTGCGACCGTCACAGATCGGTCAGCCCGCAGGCAACCGCAAGCCGGACCAGCTGCGCATCCGTCCGCATCCCGGTCTTGGCCTTCACCAGATAATGATAGTTCTGCACCGTCTTCATGCTGAGGTTGAGATTTGAGGCGATCTGCTCCTTGGTCGCGCCGGCTGCGATCTGCCGCAGGATTTCGATTTCCCTGTCCCCGAGAACGTCAAGCGCCGATCGCGAGGAGCTGAGGCTTTCCGCCGCCAGAACATGGGCGATATCGTCGCTCATGGCGCGTTCACCACGCGCCACCGCGCGAATCGCCCGGATCAGCGTGGCCGGTTCGCTGCTCTTGGTGACGTAGCCGTTGGCGCCCGCCTTGAAAGCGGCCTTCACCTGCGCCGGTTCGGCGTGCATGCTGAAGACGAGAATGCCGGCGCGATCGTCGCGCGACCTGATGTTCCTGACGGCCTCGAGGCCGCTGGTGCCCGGCATCGAGATGTCCATCACCACGATAGCAGGGGCGTGGGTCTTGAAGGCGCTGTAGGCATTGGTCGCGCTGTCGGCTTCGGCGACCACGCGGAAGTCGTTCTGATGTTCGAGAACGCGCCGATAGCCTTGCCGGACGATCGGGTGGTCGTCGACCAGCAGGATAGAGATGCTTTGCGTGTGCGACGTCGTCATGCGAGTACCGGCGTCACGCGGCGATCGGGATGGTCGCCGCCACGCTGAGGCCGCGCGTCGCGCGGACGATCGACAGCGAACCGCCCAGGGCGGCCACGCGCTCGCGCATTCCGGTCAGGCCGAGACCTGCGGATTGCGTGACATCAGCGGCGTCGCCGCCGCCATCGTCCTCGACGCAGACCAGCAGGGAATTTTCCGCTCCCGTTCGTCGCTCGATCCGGAGCGAGATCTCGCGCGCCGCGCTGTGGCGCACCGAATTGGTCAGGCACTCCTGCGCCACGCGATAGGCCGTCGCCGCGACCGTGCCGGGCACATCCGCAAGATCACCGCGCAAATCAAGTTGCACCATCGGCCGTGCGGCATCCTGCGATCGCCAGCGCTCGACCAGGCTGACGAGGCTCGCCTCGAGCCCGAGTTCTTCCGCCGGCGGATGGCGCAGGCGCTTCAAGGTGTCGCGCAGACAGGCCATGATGTGCAAGGTGGCCTGCGTGATCATCCGCGCATCCTGCGCGACGCCGTCGCTCGCCTTCTCCGGTGCGCCGGCGGTTTCGATGGTGCTGGCGAAGGCCAGGATCGCGGTGAGGTTCTGTCCGAACTCATCGTGCAGCTCGCGGGCCAGCGCCCGCCGTTCATCGTTGCGGATCTCGAGCAAACGCCGGGTCAGGATGGCGCGCTGTTCCGTCGACTGCGCCATGCGCTCGCCGAGATCGGTGACCGCCTGTCCGATCATCGACAGCTCCAGCGAGCGGAAGTGCGGCAGAGGGGTCCGATACTGGCCATGCGCCATGCGCTTCAGCGCAGCGACGATCGAGCGTGCCGGTGCGAGGGTATGGGCGATCGCGAGCGAGGCCAGCAAGCCGATCGCCAACGCCATCAGCAGCGCGACGTCGATGATATCAAGGATGTGCTCCCAGGCGAGCCATGTTGCGGCTTCCGGATCGGCGATCGCCGACACCGTGCCCGCGGCGGTCGCGCGGGCGCTGATCGGTTGGGTCACGGGGGCGTGATTCCCGAGGACCGTCTGCACGGTCGCGGTGAACCAGAGCGGAGGCGGTTTGCCCAGACCCTTGCTCTGGCCGCAGAGCGGTTTTTCGAACGCGATGACGGGCTCAAATCGGACACAGACTCCGGGCGAAATCAGCTTCGTCATTTCGACGGTGCGCCATTCCGGAACCGGCAAAAGATGTTCGCGCGTCCTGTTGCTGTGCAGCAATAGATCGCGCCAATACAGGGCTTCGAGCGCCTGGGAAACACGCTGGGCGGACGCAGCCGTCGCGCCGTCGATGCTGCGATGGGCGTCCACCGTCGCCCAGATGGTCGCGGCTCCCAGGCAGAGAATCACGATCACGAGCAAGCGCGCGATGAGCTGCAGCACGAGGCGCATGCGACGACCTCCACGTATCGGAGTAACGCTAACAAGACTCCGGCCCGGAACCAATAGCAAGCTTCGCGCCCGACGCGCGTTGGGCAAATTTCCCGGCCTATCTCGGGCATATCTCTTTGGACCCGGCCGGCCGTCTCTGGTTAACTGGCGCGGCGAGTTCGTTTGTTCGCAAACAGCCTTCGCAGGAAGCCGTCCGCAGGGAGCCAACGCAGCATGAGTTCCACGATCACTGTGCCGACCGCGGCGCCCGGCACCGACACTCCGGAGCGCGGGCCGATGCTGCTGTGGATGATCTTCACCGGTCTGACCGTCTTCGCCGCCGTGCTGTTATGGCGCTACGGGTTGATCCACCTGATGGTCGTCTCCGATCGCACCTATATTTCGAGCCTGATCGCCGTTCTCTACATCGTCACGTCATGCCATTGCTTCTGGCGCATGCGCGCGATCGCGCGTGAAGGCGAGGCGTCGCGGCGCTCGCGCGCGATCCTGTCGGCTGCCGATGGCGCGACGGCGCTTGACCGGAATGCCGCGGCGCTGCCGGCCGGGCTGGTGACCGATCACATCCGCAGCCTCGCAACCAAGGCGCAAACCCAGGGCGCCGGGCGCATCGACCAGACGCTGCTGCTGCGCTCGCTGGCCGATCGCTTGCGCGGCTCCAACGGGTTCGGCGCCTTCGTCTCCGACACGCTGATGAAGCTCGGCCTGCTCGGCACCATCATCGGCTTCATCATCATGCTGGCGCCGATCGCGGGCCTCGATGCGGCCGACAAGATCGCCATGAAATCCTCGATGGGCCTGATGAGTGACGGCATGGCGGTCGCCATGTACACGACATTGGCGGGTCTGGTCGGCTCGATCCTGGTCCGCATCCAGTATTACATGCTCGATGCCGCGACCCAGCGGGTGTTTTCCGATGCCGTGATGCTGACCGAGACCCGCGTCACCCCGGCCCTGGAGCGCGGCCGTGCTGGATGACTTCACGCTCTATCCGCGCGAGGAGCCGTTCGATCCCTTCAGCGTGATGCTGTTCAAGGCACTGCAGGTCGTGGCCTTCCTGTTCTTCCTGGCGCTCTTGGCGATCTCGCCGGATGCGAAGGAAGGCAAGATCGATTCCAAGGCGGAGTTCATCATCACAATGGACTGGCCGGACAATCATCCCGACGATCTCGACATGTTCGTGCAGGATCCCCTAGGCAATATCGCCTGGTATCGCCATCGCGAGGCCGGCTTCCTCACGCTCGATCGCGACGATCGCGGCGGCGCCAACGATTTCATTGTCGTCAATGGCCGCAAGATTCCGTCGCCGATCCGCGAGGAGATCGTCACGGTGCGGGGCATCGTCGCCGGCGAATACACCGTCAACGTCTCGCACTTCCAGGCGACGACGGGGCAGCCGGTCGAGGCGACCGTGAAGGTCCAGAAGCTCAATCCGACCGCGCAGGTGATTTTCGACGACAAGGTGATGGTCAATCACACCGGCGACGAAAAGACCGCGGTGCGTTTCCGCCTCGACGCCGAGGGCAGGGTGATCGACGTGCAGCGGCGGCCGAAATCGCTGATGGAGACGTTCCGCAATGCCTCGCGCAATGGCGCGGATATCGATCCCAAGACCGGCGTCAGGATGCGGCAGCCGTGACCAATCTGCAGTCCATCGTTCTCGTTCTGTCGATCAGCTACGCGGTGATCGGCGCGCTGCTGCTCATCGTTCTCGTCTATGGCCGTCTGCCCTGGCCGGTGAAGGCGATGGCGGTGATCGTGACCAGTGCCTTCTATGTCGTGAGCTTCAATGCGACGCGCGGACTGCTCGGCTGGGCCAGCCAGGACAGGTTGCCCACCGCCTTCAAACTGCTGCAGACCCGAATTGTCGAACCGCATTCGCTGGAAGGCGATCCGGGATCGGTCTACCTGTGGGTCGAAGAACTCGACGACGACAACCGGCCGAGCGGGATCCCTCGCGCGTTTCGCCTTCCCTACAGCGACAAGCTCGCCGAAAAGGCCCACGTCGCCGACAACGAGATCGCCGCCGGGCGGCCGCAGGGCGGGCGCGCCGCCGATTTCGGCGGCGGCGACAGCAACATCATCGACGCTGTGCGGGAATACATCACGCCCAAGATCATTCTGCAGACCTCCGGCGGCGATTCCTCGACCGGAGAATTCAAGCCCGGGCAGCCGGGTTCGGAGGATGGCGGCTTCACGCCGCTGCTGCCGCCGCGCATGCCGCCGAAGGACGAGGAGCAATAAGACGTCGTCGGACGAGGTGGATACCGCTCGCGCCAAAACAGTGCATTAAAACAGGAAAGCTAACGTCACGGTCCGGGAGGTAGCAGCAGCGGGTGGCTCGCATGAGCGCGGAGCGAGATGCGGGGACCATGGGAATGAGAAAATCCCCGGATGTCGCCCCGCTGATCCGGGCTACACTTGCTTCCGGTCTACCCCGGTCAACTGACATCGTCAGACCGGTCCGCTCGGTCCGGTTCGTGCCATTGCACACTAACGGACGAGGGACATTGGCAGTTTGGAGGTGCTTGCCGATCTGTTACGGCGTGCATAGTTCTGGAGCCAAAGGCGGATTTGTTGGCAGAAATTGATGAACTGGATATGGCTCGCTTTTCTCGCGCTTTGCCTGCGGGCTCCGGTCCTAAGCCTACCGACAATGAAGTTCCGCACGGCTAAGTGGGCCGAATGGTCCTTATGGTCCGTCTATCTGCTGTGTGCGGTAGCGGGTAGCTTGACCGCAATCGCCTCCCTGCTTACGGAGCATTGAGGAGCAGTTTGTCGAACTGTTTTGCCAACGAGCTATGAACGCCCTCCCATGTCGGCGTTGGGCCAATTGACGACTTTTGAAGTGAATCAACACACGCCTTGAACGAAAGCGGGAAGCAGCTGATCTTCACCTACCCTGACCACAGTACCGTTTCCAGGTTGCGCTCGATCTCGGCGGCCGCGTCGCGACTTGGTCACCGCCGAATCGAAATCCGAAATGTCATTGCAGACAAGCAGGCCGAGGTTTGCAACTACATCGTGAAGCCCTTAATAAGGAAACGTTGAAGGGAAAGTCGGGGATTTCTGATGATTGCGCCGGAAGAAGAGAGGGTGCTGAAGACGCACTTGGTCGAGATGTTCGGCCACATTAGCAGCATGCGGCGGGAATTCGCCGCTCTTAAAGGCGACAGCAAGGGCAATTTCGCGACGATGACAGACACCCTCGACGCGATCGTCGAGAATACGGAGGCAGCCGGGAACGCGATCCTCGAAAGCATGGAGGCGATCGGCGCCAGCGTCGCGAAGTTGCAGAGCGTCAACGACCCGACTGCCGCGTCGGTATGCGATGAGATCGTCGATAGCACAAACAAGGTGTTCGAGGCTTGCGCGTTTCAGGACCTCACAGGGCAGCGGATCACTCGAGTGATCAAGTCGCTGCAGTTCATGGAGTACCACATCAACAGGCTAGTCCGCATGTGGGGAAAAGAGGAGCTGGCACGGCTAGCCACTGAGCTTGCTCTCCAAAGCGGCCCAGACTTGATGCAGGGCCCGCAGCGGCCGAGCGTGGCGATTTCCCAGGACGACATCGACAAGCTGTTCGCGTGAACTACCTCAAACCGGATGCCCATAGCGGCGAACGGTCAGATCGAGGTGGCGCTCGACCAGATCGACCGGGACGCGGAGGGTCCCGAGATTTCTCTGAGGACGGACATGCAACAAGGTAGCCGAGATTAATCGGATAACGTTGCAGAAGGAGTTGCGGCAACCTTTAACGCGTTGAATGATCAATTTTGAATGAACCGGGCGCGACTTCCGGTTTGGGTCAAAGGCCGCCGTGGCCAACAGGCGGATGTGACAGCCGGTCTACCCCCAGCTCCGGAAATACGCGTGCGTTCGGGCACTTACGTTTCGTGCACATTAAGCGACATCAATGACGAGCCGACAATTGCGTTAACCTATGACCGTCTGTCCGATTTTAGCCGCTTGGACGATTGCGTCCGTGATTCGCAGGTTCTGCAATCCGTCGCGTCGGGTCACCAGGGGCTTTTGCCTCGCCGCGGAATGCCGTTTTAGAAGCGTCATGCCGGTGGGAGGCGCAGCCGACCAACATCGGCTGACGATTTTTGCATCGGGCCCGAAGTTTCTCTGATTGGACTATTCGAGCGGCACGGTCAGTTTTTTGATTGTGGTCCCGGTGTCAGGACGGAGGCCACGCCACCACGCAAACGCCTCCGCCGCCTGCTCGACCAGCATACCGACTCCGTCCGCAAGCCGCTTCACGCCGGCGTTCCGCGCCAGCCGGAGGAATGGCGTAAGACCCTTTCCGTATAGCAACTCATAGGCAAGGCAATCGTCGCCAAAGACCTCCGGGCTTATCGGCGGAAGCTCGCCGCGCAGGCTGGCAGAGGTTGCGTTCACGACGAGATCGAACCGGCCAAGTTTTTTATCGGCGAGGGCCGAATAGCCGGTGGCAGTAATCGGCCCATATTGCCTAAACTGACGCCCAAGCTCTTCCGCCCTAGTTACGGTGCGGTTTACTATGACCAGCTCCGCCGGCCCCTGCTCGAGGAATGGCAGCACAACGCCGCGTGCTGCGCCACCCGCGCCGAGCAGAGCCACCCGGCGCCCCTTCATCAAGCGGCCGAGATTGCGTGTGATATCGTTGGTAAGGCCGACGCCGTCGAAGTTCTCTCCGCTCACCCGATCTACCTCGAACTTCATCGCGTTGACGGCACCAGCGAGCCGGGCGCGCTCGTTGAGATCGGTGCAATACGCGAACGCGTCCAGCTTGAACGGCGCGGTGATGTTGAGGCCTAAGCCGCCTTCGCGCCGAAACTTGTCCACCACTTCGTTGAAGCCGCCGATAGGAGCCTCAATCGCAACGTAGTCGATATTCTGCCCGGTCGCTTTGGCGAAGCTGAGATGGATCAGCGGCGATTTGGTGTGGTCGATCGGATTGCCGACCACGGCATATTTGTCAGACATAAGTCGCTCCCTCACGCCTTCATCTCGTCGCCAGCAGGTTCGGCGTACAGCACGCCTTCGCTGACCATTGTGTCGGTCTCCGCGCGCACATTTCCTTCAATTGATCTTGCATCGCGGTGACTTGTCTCACTCATCACATCTCGCTGTTCCTTGGAGTCGTGTGTGCCGACGATGATTGCGATGATGCCAACGGCAGCCGCGATCCAAACTCCAACAGTCTCAGCAGCTCGACCCAAAATTTTTTTCCTTCCAAGCGAAGGGTCAGTTTCTCTACTTGGCGCTGAAAACGATCGGCGCGCTTGCTGCCAGCCGACATTGCTCGACAAGGTCGGCAAGTCGCAAACGTGCCAAAATCAACCTAGCATCAACAGGCGAAGCCCGGCATGACCGTCTCGGCGAACCGCCGGATGTTCTCGCGCGAACCCTGGCCGAACAGCAGCACATAGGCCACGCCATGCGCCTTCAAGGCGGTCAGCTTGCCTGCGATCTCTGCAGGCGAGCCGATCAGCGAATGCGCCTCGCGCGCGCCGGCTGTGTCCGAATAGGCGAGAATGTGGGATGCGGGACGGCTTTCGGACCCGCGCGAAAGTGCGAGAAGCCTCTCGTGCACCTGCGCCTGGCGGCCGATGGCCTCGTCGCGGTCGGCCGCATCGAGCGCGACCCAGCAGTTGCGCGCGACCGCAACCCGCATCGGATCATAGGCGTGACCGGCCGCCTCCAGTTCTTGCCGGTAGAGCCTGATGCGTTCACCGATTTGCTCGGGCGAGGCGAACTGATCCAGCAGCAGGTTGTAGCCGCGACGAGCGCAAAGCGTAATCGAGTTTGCACTCGAGGCCGCGAGCCAGACCGGCGGGTGTGGCCGCTGGTATGGCGCCGGCTCGACCACGATGTCGTCGAATCGCCAGAAACGGCCGCGATGTGAAAATGGCTCGTTAGACGACAGCGCGCGACAGAGCACCGTCAGAACTTCCTCGAAACGAGGTTCGGCCTCTTCGGGCGGCATGGCAAAGCCTGCGAACTCATTGTGGCGATAGCCCTTGCCGACGCCGAGATCGAAACGTCCGTCCGACAACAGGTCGAGCGTCGCAACCTGCTCGGCGAGAAGCACCGGATTATGCCAGGGCAGCACGAGCACCGCGGTACCCAACCGGAGCCGCGTCGTGCGCGCGGCGATGAAGGTCAGCATCGTCAGGATCGCGGACATCTGACCGATGCCGGTGAAATGATGTTCGGTGACGAAGCTGGAATGAAAGCCGAGCTCTTCGGCCTCGACGTGGGCATCGACGACCCGCTGGAGCCCACGGGCGCTCTCGGCGGCATCCACGCCGCGCGGCACGGACGCGCCGCCGAACAATCCAAATCGCATGGGAAAATCTCTTGGAGTGGGAGTACGGGCGGCGGCTCTCGCCATCGCCGGATCGATTCAGGCGACCATCGATACTCGCCGTACGCCCCGCGACACGCGCGCCAGCGGACTAACCGAAACAACAAAAGCGACGCTGGACATCGAATACTCCCTTCGCTGGCATGACCCAGACAGGTTCAACGGGTTTGATCTCAGCCCGCTCGATGCAGGCACCCCGGTCGTGGGTCGATTTACGGCAAAAACGGTCGAATAGTCAATCGCGATCCCGGCATGGTTCGAACATCGACCGCTGCAATCAGCCCACCGGGTCGATCGAGGTGACGTACCGTAACCCTGCGAAAGCCAACGTTTCAAACATCAGTCGGCTTCGTCTTTGGGGCAGGGGCGGCATGTGGCCGGGAGGCGGATGACACAGCCGGTCTACCCCCAGCTTCGGATATATCCGTGCGTTCCGACACTTACGCTTCGGTGTCAAAAGGCGACATTGCGAGGGCATTGTGGGATCAGTTTTCTGACTCTGATTTCGCCACCAACCTTATCCGGCTCGGATAGTCGATCCGCTCGCGGTCGCGTATTCCGGCTACCTCTCGGCGAAACCGTTTGCCTGCCTCTGTCCATCGCCCTAAGCGGGTGTTGACGCGTTCCATCAGACCAAAATCAGCGAGCGCTTCAATCGCATGTTCTCCGGCAGACACTGAAAGGGTGTCTACTTCGTCGCCATACTCGTCTAGATGTTGATTGACCATCAAGACCAGCGCCACCAGGAGCTTCTGTTCACTGTCTGTCATCGGCTGTTACCCCCACATTGCTGTGTAATTCGCTCATAAGCATCGATGTACTTGGTATAGAACTTCTTTTCCCGCGCGCTGAGCACGTAAGAGTGGCACGCAGCATCAGGAAACGGAATCTTACTCAAGTCAAAGTCCAATTTTGAAAACCGCGAATAACAAAACGCCTGCTTCTGTGAACTGAAATGAAGAGAGTAGGTGCACCGATTTTCAGGAGGAGCGGAGGCCGGCCCGACGCAAGCTTCCCAAAGCTGATAAGTCCCGTCGAATTTCGTGAGATCCAATTGCACTACATCGAGCCCATCCTTTTCCTCGCTCGTGGAGACAAAGACGCATTTCTTGTCCGGAATCTGACGTATCTCTAGGCGCGCACGTCCGTCACCAAACTCGTCGAGCGTCACAGAATCATCCGCTGTGCGCGTCAACTTGTATGAGTATTCACCGGAAGGTCCATGAATGAGCAGCGCGACATCCGGCAAAATCACGTCAAGACGCTTGGGGTGTCCGGACTGCGCATGGCTCATCGATGCGACACAGATTGTTGCAGCGAGCGCAAGAACGATCCGGTTTGGAGCGCTGCTCCAAACAAGCTTTTGCTTCATGTGATTGGACCCTAGGTGCCGGCAGCCGACATCGCCCTTTCGCGCCACCAGTCGATATGGGCTGCTTACGCGTGATTAGGTTGTAAAAGGAGTTGCAGCAACCTCTAACGCGCAGAATGCTCAATTTTGAATGAAGCGGACGCGACTTCCGATCTGGGTCAAGGGCGTCGCTTTGATCGCGCGCTAATTACTTCTGTTGTTCCCCGATACCCGGACTTGTCCGAGCCCTTGGCCGTACCAGTGATGTGCAATCGGCCCGGCTTTGACGATGAGAGGCGGGTTGTGCCGGAGCCTGTCGTCGAGCCGCGCGTCGCGCGGACCCGGTGGGCTGACCCGCTCAGGATGAGGTCCGACGATGTCGATGTGACCAGAACTTTGAAAACACTCCACCCGCACGATTCCCTCCCGGTTTGCTCGGGCGTTGCCCGCGCAGACCGGCCAAACGGGAGGTTTGTCTCTTGCCGGCGCATGCTGTTTGATGTCCCTCAAGCCGGATCGAAGCCGAAGCATTATGGTGCGAATCGGAGGACTTGCGTGCTGCTGGCTGTTTTTGCGGATATCCATGCCAACCGGGAAGCGTTTGCCGCATGCCTGGAGGCGGCGCGGGCGCGGGGCGCGGAACGGATGATCTGCCTCGGCGATTATGTCGGCTATGGCGCCGATCCGGAATGGACGGTCGAGACGGTCATGGCCCTGGTCGAAGGCGGGGCGATTGCGGTGCGCGGCAACCACGACAACGCGGTGCAGAGCGAGAGCGAGACCATGAACGCCGAGGCCCAGGCCGCGATGGAATGGACGCGCGGCCGGCTGAATCTCGCGCAGCGGCGCTTCCTTGCCGAGCTGCCGCTTTGGCACCAGGATGAGGATCGCCTCTATGTCCACTCCGAAGCGTCCAGCCCGGCGAAGTGGCGCTATATCCAGTCGGCGTCGGACGCCGCGCGCAGCATGATCGCAACCCAGGCCCATGTGACCTTTTGCGGCCATATCCACAGGCCGGCGCTCTATTCGATGTCGGTCACCGCCAAGATGACGAGCTTCGTCCCGATCTCCGGCGTCCCCGTGCAACTGCTCCGGGGACGGCAGTGGCTCGCGGTCGTGGGCTCGGTGGGGCAGCCGCGCGACGGCAGTCCCGCGGCATCGTTCGTGACTTACGACACCGCCTCATGTGAGATCACCTATTGCCGGGTGCCTTACGATGTCGGCGCGGCGGCCAAGCGCATCATGGACAACGGTCTGCCGGTCTGGCTTGCTAATCGTCTTTCGGTCGGACGCTGAGCCATGCCCAAAACCCTGGTCCAGTCAGGCGCGGTCGTCGATGGCTTCACCATCGGGGAGTGCGTCCATCGCGGCGGGATGGCGACGTTATGGAGCGTGACCCACCCCGGGATCACGGTGCCGCTGCTGATGAAAATCCCGCGGGTGTCCGAGGGCGAAGACCCCGCCGCGATCGTCAGTTTCGAGATGGAACAGATGATCCTGCCGCGGATCTCGGGTCCGCATGTGCCGGCCTGTTTCGGCACCGGCGATTTCGCGCGCCAGGCCTATGTCGTGATCGAGCGGCTTGCGGGCGAGACGCTCTACAAGCGCCTTCCCGAGCTGCCGCTCGCTTATGACGAGGCGACAGTGATGGTCGGAAAGATCGCCGCCGCGCTCGCCGATCTGCACCGGCAGAACGTCATCCACCACGACATCAAGCCCTCGAGCATCATGTTTCGCGACAGCGGCGAGGCGGTGCTGATCGATTACGGCTTGTCGCACCACAACCATCTGCCGGATCTGCTGCAGGAGGAATTCCGCCTGCCTTACGGCACGGCGCCCTATATGGCGCCGGAACGGCTATTGGGGGTGCGCGACGATCCGCGCAGCGACCTGTTTTCGCTCGGCGTGCTGTTGTACTTCTTCACCACGGGCGAGCGGCCGTTCGGCGAAACCGAGACGCTGCGCGGCATGCGGCGGCGGCTGTGGCGCGATCCGCACCCGCCGCGCGCGCTCCGTGCCGACTATCCGCCCTGGCTGCAGGAGATCGTGCTGCGCTGTCTGGAAATCCAGCCGGTCTGGCGCTATCCGACGGCGTCGCAACTGGCCTTCGATCTCGGCAATCCCGACCAGGTCAGGCTGACCGCGCGCTCCGAGCGCGCCAGGCGCGATCCCCTGAGCACGGTGTGGCGGCGTCGCTTCAACCGCGGACTTACGCTGGAGCGGCCAAAATCCGACATGGCGGCGCAGCTGGCGTCGAGCCCGATCGTGGCGGTCGCGCTCGATACCACGCAGCTCTCTCCCGTGCTGGACGAGGCGCTCCGGGTCACCGCCGAGCGCATGCTCGCGACCATGCCGTCGGCGCGGCTCGCCTGCCTCAATGTGCTGAAGCTCGGCCGCGTCACCATCGACCGCACGCTCGACGAACAAGGCAGCAACAAGCACATCGATCGCATGGTCGCGCTGAGGCACTGGGCCTCGCCGCTTAAGCTCGACGAGAGCAGGCTCACGGTGCACGTGCTGGAGGCGGTCGATCCGGCGTCCGCGATCCTGGAATTCGCGCAAGCCAACAAGGTGGACCATCTCATCGTCGGCGCGCGACAGGATTCGATGCTGCGCACGCTGCTCGGCAGCGTCTCCGCCAAGGTCGCGGCCGAAGCCACCTGCACCGTCACCGTGGTGCGACCGACGCGGCTCGCCATGCTCGCCACGCCGGAGAGCGTGAGCGGCGGAGTGGGGGAAGCGGTCGGCAACGAAGCGCATCCGTCGACCGGCTGATGCCGAGCCAGCGGTAAACTCGTATTCTGATGAGACGGCCGCGTCTCGTCGGTCGTCTTCCATTCGACAAAGTAGCTGCTAAGCTTTGGCGTCCCCGCAGGTCCGTCGATTAACGGAGCATCCCATGCAAGAGCGCTCTCAAATTGCGGCAGCCATTGCCGCGATCCTGCTTGTGTCTTGTCCGGCAGGTCTGGCGCTCGCCCAGAACGCGCCGGCCGCCGGGACCGATACGGCCACGCCGCCGGCGGCCTCTGCGCCCGCCGCGACGACGCCCGCGCCCGCCGCGGCTCCGGCCACAACGACACCGGCGCCTGCCGCTTCAGCACCGCCGCCGGCCGCATCGCCATCAACCGCGAAGGACTCAGGCACCGCGCCGGCCAAGGAAACCAAGAAAAAGAAGATGACCCGGCAACAGGAGATCGACCATTCGATCGCCACCGGCACCGTGCCCTCGCGCTATCGCAGCTCGGTGCCGAAGGCATATCAGAAATACATTCCGTTCGATAAAAAGTAGCGGGCGCGGGGTATCGCCGCGCCAGCTTGGAGGTCCAGCCTACGGCAGGTTGTCGGAGAGAAAAATATCGATGCGGATGCGTTCCTGGTCGGGCACGATTGGCTCGGCCCAGCAATGCGCAAGCAGGATTCGCGCGGCCGAACGCGCCTCGTGCCCGGGATCCTGATTGATGATGGCGTCGATCGTGCCGTGCAGCAGATAGCGGCGCGTATGCTGCGTCAGCTCGTGCGCGATCCAGACGATATCGCGGCTGCGGCCCGCGGCTTCCAGCGCCGCGGCAATGCCCCGGTTGCCGGCGCCGGCGCTGTAGATGCCGAGCAGATCGGGATGCCGTTCGAGCAGCGCCGCCATCAGTTCGTGCGTGCGCTCGCTGTCGTCGCGGCCCTCGAGCGCCGGCAACGCCGTGAGTTCGGGATAGTTGCTCGACAGCACCTGGTTGAAGCCGAACTGGCGTTCGGCATGATCGCGCAGCGCCAGCGATCCGGCGATGACGCCGATGACGCCCTTGCGCCGCGACAGGAAGCGTCCCATCAGCGTTCCCGCGGTGCGGCCGGCCGCCGGGTTGTCGATCCCGACATAATGCAGGCGGCGCGAACTCGGCGCGTCCGACACCAGCGTCACCACGGCCACGTTGCGGTCCACGAGGTCATCGATCGCGGCGCGCACCCGTGGATGATCGAGCGCGACCGTTGCGACGCCGTTATAATCGGGAGACAGTTGCTCCAGCGCGCGCGCCAGCAGCTCCGGGTCGAACACGTCGACGTGAACGATGTCGATGAACGCGCGCTGACCGGCCAGCCAGTCGGCCGTGCGCTGAACCTGATCGCTCAGATTGGTCATGAAGCTGTTGGCGCCGGTCGGCAGGATGAAGGCAAAGCGGAAGCTCTGATTGCGCGCGAGCCGGGTCGCTGCGGGGTCGGCGCGGTAGCCGAGCTTGATCACCGCGGCCTCCACGCGCGCGATGGTCCTGTCGCGTACGCCGGGGCGCCGATTGACGACCCGGTCGACGGTCGCCAGCGAAACGCCGGCTTCGCGGGCGACGTCCTCGAGTGTCGCCCGTCCACCATGGCTGATCTCGCCGCTCGACATCAGCGCGCCGCCCAGAGCATTCCGCGGGTCAGGATCGTCCGGATCTCGGGCACGTCCAGTTCATAGGCGCGATGGCCCAGCGAGCAGTAGAAGACGCGGCCCTGGCCATAGCGCTTTTTCCAGACCACGGGCATCACCACGCCCTCGATCCATGCGGCGTGATCCCCGGTGAAGGTCGTCGTCGCCAGAACCTCGTTGGCGGGATCGACATGCATGTAATATTGCTCGGAGCGATGCTCGAAACTGTTCAGGCCCGCCATGATCGGATCGTCGGGTTTGGTCAGGTCGACCTTGTAGTCGATGATGTTGCCGGGATGCGCGACCCATTGGCCGCCGCAGAGAAACTGGTAGTCCACCGACTCTCGGAACGCGTCGCACATGCCGCCATGATGGCCGGCGAGCCCGACGCCGGCGCGCACCGCAGCGCAGAGATTGAGCGCCTCTTCCTTCTCGATCTTCGACATGGTGTAGATCGGCACGATCAATGACAGGTCATGGATATCAGGATCGGCGAATGCCGCGGTCGAGGTCTCGATCCGGACATCGAAGCCCTCCTGCTTGAGCCAGCCTCGCATCATCGCGGCGCACAAATCGGGGTCGTGTCCGCTCCAGCCGCCCCATACGATCATCGCCTTGCGCATTGTCGTCATCCCCTAGTCGATCTGCCCGGTTGCACGTCCCGCAGGCATCATGGCCGGCCTGTCGACACGGCTTTCGATTTTGACACGCCGCCCTTCGTCAGCCGAGGTTTGAAACGCCTGCATGACTTCGAGCACGTGAAAGGCCAGCGCGCCGCTGGCGCGATGCGGACGGTTGGTCACGATCGCGGTCGCCATGTCGGCGACGCCGATCGAACGGAACTCGCCGTCGACATGGCCGTGGGTGAGGGGGCACGTTTCCCACTCGCCGCCGGTCGTCGCCAGCTCGACTTCGCCGCCGAAGCGATTGGGGTCGGGCACCAGGATGCTGCCCTTGTCGCCATAGATTTCGATCGGCGTATGCTTGTGCTTCGGCACGTCAAAACTCATCGCGATCGAGACCACCGCGCCGCTCTCGAATTCCAGCATGCCGGCGACATGGGTCGACACCTCGACCGGAATCAGCGTGCCGTTCATCGGCTGGCTCGTCACCAGCCGCTCCGACTTCGGTCGCGCGGTCGAACCCATGACGCTTGCGACCGGGCCGAGCAGCTGCACGAGGTCGGTGATATAATACGGGCCCATGTCCAGCATCGGTCCGCCGCCGCGCAGATAATAGAAGCCCGGCGCCGGATGCCATCGCTCGTGGCCGGGGCACATGAAGCAGGCGCTGCCGGCGACCGGCGTTCCGATCGCGCCGTCGTCGATCAGCTTGCGCGCGGTCTGGTGGCCGCCGCCAAGGAACGTGTCCGGCGCACAGCCGACGCGAAGGTTCTTCTGCGCCGCGAGATCCATGACTTTCCTCGCCTCGACGAGGTTGACGCCGAGCGGCTTCTCCGAATGGACGTGCTTTCCGGCGTTGAGCACGGCGAGGCTGACGTCGGTGTGGGCGAGCGGCACGGTCAGGTTGACCACGATCTCGATATCGTCGCGCTTGAGCATCTGGTCGACGCGCAGGCCCGGCAAGCCGAACTCCGCTCCCCGCCTCTCGGCAGCCTCGCTGCGCATGTCGGCGACCGCCTTGACGTCGAGGATCGGAAACAGCCGCGACGCCTTCAGGTAGGCCGCGCTGATAACGCCGCAACCGATGATTCCGACTCCCACTTTACGCATTCCGTTGTCCCCTTGATGTTGATGCGTGCGGCCGTCGTCAGCCCTTGACGGCGCCCGCCGTGAGCCCAGCGACAATGTGTTTCTGCGCGAAGATGAACAGCACGATCGTCGGCAGGATCGTCAGCGTCGTGAACGCGAGGATCAGATGCCATTCCGACGAATACTCGCCCTGGTAGACCATGATGCCGAGCGGCCAGGGGTAGAGCTCATCCGTATTCAGCATCACCAGCGGCAGCAGATAGGCGTTCCAGCTGTTGACGAACGCGATGGTGCCAACGGTCGCCAGGATCGGGCGCGACAGCGGCAGCGTCACGTAGCGGTAGAAATTGATGTAGCTGCAGCCGTCGACCAGCGCGGCCTCCAGCAATTCGTGCGGCAGATCCTTGAAGAATCGCCGCAGCAGCAGGATGCTCAAGGCGAGGCCGAACGCCACCTGCGGCAGGGCGACGCCGAAATAGGTGTCGAGCAGGCCGAGGTCGCGCACCTTGATGAACAGTGGCAGGACCGCCGTCGCCGCAGGAAACAACAGGCCCAGGGTGATGTAGCCGAGCAGCATCGAGCTGCCGAAGAACTTCACATGCGCGAAGGTGAAGGCCGCCATCGACGCGACGATCAGGGTCAGAGTGACCGTCAGCGTGGAGATGATCATCGAGTTGCGCAGCAGCTGCCAGTAACGCCTCGAGAACAGGATGTCGGCATAGTTCGACCATTCCCAGTGCTGCGGCAGCCCGAACGGATTGACCCGTAATTCGCCGAGTGACTTGAAACCGCCGAGCACGGTGGCGAGCAGGGGCACCAGCACGAAGGCCGCGACCACCGCAAGGAACAGCGCCTTGTAGAGCACCGCCAGGTCTAATCGCGCGGGCGCCATGGTCTCGGCGTCACTCATCGCGCATGAGCCAGCGTTTGTAGGTGAAGGCGAAGATCACGCAGATCACGAACAGGATGACGCCGATGGCGCTGCCGTAGCCGACCCGCATACGCGAAATGCCATTGTTGTAGAGAAAGCTCACCATCGTGTTCGACGAATCGGCCGGGCCGCCGCGCGTCAGCGGCATCACGAGGTCGAACAATTGCAGCGAGCCGATGATGGCGAAGAACACCGAGAGCCGGATCGTCGGATACAGCCTGGGGATCACGACATAGCGCAGCACCTGCGAGCGGCTAGCGCCGTCGATCCGCGCCGCCTCCACCAGATTCTTGTCCATGCCTTGCAGGGCGGCGATGTACAGCATCATGTGGAAGCCGAAATATTTCCAGACGATCACGATCAGCACCGCCAGCATCGCGGTTTGCGTTGAGGCGAGCAGGTGAGGGGCCTCGGCGCCAAATAGCCGGTAGGCCGCCGCGAGCAGCCCATAGTCGCCGTCATAAACGAACCTGAAGATCAGCCCGGTCGCGATCTCGGCCAGGATATAAGGTAGGAAGAACAGCATGCGCAGCGCGACGGCGCCGCGAAAGCGCTCGGCGAGCAGCAGCGCCAGCGCCAGCGCCAGCGGCAGCTGAACCAGCAATGAGACAACGATGATCAGGCCATTGTTGCGCAGCGCCAGCCAGAACGCCCGTGTTTCCAGGACAAATCGGTAATTGTCGAGCCCGATCCAGTTCACCGGCCGGCCGAAGCCGTTCCAGTTGAAGGTGGAATACCAGGCGGCCTCGCCGATCGGCAGCACGACGAAGAGGGTGAAGAGCAGCAAGGCAGGCGGCAGGAAAAGCGCGAGCACTGTAATCGTCCCGTTGCCAGCCAGGCCACGGTCGGCCATCGCCCATCTTGATGGTGTCGACCCGATCGACGGCGCGTCCGCCACGTGCACCGTCAGTTGCCCTGCTTGAACGCGGCCTGGATCGCGGTGGCGGCCTCTCGCGGCGTCATGCTGCCGCCGGCGATTTCCGCCGTGACGTCGTTGACGACGCGGCCGACCGACGGGCCGAGGCTCTGGTCGTAGAAGTTCTGGTGATAGTTCGACTTCGCGAGATTGTCGGCGATCCGTTTCATGAAGGCGTTGTTGAGGCCGGCTTCGCCGCCCTTGACGACGGGGATCAGGAAGCTGCCGGCGGCGAGTTTCGTCTGCACATCCTTCGAGATGAAGAACTTGAGAAAGTCCGTGGCTTCCGGCGGCGCGCCCTTGGTCACGAGCCAGCCGGTGATGCCGCCGAGGGTATCGGTCGGCTCGCCCTTGCCGCCGGGCACGGCCGGAAAATCAAGCCAGCCGATCTTGTCCGGGGCGAGGCCAACCTTGTCGGCGGCGAGTATGCGCTGCTGGTTGTAGACGATGCTGATGGCGAGCGTCATCGCCGCCTTGCCGTCGCCGAAATAACCGACCGCCTGCTGGTTCTTGAAACCGAGGAAGCCATTCTGGA